>Ga0210056_1000064_pt1 | contig 65707 bp, 51 predicted proteins | sample CryGeyCG2014_080_2_FD_183965 | JGI IMG/M metagenome (GOLD analysis project Ga0210056, IMG submission 183965) | Groundwater microbial communities from aquifer - Crystal Geyser CG07_land_8/20/14_0.80 (SPAdes) (version 2) | ecosystem: Environmental > Aquatic > Deep subsurface > Groundwater | place...
CTGACGCACGTTCCGCATCGCAAACCCTCTACCCCGTCGCCGAAACAACTACTTCCACCACTCGCCGAGGTCCCGGCTGACGGGGGATTGGGGAAAGAGTCTATCCTAAGCGGGGGCGGGACGCAAGGGGCGGACGGCCGAGCATCCGCACCTTCACCGCGTGACGGCACTGGTTGGCGGCTGCACAGCTCAGAACCGGATCCCCGCCAGTTCCGCGAGTTGGCGCTCATCGGTCAGGTGGTAGCAGGGGACGTTGTGCACACTCAGCGCTGCTGCCGCCTGTTCCCACGCCGGCAGGGCGGCGATGACGAAGGCGGCGATCGTGAAGCCCGAACGTTTCAGTTCGCCCAACGCCGTCGCCAGGGAGTATGGCACCTCGGGCGCGAGGACGATCACCGCCGCGTCGCGAGGCAGCCGGGGATATTCCTGCAGAAGCAGTTCGCCGAGCGGGAGGCCGTCGGAAAGCTCCAACCGCGCCAGAACGTGACGGAGCTGCCAGAGCTGGAAGTCCCCTCGCCGCAGCGGCACCTCCACCGGCCGCAGCCGGTCGCTCTCGACGCGCAGTTCCGTCAGGCGACGCGCCTCGCTCCGCGACTGCGACTCCTGCTCTTGCAGCTCAAAGGCGAGGCGGTCGACTGCATCCATGCCGTTGGTGAGCAGACCCACCTGCTGCTTGTGTTCCAGGATGTACGCCGCTAACGACGCGGCTGCGGTGATCGCCAACTCGGAGCGCTCGAACAGCTCGTAGGCGGCGTAGCCTTCCCGACGGAAGTCGACCACGAGGTTGGCGCCGATCATCGTGCTGGGATCGTACACCTTGCTGTGAAGGCGACCGGTGCGGGCCGTGGTCTTCCAGTGGATCCGGTTCAGCGGGTCGCCCTGCAGGTACTCGCGGACGCCGGCGAGGCGGGTGGGGTCTTCGTGGATCCGGGTGCGCACGCGGACTTCGCCGACCGGTTTCTTCGTCGGCACGTCGTACCCGCCGATTCCCACCACGCGTGGGAGCACGGTGACGAAGTCCAGCCGGCTGCCGGTCCGGAACCGCCGCACCAGACCGAAGAGATCGCCCGACTCGAGCACCAGCGGGCCGAGGGGGTAGTAGCCCCGGTGCGGGAAGGTGACTTTGTACTTCAGGACTCGCGACGCTCCGCCGCCGAGGAACGCCGCCGCCAGGCGGTTGCCCTCCACTGGCAGGCTCTCCTGCAGCGCATCTTCCGTGAGGACCCACAGCACGGGCCAGCCTGAGGCGTTGCGCACCTCTGTGGACACGTTGACCGTCTCCCCTACCTCCACTTGCGTCCGGCTCACCACCCGTTCGTGGACGACGCCCGACAGCGATCCGCGACCCAGCAACTGCGCCAGCACCAGCAGCGCAATCAGCGCGTAGAAGGAGTAGGCCAACAGCCCCAGGCGAAACGCCGTCGCCAGGATCACCAGCAACAGCACGATTCCAGCGCGGGCGAGCGGAGTCATGACTCTTGCTTCTGCACGGGGGCCGGGACGCTCTGGACAATGTCGCGGATGACGGAGGCGGCGGTCTTCCGGCGCAGGCGGCTTTCGGGGTTGAGCATGACGCGGTGTTCCAGGACGGGGCCCGACAGCCACTTGACGTCATCGGGCAGGACGAAGTTGCGGTTGTCTAGGGCCGCCAGCGCCTGCGAAGTGCGATAGAGACACTGGGAGGCGCGGGGGCTCGCGCCGAGAATCAGGTCGCCGCTGCGCCGAGTTTCGCGCACCAGCTTGACGAGGTATTCCCGCACGGCGTCGTGCACAAAGACCTCGCGGACCTCGGCCTGCGCCGCCGAAAGCTCTTCCACCGACACTACCCGCTGGACGCTCTCAATCGGGTGGCTGTGGTGGAGGCGCACCAGCATCTCGTTCTCATGCTGGAAGCTCGGGTAGCCCAGCGACGCCCGCATCAGGAACCGGTCCAACTGCGCCTCCGGCAGTGGGAACGTCCCCTCGTGCTCGACGGGGTTCTGCGTGGCGAGGACCATGAACGGCCGCGGCACCACGTGCGTGATTCCGTCCACGGTCACCTGCCGTTCGGCCATGCACTCCAGCAGCGCGGACTGGGTGCGCGGGGTCGCGCGGTTGATCTCGTCCGCCAACAGGATGTGGTTGAGCGCGGGGCCGGGTCGGAACTCGAACTCCTGTGTCTTCTGGTTGAACACCGAGGCGCCGGTGATATCGGTCGGCAGCAGGTCCGGCGTGCATTGGACCCGCGCGAACGAGCAGCCCAGCGACTTCGCCAACGCCCGCGCCAACATCGTCTTCGCCACGCCCGGAACGTCCTCCAGCAGCAGGTGCCCTTCAGAGAACAACGCGACCAGCGCCAGCCGCACCGGGGCGCGCTTGCCCACGATCACCCCTTCGACGCTGTCGATAAGCTTGCGGCTTACTTCGCCAACGATCGCCAAAGTCGACTCCTCACAATCGGACCCACAGGTACCCCGCGGCACCGGTCAAGGTCATGAACAGCAGGCTCACCCCGACGCCCCGGGGAAGCGAACTCAAGACGGATCCCACCAGCATGACCAGGACACACGCGGCTATGCTGGTGCGCACGACCGGCTTCAGGTTCTCCGGCTGCACCAGCCAATGCAGGAACCCCGGCTCCTTGAACAACTGGTCGCAAGCGCCGCAGGTCTTCGCCCCAGGCGGGTTGATGGCGCCGCAGATTGCGCAGACCGGCCCTTCCGCTTCCGCCCGCTGCTTCTCGTCGATGGCGCGCTGCAGCAGATGCCGGTCTTTGGGGCTTTCCGCGTACGCTTCCAATGACAACTGGAAGTGCTCGATGGCGTCGTCGTACCGCTTCTGTTTCAGGTAGAGCTGCGCGAGGAAGGAATGGGCAGCCGCGTTCTTGGGGTCATGCTGCAGCGCCAGTTGGTACTTCCGCATGTCCTCATTGTCCAGCCGCGCCAGGCCGGCTTTGTCCAGGCGCGCCGCCACCCATGGCGACAGCGCGCACGACAGCAGCAGCAGCGCCAGCAGCACAAAGCTCACCGGCTTCCCCCAGTTGCCGATGATCATCCCGAACATGCCCCCCAGCGCGACCATTAGGCACAGCGCCGTGCCGCCGCCAATGGACTTGTTGACCAGCCACGCATTCACGAGGACCAGCCCGGGGATCGCCATGCAGAGACAGCACGTCGCGATCGCGATTGCGAGGAAGATCGCCGAGCCGAATCCCTGCGCGTACATCTCGTCCCCCCAGCGCAGCCAGGGAGCAGCGCTCTCGGGCCGCTACTCCTTCTCTGGCTTTGGCAGAATCTCGAAGCCCATCTTGAGCGTCAGGGCGAGGTCCGGCGGCGGGGCAACCTCCCCTTGGGCGGCCTTGGCCTTGCCGGTCTGGGGCAAGCGGGCTTCCACCTTCAGCTCCACTTGGCCTTTGGCGGACAGCAGTCGCCCCGTCTTCAGGTCGTGCGCCGCCTCCACGTTGCAGGTCTGAGTGCCGGTGAACTCCATGCCCATGTCCGGCGCGAGCAGGTTGGTCAGGTCCATCTGCCACTCGCCATGAATCCCCGCCGCGCCTGCGGGCGGCGCCGGCTCCCCTGCCGCTGCCAGGCGATACCGACGAACAACCGGCACACTCACCGTGCCGGCAGTCAGCGTGAGGCGGCTCTCCCAGGTGGCACCCGGGGTGAGGTCGCCCTCCGGGAACTCGGTCGCCACCACCGCCAACAGCAGTGCGCCGACATCCAGCGGTCCGCCGACACCCATCAGGCTGATCTGCTGGATGCCCTCAAGGGCGCTGAGGCGCCCGCGAGGGTCGAGGCGGTACTGCACGTCGGCCTCACGCAGGGGCACGGCGTTCTCTGTGCCAAGGAGCTTCATGTCGACGGTGGCGCTGGGGAGCTTTAGCTGCATTCGCAACCCGTCGCCGTCGGCCGCCTCGCACCGCTGCTTGAACTCCACCTGCCCCTCTGCCGCGACGGGGGACTTCTCGCCCATCAGCAACTCGCCCTCGCCCTTCAGCTTGGCAACGTACGTGGTCTCCGTCCCCGGCTCAAACCGGTAACGGAGCGGTTCCGCGACAACCGACAACGCGACAACCAGGCAGGTAACGGTGGAAATGAGGACGCGCATACGCTCTCGTGCTCCCATTCGACTATCGGGTCAAGCGATTATATGCGTGGGGGCCCCCGTCGTCAAGGAGCCCGCGGGGCGGCGAGCAACAGACGAGGGGAACACTATCGAGCTCGCCGGAACACCAGACGCGCCGCACAGCAGACCAGCATCGCCAGAGCCACGAGAGAGAGGAACAGCCCCAGGCGGACGGACTGCGGCCAGTAGGCGAAGTCCACCTGCTTGGCGCCGGCGGGCAGGGCAACCGCGCGGAACACGTCGAGCCGGGTCAGCGTGTCCGTCGGGCGGCCGTCGAGGGCGCTGCGCCAGCCGGGGTAGGACACGTCGGTGAGGATCAGCGTGCCTGCCTCCGGCGCAGTGACCTTGACGCGCACGCGGTTGGGCGTCGCCCGGGTGAGCGACTGCGCCGTGGCCTGTGCGCGCAGAGGCGCAAGCTTCTCTGGGAGAAGCTGGTTGGTCAGCCGGTCAGCAGAATGCGGGACGGAGAACGCCCGGGGGAACGCGTTGGGCAGTTCGTACACGTAGGCGTCGCCGCCGCTGAACCGCAGGCGCGACTGGGCGCCCGGGAGCGCCTCCCGGCTCACCGCGTACTTCGCCCCCAGCAGACCCACCAAAGGCGACTGCACATTGCTGAGCAGGAGCATGTTGCCGTTCTCGGGTGGAGCTGGCGAGCCGCCTTGCAGTCGGGCTGCGAGGTTCTTGTAGGCAGCCAAGTGCAGGGAGTCGTAGCCGGCGAGGTCGTCGAGTCCGTACACCAGCCCGGCATTCGGCGGCAGACATGCCGGCGGGTAGCTGGTGATCGACCAACGTTGGTTCAGCGGCATGACCCGAACGTCGGGTGCGTTCTGCTGGAGCCACGTCAAAAGCTGCGTGGACGGGTACACCTCCTCGCGGCGGCCCGGCGGGTTGTAGCCGTACCCGAACCCGACCAGCTCTGTCGCCAGCACGCCCACCAGCAGCAGTTGCCCGACTCGGGGGGATAGCCGCCCGGAGAGGGCCGCCAACGAGATCGCAGCCACGGCCGTTAGAGAAGCACCCGCTGCAATGAGCGCCATCGTCTGAATCGGCTGCGCAAACGTCACGGCGCCAGGGCTAACCGAGGCCAGCGTGCCGTTCACCACTCCCCCCAGCAGGAGCAACGCGCCGAAGAGGAGCGCAGTCCACCCAACAAGGAGGGCGCTGAGACGCCGACTGCTGCCTGCTCCCCGCCCAAGCGCGTGCACGCCCCAGCCGCCCAGCATCGCGAGACCCAGGGACGAAAGGAGGAACGCCCGGGTCGGGCTTCCCAGCGTCGCGCCCGTGACTCCGGTTCGGGACATGAGCCAGGCCGCCGGGTACGGGTTCAGCGAAAGCACCAGACCCACGGCGGCAAACGCGAGCCACACTGCGGCCGAGCTTCCCGCGCCTGAGGCCACCCCCAACGCCGCCAGCACCAGTGTGGCCACGCCCACATATCCGCAGTAGTCGGCGTAGTTGCCTGTCGCCCAAGCGAAGCCGTAGTAGGTTCCGTCGTTCGGGTCGCCCAAGAGGCGCGGAGCGAGGAACAGGCTGAGGTCCTGAACCGGGAGCGCTTGCGGGTTCGCCCGCCCCAGCGGGTTTGGCTTGGCGCCGCCGTGGAACCGATGGCTGTGGCCGGCCAACTCCGCTGTCGGCAACAACTGGCAGGCACCCAACCCAATCCCCAGGGCGACCGCCGCTGCCGTCCACCCGGCCGCCCGGGCGGTGTCGTTCCGCCGCCGACTTGCCGCACCCGCAACCAGCCGCATTCCGACTGCAAGCAGCAAGTAGACCGACATCTGGGGGTGCCCGGCGAGGAACTGCGTCCCCAGTCCGAACCCCAGGCAGGTGGCACCCGCCATTCGTCTCCCGCGCCAGAGAAGCTCCATCGACCACAGCGCCCAGGGCAGCCACACCGCCACGTCGACAACCGTGGGAAGGGCCGTCCAGGTGACCAGGAAGCTACAGCAGGCGTACGCCAGCGAGGCGAACAGCGCAGCCGCGCGGCACATGCCTACGGTCCGCGCCAGGAGGAAGGTGAAGCCCCCGGCCGCCAGCAGCCGCAACACTGCCAGCAATCCAAACGCCCGGGCAACGTCGCCAATCCAGAACAGGAGGTTGGGCGGGTAGAAGACCGCCGACTGCGCGTTGGCGACGAAGGGCATCCCGCAGAACTGGCGGGGGTTCCACAGCGGGAGCTCCCCTTGGCGCAGCCAGCGCCGGCCGAACAGCCGCCAAGGGTAGTACTGGGCGAGGGCATCCCATTGGAGGGCGTTCCACGCTCTGGGGCGGACGTCGGGCTGGCTCGGAGACTGCGGAGCTGGTTGCCCGAAATCTGCGGCGCTTGCGGGGCTGCGCAACTCCAGCTCGTAGGGAGCTTGGTGCCTGAGCGCCTCTGTCGGCAACAGGACTCGCCCGGGACCAACTGAGGGCCAGAGGATGACGAGACCCACTGCGCCGACCACGGCCAGACAGAGAACGGAACGGAGCAGCGGGGGCGGCGCCTTCACAGCTTGACAGTCACCTCTACAGAGCCGACCAACACACTCGGGCAAGCGTGGTGTGTCGGGCGGGGTCCTTTTCGGGCGACAGGGGCAGTCCGGAAGGGGTGGGGGCCGGTGGCGAGGGGCCGCGGCACTGGGAGGCGCGCGCGTCGAGCCCGGCTAACTGCGCGCAACCAACGCTACCCCCAAACAGATAAGCGCGAGCCCGGACACGCGCAGCAAGCCGACTTCTTCCTTCAACAGCAGCCAGGACAGGAACACCACCACGACGTAGCCCACGGCGATCATCGGGTACGCGAAGCTCAACTGCTGCTTCGACAGCACCAGCATCCAGAGAACGCTCGACACTCCGTACAGGAGAAATCCGCCCAACACGCGCGGCTGCAGGAAGCCATGTCGCAGCAGGTCGAGGGTGCTGTCTCCGGCCACGGCCCGGGCCGCGTCCATGCCGGTCTTGAGCAGCAACTGCCCGACGGCGCCGAGGCTGACTGCAGCCAGGATGAGACACAAGGGATTGCCCAGGAGCTGCTTCACTACAGGCACGACCTCTCTCCGCGCGCATGCGGCCTCATTTGACCGGTCCCCTCCGCGCCGGCGGCCAATAAATGTAGCCGGCCCGGCCGGTGATCTGCTTGAGCGGCAACGGGCCGTGGTCACGGCTGTCTTCGCTGTGGTTCCGGTTGTCGCCGAGGACCCACACCTCGCCCGGCCCCAACTCGGCGCCGTAGGGATGCTCCCGGATGGGGCGGGTCTTCACGTAGGGCTCCTTGAGTGGTCTCCCGTTGACAAACACGTGCCCCGCCGCCAGCACGACCTCCTCGCCCGGCAGACCCACGACGCGTTTGACCATGTTCTCGCCGGGATCGCCGGGCCACTGGAACAGCACGATGTCGCCGCGGTCAGGGACCCGGTCAACGTATGCGCGCCGGTACACCACCAAGCGGTCGCCCTTCTCCAAGGCGGGCTCCATCGAGCCACTTGGGATCATGACCGGTTCGTACAACGTCTGGCGGACCACCAACACCGTAGCGAGCACGACCAGCAGGCAAAGCAGCTCGATCAAGAGCGTGTACCGGGAAGTCTGGCTCTTGCTCACCGGGCGAACCTGCCTGTAGCGCTGGACGCGGGCCGCGCCGTGCCGAGGGAGAGAGAGAAGTGCCGCCGCCTTGCTCGTGCCGCCCCCGCCCTACCGGATCGGTGGTTCACTCGATCCCGAACTCCTTCAGGAACGCTTTCTGCTTGTGTGCTTCCTCGTTCTCGGGGTCCATTCTCAAGATCTCGTTGAACCCGGCGCTGCCCTCTTCGTACATTCCGAGCATGAGATGGGTCTTCGCGAGGTGCATCCGGGCGTCAAGCGACTCGGGGGCGAGGTCCACGCACTTCTGCAGCAACTCAATGCTCTCGTCAAACAGCCCGGTGAACCCGTAGACAAGCCCCAGCCCGATGTGAGCCCCCAAGTGCTGGGAGTCCGCCTCCAGCACCTTCTTGTACAACTCGACGGCTTCGTCGTACTCGCCGTTTATGCGGTGGGCTTCGGCCGCATTGAAATCATCAATCAGTGCCACGCGTAAGTCCCTCTCTGCCAGTGGCTTGCGCGGACGGACCTGTCTCGGTTGCTCTTAGTGTAATACATCACCGCACCGAATGCGAGCGCCTCTCGACCAATCGGTCGCGGGCATTCTGCGTTTGTTCTCGGGCTGGACTTCGGTCAGCCGGACCAATCCGTCGCCCGCGGCTACCACTATACCCTCTGGGCCAATTTCGACAACCCGCCCCGGTTCACCTTCTGCCGCCGCGGAACTGCTTTCGGTCTGCGCCTCCCAGAGGCGCACTCGCCCTCCGGCCACGAAGCAGAACGCTCCTGGCCAGGGAACGGTGCCGCGGATCAGGTTCCGGATCCGCTCCGCTGATTGGGTCCAGTCAACCTGCCCGTCCTCCTTCTTGAGGAGCGGCGCGAAGGTAACCGCCGCGAGGTCCTGCGCGGTTCGCGGCGCCTCGCCACGCTCAAGTAGCTCCAAAGTCTCCGTCAGCAGTTCTCCACCCATTCGGGCCAGTCGGCAGGCCAACTCCGCCTGGGTCTCCGTGGGGCCGATGGGCGTCGAGCGTTGGAGAATAATGTCTCCAGCGTCCATTCTCCGCACCATGAACATCGTCGTGACACCGGTGACCGCGTCTCCCGCCATGAGGGCATGGTGGATCGGCGCTGCGCCCCGCCAACGGGGGAGCAGTGAGCCATGCACGTTGACGCAGCCTGCGGCCGAAACCGCCAGCGCCTCCGCCGAGAGGAGTTGGCCGAAGGCGGTTACGCAGACCAAGTCCGGCTCAGCCGCCTGGAGTCGGGCCAAGTCTTGGGCCTGGTTCACCCTCTCCGTTTCGAGCACGGGCAACCCGAGCGCTTCGGCGCGTTGCCGGATCGGCGACGCCGCGATCTTCTGCCCCCGACCGCGAGCACGGGCCGGCTGCGTCACCACCAGGGCGACCTCGTTGCCGGTCTCGACGCATGCCTCCAGACTCGGTACTGCGAAGTCCGGTGTTCCCATGAAGACAATCCGCATCGTTGCCTCTGTGTGCTAATCGGTCGGCTCCGCTTCTCGGCGGAGGTACTAACGTTGCCGCCTGGCCAGCAGTCGGAATCGCGCTTCCGCCTCTTCCAGCGTGGTCGGTTCCAGAACGACTTCTTCCTCGCCGGTCTCTTCATCTTCCCGATGGGTGATCCAGGAGAGGGTGTCGGGTTCCATCACGTCGATGTACAGTCGACCGTCGAGGTGGTCCAGTTCGTGGAGGATTGCGCGGCCACGGATGTCGCTGCCGGCAATCTCGAGCGGCTTGCCGTTGAGCCCTCGCCCGCGCACGACGGCCTCCTGCGGGCGTTTCACCTCGGCCTGCAATCGGGGCAGGCTCAGGCAACCTTCGGCGCCGCACACGATCTCGTTGCTCCGGGAGACGATCTTCGGGTTGATGATCGCTGTCGGGCGGTCCCGCTGGTCGTGAACGACGATGATCTTCCGCGTCACCCCCACCTGCGGCGCCGCCAATCCGGCGCCATCGGCCTCTTCCATGGTCTCGATCATGTCGTCGATCAGTTGCCGGTCTTCCTTGGTGATGCGGTCAACCGCCCGGCACTTCTTGCGTAGCACCGGGTCGCCCAGAAGGCGGATTCGAAGTACTGCCATCGTGTCCTTTCGTCTTTCGTGCGGGTATGGAGCTACAGAAGGGTAACGGCATCTACATCCACTGTCAAGCGGGACCGATCTTCCGGCGTGAGCTTGCCGAGCGCCTCAGTCAGCACGGCAGTCAACCGAGCCCGGCTGGCATCCCGAACGAGGAAGTGATGCCGCCAGCGGCCCCGCAGGCGCGCCAACGGGCATGGCGCCGGGCCAACCACCTCTGTCTGGCCGGCGTTCGTTCCGGCGGCCGCAATTACCGCCTGAGCCGCCCTGCGCGCACTCCCTGCGGCCACGGCTTCGTCTTCGTCGCTGATAATGAGGTTGACGAGATGCGCGAACGGCGGGTACGGCAACTCCCGTCGCTGCGCCATCTCCTGAGAAAAGAACTCCTCGTAGTTCTGTCGGATGGCGCACAGGATGCTGAAGTGCTCGGGGTTGTAGGTCTGGATCACAACCTCCCCCGGCGACTCGCCGCGGCCGGCGCGCCCACTGACTTGGGTCAGCAACTGAAAGGCGCGCTCCGACGCTCGGAAGTCAGGCAGCGTGAGGGCCGTATCCGCCGACACGATACCGACCAGAGTGACGCTGGGGAAGTCCAGTCCCTTAGCGACCATCTGGGTGCCGAGGAGGAGATCGGCCTTCTTCTCCACGAAGTCTCGCAGGAGATGGACGTGGGCGCCTCGGCGGCGGGTCGTGTCGCGGTCCATGCGGAGCACGCGAACATGGGGCAGCCGCTCCGCCAGCTCGGCCTCCACCTTCTGCGTCCCGGCGCCCCGCAGGAAGATCTCCGTCCCTTCGCACTGAGGGCAGAACTCCGGCGTCGGTCGGCGCAGGTCGCAGTGGTGGCAGCGCAGCGAGTGGTCGGGCCGGTGGTACGTCAGCGACACGTCGCAGTGGTCGCACCGTGCAACCTCGCCGCATTTCGAGCAGAGCAGCACGGTGGAGAAGCCGCGCCGGTTCAGGAATAGGATGACTTGCCCCCCGGCTGCCACGTGCTGGCCGAGACGCTCCACCAGCGGTTGGCTGAGCGTCTCGGCCAGTCCGTCGGTCCAAGTCGTCTCGCGCCGCATGTCGATCAGTGAGATCGTTGGGAGCGGGCGGTCCCGGACCCGGCGCGGCAGCGAGAGCAACCGGTACGTGCCGACCATGGCGCGGTAGTAACTCTCCAGCGACGGCGTAGCGCTGCCCAGCACCAAACATGCCTTCGCCATGGTGGCGCGCTGCTCGGCGACTGTCCGCGCATGGTAGCGCGGGGTGAGGTCCTGCTTGTAGGAAGGCTCGTGCTCCTCGTCCACCACGATCAGCCCAAGATTCGGGCATGGCGCGAAGACAGCGCTGCGCGCACCGACGGCCACCTGCGCCTCACCGCGGCGCAGCCGACGCCACTCGTCGAACCGCTCGCCAGCGGACAGCCTGCTGTGCAGAATCGCCACTCGGTCGCCGAAGCGCGCGCGGAACAGCCCCATCAACTGCGCAGTAAGCGAGATCTCAGGAACCAGGACAATCGCCTGCTTCCCTTTCCCGAGAACATGCTCGACGGCGCCGAGATAGACCTCTGTCTTCCCGCTGGCAGTGACCCCGTGCACCATGAACGTCTTCCGGGCACCGCTGTCCAGCGACTGCCGGAGTTGCTGCAGAGCGGCCCGCTGCTGCGCCTCCAGCTCCACGGGTCCGCCGTCTCCGCCGAACGCGTCATCCGGGCGGCGGAGGTCTTCAATCTGGTAGAGCAAGATCCACCCCAACTCCGCCAACCGGTTTGCCACAGCGCTCATGCCGCTCCCGGCCGCCTCCAATGCCGCGAGCGGCGTAGGTCCCGGCCGCGCAGCCAACCGCTCCAGCAGAGCTGCCTGGCGCGGCGCGCGACGCGCCAGTTCCTTCACCTCCAGCAGTGCCTCCCTGCCCGCGTCCGTCAGTTCCGCAACCCGCGCCATCCGCGCCCGGGTCTTCGCTGGGGAGACAGAGCTTTGCTCTTCCGCCAAGCCGTCGGCCACCAGGTGCTGCAACGCCGGAGAGAAGTCACCGGCGACCTCCTTTCTCAGTTCGGCGCGACTCACCGGCCGATCCGACCCCAGGAGCAGGGCCAGCACCTGCGCTTCTTTGCCAGAGGGGTCGAGGGTTTCCAGGTGGCGTTGCGCGGCCAGGGGATCGACTACGTCAAACAACACCTCTGCCGTGCGCTGGAGACCTCGGGGGACGATGGTGCGGAGGCAATCGACGAGCGAGCAGAGGTAGTACTTGCTCATCCAGCGGGCGAGCGCCAGCAGGTGCTCGTCGAACGCCGGGAAGTCGCTCTCGACACTCAGGAGACCGCGCAAGCGCTTCAGCTCAGTGGACTTTGGGAAGCCCACCACATACCCCATCGCCCGGCCGCGCTGCAGGGGTACAAGCACCTGGCTGCCCAAGACAACCCGGTCTGCCAACTCGACCGGGACGGAGTAGGTGAATGCATCCGGCAGACTCCTTCCGGCCCGGTCGAGGCAGACGTCTACAAGGGAGGACGACGGTCCGAACAGCGTGTCCACGCCGGCCAATTATAGGCCAGCCGCTGACCGCAGGTCGTCGGCGCAGTCTGTCTTCTCCCAGGTGAAGTCCGGGTCTACACGCCCGAAGTGCCCGTACGCGGCGGTCTTCTGGTAGATCGGGCGCCGCAAGTCCAGCCGTTGCAGGATCCCAGCCGGGGTGAGGTCGAACTTGTCCCCCACCAAGTCGGCGATCTTCTCGTCGTCCAGCTTCCCGGTGCCGAACGTGTCGACGAAGACAGAAAGGGGCTTCGACTCGCCGATGGCATAGGCGATCTGGACCTCGACCTGTTCCGCCAGACCCGCCGCGACGAGATTCTTGGCGATGTAGCGCATCATGTAGGCCGCCGAGCGGTCCACCTTCGTCGGGTCCTTCCCCGAGAAGGCGCCGCCGCCGTGCCGCGAATAGCCGCCGTACGTATCGACGATGATCTTCCGGCCGGTCAGGCCGGTGTCTGCCGCCGGTCCGCCCTCGGCAAAGCGGCCGGTCGGGTTGACCAGGATCCTCATGGCATCGTCGCGCATCGACTCGGGGATGATCGGCAGAATCACCTTCTCGGTGAGATCGGCGCGAATCGTGTCTTGCGTCACGTCGGGGTGATGCTGGGTTGAGACAAGCACCTTGTCGACACGGACCGGCTTGCCGTCTTCGTACTGCACGGTGACCTGCGTCTTCCCGTCGGGGCGAAGGTAGCTGACTTCGTTGGCGCGACGAACGTCGGTCAGCCGTTTGGCCAGCTTGTGGGCCAGCGAGATGGGCATTGGCATCAGTTCGGGCGTTTCGTTGTTGGCGTAGCCGAACATCATGCCTTGGTCGCCGGCGCCGCCGGGGTTCACGCCCTGGGCGATATCGGGCGATTGCTGGTGAATTGAGGTGACCACGCCGCAGGTCTCGGAGTCGAACCCAAACTTCGCCCGGGTGTAGCCGATCTGAGTGACGGTCCGACGGACGATGTCCGGGATCTCGATGTAACAGTCCGTGGTCACCTCCCCGGCCACCACAACCAACCCCGTCGTCAACAGCGTCTCCACCGCTACTCTGGAGAGCGGATCTTGGCTCAGCATGGCGTCCAGCACGGCGTCGCTGATCTGGTCCGCCATCTTGTCTGGATGTCCTTCGGTCACCGACTCGGAAGTAAACAGATAGCTCCTGCTCAAAGCAGTTCCTCCTCAAACCTATACGGCGTGTGTGGATTCTGGCTCGGCGAGTGGGCGCAGCCTGTGTCGGCGCCACCGCCAATGCCTTGCGGACCTGGTGCAGCGGTGAACAGCTACTTGCGGCTGCGGCTACTCTGTCCGGCTTTGTCGGATCTGCAGCGCCCGGTCCAGGATGACGTCCGCCAGCTCGCGCTTACCCATCAAGTCGACAGATTCAGTTCGACCATCCGGCGAGAGCAGTGTGACGCGGTTCGTCTCCACCTCGAACCCGGCATCGGGCTGGGTGACGTCGTTCACCACGTTCAGGTCCAGGTTCTTCTCGCGAAGCTTGGTGGCGGCGTTGGCGAGCACGTTCTCGGTTTCGGCTGCAAACCCGATCAGAACCTGGCTCCGCTTTCGGGCGCCAAGCTCCCGAAGAATGTCAACAGTTGGCGCCAGCAAAATCGTGTCGGCTCCGGGGCTGCCTTTCTTGAGCTTCTGCTCCGCCACCTGGGTCGCCCGGAAATCGCACGGGGCCGCTGCACAGATCAGTATGTCCTGCTCGTCCGCCCGGTGTATGACCGCCTCGTGCATTTCGGCCGTGGTTAGCACCGACACAGTCTCTACGCCCGGCGGCGGCGTGAGGCTCAGCGGCCCGGCGACCAGCGTTACCATCGCGCCGCGCGCCGCGGCGGCCGAGCCCAGGGCGCAACCCATTCGGCCACTGGAACGGTTCGAGAGGAACCGCACCGGGTCGAGGGGCTCCCGGGTCGGGCCCGCCGTCACAAGCACCCGGAGACCGGCAAGATCCTGCTTCCGGCAGAGAAGTTCGACCACCGTGTCAACGATCCGCTGCGGGCTGGCGAGCCGCCCCCAGCCTTCGGTGCCGCAAGCCATGCGGCCCTTCTCTGGATCAATGAAGCGGTAGCCCAACTCGCGCAGCAGCGCCACATTGCGGCGAGTGATTGGGTTCTCCCACATTCTGGGGTTCATGGCCGGGGCGAAGACAACCGGCGCCTTCGTCGCGCAAACAGTGGTGGTCAGCAAGTCGTCCGCGATGCCGGCGGCGGTCTTTGCGAGGACATTGGCCGTGGCAGGGGCGACCAGCACGAGGTCCGCCCGTTCGGCCAGACCGATGTGCCCGATCTCGAACCGGTCCTCCGCAGCGAAGAGGTCCGTCTCCGCGCGCTGACCGGTCAGCGCGCGGAAGGTGAGCGGAGCCACAAACCGGGTAGCGTGGCTGGTCATGACCGTTGGCACGCACGCGCCCAACTGAGTCAGCTTGCTGGCCACGTCGGCTGCTTTGTAGGCGGCAATCCCCCCGGTGACGCCGAGGACCACGGTCTTGCCTTCGAGACCCTTCGCCTTGCTCACTTCCCGGCCTCCCCCTCGCGGCGGCGCCGCAGGATCTCGACGACTTGCTCGACGGCGGACTCGAGTTCGTCGTTGACGACGTTGTGATCGTAGTCGGGCGCGAAGTCCAGCTCTCGACGCGCCACGTTCAGGCGCCGCTCGATCTCCGCTTCGTCGTCGCGGCCGCGCCCGCGGATCCGCCGCTCCAGCTCTTCCATGGAGGGCGGGCTGAGGAAGACCAGGCAGCCATCCGGTCGTTTCTCGCGAACCTGCCTCCCGCCCTGCACATCGATCTCCAACACCACGTCCGTCCCGGCGGCAAGTTGGTCATCCACCCACGCCGCCGGCGTCCCGTAGCGATGGCCGTGCACGCCCGCCCACTCCAGGAACTCCCCGCTTGCCAGGCGCCGCTGGAACTCGTCCTCCTCGACGAAGAAATATTCGTCGCCAGGCACCTCGCGAGGACCGGGCTCGCGAGTGGTCACCGAGACGCTCTTGCGCGCGTGCGGGAGCCGTTCCAGCACGCGCCGCAACACGGTGCCTTTGCCGACGCCCGAAGGGCCGGACACTACAAATAGGCTGCCTCGCATCCTGGTTCCTTGCCTTGCTTGGTGCTTCCCACCGCGGGTCTGTACGGTGCTGACGCCGTCCCTGGGATTGCGCGAACGAGGGGCGGTCAGCGGCGAACGGCGGGAGGTTTGTGATTCTATACTCGCGAAGGTTAGGAATACACCGAAGCTATTGCACGGTTCGACGCCTCTGCGTGCACAGCAGTGTGTTGGGTGCTCACCACACGCCCACGGGTGAAGTTCTGCGAACTTCCACTTCGGTGTATTCCTAACCTTCGCGAGTATATCACAAGCCCCGGCCCGCCAAAAGCCTGGCGACCGGCCCGGGGTGGCGCCGGCCCGCCGTGCCGGGAAGGAACTGCCGGACAGAGAGAGAACAGAACGCCCGCACAGACCTGACGGGAGAGGTGAGAGACTGTGAAACGCTGGTGGATTGCGGCCGCCTACGGGTCGTTCTTCGTAGCCCTGAACTGGCCGGTGCTGTTGCTGGTCAACCGAATTGAGCCACGAGTGGGAGCCACGCCCTTCCTCGTCGCGTGGTGTCTGTTCTGGAGCATTGCCATCGCGGTGTTCCATGCCGCGTTCCTCTTCTCCGTGAAACGCGATCCGGTAGCCTCGGACGGCTCTGCGGACCCGGAGGTAACTACGTGACCCTCGCGCAGACGCTCTTCTTTCTCGGGCTCTACTCGCTGATCCTCTTCGGTATCGGGATCGTGGCGAATCGGCGCTCCTTGGGTGAGACCCAGGAAGACTACTTCGTGGCCAGTCGAACGTTCGGTCTCTTCGTGCTGTTCTTCACCTACGAGGCCACGTTGTTCTCGATGTGGTTCTTCCTGGGCACCGGAGGCTTCTGGTACACCCACGGCGTGGGCTTCTACTGCCACGTCCTCTGGATGACCATGAGCGGAGTGATTCTCTACTGGGTGGGGACGCGCCTGTGGCTGGTCGGCAAGCGCTGGGGGTTTGTGACCCCCGCCGACCTGCTGGCGCACCGCTACAACAGCGAGGCGATCCGCGTGGTGACGGCGGTGGTGGGCATTGGGTTTGTGTTCCCCTACCTTCTGCTCCAAATCGTCGGGGCCGGTCGCCTGCTGGGGGCCGCCGCGGGACTGGAAATGTGGCAGGGGGCCGGGCTCATGATGCTGGTGGTGGTCACCTACACGCTGCTGGGCGGCGGGCGCGCCGTGGCGTGGACCGACGCCTTCCAAGGGTGCTTGTTCTTCAGCGTCATCTGGTTCATCGCGATCTGGGCGCTCACCTGCGTAGGCGGCGGCTGGACGGCGATGTGGGATCGGCTCGTCGCTGACTCACCGCAGCACCTCACTTTGCCGGGACCCAAGGGCGAGTTCACTCCGCTCTGGTGGTTCTCGTTCTGGTTCGTCCAGGGGACTGCCATGGCGATGCCGGGGGTCTGGATGCGGGTGTACTCTGCCCGCAACGCAACCGTGCTCCGACAGACGGCCGCGCTCGTGCCGCTGGCGGGAGCCATCGGGTACTTGGCCACGCTGCTGTATGCCTTCAGCGCGACGCCGCACTTTCCCGGGCTGGTCGGCCCGGAAGCCGACAAGCTTCTGCCGCTCATGCTGAACCGCTTCCACCCGGAGTGGACGATCCCCCTCGTGGTCGCTGCCTTCGCCGCCGGCATGTCCACTGCCGACTCCCAACTCCTGGCCGGCAGCGCAATGATCACCGGAGACCTCTACAAGCGCTACGTGGTCCGCGGCGCTTCCGAGCGGCACCTGGTGTGGGTCGGGCGCGGCTTCGTGGTCTTCTTCACGCTGCTGACTTGGTTCGTCGGCTCGTTCTTCGATCTCCCGCTCATCGTGCGGCTGGGGATCATGGCGTATGCGGGCACCTCCAACCTGATAGTGCCGCTGATCGGCGCGCTCTTCTGGCCCCGGGCGACAGCCAGGGGCGCCCTGTCCGGCCTGCTGACCGGCGTACTCCTCTTCCTGTTGCTGGACCCGAAGACCAGTCCGTTCTTCAGCACCAACCCGTTGCCCGTCGATCCCGGCTTCGTCGGCCTGGTCTGCAACGCGGTCGTGTTCGTTGCCGTCAGCCTCTGCACCCGGCACCGGAGCGGAGAACGGCACGAGGAGTACCGGAGCTACCTCAAGCAAGCCTACGAGCAATCGTGAAGATGCATGGCCGGTACCCGCGCCTCGCTTGAGCGCCGCTCCCAATGACAGAGGACGCCCGAGCTTGTTCGGGGCTTGGCGCAACTGGTCCCCGAACAAGTTCGGGCGTCCAGAGAGCGCGCTGAAGGGAATCATCCATGTTCGCATTGCGCTCGAGCACCCCGGCAAGTGGAGGCGCAAGCCAATCGGAGCCGCGACCGTGAGGGAGCGCGTGACACGCCGACGTGGTTCACAACCCCGATGGCTCACGCGCTCCCTCACGGTCGCGGCTCCGACTGACGACGCATTTGCGAAGGAGGAGCAACCCATGCCTGATACGCTCGACACCGACAGCCTGATCGAAGCCGCCTCCCGCCACCTCTGGCAGAACTACTTCTCCGACAAAGAGGAGGTCAAACGCCCACAGGTGCTGGTCCGCGGCGAGGGGCTGTACGTGTACGACTCCGAGGGCAAGCGCTACCTCGACACCTTCGCCTCGCTGCTCACGACGCTGTGCGGTCACGGCCGGCGCGAGGTAATCGACGCCGTCACGCAGCAGATGGAGAAGCTTGCCTTCTTCCCCAGCGGCTACGACTGCATTATGGAACCGACCGTCAAGCTGGCGGAGAAGCTGGCCGAGGTTACGCCTGGCGAGCTCTCGGTGTCATTCTTCGTGCAGGACGGCTCGGAGGCCAGCGAGGCGGCGATCAAGCTCGCCCGCAACTACCACTGGGTCCGCGGCGAGAAGCAGCGCACGAAGATCCTCTTCCGGCGCTACTCGTACCACGGTGCGACACTAGGCGCGCTGTCCGTGTCCGGGCTGCCCAGTCTGCGCGAGCCGTTCGAGCCAATGGTCCCCGGCGGCGTGTCCGTCATGCCCGCCCGCTGCTACCGGTGCGAACTGAACCTCAAGCCCGAGACGTGCAACCTCACCTGCCTCAGGAACCTCGAAGCCACGGTTGAGTGGGAAGGTGCCAACTCCATCGCGGCAATCATCATGGATCCAGTTCCCGGCTCCAACACCGGCTTCCCGCCGCCGCCCGCCGGCTACCTGCAGGGCGTACGCGACCTGTGCGACAAGCATGGCATCCTGCTCCTCTTCGACGAGATCCAGGTTGGGTTTGGCCGGACCGGCAAGTGGTTCGCGTGCGAACACTGGGACGTCACGCCCGACATTCTCGCTGTCGCCAAGGGCTTCTCCGGCGGCTACCTGCCTCTTGGCGCCGCCATCGCCACCAAGCAGATTGCCGACGCCTTCCGCGAGGCCGGCGCCGGCTTCCGCCATGTCCACACCTACAACGGCCACGCTACCGCCTGCGCCGCCGCCCTCGCCAACCTGGAGATCATCCAGAACGAGAACCTGGTCCAGCGCTCCGCCGAACTGGGCGACTACCTGAAACAGCGACTCGAGTCCCTGTACAAACACCCCCTAGTCGGCGATGTCCGCGGCATGGGCACGCTCTGGGCAGTGGAGCTTGTCGCCGACCGCGAAACCCGCGCCCCCCTCTCCCCTGCCGGCAAGGTCGGCTCTCTCGTCAACGACTGGTGCCGTCGCAACGGCATGATCCTCCGCAACAACGGCGACCTCCTCGTCATGGCGCCAGCGCTGGTGATGACCAACGAGCAAGCCGATGAGATGGTAGACGGGCTGGACAAAGCGATCGAGGCGGCGGCAAGGGAGTTTGCCGCGCAGACATCGACGCCGGCTTGACGGGTGAATCAATGGCGGTCAGTCAGCCCGGTACTGGGCACCGTCGCCTTGTCCTGGACCGCACCCCGCTTGCACACTGCAAGCGCGGACGGTACCCTTTGGCCCCGAAAGGACGGTGTACCCTTGGCAACCCTATATGTGCGGGACTTCCCCGATGCGCTCCACACGAGAGTCAAGGAACTGGCGACGGCCGGACAGCGCTCGGTGAGCGCCGAGGTGATCGTCCTGATCGACCGGGCTCTCGAGCACGAGGAACTGCGAGACCGTCGCATGCGCGCGCTGCGCAGGATCGCCCGGCGGCGGCGGGGCGCCACCCCTCGACCTGGAGCGGCCGACACGCTCACGATGCTCAGCGAGGACCGCGCCCGATGACCAGGCTGCCGACCGAGTGCGTGGTCGATGCGAGCGCCGGAATCAAGCTGTTCGTTGTCGAGGACTACTCGGAGGAGGTGCAGGCTGTCTTCGACCAGTTGACCGCCGATCCGCCCGCCGCCCTTTTCGTGCCGGACCTCTTTTTCATCGAGTGCGCGAACATCCTGTGGAAGAAGGTCCGCAGAGGGGAGCACACGGCCGATGTGGCGGCGTCGAACTTGGCCGACCTCCGGATCATGGAACTCCAGACGACACCAACGGCATACCTGATGGAGCGGGCGCTCGAGGTCGCGTGTGACCAGGGCGTCACTGCGTACGACGCGTGCTATACTCGCGAAGGTTAGGAATACACCGAAGCTCTTGCACAAGTTCGACGCCTCTGCGTGCACAGCAGTGTGTTGGGTGCTCACCACACGCCCCCGGGTGAAGTTCTGCGAACTTCCACTTCGGTGTATTCCTAACCTTCGCGACTATATGTCGCGTTGGCTGAGCGGCTGGGTGTGCCACTGCTCTCCGCCGATGGCCGACTTGCCGCCGCGCTGAATGGCTCTTTCTTCGAGGTGCTCACACTGACGGAGCTGTTCTCCGCTGGCGAAGACGCGGGGAACACATAGCCGCTGTCCGCGGGGCCGGTCCGCGGAGCATCCAGACTGGCGTGCAGCGGAGAGCGCCGACAGCTCCCTGAACACGATCTCACAATCGCCCGGACAGAGGTGCGCGCATGTGTTCAGCGACAGACCCATCACCCACAACGGGCCGACTCCCAGTAGCCTGCACAGCGCTGCTGGGGTTGGCGTGCTTTGCGGCATCCATCACTGCCGCCGAGGCAGGGGGCAAACCAATGGCCACCCATCTGGTCAGTCAGATCGACGTGAAGGACTTCGGCTCGGAGACGTTGCGGGTGGGGGATCTCAACGGCGATGGCGGCCCCGATCTCCTGTTCGTCCAGTGCGTCCACGCCACGCGGGAGATCACCTGTCTGACGGCGACCGACCTCCTCGGCAAGGTGCTGTGGCAGAGCGGCGCTCCGTCGGCGGACAACGCACACCTCTACAGCGATCTGCCGGTGCAGATCTACGACTGGGACGGCGACGGACGAAACGAGGTGCTGTACGTCCGCCAAGCGACGTACGCCGAACCGACGGCAGGAAGTTGGGCGCGGGAGCGGGCGAACCGGTACGAGGGCGAGGCCACGATGGTGGTGCTGGACGGGCTGACCGGGAAGGAGAAGAGCACCTTCGCCCTACCGGCGCCGGCCGACGACTGCTTCCTCTTCGTCGACCTGACCGGGCGCGGGCGGCGCGAAGACCTGCTCGTGAAAGACCGTTACTGGAACATGTGGGGCGTGTTGCACGCTGGTGAGGTGCTGTGGAAGTGGACCGGCTCAACAGGCCATTTCCCGGCCTACGGCGATTTCGACGGCGACGGGCGCGACGAGGTGTTCGTCGGTTTCGCATTGATCGACCACGACGGCAAAGTGCTCTTCGAGAAGGACCCGGCGGGCGCCCACCAAGACGCCGCCTTTGCAGTGCAGTTGCGCGATGGGTCGTGGCGGCTGCTGTTCGGCAACCACGGAATCCACTGCCTGGCGGTGGACGGCACCGAACTCTGGCAGCACCCGTTGGCTGAAGCGCAGCACGTGGTGGCCGGCCGGTTCCGCAGCGACTCAGAAGTCCAGTTCATGGTGATCGACCGCGGGCAGGGGCGAGCCGAAGGCGGTCGGGCGCCGGCGACGCTCTACCTCTATGACTTGGACGGGCGCGAGTTGTGGAAGCGTGTCCAGCCCGAGGGAAGCTGTTTCGCGGCGGCGGTGCCCATCGACTGGTCCGGTCACGGCGAGCCGCACCAGGTGCTCGTCTACAACCGGGGCGGAACCGGGGAGTCGGTGCCACCCGCCCCACTGCAACCCGCGGCCATCTACGACGGCGAGGGCAATATCGTCGACGAGGTCTTCCCGGCGTACGCGAACGAAGCCGACCGCACGTCGCAGTACTACTGCTCCCGCGCCGACGTCTGGGGTGACGGCCGCCAAGAGGTGCTCTTCTTCGGCGGGCGCGGCGCGTCCATCCACGCGAACGCTCGACTGCGGGCACTGCCGACGCTGTACAACAACACGCTGTACCCGGGGATGTAGGGGCGAGCCACGCTGCCGACTGGCGGGGCACCGACTGTGCACAGCGCGGGGCCCCTTCTCATGCAGACACACCGTGCCGGCCCACGTCCGGGGAGCCCCCGGTTGCCGTGGGCGTCATGGCGTCACGACCGGACCGAGTCGTACGCGTGAGCCCGGCGGCGGCTGTCAGAGACCAAACAGAGCGCGCAGCTTGTCGGCTACGCGCCGTTTGGTGGCTGTGGTGATCCTGCCGACGTACCGCCTGATGCTCGTCGTGTGGATCGTGGCAACCTTGTGCAGTCGCAGGACCGACACGGTCTTGAGGTGAGTGGGCAGGTGCTCTGGCTGACCCGGGTCCAGGAGTATGTCGCTTCCCAGCAATGGAGCCGGCACGACAGACGAAATGTACGCCACCACAGTCTCGGTACCCAACCCCACCGGCCCCGTCAGCAGGAGCACCGGGCGGACCTTCATGACCGGAGCATCGCCATACGGGGAAGTGGCCAGGTAGATCTCACCGCGACGCATCAAGGGGTTCGCCGTCCTGTAGTGTGTAGAGGTCCTCCCGGTCGTCCCCCAACTCCGCGGCCCATTCCCGTGCGATTGCGTTCATCCACGCCGCGTCCGCCCCGTGGGCTCCCGGTTCCGGGCCCAGGATGAGCAGCCGCACCGGGCCTGGAAGGACGGTGTGCGGCAACGACACGGTTAACTGGCGTCGTTCGTCGACCTCCGCAGTTAGCTCCGATGTCCTCATGCTATCACCATCTCCTGCCTGGAAGGGACTCAGAACTCCCTGTCCGCCGCACGCACGCTTGCCTATTCTACGCGCAGCGGGCACTCGGCGTCAAACCGCTCAGTCACGACTGCCCTCGGGCTATCGGCGTGCTGACTTCCCTGACCTCCACTCGCCGCACACGCAGATCATCCCCACACGCGACGAGCCGGAAGTCGGCGCCCTGGTGCTCACGGTTCGAAAGCCGCGCGTCCCGCAGCACGAACACGTGCGTCTTCCATTCGCCGGTGTTCGTGCGGCCTGCTTTGGGGGCGCGCTTGAAGGCGCCTCTGATCGGGGCGGACTCATCGGTCGAGTCGTAGTCAAGCCCGAAAGGGCTTGTTCCGTCGTCGAGGTACTCCACCTCGATCTGCACGGGCCCCTTTGGCTCCCGCAGGAACGCGTCGGCCACGGCGAAGTAGAGGAACTGATGCTCGCCGCCTTTGCTGACGTCGGTTCGGCGATGGTCGCCCTCCGGCTCGCCCTTCATGAACACGAGGTCCAGCCCTTGGCCGGTCGACCGTTGACCCAGCGACAGGAAGGCGCCTTGGGGAGGGTCGCCCGGCGAGGTCGGCTGGAGACGTTCGGGCGCGGCCGCCCTGCGGACGAACAGGTAGGGGTCCTCCAAACTGTTCGGGCTCATGCTGGCGACTGCTAGCAAGTTCCAGCCGCCGAATACCAGGAATGACGATAGCGAGCACTCGCCACCGGTCCCGATGCGACCTGCTGGCCAGCCATTGACATACACCAGGTTCAGCGTGCCTCCCTGCCCCCACGGCGCGCCCATGTGGCCAAGCCGAAGCCAAGTGTCGGCGCCCTGCCACTCGGCAGGTATGTGAACCAGTCGCCGGTAGACGGCCCACGAGTGCTCGTTGCGTGCCTGCTCGTCGAAGCGGAGGGGCGTCGTGCGGACCTCCCAACTGCCGTCCCAGACCGAGGGCGTCACTGCCTCGGTGTCGAGGTTGTCGTTGCGTTCGGCCCCGCCCACAGCCGCCTGACTACGCCGCATGAAGCCCACCTTCCACTCGCCGTTCAGGTCCATGAGGCGAGTACGTGGGGAGGCGGCGGTCTCGAACGCGGTCTTCCGGTCCAGGCGAACCGTGATCCGCACCGGCTTGGCGGGCACGCCCTTGCAGTCGAAGTCGAAGCGGGTGAGGCACGCATTCGCCGGCGGCTCGCCCGTGCCGTCCGTCCAGCGCCGGAGCGGGCCGCCGGGATCGCCCAGCGCTTGCGGGGAGACGCCCGGGACCCGCTGCGACTTCATGCCCCTCACCTGCTCCCCGTCCACCCGCACCTCGAGTGCAGCCGGCCGCGGCGTGTTGTTCACACAGGTGACCGTCAGCCGAGCCCGCCTACCCGGGTCCACGCAGTGAATGCCGGCTGCAGACGCTTCGGTCAGCACGTCGAATCCGTAGAGCACCGTCAGCGGCTCCACCACACGCAAGTGCGTCGCGGTAGTGCGCTTGAGCCCGGGCGTCTGCAGCACCGCCTTGAGTGGGTAGTTGCGGCCAAACAGACCTGCCGGAACGTTTACCTTGACCACCTTGCGGAACGTGCGCGCAGCCGGGACTCGGATCGGAGCGACTGCCGGCCACCCGGGGGGAAGCAGCAGGGCCACCTGCCCGGGTCGAGGGGTCTGCTGCACAACCTCGACGGTGATTGCCGTTACCTCGCCCGGGTGTGCCAGCTCTGCAGCCGTCAGCGTCAGCGCCGGACCTGAGAACACCTCCAGCGCGAAGCAGGTCGGGTCGGCGATCTGCAGTTCCACGCCTCCCGCTGTGACCTTCGGTTCCACGGCGACCTGCCCATGCTCGCCGAACAGCCGGACCTGCGGATGGGCCAGCCGGGTCGGCACGCGCAGCCGGATCGGGCGCGGGTCCAGCCGTTGTCCGACGAACCGCTCGCCGAAGTACGTGGTGTGGCTCTGGTGAAACCACTGCCCAAGCGTGATTTCCCGCCCGGCACCGGCATGGGTGACGGCGATGACCGGCCCCGGGAACTCGCACCGCTGCCATTCGCCGCCGACTTCGGCTTCCGCCACCACATCCGACCAGTCGGCGTCCACCACCGCTTCCTCGAACCCCACGCGGAAGTCGTAGTAGCGCCGCCACTCGGCATCGTAGAATCGGTACCGATGGAGCAGCTCGCCCGGCGGGCTTTCCGCCTCGCGCACGCCCGGGTTGAAGCACCAGGAGGGGCCGCCGCCGTGGAACCCGTGCCCCATCCCGTGGCCGTAGGTCCAGAAGTCGTTGTCGCTCATGCTCGGCATCTGCAAGGTGGCATGTCGCGGCAGTGTGTAGCGGAACAGGATCGGCAGCAGTTGGGCATCGCTCGGCGGGTTGTGCTTCGACACCAGGTTGCCGGTCTCGAAGAAATGCGCCGTCGAGGTGAGGAACTCCGGGTAGAAGAAGTCGGCGCAGTGCTCAGCGCGCAGGAGGAACTGCGGGTTGTGTGTGCGGCACGCGTCGCGGATGGCGCGGTACAGCGCCTTGAAGTAGTGCGGCACTTCGTTGGGCCGCTGCCGAGTGCCTGAGTGATACGATGGCGGGCCGAGTGCGTCCCCGGTGGTCGCGGCAGTGTCGAGATGGATCTCGTTCACGCCGAAGTCACGGACCCAGCGGACCGCCTCGCCGACTCGCGCCTTCACGAACGAGGGATCGAACGGCGACGGCATCATATCGCGGAAACCCTCGGCGAAGCTTCCGTCGCGGTTCTGGAGCGTCCACTGCGCCACGTGGTCGGCGTAGTTGGGTCGCCCCATGAGGGGCGCCCGGTCGAAGGTGAACAGCGCCGGCGAGCCGCCCAACGCCCGGATCCGGCCGAACGCCTCCTGCAGGTCGAGCCCCGACCCGCGGAAGCCGTCCCAGCCCTCGGGTGTGGACGTGTTCAGAGACTTCATGAGGTAGGAGGCATGGATGGGAGCTTGCTGCTGGACCTCGAAGAGCCTCCCCACGTCGGCATCCCTCGCATGATGCGCCAGCCAGCACTGTGCGGTCGGCATCTCACGGACGCGCTCCGGCGGGTCCAGCGGCCCGAAGGCCGCTTCTGCAAACCGCCGATACAGGTCGGCGCCCCGGCGCCAGTCTCCCGGGTGCGCTGCGACCTGGACCCAAGGCGTTGTCCAACTGTCGCCGGCCTCGGCGATCCAGCACCCCACAAAGGAGACGCCCATTCGGCTCGCCCCCTCGGCGTCGCGCCCGATGAAGAGCTGCTTGCTGTAGCCGTAGGCGTCCAGGCAGCCCACGTAGATCCCTTGCGACTGGTCATAGAGATCCAGCCACTGCATGTACAGGAACGCGGGATAGGGCATCTCCAGCATCTCGCCGGGGGCGAACCCGCCCACTCGGAAACGGGCGCCCAGCGTGTGCGGCCACGTGAACCAATCGTCGTCGCCGTTGGCCAGCGTCACGCCCGTCAGCACCCCCAGCCTCAGCGTATCGACCAGCGCTGCCCCCGTCCGGTTGTGCACCGTCAACCGGAACCGCGGACCGGCGTCAGCCGGCCCAAGCTGCACGTCGCCTGTCACCCGCAACCCGTTGGGTCGCTCCCAGACCATCGTGGCGCCAGCGATCTCGTTCTGCACCCCGCAGGTTACCGTCGCCGGCCCCGAACGGAAGACGGTCTCGTTGCCTCGCTTCCACGTCTCCCACGCTGCCAGCCCGGTCCGGTCCTCCTCGACGACTTCGAACCAAGTGCCCTTCAGCGACGCAGGGCCGGGCGTAAGGGACAGGACTTCTCCTGTGTTCGGATCGAGGTCGAGGCGGCGCTTGCCGTTGGCGAGCGAGACAGCGCGGTCGGTTGCCTTGACCGTCACCACCTCCGCCCGGGAAGGCGCGGGGCCTGCGGTCAGCGCGAAGATGGCAAGAGCAGCGAATCGGGAAACCGACATCGGCGCAATCCCTCCGGATAGCCGAACTTACCGGACAAGCATAGCTCAGTCGGCGCGCAGATCCCAACAAGTCCCGCCCGTTTGACTTCTGTCGCTTGCCGCGTACAATGGCCGCCCCAACCCGAGTGTAGCCTGAGGCGCCAAGCCGAAGGACTCCTGTCCGGCTCGTGTTGCAGTGCGACGACTTCGCGCCCGACAGCGAGAGGGCGTCTGTCGAGTTGCTCTACACCGTGACCCAGCCGCCCACCATCGCGCTCGATGTGCCGACGCGGACGGCACCCAACGGCACCAGGATCTTCGTCGATTCCAGCTTCGCCGGCTACGAGAACGTGGACTGCCTGGTCGACGGCGCACTGCAAACGCCCGGCGCGACGACCGGCGGCTGCTCGTGGGCCTCGGCAGACACGCCGGCGGACCACTGGGTGTGCTTCGTGCTCCCCAAACCGCGAACGGTCTCCGGTCTCAAGCTCGACTGGGCCAACTGGAAAGATACCTACTGGACCAGCGACCGCTTCGAGATTTTCACCTGGAACGGCGACCGCTGGCAGCGGGCCGCCCGAGTCCAGGGGAACCAAGCAGCCCCAACCACCACCCACACCTTCGCCCCCCGCACCACAGACCGAGTCCTGCTTTGGCAACCTTCGGGCGGCGGACACCCCGAGTACCAGGGCGTCTGCTGGCTGACTGAGGTGACGTTGTTGCCGTAGGGCCGGGCTTGCCGTGACACCCTCGAGTGCTACCGAACCGAGGGGGGGCCCGCGACTGGGAAGAGTGCCGCCGTTGACGGTGCGGACTGACTGCGCTAAGGTCTCCTTGTTGGCAGCGCCCAAGAGAGACCATGGGGAACTGCCCTACGTTCGGTGCCCTTGCGGGTACCTCAGGAAGTTGATCGACTTGCCAGAAACCGAAGTGAAGACCCTGCAGAACGCCCAGCTCGGCATCCGGCGAGCGTCATCGTGGCCGGCCGTGGCAGCCCTCTGCGCGCTGTCTTTCGGCGTGGCACACGCAGACGAAGTCAGCCTCTACGTCGCCCCCAACGGCAACGACGCGTGGTCGGGGCGACTGCCGGAAGCCAAGGCGGCGGACGGCCCCTTCGTCACGCTTGCCAGGGCGCAGACGGAGGTGCGCAAGCTGAAGGCCGCCGGGCAACTGGCGGATGGCGTAACGGTGTTCGTCCGCGGCGGCAGTTACGAGTTGCACGAGATCCTCACGCTGGGGCCGGAGGACTCGGGCGTGGCGGCGGCACCGGTTGTGTATCGCGCCTACCCGGGCGAGAAACCCGTGCTCGGCGGCGCCCGGAAGGTCACCGGCTTCAAGCCGTGGAAGGGCGACGTCCTGCAGTGCAGCCTCAAGGGCACGGCGTTGGAAGGCACCGTGTTCAAGCAGCTCTTCTTCCGCGGCGAGCGGATGGTCATGGCGCGCTATCCGAACGTCGACCCGAAGGACCCGCATTTCGGCACGTGGGCGCACGTCGCTGCCGTGGACGGCGAGGCAGTGAAGGACCACTTCACGTGCACCGACGATGTGGTGAAGGACTGGACCAGGATCCAGCGGGCGGAGGTCTGCATCCATCCCGCGTATGGCTGGGCGTGGAACATCGTGCCCGTCAAGGAGGCGAACCGCGACGAGAGGCGGATCAGCCTCGCCCGGAACGTCTCGTACAACCTGCGGGTGGGCGATCGGTACTTCGTGCGCAACCTGCTGGAGGAGTTGGACGCGCCGGGGGAGTGGTACCTCGACCCCGACTCGTGGACGCTCTACTTCTGGCCGCCAACTCTGGTAGGACAGGTTGCCAACCTGTCCAGCGCGGAGGTTGAGGCATGGGCGCCGGTGGTCGGCACGCTCGTCGCGATGAACGGCGCCAGCCACGTGACGGTGCGTGGGTTCACCGTTGAGGCGTGCGACGGCGACGCGGTGCAGATCGACGACTGCGAGAGCTGCGTAGTCGCCCAGAGCGTGATCCGCAACTGCGGCGGCTGGGGGGTGAGCATCCGGGCCGGACACAAGTCCGGAGCGGTGGGGAACGACCTCTACGCCACGGGAGCGGGCGGGGTATCGCTGAACGGTGGCGACCCGAAGACGCTGGCGCGCGGCGACAACTTCGTGACCAACAACTACATCCACCACATCGCCGAGTTCCGGCGGACCTACAACACCGGCGTCAACGTCACGGGCGTGGGCAACGTCGCCAGCCACAACCTGATCCACGACTGCTACCACCAGGGCATCCTGATGGGCGGGAACGACAATGTGGTCGAGTACAACGTCGTCCACCACACGAACCTTGGCTCCGAAGACACCGGCGGGCTGTACATGTCGTCACGCAACTACCTGGTGCGCGGGAATGTGATCCGCCACAACGTCTTCCACCACGTCGGCGGCTTCGGGAAGGCCAACTCGTGGACGCCGGTGCAGAACGGCCGAGTCAAGTTCGAGTATCCGCACTTCACCTGGGGCATCTACCTGGACGCGCCGGAGGTCGGGGTCACGGTCTTCGGCAACGTGCTGTACAGCGTGCCGGTGTGCGGGCTGTTCAACCACGAGGGACGCGACAACACCTGGGAGAACAACATCGTCATCGATGCTCCCGGCTTTCGGGCCAGCAGTGGGAACTACCCCGATCTGGCGGAGCAGTCCTACTCGTACCTCAAGCGCGCACAGGCCGACGGCACGTTCCCGCTCTATCTGCAGCACTACCCGGAGCTTGCCAAGTACCTGGACCACCCGCCCGCCTACAGCACGCTGGCCGGCTCGAAGTTCGTCCGCAACATCCTCTACTACACCCCCGACGGCGGGAAGATGATCCGGGACCGCAACCCAAGCTGGGGCGGGCAGTTGGTGTGGACGTACAGTGGGCGGAAGGATGACTTCCCGCTCTTCCAGTTCGACAACAACTGCGTCTACGGCCCGCCGGACCTGCCGCTGAAGTTCTCGCTGACGGCGAGCCCTGATCCCGCCAAGTTGCTGAGCTGGAACGAGTGGCGCCAGACTGGGCAGGACGCGCACTCGCTATTGGCCGACCCGCTGTTCGTAGACCCGGCAAACCACGACTACCGCCTCAAACCCGAGTCGCCCGCGCTGAAGTTGGGCTTCAAGCAGATCCCGTTCGAGAAGATCGGCCCATACCAGGACGAACTGCGCGCCTCATGGCCAGTCGTCGAGGCGCCGGGCGCCAGCGCACTGGGCGACTTCACCACCGAACGCTACTTCCAGCTCCCGGGCTACGAACCGGTGAAGGCGCAGGAGTTCGTGCCGCGCGGAGGCATCCCCCACTTTGCTGGCAAGCTCGCGGCTAAGAAGCCGCTGACGGTTGCCTGCTTCGCCGGCGGAAACCACGCGCAAGGCGGCTGGTTCGCGGCGTTCATGGACGACCTGCGGAAACGCCATCCCGAGGCTGAGTCGCGCAGCGTCCTGGCAGACATCCACGGCGGCGCGCGCGGCAGCGGGTTCAGCCTCTACCGGTTCCGGAACGAGGTGCTGCAACACAAGCCCGACCTGACCTTCGTCGACTTCGCGTCAGACGACACCGAGACAGGCGCCGAGAGCATCTGGCCGACGGTCGAAGGCATCGTCCGCCAGGCGTGGCGCGCCGACGCGACCACCGACTTGGTGTTCGTCTACGCCTTCAAGGCCGGGATGGAGACCGACTACGCTAAGGGGCTGTGCCCGGAAGCCGTCTCGGCCTACGAGCGGCTCGCCGACCACTACGGCATCCCGTCGATCAACTTGGGCTGCCGGGTCGCGGCCCTGGCGCGCGACGGCAAGCTGCTCCTCCAAGCGACGCCGGACGAGGCGAAGCAGCCCGGGGCTCCACCCGTCTTCTCGACCGATGGCGTCTACACCTCAGCCGCAGCGAAGGAGCTCTACGCTGGCGCCATCGCCGACGGCGTCGCGGAACTCGCGGCGGGCGCCACCGGAACGCCCGCGCCCGAACGAAGCCGGGCGTTGGCGAAGCCGTTCCGCGCCAACAACCTGGAGCGCGCCCGGCAACTCCCGCTCACCCCGGCGATGCTCACTGGCAAGTGGGAGCGGCGCGACCCGGGTGAGTTCGCGAAGCACTTCGACGCCCTCTGGTTCACGAACACGCCAGGCGCCAAGCTCACCTTCCGGTTCAAGGGAACGGCTGCGAGCCTCTTTGACGCGATGGGGCCGGACACTGGTCGAGTGAAGCTCACTGTGGACGGTCAAGACAAGGGCATCCGACAGCAAGTCGACCCGTGGTGCTACTACCAGCGCCTGTCCGCACTGCCGATCGCCAGCGGGCTGGACGACAAGGAACACCTCGTCACCGTGGAACTGCTGCCCGACCCGCCGGACCGAAGCGTGCCGATTGCCGAGGCGAAGAAGGCGAACCAGTACAATGCGAAGGACTTCGAGGGGGTGGCGCTGCGGATTGGGTGGATCCGGGTGATTGGGGAGGCGGCGGAGTGACCGGCCGGCTCTGGTGGCCCGTGGGCAGCCCGTCTGATCTGTCGGATCCGTCTGACCCGTCGGACCGGTCTGATCGGTTCGGGGCAGCCTACCAGTGCCCTCGACGGAGAGGAATCATGATACTGCCCGTCCCACTCCTGGTACTCGCCGCAGCCGCGCACGCCGCCACTGGCCCCATTCGCCCAGACCGGCCGCCGGAGGCGATTCTCGAGTCCTTCGAGGCAGCTACGCCCGCCTACCGGGTGTCGACCAGAGGGCAGTTGGCGCCGAAGCTGACCGTCCGGCCCGGCATCGCGCGGGACGGCAATGCCAGCCTGCTCTTCGAGCTCCCGCCGACGGGGAACAAGGAGCGCAACTCGGTCCTGCTGGACTGGCGACTCGACCCGCCGGCGGACTGGTCGCGGTATGACGGGCTGGCGCTGTGGTACCAAGCGCATGACGAGTCTTCACCGACCTTCACGGTAAGCGTCTACGAAGGAAGCGGCGCGAAGTACTGGCAGACGAATGTCGGCGGCGCACCGCGACAGGCCGGCGAATGGCAGCTTGTGCGATTGCCGAATCGCGACTGGTCGTGGAACTGGGAGGGGTCGAAGGACGACGACAACAAGCTTGACTTGACCCAGATCAAGGCACTACAGCTCGAGGTCCGGGCAGCCGAGAAGGAACCGGTGGTCTTCGCCCTCGATGGTCTGGGGCTGTACACCGCCGAGCCGCCCTACGACGGGCCGGTGTTGTCGCTCCGGTCGGCAGCGAAGGGCTACCGCCATGGACCCGGTGAGGACTTCCCGTTCGTGGTCGAGGTCAGCAAGCTGGCCGACGAGAGCCGCGCCGAAGTGGCAGTGGTTGCCACAGACTACTGGGGCGCGCGGAAGCTGGAGGCGCGGCCGCCGTTCAGCGGGGTTGCCGGTGGCACGACCCAAGAGGCCCAACTCGTCCTGCCTAACCGCGGGCCGGGCTACCTTGACGTGGTCGGTACACTCAGCGTCGACGGGGAGCCCGTCTATCGCGCGGAGCGTGCGGTCGCGTGCATTTCGCCGCGCGACCCATTAGACGATCAGCCCAACCCCGACTCGATCTTCGGGATCTGGGTCGGCGGCGGACAGTGGGACGTCGGCGCCAAATGGACGCGCAGCTACTGCCGCGGCAGCGACGTGCAACTGGTGGACGGGCAGTACAAGTTCCGCGACGACCCGCCGGGTGTCTACGCACCCAAAGCGGACCCCAAGCTCAGCTACACCTTCTATTTCAGCGCCATGCCCAAGTGGCTCAGCAGCCGCCCCGAGCGCGCCGACTGGCAGAAGTGGAGCCCTACCGACTGGGACGACTACGCCAAGTTCCTGGAGTGGGTCATCAGCGGCGCCAAGGCCGGCGGCTTCACCCACTACGAGGTCTGGAACGAGCCAGTGCCGTACGCCTACTGGATGGGCACGTTGGAGAGTGTCGTCAAGCTGCATGAGGTGACCTACAAGGCCATCAAGAAGGTGCAACCCGACGCCGTGGTGCTGGGACCGTGCCCGTACACGTTTCTCTGGGAGTTCCTGGAGCAGTTCTTCGCGCTGGGGGGCGGGCAGTGGATCGACGATGTCGTCGTCCATGCCTATAGCGGCCGACCTGACGACGAGTTCCCTGCCAACCTGCGCAAGCTGCGCGAGCTAATGGCGCGCCACGGACTGGGCGACCGAGACGTCTACATCACCGAACTGGGTTACTCGACACCCCGGGTGACGGAGCACGAGCAGGCTCAGTACCTCGTGCGCTCGTACCTGTACGCCTGGGCCGCGGGCGTCAAGCTGCTCACCTGGCACATGCTGTGGGACTACCTCCCCGACAGCACCGATCCCGGTCACGCAATCCTGCGACACGACCAGACACCTCGTCCGGCCTATGTCGCCTACGCCAACCTGACTCGGCTGTTGGAGCGCGCAAAGTACCTCGGCCCCGTCGAGGGACTCGCACCCACGCAGCGCGGCTTCACCTTCGAGAAACGCGGGCAACGGATCTGTGCGCTCTGGGAGATCGGTGACACGCCCAGCAAGACCTCACTCCCCCTCCCGGCGCCGCAAGCCCGCGTGGTTGACCTCATGGGCGGCGAACGCCTGATTCGCCCGACAGCAGGCGGAAGGTGTGAGCTGACGTTGGGGCACGATCCGCTGTACGTGATTGCTGACAACCCGAAGTGAGGGCCCGGTTCTCCCCAAGCCAAGCGCCGCTCATTGCGCGACCAGCCTGCGGCAAGTAAGATGAACGCCGTGAGGTGAACCATGGGAACGTTCAACGTGGACGGCACCGTCCAGAGCATCCGCCCCTCGAAGAAGCCGATGCAGATCAGGAAGCTCCCGGTCGACACAGGATCGGGGTACACCTGGATCGACGAGCACGAGTTGCGGGGCGCTGGGGTGACTGTTCGCAAGCGGGACCTCCGCTTCGTCATGGCCAACGGGCAGACGGTGACGCGCTCGACAGGCTACGCAATCCTGCGCGTCGGGGAGTTCGAGACCGTTGACGAAGTCGTGTTCGGGCAGCCGGGCGACCTGCAACTGCTGGGAGCACGGACGCTGGAGGGCTTCCCCGCCGCCGTGGATGCTCGTCGCAAGCGGCTCGTGGCCGCCGGCCCGATGCCCGCTGCCTGAGCCGTCTGCGGGCTGTACGCAATAGGGAGCCGACCAACCATGCTCGCGACATTGATGGTGCTCGCATTCGTCCCCTCTCAGTACGCAAACGCCGAGGGAGGAGCCATGCCGGACCAACAACCTTCCACCCAGATCCACGTCGCCCCCGACGGCAACGACACCTGGTCGGGCGCTCTGCCGCGATCCAACGCCCAACGCACGGACGGCCCGCTCGCCACGCTTCAAGCGGCGGTCGAAGCGGCGAGGAGACTCGGCGCCGGGAAGCCGCGCGGTCTCTTGCTGCAAGCCGGCAACTACTTCCTGGAGAAGCCGCTGGACCTCGGCGCGGAGGACGCCGGTCTCACCATCGAGGCGGCGGCCGGTACGAAGGTGACTCTTCTCGGCGGGCGCCGGCTCACCGGCTGGCAGCGCGACGGCGACCGGCTCTGGTCGGCGGCGCTGGCGGAGGTGGGTGCGGGCAAGTGGGACTTCCGGATGCTCGTCGTCAACGGTCGCCTCTGCAAGCGGGCGCGGTTGCCCAAGGAGGGCTTCTTCCTCAGCCTGAACAAGTGGGACGTTCCCTGGATGAGCACCACCGGCGGCGGGTGGAAGCGCAAGCCCACCCCGGAAGAACTGACCACGATGCAATACAAGCCGGAGGACTTGCCGGCAGACCTCGACCTTCGCAATGCCGAACTGACCGTCTACCACATGTGGGATGAGTCGGTGGTCGGGGTGAGGAAGCGCGACGAAACGACGCAGACGCTCACCTTTGCCAACCCGGCCGGTCACCCGCCGGGAGCGTTTCACGTCAACAAGTACGTCGTCTGGAACGTGCGTGAAGGGATGACAGAGCCGGGGCAGTGGTACCTCGACCGGACGGCGGGGAAGGTGGTCTACTGGCCGCTGCCCGGCGAGGACCTGACCAAAGCCGAGGGGATAGCGCCGACGATGGAGTGGCTCATTCAGCTCCAGGGCACGAAGGAGAAGCCTGTCCGCAATGTCACCCTCCGTGGGCTGACGTTGTCGGTCACCAACACGCCGCTCAAGGCAGGCGGCTTCGGGGCTGGCGGCTTCGCGGGCGCGTTGACCATCGCCCATTCGCAGGACTGCCTGGTAGACGGCTGTGAGATCGTCAACGTCGGCGGGCAGGGGATCAAGGAGTGGAACAGCACCGGGCTGAGGATCGAGCGATGCCACGCGCACAACACCGGTGCGTGCGGGATCAAGTGCGGCGGCGGCGACTTGGTCGTATCCGACTGCGACATACACAACGTCGGCGTGACCTATCCCAGCGCCATCGCCCTCTGGGGCGGCGGCAAGGAAGGCAAGGGCTGCCAGTTCCTGCACAACGCAGTTCACGACTGCCCCTACACCGCCATCGCCTGCGGCGGCGACAACCACCTCATCGAAGGCAACCTGATGTATCACGCGATGCAGGAGCTGCACGACGGTGCCGCGATCTACCTCACGTTCTGCAAGCGGATCACCGTGCGGGGCAACTTCGTCCGCGACATCGTCGACACCGGCGGCTACGGTGCCTCCGCCTACTATCTCGATGAGCAAGCAGAAGACTGCCTGGTCGAGGGCAACCTGTCGCTCCGCGTCTCTCGCCCGTCCCACAATCATATGGCGAAGAACAACACCGTTCGCAACAACGTGTTTGTCGCCGATGGCGACCTCACCCTCACCTTCCCGAAGTCGTCGGACTACACGCTGGAGAACAACGTGATCGCTGCCAAAGGCAAGATCGCCTTTACCAACCCGGCAGGCATCGCCGCCTTTCGCAGCAACGTGCTATTCAGTGCGAAGGGCGACTACACGGCCGAGATCCTGGACAACTACAGCAAGACCGGCGACGAGGCGTTGAAGGCGGGAGAGAGCAATGCCTTCGCCGACCCGGTGCTGACGGAGTTCGAGGACGGCAAGGTGCGCTTTGCCCCCGGCTCACCCGCGGTGAAGCTCGGCACCAAGCAGCTCGACGTAAGCGGTGCCGGGCCGCGCGCCAACGGATGACCGTAGGGCGAGCATTCCCATTCCGCCACCCCGACGCGACATGACCGCCGAACAGGCAAGCACCCATCCCCTCGGCAACTACACCGCAACAGCCAGGTCCGCCCACGCCCCGAGCATCGCCTGCGCGACGCGCTGCGCCGCGGCCAAGTGCACCGCCACCTCTCCGGTCAGGCGGTGGATGTCGTAGCCTTCAGCACCCGCCTCCTCGGCAAAGGCAGCTCGCCACTCCGCGAGTATCTCCTCGGTCAGTTCAAGGTGGCACAGGACTCCGTAGGCGGACCGGCCGTACCGGAATGCCTGTATGGGCGTGAGTTCCGACGACGCCAAGTGGACGGCGCCGCTGGGGAGGTCGAACCGGTCGCCGTGCCAGTGGGTGACCGTCAGCGATTCCCCCACGTGCCGGAACAGCGGGTCGGCGTTCCCCTCAGGCGTGGAGTGGATCGGCAACCAGCCAAGCTCCTTCTTGGGGCCCGGCGTCACCTCGCTGCCCAGCACGTGTGCCCGTAGCTGGCTTCCCAGGCACACCCCGAGGACGGGCAACCTGGCTTGGAGGAACCGCTCGATCAGGGCTGCCTCCGCCCTCAGGAACGGACACCGGTCGCCGTCGCAGACGCCCATCGGCCCACCCGTAACCACAAGCGCCGCGTGGCCGGCCGGAGCGATTGGCACGGGCTCTCCCAGGGGCGACTCGATCATCCGAAACCGAAGACCGCGCGCGGCCAGCGCCTCGCCGATCAGCCCGGGTGGCTCGCAGGAGAGGTGCTTGAGCACAAGCACGGCGTTGTCATTGCCCATGCTCACAGTGTGGCGCCTTCGCCTTGGCAGCGCCACCGAAAGAAAAGCGCCCCTCGTCGCTTGACGAGGGGCGCCGTTCAGTCTGGTCCGGCACGAGCAACTACTGCGGTCGACCACCGCCGCCGCCGCCACCGGGACGGCCTCCACCGCCCCCAGGACCACCGCGGCCGACTTGGCCGCCCCTGCCGCCCCAGCCGCGGGGGGCTTGGGCTTCTGCAGCAGCCTGCAACTTCTTGTACAGGGCGTCGCCCAGTGACTTCTTTACCGCGGCGTCGAGCGCAGTAACTGCCGGCTTGAGGTCCTTCCCGTAGCCCTGGAAGTCCCCGTCCTTCTGCAGCTTGGCGCGAGCCTTCTCGCGGGCGTCCCACCACTTCTGGAAGCTCGGGCGCAGCTCTTCCAGCTTCTTCGCGTCGACCTTCACCGAGAACGACAGGAGGTTCCAGTAGCTCTCGACGGCCCGCATTGCCTGCATCTGCTTCATCATCTCTGGGTCGAAGCCGCCGCGCCCGCCACCTTGGCCGCCTGGTCCTCCACCGCCGCCCGGTCGCTGCCCATAGGCCACCGGCAGCAAGATCGCGCCCACCAAAAGCCCCATGGCGCTCCAAGTCGTTATCCTTCTCAACATCGTGCTTGTCTCCCTTCGCGTTTGCGCCGACTGCCGCCAAACTCGGTAGCGCTGGCGTTGTCGATCACCGGGGTAGTGTTCGCAGTGGCGACGAGGTTACATCCCCGCCCGGGCCCTTTTCCCGGCGGGCCCTCCTCCCGTCGGCAAGCCGGCGGGGAGGACGCGAGGACGCGTCCTCGGTTGCGCACTCGCCGTCTTCACCGCGGCCGGCGTTACTGCGCTGCAGGCTGCGGTTTGCCCTGCAGCGTCACCTTAGACCGGCCGCGGGCAACGGTCACGGAGCAAACGCACAGGTTCTGGGCTTTCGTGTCCTGGATGATCGCATCCAGGTCTTTGGGGCACGAGGTGCGCGTCTTGTTGCAGGAGAGGATCACGTCTCGGGGTCTCAGACCGAGGTCCGCGCCGCGGCCACCGTCGGCCACGGCCAGGATGCCGATCCCCGGGCCGGACGGGCCGGCTGCCGAGCTGCGAAGCACGGTGACGCCGAGCTCACTCTCAATCCGCGAGGCTGGACACTCCGGAGGCGTCGCCACTTCCGCCGCAGTCGAGTCGGCCTCGGCCAGCGTCACTGCCTCTTTGTCCCACGACACCGACAGACCCAACGCGGTGGCGGCGGCCCGAAGCGGCACATATGCTGTGTCTTCGTACAGCCGCGGGCACAGGTCCCATTCGGCGGCGCTGGCATTCTCCCCGTCCGTGAGCTTCACGGCCGAACTGCCAACGGTTACCTCCAGCTTCTTCGTCCCGCGCGTGAAGGTGTAGGCACGTCCCAGCGACTCTACCGTGGCGCCTACCAGGGCGAGCACCTGCGCGGGCACCAAGAGCGTGTCCGCAGCCTCGACCGCCTGCACCTTGTTCGTCTTGCCGGCAAACGAAAGGACGACTGGGGCCGGAGTCTGACAGAGGTGCCGCGGGCCGGCGAACTTCCCGTTCTTCTTGCTCCAGTAAGAGGCGGGGCGGCCAGGCGCCTTCGCGGCATGGCCTGTCCTGCAGCAGGGCCCCGGCGGGGTTGCGGCTTCCCCCGCAGCCCTCGCCATTCCTGCGCCACTCACGAATAGACAACCAACGCTCAACGCAATTGCGACTGCCAACGATACCCGTAGATGTTTCTCCATGGTATTCACCTCACTTGAACAGAGTATGGCTCAACGCAGCCGTGTCGGGAATGCAACGGCGCTGTCCCGGGCGGAGCAGGTTGCGTCCCTGGCCGCGTCGTATCATAGCCTGTCGGCCGGCATCCTGCCGACAGCCGACAATAGGACAAGAGGTGCGCCCATGCAGTGGTGCGCCCAAGGAGGCCTGCCTGTGCTCAATCGAGTCGTGACAGCACTCGCCCTACTGCCGCTGGCAGTGATCGGCGCGTTCTCAGCGCAGACGGTTCAGAGCGGTCCGTGGAGCATTGCCGTCGGTGCCAGCGGGCCGGATACCGTCAGCTACGAAGGTCAGCTACTGCTCCGGAACGGCCGGGTGCAGGGCTACCTGCCCAACTGGGCGGGCGCACGGTTTGGTCTGGCGGGCGGGCAAGCGACGCCGACGGAAACGGGGGCGGTGTGGACGCGGCAGGTTCCCGACAACCAGGACGCCACCCTCACCGCCAGCGGCGTCGGCAACGAGCTGACGCTCACGCTGAAGGCGATGGTGCGGGCTGCCGGCCCGACGGAGTACTCCGTCGAGCTCGCGCCCGAGGCCGTCTGGCTCAACGAGCAGTCCTGCGCGATCAGCCTCAACGGCAAGCCGGGAGTGCTCGACCTCAGCAGTCCCTTCGCGCAACTGAGCGGCGTGGAGGAACTGCGGTTCGAGCAGCCGGAGCGGACGGTCATCGTCCGCTGCCAGAAGGCCCTGGTGCAGGACCGGCGCGACCGGGGCAACGGCTTCTTCCTGGTCTACGTGCTCAATGACGAGGAGCGACCGCAAACCGTGGAGCGATCCATCGAGGTCGAAGTCCAACCGGCCAATCCCGACGAGCTCGAGGCTCGACGCGCATTGCTGGCGCAGACGGCGGTGGAGCAGCGCGACGTGCCGGTCGACAACGGCGGGTTCGAGGACGGTCTCAAACAGTGGAGCGAGAACCCGAGAGCCGCGACGGCCCCCGAGGTCAAGCATGGCGGCAGCCGGTCCGCACGCGTGACGATCCCGGCCGACCAGACGGATCGCACCGGCATCTACCTGACGCAGCAGATCCCCGTCACCGGCGGATTGCTCTACGCGGCGGAAGCCTGGGTCAAGACGCGGGACGTAGTGGGCGCCTCGTTCGGCGATATGCCCGCCACGGGTGCAACGGTGATCCTCGAGTGGGCCGACAAGGACGGCAAGTGGCTCGCCTCCGGCGACTATGCCGACGGCAGCTATGGGACCACCGACTGGAGACGAGTCACCACCAAGTTCATGCGCTCACCCAAAGAGGCCGCCTACGCCATCGTGTTCCTCTCGATGCGCGCTACTGGTACAGGCTGGTTCGACGACGTGAGGCTGACGCAGACCAAGCGCAACCCCTTGTTGGCACAGCCAGCGTTTGGCGCGACCGTGGCGGACAACACGCCGGAGTTTCGCTGGCAGTACGCGGACCGGGCCGACGCCACGGTGGAGCTCTCCCCGGACGAGACCTTCCCCGCGGACACGACACTGCGGTTCGAGGACATCCAGCAGTCGCCATTCGCGCCCGAGCAGCCCCTCTCCCCAGGGAAGTGGTATTGGCGCGTAGGCCTCCCAGATCACGCCACCACCTCCGCCGTCTGGCACTTCGCGCAGACGGCGCCGCTCACGCAGGACTGCACCCCGCCCAAGATCGCTGCCGACCACGCCCACCTCGCGACGGCACGGCAGGCGGTGATGGTGCGCTATGAGGATGGCGTCGGAGTGACCGAAGTCGCCCTCCGGCTGGACGGCCAGGAGGTCAACGCCAAAGTCGGACCGACCAGCGCGGAGTACACGCCACCCACGGACTGGCAGCCCGGCCTCCACCGGCTGGATGTCGAGGCGCAGGACGCAGCCGGGAACAAGGCGACCCGGCGCCTGTTCCTGAATTGCGCGCCCGGCGTGGTGCACAAGCGTTGGCTGGTCCAAGGCGGAGTGGAGATAGACGGCAAGCCGCAGTTCCTGCTCGGAATGTACGGCGTCCTGACCGCGGACCTCCCCGAGATGGCCAAGGCGGGCTACGACTTCGTGCACAACTACACCTGGGATGGCGCGGGGAGCAACGAGTCGGCGCTTGAGTACCTCGACGAGTGCGGGAAACTGGACTTGCAAGCCTTCATCGGGTTCGACCGTCAGAAGCTGCAGACGCTGGACGAGGACTTCGTGGCCGAGCGCGTCGGTGCGTTGTGCCGTCACCCGGCGCTCCTGGCTTGGTACCTGTTTGACGAGCCTGACCTGCCCCACCAGTACGTCCCGCCGGACCAACTGCGCCGGCTCTACCGACTCATCAAGACGCTCGACCCCATGCACCCGGTGATCGTCACCGTGGCGCAGCCGAACATGATGCCGCTGTACCACGACAGCTACGACGTGTACTGGAGCATGGACTACAGCACGCCGGCCAACAACGTCCAGAACTTCGAGCGGCACCGGGAGGCGCTGCGTCCCGAGGTGCCGCTCATGTCCATCGTGCACTGCTATGACCGCAATCAGCAGGGCGGCGGGACCGGCGCCAAGCTCGACCCCGAGAAGTTCCAGCCGGGTCCGGCGATGCTCCGTGCCTGCGCCTTCATGGCAGTAGCCCACAACAGCAGCGGCCTGTGCTGGTGGTGGTGGGGACAGGGGAGCAACACGTACCTGACCGTCGCCCACGCGCCCAAGGCATGGGAGGCGCTGAAGGAGACGGCACGCCAGCTCAAGGAACTGCGCCCGGTGCTGGAGGCGCAAGCACCTGCGCGAATGTGGGTCGAGCACCCCGCCGACGGGATCGAGATCCACCTCTGGGAGAAGAAGCTGCCCGACAGGACGGTGATCGTCGCCGTCAACCGTGACAACAAGCCGTGCGACCTCTCGTTCGCCTCGCCTGCCTTCGCCGGCAAGGCACAGGCAGGGGCGCTGTTTGAGAACCGTACCGCAGCACTGACTGACGGGAAGCTGCACGACCGATTCGAGCCGCTTGCCGTGCATGTGTACGAGGTGAGGTGAGACACCGTGAGGATCCAACCCCGCGCAATGGGACTCCCCGCCCTCGGTCTCCTGCCAGTTCTGGCCGTCCTCTCGGGCGCCAACGCACTGCACGCAGCGGAACCGGCCACCGTGTCGTTCTACGAGTGCCTGCGTTGTGCGAAGGCCCCGGTGGTCGATGGCAAGCTGGACGACCCGTGCTGGCAGAGCTTGCCGGCCATGGATCAGTTTTACCAGTACTGGACTCCCGTCGCCAAGCCGCCGCCGCTGAAGACCGCGGCCCGGCTTTGCTTCGATGACCGCGGCCTGTACATGGGGCTCACTTTGTACGAGGACCGACTCGACCAGATCAAGGCGAAGATCACCAGCCGCGACGCGCCCGACCTGTGGCAGGACGACTGCGTCGAGATCATGCTCGACCCCACCAACGGCGGCACAGGCTACTACAAGTTCACCACCAACTCCCTCGCCACTCGCTACGACGAGAAGACCACCAACATGGTCATGGACTCCGGGTGGAACGTCGAGGGCTGGCAGGTGAAGACCTCGCGTGGCAATGATGCGTGGTACATCGAGCTCTCTCTGCCTTGGAGCGACCTCGACCGCAAGCCGCGCGAGGGCGACATCTGGTCGTTCGACTTGGTGCGCTACGGCTACTGCAGTGGCGCCTTCAAAGGCGTTACCTGGGCGCTGGGCGGATCGTACGCCAACCCCAGTAGGTTTGGGCATCTCGGGTTTGGCAGGTTCGCCCCATGGACGGATGCCGCATTGGCGCACGTCGCCAAGACCCTGGCGAAGACCAAGGGGGACCGCTTCCGGATGCTCTTGCCCGGTCTCGTGCTGACGCACGACCGCGGCAGGTGGCAACGGCAGGGCCTCAAGGAATGGGTGCAAGTAGCGTTGAAGCTACCGGACCAAGAGCTGCAACAGGCAGGAACCGCGACTGCCGGCCTATCAGAGAGCGACGTGAAGGCAAGGCTGGACAAGTCGGTCGCCGAACTGACGACCAAGCTGAGCGAGTTGCATACGCAAGCTGCTGCCGGCGACTTGTCGCCCGGTGTTGCCGCATTGGCGTTCGACCAGTTGGCAACGCTGAGGCGCCAGCTCGCCGACGTGAAGTGGGAGGCGAAGCTGTGGGCGCTGGTGGCAGAGGAGTGAGCCGGCAAGCTGCCTCGCTGTGCATTGCTCAAGCAGGGATCACCCATGTTCGCGCTTCGCTTGAGCACCCCGGCAAGTGAAAGCGCGAGCCCGTCCGAGCCGCGACCGCGAGGGAGCGCGTGACAAGGCTACTTGGTCCGCGACGCCGACGGCTCACGCGCTCCCTCACGGTCGCGGCTCGGATTGACAGGGCATTTTCGCAGGAGGCAAACATGAAACACCAGCACCACTCGTCCCGCACGCTGATCCTGCTCACCGCGATCACCTATTGCGCCCTGGCCTACGCCCGCCACGACGGCGCGTATCTGCGGGAGGTAACGACCGCGCTGAAGACGCCGCATTTCGAGTGGGCGAAGCCGTATGCGGGCGGCAAGCCGAAGGTCCTGTTCGTCATCCCTCGCACCATGGCGCCGCGGGAGATTGTCGAGCTGTGGCAGCGGTTCGACCTGGACTACACCGCGTTCACCAGTGCGCACTCCGGGCTGATGTCGTTCGAGTCGGATAGCGGCGCGGCCCCGTACGATCTCGCGGTGGAGGGCACCAGCATTGAGGAGAAGGCGGGCGAGCTTGTCGGCAAACTCGCGCGCAAGTACGACGCCATCGTGCTTGCCAACGCCAACCTGGACGCGCTCCCCAAGGAAGCCCAGTACAGGATCCTCAGGCAAGTCGCCGACGGAGCGGGACTGCTGTTCACCTTTGGGAGAACGACTTCGCTGCCGCTCTTCAAGAAGCCGTTGGCGGAGGACCGGGCGCCGATCACCCAGGGAGTACCGCTGTCTGGTATCGGGTACTTCGCCCGCGAGGACATCCGCAAGGCGTTGGCAGTCCAACAGGAGAGCGACTTCCCCGGCAAGCTGGTCGAGACGTTCGCGTTCGGGCGCGGGCGCATTGCGGTGCTCAACTATGGACAGGGGAGCAGCACCTATTACGGCGGGCAAGGGCTGACACCGGCGGAGACCTACTCGCTCAACTGGCAGACGGACTACGAGTACCTGCTGTCGTTGGTGTACAAGACCCTCCTGTGGACGATGGCGGAGCACAAGCCGACCGTCTTCTTCACAGACCTGCCGGCGGAAGCGCAGACGTATGCCCGTGACGCCTTGCCGACGAAGCTTGGGGTGCGCCTCCAGTGCGACCGGTCGACGGGACTTATCGGCAAGCTCGAGATCCTCGTCCGCGACCACACCGATGTTGTCGAATCGCGGAAGGAGACGCCCCTCAAGCTCGCAGCCGGTGAGGGCACCCTCTCAGTTGACCTCCCGCGGGTGAAAGCGGGGGAGCACTTCGTGGACCTGATCGTCCGGAGCCAGGCGGCGACGGAGCAGTGGGGATCCGTCTTCTTCCGAGTGACGAATCCGCTCACACTTGCCGCGTTCGGCACAGTGCGCGAGTTTGCGGAGAAAGGGGAGCCCGTAGCGCTGACGGCCGCGCTGTCGGCACCGGCTCCGGCCAAGACGCATCTGGTTGTCACACTGACGGACAGCAATGATCGTTGCTACGCCCGCCGCGACCTGGCAATTGCGCCGGACGCGACGGCAGGCAAGCCGCTAACGCTTGACCTGTCGGGCTCCACGACCATCGCCACGCGGGTGCACGGCGAGCTACGTGTCGGCGACGAGGTCCTTGACGCCCACGACAGCTTCGTCTTCGTCCCGCGTCGACAAAGCAACCTGTTTCGCTCAGTGATCTGGGGCCTCGGCGGCGACAGCGGCCTGACGCACCTCGGTCTCCGCCAACTCCGCGCCGCCGGCTTCACCGACCACCTCAGCCATCCCACCGCCAGCGGGAGCACCGAACGCCTGATGGCGCTCTGCGACCTGCCGTTGGTCTGCTACGCGTACCGCATCGGGGGCGACGTCGACGAGAAGGGCTGGCGCCACGACATGTGGATCAAAGATGTTGCCGACGGGTGCTTCCACAACCCCGAGCTGCAGCAAAAGGCCGCAGCGGCGGTCACGGACCGAATCAAGAACGTCATTGCGTACGGCCCCAGCCTCTACTCCCTTGGCGACGAGAACTACTTCGGCCATAAGTCCGGGTTCTCGCCGATCGGCGTTCAAAGCTTCCGCGAGCGACTCCGCAAGCAGTACGGGGACATCAAGGCACTGAACGACCTGTGGGGGAGCCAGTACACAAGCTTCGACGACATCCAGCTCGTGCCCAGCGACGACGCGCTCAAGCAGCGACTGTGGCCGCTGGTTCATGAGCACATGGCGTTCAACGAGCAGGAGTATGCCGACTACCACCACTTCCTGCGGGATGTCATCAAACAGCAGGACGCGCACGCCTGGGTAGGCGCCGAGGGATCGGTGCCGGGCGACTTGGAGCAGACGATTGCCGGGCTGGAGATCTGGGGCCCGTATGCCGACAAGCGCGGCAACGAGCTGCTGCGGTCGCTGTGCACGCCCCAGCTCGTGCGCGGGAACTGGTGGGGCGGCTACGTCGGCTCCCACGGCGCGCGCGCCGGCGCCGGGATCCTGTGGCGCCAGCTCCTCAGCGGCAGCGTCAACACCAGCCTGTTCTTCGCCGCAACCGGCTCCGAAGGGCTGTTCGCCACCGAGTTGAGCTACGCCGACTACTTCCGCAAGACGCTCCCCGACCTGCGCGAGATCTACGGCGGCATCGGTCAGCTCCTCGCGGCCAGCCAGGTGGCCGACGACGGCCTTGCCGTTCACTGGTCCCAGGCTAGCGAGCATGCCGCAACCATGTTCGCCACCGTGGGCAGCCCGGTGTCGTCGCAGGGCAACCTGCTGGGTCTGCTGGACCGCAACGGGTTTGGCTACCGCTACGTGACCACGAGCACGGTGGAGGGCGGGGCGCTGGAGAAGGACCGCCACCGGGCCCTGTTCCTGGCGTGCTCGCAGGCGCTCTCGGAGGCGGAGGTCAAGCAGATCACCAGCTTCGTGGACGGCGGCGGCATCCTGATCGCCGACGTGGGGACCGGCAGCATGAACGGGGTGTGCCGGCCGCTCTGGAAGTCGGCTTCGGGCGACCCAAGGGAATGGCACGGGCAACTGGATGATGTCCTGGGCATCCGCCGCGAAGGCGCTCCCAGCGCCAAGTCCCAAACCACCAATCTGTCGTTCGCGCTCGGCAAGGCGAAGCTGACGCTCAACGAGTTCCCCTTCCGCACCGACGCGTCCGTCGTTGCCGACAGCCAGGTGAAGGTGGACGGCGTGCCCGTGTTCCTGACCCGCTCGCAGGGCAAGGGCAAGGTGATTTTCCTGAACTTCCCGTTCCCCAACCCCGAGCACCCCGATGGCGCCCGCTTCTTGCGCGACCTGCTCGGGGCGGTCGACTTCCACCCGGAGTCGTGGCTGACCGACAGCCGCGGCTACCTTTGCCGGCGGTTCGTCAACGACGGTCTGACCCTCATCGGCGTGGCCCGCGAAGCCGAGACCGCGCGCGACACGGCGCTCAAGTTGGCCGCGTCGGCATACGTCTACGACACCCGCGCTGGCAAGCTCTTGGGGAAGCTGGACAGCGTGAGCCTGCCGCGCGGGACGCCGGACAACCGCGTGTTCGCCCTGCTCCCGCAGCCGGCGTCGCCGCCAACCATCGCGTGCCCCAAGTCCGTGGCGCGCGGACAGCGGACCACGATCCAACTCGGCTTGCCCAAAGCCGGCGCCCCGCCCGCCGGTCGGATCCTCCGCCTGCAGGTCCTACGCCCGGACGGAACGGAGGCGACGCCGTGCCGCCAGTACGTGGTGCTCGACAAGCCCACAGCCACCGCCGACCTCACCTGGGCGTTCAACGACCTGCCCGGCGCCTGGACGGTGAAGGTCACCGACGTGGCGACCGGCCTTTCGGTCAGCGCCAAAGTAACCGTCCACTGAGTCCACAGAGTCCATCTTCTTACCAACAGGTCCTTTGGGCGGAGAAATTGGCAGCAACACGCGGAGCAGGTGAACCAACCATGTGGCGTCATGCAATCGCAACCACGGTCGCGCTCTGGTGCGTTCTAACCTTGGCGCACGCCCAGGACCAACTCACCGCGACCACGAAGGAAGAGCGCGTCTCCGTCCCCGACGAGCCGAACCGTCAGGGACTGCAGATGGTGAAGCGCAGCCTGCTGCTGGGGCCCGTCGCCTTCCGCTACCAGCAGTTGGTCGATCCGAGTGCCGGCGACAAACCAGTGGTGCAGCGCTACGCCGACTACATCCTGGGCTGCGAGTTCCCGCGGTACACGTGGAACTGGGACCTGGAATACTTCCTCGACGTCACCGTCACCCGGCCGGGCGACCCGCCCTTCGTCGCCAACCGGGCGACCTTGCAGCGGGGTATCTACGTCCTCCAGCAAGGCCGGCGCGCCGTGGCAGACATGGTATGGCCGCTGCCTCCGTCAGCCGGCAGGACCCACGGCGAGCTGGTGGTGCGATTCGTCAAGACGCCAGACGACCCCAACTGGATGCACGTCCGCGTGACCATCGAAGGCGACCCGGCCGCTACGATCACGCAGGTTGCCCTGCACTCCTATCCCACCGTGACAACCGGCCCGCCCGAGCGCCAACGCTGGGTCACTTCGTTGACCCGCGCCGTGCAGAGCACCGACAAACCGGCTGCGCGCAATCCTGCCGACGAGTGGGGCCTTGTCCTGCACAACCGCCTCGCCCAGGAGGAGGGCGGCGCTCTCCTGGTGATGGACCCCGACGAGATCAAGATCGCCGACGCCAGCGGCGTCTACCCCATCGCCGTCCGGCTGCAGCCCAATCCAACCCAGTCGGTGCGCTTCGCCATGGGCTACTTCTGGGACACGCCCTACGACAAAGCCGTCGCTTCCTTCCGCCAGCAAGCGCCCGACCGCCTGAAGCGCCTGCGCGCGGTGGACTGGTCGGTGCCGCTGGACCTCGCGCGCTGGGAGAAGAACAAGCGCGACGTGGAGGAGCTCCTGTCCCTGACCGAGGCCGCGCGGACGCAGTACCAGCCCCAATGGACCGCCCTCGCCGCCCAGGCGGATGAAGCGCTCAAGCAGGCCGCCACGCACCAGGACGCCGACCCCGGCGCAGCCCGCCGATTCGTCCTGCTGTCGCGCCAAGCGGAGGAGCTGAGAGCGAAGCTGTACGAGCCGGCGCTGCAGGCGTTGATTGAGGGGGCGACGAGGTGAGGTTGGTTGGCGCGCATTAGGAGGAACACCGGGTCGGTTTGGGATCGGGGAGATCGCGGCATATGCGAGCGCACAGCCAAGCGCAAGTGCGGTCCCGACCGCAACGCGACGCCCGGGCGGAGGTTCACTCAACTCACCGAGACTCGACCGTTGCTCTCAGGTGGGCCACGGCAATCGCCGTTGCGCGAGGTACAATCGGGAACGGGGGTATCGGCATCGCGCCCCGGAGGATCCTCATGGCAACTCGCCAAGTGACCATCGACGTTCCGGAACAGGTGTTCCTCGCAGAGAAGACCGACGAACGGTCCTTCGCCCGCGAGCTGCGGTACCTCGCCGCCGTCAAGCTGTACGAACTGGGTCGCCTCTCTTCGGGGCGTGCCGCGGACCTCGCCGGCGTGCCGCGGGTGCAGTTCCTCATGGAGCTTGGCCGCTACCAGGTGTTCCCCTTTGCGGCCGAGCTGCGTGAGCTGGAGCAACACGGTGCGTGAAGCCATCTGCAACACCTCTCCGCTGCTGTACCTGTACCGTCTCGGGTGCCTCGAGTGGGTGCCTGAGCTATTCGACAGCGTCTGGGTGCCGAAGGCAGTAGTGTCCGAGCTTCGTAAAGGTCAGAAGCGTGGGTACGATGTCCCGGCGGTCACCGACTTCCCCTGGGCGGAGATCGTGCAGCCGGTCTCCGTGCCGTCTGAGTGGCTCGCCCTCGACCTCGGCCCCGGTGAACTCCACGCGATGGCTCTCGGGCTGGAGAACCCGGCTCGAGTTCTGTTGCTCGATGATGCGTTGGCTCGTCGCCTCGCTCACGCAGCCGGCCTTCCAGTGTGGGGCACGTTGCGCGTCTTGCTGGAGGCGAAGGACCGCGGACTGACCCCCAGCGTCGGACCGCTGGTTGACCGACTCCAAGCAGCCGGCATGTGGGTCTCCGCCGACATTCGCCAACGGGTCCTTACGTTGGCAGACGAGCCAGGCTGAGGGAGCGGCAACGGGCTACCGGGGTTCGGCGCAACGGCGTGTCGAGAGAACCTGCCCAACAGAGCGTGGAACTCACGCTAAGGGGCCACTGACGGCGGCTTCCTGCGCGGGCGGCCCTGCCGCGTAGTCCTGTTGAGAACCAGCGTCCGCCACGACGGACCGGTACCATTGCAGGCACACGATCTCGGCGAAGAGAAGGAAGGCCTGCATCGCGCTGATCCCCAGCCATCTGAGGACCTGTGACATTAGACCGACGAAGGAGGAGAGCGGAAGGGATGCACCTCCGCCAAGGGGTGACAGGCAGATGTAGCAGAGCAGTCCCAGGCACCAGAGGGGCGCAAGGACCCCGACCACTTCCCGCCCGCGCTCCCGCCATAGCCGGAAGCTCTCGCGAGCCCCCTGTTCCGCAGACCGCGCCCCTTCAGCCAACGCGTAGGGCGCAAACCGGAAGCCCAGCGCCAGAACCACCCCGAGCCACAGGGTCCCGGAGCGCACCCACGCGCTCTGCACAACAGGCCGCAGCCACGACTCGGCTGCGCCGCCACTGGAGGCGGTCGCGTAGGTCGCTATCAGGACGAAGAGAATCCTGGGGAGCCCGATAAGGAGCGCGAGCAGGAACCACTCCGACCAGAACCTGATGACCTCGTCCGATAGCGCAGACAACGTCACCCGCTCTTGCCGGACCGAGCGTCGTAGCGCCAGCAGGATGACGCTTCCCGTCAGCGTAACGAGGCCGACATCCGTCAGCAGCGTGACCACCCCCAGTGCCTGGGCGCCCGGCAGGTTGCCGCGGGCGGTCACTCGCGCAATGGCCTGCCAGATCCGCACGCCTGAACCCATCACCAGTGCGGTCCACACAGTCCAAGTCGACGCGCTCGTTCGGCGCCTCAGCAGGACCCCGCCGGCGACGATGAGCACGAGAATGCTCGTCCAAGTTGTGGTCAAATGGATGGAGCCGGCCATCAGTGATAGATGGAGCGCCGAATCAAGGCGGAAGTGATGGAAGCCGCGGAAGAGACCACCGAAAGACCCGGTCCGGTGGGTGGCACCCGGGTGACCACCCCACACATGACGCAGCCACACCCATTGCGCGGTGGTCTCAATGCCCCCGATCAGGAGCGGCACGGCAATGAGCCACGGGCACGCGCGCACCACCTCAAGCGCCTCGCCCCACCGCCCCAGCAGACCGCCAACGCGCTTCGTGAAGGCGCTTCCCGCCTGAACCTGCTCGCCGCGCAGGCGCTGAACGAGAGCACCGGTGGTCACAACTGCGATCACCAGCACCACGCCGATCATCAATAGCTCCGCACGTGCATTCACCATGGTCTGATCCTCCTGTTCTGCTTGCGCCCATTGGTTCCGTGCCAGGGACTACCAAGCCGCTCCCCTACAACCACTCGTAGCCGATGCTCTCCATATCCGGTGCTATGCGGCGCTTGGCGTTCTCAATCAGCGCCGCGGCCTTCGGCGTGAAGGAAGCGTCGGGGTACTTCTCGGTCATCTGACGGAACGTCGCCTCCGCGGCGCTGAGCTTCCCGAGCGTGCACTGGACGGCAATCAGCTCCTGGTACAGCGACGGAGCCCAGCGAGGGTTGCCCCCAGCTTCTTCGAGCGCCTCGGCGTACAGCCGGTCCGCTGTCTGCCAGTTGCGCCACCGCCAGGCTCTGTGCAGCCGCTTGCAGAGGCGCCAGCTCACTTCCGTGTGTTGCCGCACCTCTTCGTCGGACAGTTTGCGCATGGGGACCGGGCCAGTCGTGGTGAACGCCCGGTCGTCGAACGTGATCGCGTTGCGCCTGCACTGGTGCCACGGCTTGCGGTCGAACAGAATCGGCTCCTTGGCCAGCGCTCCCAGCAAAGCGACGGACTTTCCCGCCAGCCGGTAGTTCCACCCGTAACAGGGCATCCGCGGCTCGTCCCCATTCCCGACCGGACAGAAGCTCAGCGACCAGTTCTTCGTGTAGGGGTGGATCTGGTCTTCCAACTCGAAGAAGCTGGTCGCCGGAGGCAGCACGTCGTCGTAGTCCTGCGTATACATGAGCACGGACAGAAAGAGCTGCCGAAGGTTAGCGCGGCACGCCTCGGCGCGTGCAGCTTCCACGTTCGGCCTGTACACCCCGAAGTAGAGCGTGGCGCCGACCACGACGAGGACAGTCACGGCAGCAAGCGTCCGGATGATTCGGATGACGAGCATGTCAGTCCACCTCCGCAGTCGCCGCTGGGCCGGATGACCCGGCCGTCACCACATCCCCCAGGCCGCCCTCCGGAACCGAGACATGTCCGGCTCTACACCGCGCTTTGCGTTGTCGAGGACTTCCTTCGCCGTGTCGACTTGCCCGGCGTCGGGGTACTGGCGCTTCAGCTTCTCCCACGTGATCTCAGCGGGTCCGAGCTTCCCCAGTTTGCACTGAACGATGATCAACTCCTCGTAGACTCGGGGCGCCACCCGCGGGTTGTCTCCCGCCTCCTTGAGCGCTTCGCAGTAGAGCCGCTCGGCAGCCCGCAGATTGCCCCAGCGGAAGGCCTTCTCCAGCTCCCGGCTGACGCGATAGCCGGGAGCAGTGTAGCGCCTGAACACCGACTCGGGCAACTGCCGGATCGGCACCGGTTCGTCGGTTGGGTAGGGCCCCCCCTGGAAGCGAACCGCATTCCGCTTGCCTCCGTGCCACGGCTTGCGGTCGAACAGCATCGGCTCCTTGGCCAGCGATCCCAGCGAAGCGACGGACTTGCCCGACAGGTGGCGGTTCCAGGCGTATTCGTATATGTTGCGGCCTTCGCGAAAGCCCGAAGGGCAGTAGAAGACCGACCGGTTCTTCGTGTACGGCCAGACCAACTCCGACAGTTCGAGGAAGTGGTCGGCGGGAGGGAGCCTCCCGTCGTTGTCGCTGGCATACATCTGGACCGCCAGCGCAATCTGCTTGAGATTGGACTGGCAGGACGCTACGCACGCCCTCTCGTGCGCGGCTCGGCCCCAACCCCACCACACGACGGCCGCAGCCGCCGTCAGCAACACAGCCAACAGCCCGAGTGTGCGGGTGATCCGAAGGAGCAAGGTCATGAAGCAGGCGCCCTCCCTTGTTGGGTCTGCCGCGCGCCGTCTGGACTCGCGTCCCCCGGAGCGGCTGCCTCCACAGACTTCTCGACGCTCTCCCACAGGCTCCGCGCAGACCCCTCCACGGTTCTCCGGTCGATGATATCGGCCAGAGCCGCCCGGTGGATCGTTGAGTGACACAGGAACGCCACCCACAGCGCGCCGCTCAATGCGGCGCCCAACAGGAGCGGACGCCCACGCACTGGGCGAGACTTGGTCGCCGGCATTGCCTGGACGGTCTGGGCGTGCTGGGCGGCGAAGACGACCAGCGCGTAGAGCGCCACCGAGCCGATGACGAAGCCAAGAGCTACGACCGGAGAGAGGTTGCGGTAGTACGGCGAACCCGTGGACTCAATCCGGACGACCCACCACTGCGGCGACATACGGTCCACGAGGGCGACGAAGGCGAGGGGAGCGCCCCCCACGCAAACCAGCCACGCGGTCAGGCAGACCCAACGGGACGGTTGACCGGCCGTGGTCGCCTGCCGCCGCCGGGCGCCGACGACGCCAAGAGCCGCGAGGAGCACGAACTGGGCCAAGGCCACGCTTGCCGCGAATCGCGCGACTGCGAGGTTCCGCATGGGAGCCTGGTAACCGGGCTGCCGCACGTACTCACGGAAGCTGTCGAGCGCGGCTGCCAACCGGCTCAGTTCGTCGCGGACGAACATCCCGGCTTCGGCAGCGCCGTGGTCCGTCAGGTAGCGAGTGAGCTTGGCGACCATGGCTTCCCGGCGGTAGCGGGAAGCTCTCCGTGCCGACGCCTGGTTGCCCCGGCGCAACTCCTGGAACCGAGCCGTCTCTTCGGGTGTGAGTGGGAACCGGGCTGAGACAATCGCCCCGCAGGCCAAGCCCACCAGAACCTCGTATTCCTCCCAGCCCGTCTCGCCCAGCAGCGTCGCCAGCCGGAAGGCGCCGACGTACCAACGAATGGCAGTCTGGTGGTCACCGGCTTGGCGCGCCCCGTCGCCCAGGGAACACGCCATCCTTGCGAAGCTGCGACAGAGAGCGTACGTCTTGAATCCCAGGTTCACACTCTGAGTGCGTGCCGCCCATTGGGCCTCCATCTGCGGCAGTCCGCTCAGTCGCCCAAGGCGAGTATGCGCCTGTGTGGACTCTTTCACGTGGAGGTTGAACTCGCGTGCCGAGGCCGCCCGTTCGAGTGCGGCAAGCGCGTCCGTGTTGCGTCCTTGGCCAATACGCAGCAGCGACAGAACGAACGGGCAGAATGCGTTCGCCGGCTCCACGGCCGCACCACGGCGCACGAGGCGCTCGAGGTCGGAGAGCGTACCCGGCCAACGCGCCGCCCTGGGGTCTCCGGACACCGGTCCAACTGCAACGCTCCTTGGGTCTTCTTCACGGACGTCAAGCGAGCGGAGGATCCAGATCAGGTAGCGACACAAAGGCACCTGGTCCTCCGGTGCGAGGCTGAGCGCCCGCTCGTAGCGGGCCTTCACCGCGGCTGCTTTGGGCATCACCTGCGGCCGCTCCGAGTAGCTGCCGTCCGGCTTCTGCTCGAACGCCTCCGGCGGCATCGCCATCCACTCTGCCGCAGCCAACTGGACCTGCCAGTCGCGCGGCAACCTGTCTGCCATTCGTTCCGCCGTCTGCAGCGGCAGGCGGGGGTAGCCGAAGTAGCTCTGGATGCTGAACCCCGTCCAGACGGAGGGCACGCCTACGTCGTCGCCACCAATGAACGCACGCCACTGCACCCAGAACTCATCGCCTAGCTGTGGCAGCGGCACAGCCCCGGCCCCTCCGACACACACGACCGCCAACACAGCGAGTGCCATCCTCACCGTCACGCCGCTCCGTCTTCCGACTGGCTGTGTCATGGGTCACCCTCCACGGGTCTGACAACGTCGTTCCATCGTCTGTCATAACGAGCGACCTGGACGCGAGTCTTGGTTGAGTCGCTCAGAACGCCAGCAGATCCCCAGTCCGCTTCCGCCATTCGATGGCGGCTGGCGCGTAGAGCACCTCGAAGGGACTGCGATCATCAAGCAGGACGCGCCCGCTCGCGCCTGCTGTAGTCCCGATCACGAACGATTGTGCACGCGTCAGTTCCCGGGCGTTTGCTTGCGAGGCCGGGCCGTGCGGGATTGGCTCCGGGACCAGTTCGCCGTCTGTCGCGAAGAGGGTGACCATCTGGGCATTCCCCGGGGCATCGGTTCCGTAGGTGACTCTGCGCACGAACACATCCCGGAGTGTTGCGTCGAGTGTAGCCAGGACTTGCCCGTTCGCGGGGACCTCTATCACGTTGATCGCGAGGACGCCGTTCGGGTTGAGGACCCGCTTCGCCTCACGGAACGCCTCCCGGGTCAGCAGGTGCGAGGGAGGCGAATCGCCGGTGAAGGCGTCCAGGATGACGAAGTCGTACTTCTCCTTCGTGTCGCGCAGGAAGCGACGGCCGTCGGCGACCGTCACCCGCCCGAAGTAGCCGAAATGCTCGCGCGCCACCTGTGCGATCGTCGGGGCGATCTCGACGGCGCGAGTCTCGATCCCGTACCGGTCGAGCACGCGTGGCAGCAGGCCGCCGCCGAGGCCGATGAGAAGGGCCGTCCTTGCGCGGGGACGGAAGTGAGGCAGCAGTTCGAGCCAGTACTTCTCCGGGAGCAAGTGAGGCCTTGCGCCGATGCTCGCCAGGCGAACGGGCATCGCGGTCTGGAGCATGCCGTCTACCAGCAGCAGCCGCTGGAACCCAGACGTCCACACCTCCACCCTCCCTGCGAGGCTCTCTCGTCGGAACACTCTGCGGGAGGTGCTCGCCTCGGCGACGGTTGAGCCGGCCGACCCCGGTTCGGGGTGCGGTTCATCCGAGTCGCTCGCGTACATCGGCAGGGCAAGGCTGAGCTGCTTCCGCTGGTCCATGCACGACGCGCCTCTCTGCTTCTCTCTGCCGCGCAGTGCGGCAGGGGCAACCAGGGCACTGCCCGCTACCAGGATCGCGGTTACCGCGACTGCCTTGAGCCGCCGCTTCTCCAGGCACGCACTCACCCCAATCGCTGTCAGACCGACCGCAGTCGCGACGAGTGACGCGGACATCCCGACACCGGGGATCAGCACAAACCCGGCCGCCAACGTCCCCACGCAGCTCCCGACGGTCGACGCCAGGTAGAGGCTGCCCACCGTCCTGCCGACGCGCTCCCCACCCGGCGCTGCCAGCTTCACGCAGAACGGCATCGCCGCCCCGAGGCACGCCAACGGGAACCCGAACAGCACCAGCGATCCCAGCAGCGCGGCGAGCCGCAAGTCGAGGGGCGCCAGCAGTCGAAGCACCGGTTGGGCACACGCGGCCAGGACTCCCGTGCTGATCCCTGCCGCCAGCAGAAGATGCCCCAACGGCCGCGCGTCCCCCGCCTCGTCTGCCGCCTTGCCACCGTGTGCGTATCCGACGGCCACCGACGCCAACGTTACCGTGATCATCGCCGCCCACACGTGAATGCTCATCCCGCAAACCGGCGCGAGGAGGCGCGTGCCGAGAAGCTCCAGCGCCATCACGGCGGCACCGGAGGCGAAGGCGACGAGGTGGAGGTAGCGTCCTCGCCGCGGGGTTCTCTGGATGGCTGAAGGTGGTTGAGCGTTTCTGTCCATCATCAGTCCACGCCCCCACTTCGTGGGCGCCCGGGCAGCTACACCCACCTGGCTGCAGCGCCGCATGTTAGCAGCCACACAAGCCAAGCCAAGCCTGCGACACCGTTCGCAGTGAGGCGAACGGAACGGCGCGAGACCAAGAAGCGCGACAGCAGCAGTCGCAGCCACAGCACCATCAGACAGCCCCACTGCGTTCCACAGACGAGCAGCCAATCCTGCCAACGATGCCAGCGGTACTCCCGCCACCACCGCGCGGCTTCGTCAGGATCCTCTGGAACGTCGGCGGAGACAGTCACGAATAGCGGGAAGAGCTGCCGGTAGTACTGGACACTCAGCACGGCAGTGCTCAGGGAGGCAACCGCCAAGAGGGCAGCCATCATCAACTGGGTCTTCTTCATGGCGCTGTCTTGCGGACACTGGCTCGGCATGTACTCCACCGCGGACAGGGGTTCTCAGAGCCAGCCCTCGTCACCGCCGCAACACTTCCTCCGGCGGCAGTTCGATCTTCGCGCCTGTCCGCTCCGCGATCTTCTTCAGCGCGTCGTAGGCTGCCTTTCGCAGCGGGAGGAAGTCGCCTTTGCCTCGTGCCGGGTCCGTGCGCGCAACCTCCATGAGAGCCGGAACCGCGTCGACATCGCCGATCTCGCCCAATCCGCGGATGGCAACGCTTCGGCTATCACGGTCTTCCTCGGCAAGGAACCGGAGGCACATCTCCTGCGTGGCGGTGCCGATCCCCAGCAACCCGCTCAGTGCCGCCGAGCGGACACGTGCCCACCGGTGCTCAAGTCCCCTCAAAAGCGCCTCTCGCGCTCGGGAGTCCTTGGTAGCTGCCAACGCTTCCATCAGCTCGGCGCACCAGGGCTTGTCCTGCTGTTTCTCGCAGGCCTCAAGCAGAGCGGGAACCGCGACCGGGCTGATCCTTGACAGCGCCTCCCTCGCCACAAACCTGTGCGTGCCTTCCCGCACCATCTCGTCGATGAGACCGGGGACGGCTTCCTCGCCAAGGGCGACGATCTCTTCATCGATGGCTCGGCGCCTCCCCTGGTAGGCTCGGCTTTCCTCGGATCGGATCGTGTAGGAGGCGAAGCCGCGCAGTTGGCGCTCCCCGTCGGTTCCCTTCTTGGTGAACTCAGCCAGAATGCTGGGCGCTTTCTCTTCAGTGAGGGCCGCCAGCTCTTCCTTCGTGGGCCCCCCTTGGCGCTGGTGCTTCACGATGATCCGCGCCTTCTCCAGGTCGCTCAGTGCCTGCCAGCGCCGCCACGCTAGGTCATCCCGCTCCTTCCAAAGCGCGTCGAGCTTGGTCCAGAGCTGCTGGAGCCTCGCGCCCGAGGCATCCTCCGGCCACGCTGGTGCCAACACCAGCGTGCAGACTGTGGCGCACATCACATACTTGCTTGCCATGGAAAGCCTCCCATGAAGACAACGTACAGCGGGGCAGCTTGCCCGCTCCAGCTCCTCCCCGGCAGCAAGACACGCCGCGGATGGAGCGGGCGAGCTGCCCGGCTGTACGGTCTTCCGCCGATGGGGACACGTCTCCCCCACACCCGCTCGGCGAGGCGCAGACGTCGGCTGCGCCTTAGTCGCCTGTCGGCGTCCCTGCCGGCACGGTCAGGTGCCAGATCTCGCTGGCCGCGAGGTCCTGCTGTGCGATCCGGGGCACGTGGCTCAACCGCACCGTCACTTCGTTCACCAACAAAGCGAAGCCGCCGCCGGGCGCGCTCAAGACAATGGGGTCGGTCTGCACCTGACGGCTCAGGTCGACCTGCGGCAGAAGCGGCTTCGTCTTGCTGTGCAGCACGAAGGCAAACGTCCGCTCGTCGGTGCAGTCGAGGAGTCTGGGCGGGAGGGCGACCTGGCCGAGGAGGAAGCCGGAGCCGGTGGCGACTCCCGCCGGCTGCGCGCTGTCGCTCTCGATCACTGTGCCCGGCGACTCGGTCACCCGGATCGCGACCGGCTGCGGGCAGCGCACGTTCACCTCGCAGCGGTAGCGCTGGCCGCCGAGGGGCTCCAGCCGGCGCTTCACGTACAGCCCCTCCACCGGGCACGGGCCGACGGTCGTCGGCGTCTGCGCCGAGAAGAGCGTGCCGAGCTTTCCGTGCCCGGTCTCGATAGTGGCGGCCTCCCACGAGGCTGCGGCGCCCTCCGGACCGGCTGTCGAGAGGCGCGCCGGCGGCGAGGTGGAGCCGAAGCGCATCCCGCTCACGGACAGCGATCCCTTCAGTGGCTCCTCGGCTGACAGGCGAACGCGGAAGTCGCGGTGTTGGCGTGCCGTGAAGCCGGCTGCCTCCGCGCCGGAGTCTGCTTCCAGTAGCGTTCGGTCGAAGACGGCCAGCTTGACGCCGGCGGCAGCGCCTGGGCCGACCAGGGCGGGAGCCGGCGCCGGAGCAGGCGAAGCCGGGCGGCTGGACGAGTGCATCGCAAGTGCGCGCATCTGGCGAGCGCTTTGGTCAGTGGGATCTGCCTTGAGGCGTTGCTCGAAGTACTCGACGGCGTCCCGGTCGCGCCCCGCCTTCGTGAAGCAGAGGCGGAGCTGGTAGTCCCACGAGGCGCGGTCTCGGCCGTCGAGGGTCGCCAGCAGCAGCTTGCCCACGTCAATGGCCCGATCGTAGAGCTGACGGTCACGGTAGAAGTCGAACGCTTCGCGGTGGAGGTCGAAGCTCCTGGGGTTGGCCTTCATGCCGGCCAGCAGCGCAGCCTCGGCACGGCCTTCGTCGGCTTGAGCGAGGTAGAAGCGCGCGAGCTCCCGCGCCACGGACACCTCCTTGCCAGCGACCTCCAGCGCTTTGTCGAACGACGCCTGCGCCGCTTCGCGTTCGCCCTGCTTCCAGAGGAACTGCCCGCGGATACGCCACGCCGTCGCCTGTCCGGGCTCCTTGCCGGTCCATTCGTCCATCCGGGCGCGCAACGCTTCGGTCTTGCCGAGTTGCTCGGAGAGCGCGATCACCTGCAGCCAGAGCTCCGACTGCTGGTTCGGGGCGACCGGGAGCTTCAAGGCGGCTTCGTAGCATTCCAGTGCTTTATCCGGCTGCCCCAGCTCGCGATGCAGGTCGCCCATGCGCGCCAGCGGCACCGAGGTGGTGTTGCCCAGCTCGCGGCACTTCTCATAGGCCGCGAGGGCTTCTTCGCGCTTCCCCGCCGCCGTGAGCAGGTCGCCCAAGCCGAGGTAGCCTGATTGGTTCTCCGGGGCCAGTTCGAGAATCTTGCGCCGCTCCTCGAGTGCCGCCGGCAGGTTGTTTTCGACCCGCTGGTAGACCTGCTCCCGCAGAACGTGCAGACCCACACAGTCGGGGTGTTCTCTGAGCTGCGCGTCCAGCACAGCAGTGGCAGTCGGGTCCAGCCGTTTGGCCGTCAGGTCGCCCAGGAACCGATCCCGGGCGAGGCGCGATTCCCACTCGTCGGTCTTCTCCAGGCGGAGTGTCTTTGCCAGCAGAATGCGCGCTACGTCGTCGGAGCGCTTCAGCGCTCGCATCCGGGTCTCGAAGGCGTTCAGCTCCCGCCACTCGTTGTCGAGAGCGACGGCTGTCAGGTACTCGTCGAGTGCCTTGTCGTATCGGCCGGTCTGCTCCAGCGCCGAGGCGTATCCCCGGTGCGCGGCCGGGTCCTTCGGCGAGGCGTTCACCTTCGCCAAAACGTCCCGCAGCACGTCGTCCGGGCCGAACACCTTTGCCCGCGCCTGCGTCCGGAGTCTCCCGAGCCGCTCGAACACGGAATCGCCGTGGAGTCGCTGCCGCGTCAATTCCATCGCCTTGTCGAGAGGCTCGAGCGCCTCCTTCTCGCGGCCGCACTCGACCAGCATCGACGCCAGCGCTTCGTAGTTGCCGTAGAAATCGGGAAGCGCGGCGATGGCGGCACGGTACGCCTGCTCGGCTTCGTCAAACTGCTTCCGCTCTCGGTAGGCGCTGGCGAGGGACCGCTGCAGGCCGCTGTCCCGGGGACAGTTCTCCACCGCCCGCCGAAGGAGGGCGAGGGCGTCGGCTTTGCGGCCCGCGACCTCGTGTGCGCGCAGAAGCCGGGTGTAGTTGTCCGCTTGAGTCGGGTCGCGCTCGAGCGCCTGCTCCAGCTCCCGGGTGACCTCGCCAAGCCTCCCCGCCTTCGCCGCCAGCTCCATCAGGTCAACCCGGGCGGGGGCGAGGCTTCCCGCCAGCTTGAGCAGCTTGTCGGCTGCCTCGTAGGCTTCCTTGTATTGCTGCAGCTCGTACTGGAGGTTGACCATCTCGGCTAGCGCCTCGCGGATGGGCTGTCGCTCCGCCGGCTCGTCGGAGCGCGCCAACTCGACGAACTTCGCGTAGTGCTCTACGGCGTCGGGGTACTTCCGTTGCTGCTTGTAGATCGTGGCGAGGTAGTAGTGGGCGGGCTTGAGCTTGGCGTCCAACTTCAGCGCCTGTTCGAACTCGCCAACTGCCTCGCTGAACTTGCGCTCCTGGTACAGCGCCTCGCCCTTGAGAAAATGGGACAGGGCGTCTTCGGCGCCGGCGGGTCGAGCCACCGTGCCCAGTAGCAGGAGCACAGCCATCCGTGTCGTCGCCTTCATGTCACTGACCTCCTCGCTTCCTGCTGAACGTCAGCACCACCGCGCCGGAACCTCCGACCACCACCTCATCGCTGCCGTCCCCATCGAGGTCGGCCACGTCGAAGGAGTTCACGGCCAGGGCGTCCGGCCACGTGCACAACAGGTCGCCCTTCGCCTCGCAGACGGCGATGCCGCGGGTCGCCGCGACGATCTCCCGTCGCCCGGTTCCATCCAGGTCCCCCATCTTCAGGGCGGTGGGGCCACACCGACAGGCGTTCGGCCAGACTCGCCCCCCGTCGGGGGACAGCGCCTCCAGGCACCCGAGGCCGAGGATCGCCTCTTCGCCACCCACGCCGTCGAGATCGTGGAAGAGCAGTCCGGTACCCCGCACATAGCTCGGACGGTCCCGCCGTTTCGCGACGTGATCGAGCGCGCGCAGGAGCGTCCCGTCCGGGCCGTAGGCGTTCACGCGGTCTTCCAGGACGGCGAACAGCTCGCCGGGGCTGCCCTCCTTGGCGCACCGCACCTGAACCTCCCGCGGTTCCCCGTCGGTCTGCGCGTGCCACAGCAGCGCGCCGCGCTGGCTGAGCACGGCCAGCCCCTGGCGGTACCACAGGAACACCAGGTCCTGCTTCCCGCCGCTGAGCTTGCCGACGCTTAGATTGGTGACGAGGCAGAGCCGGCCGTCGAGATTCAGCCGACCTTCCCAGAGCTTCCGGCCGTCGCTGTCGAAGGCGTAGTACATGGCGCCGTCCGTCGCCACTACTTCCTGCGCCTCATCGTCGTCCAACTGCGCGGCGGCCACCCGCACGTTCATCCATCCAGTCTCCTGTTGCCAAAGGAGGCTGCCGTCGGCCCGCATTGCCAGGAGCACGTTGTCTTCGCACCCCACCACGACCCCTGGCTCTTCCCCCTCCTCGAGTCGGACGAGGACCAGGTCGTTGACTGTGGGCACGTCGGACTCCCACAGCAGCTTGCCCGCGAGGTCGTAGCGCTTCAGCGTGGCGGCTCCCGCATACACGGTGCCGGTGCGGTCGCCCGTCGCGCCCGTAGCGGCGACGTGCGTCTGACAACCGCACGGATGCCGCCACAGGAGGTCCCCGTTGCTGCCGTCGAAGGCGTAGAGATCGTCAGCGAAGGCGAGCAGCTCCTTCCGGCCGTCCCCGCGGAGGTTCGCGGCGAGCGTGAGATACGTTCGGGTCCCAACGTAGTTCCGCCAGAGGGTCTCGCCGGTCGGTTTCGCCACAGTGAGGAACGGCTCCATGGGGCCGGTGCCATATACCAACTCGCGGGCGCCGTCGCCGTCCAGGTCGAGGAAGTCCAGACAGCTCACGCCCGCGCCCGTGGCGATCTTGCCGAGCGGCGCGCCCGAGCCGTCCCACGTCTCCAGACCACCGCGGTAGTTCGCCGTGCCGGCCGCGATGACCGCCGGCTGCCCTCCTCCAGCAGGGCTGGCGGCGACGCGGTCTGCGCTCACGGTTGTCGGGGCGGACCACATGGAGCTTCCCTTCGCGTCGAACACCTCGATCTTGTCCCGCGATCCGACGATGATCTCCGCGCGGCCGTCCCCGTTGACATCGGCCACCGAGTAGGGGACATACCTGGCCTCCGTGGGCTTCGACCACAGGACGCGCCCGTCGCATGAGAGGACGGTGAGTGGACTCGACACCACGATCTCCGTCTTCCCGTCGCCGTCGAGGTCGGCCAGTTCGAGCGTCGTCGCCTTGACCTCGGCCTTGGCGACCCAGCGCGTGGCGCCCTGTGCGTCCCAGCACGTCACCCGATCGCCCGCCGTCACAACCTCCATGGCGCCGTTCCCGTCGAGGTCAGCGACGCGCACCCGGGCCAGGGACGGCGGGTTGGCGCCCTCCGCAGGTTTCGTGCGCCACCGAACAGTGCCGTCCAGGGACACGGCGCACAGCTCGGACCCCTGTACAACCAGAAAGTCCATGGCGCCATCCCCGTCCAGATCGGCCGCCTCCAGCCCGACGACGAAGGCCACTCCCGGACGCAGCCGCCGCGTGACCCGCCCACTGGCGAGAACGGCGATCTCGCCGGCCAGCGTCCCAACCACCAGCTCCTCGCGGCCGTCCCCGTCGACATCGCACACCAGCGGCGACCGGACCTGCCCCAGCGGTCGGTCCTGCCAGGCGACTCGCGGCTGGAGGACCGGCTTCGGCTCCGGCGGGGGCTGTGCGCTGGCCGACGCGCACAGCAACCCGAGGAGAAGCAGACCGCAGTTCGCTGGCTTGGCTCTCGAGACCGTAACGTTCATCTGTGACGCCTCCTGTCCAGAACGAGTCCGGCGCCTCCCGTCGCTTCGCGCGGGGTGGGATGAGGCCTTACGGTCGGACCTCAGAATTCCGCCGCGTAGTTCACGGTCGCAGTGCTGGCGACAACCACGTCGGTCCACTGGTCGGCCGAGGCGGCGTCGGCTTCGGAGTACGGCTGTCGCGAGGTGTAGACGCGCTCGGCGCCGATCTGCACCGATTGCACTTTGCCCAGCTTCGCACCCAGCGCTTCCGCGACGGTCTTCGCTTTCGGTGCCGCCTCCTGCACCGCGCGTCGGAGCGCTTCGAGCTTGTGCTTGCTGGGGTCCTTCAGCTCGAAGAGGACGAAGGAAGGACCTTGCTGGCCGCTGTACCGGCCGTACGAGTTGACGTTCGGCACCGTCCGAAGCGTCGCGCCAGCATCGAGGGCGACTTGCGCCAGCTCGGCAAGCCGGGCCGTGCTGAGTTGGGTCAGGTCCGTCACCACGTCCACCTGACTGGTGACGCGGTACCCGACGGTGGACGGGCTCGCGCTGGTGCCGGCGTAGTTGGTCTGCACCGGACGAATGTCCAGTGCCGCAACCTCGACGCTGCCCTTGTCGCCGAGCTTCGCTGTCAGCTTCTCCTTCAGCTCGGCAAGCAGCTTGTCATGCGCCGCCTGCGCCTCCGTCACCGAAGAAGCCTGGCCCGCCACGCTGAGCAGCACGCGCGCCACGTCAGGCTTGACCCGGACCTCGCCGGTACTGGTGACCGTGATGAGTCTGGCGCGGTCCCCCTCTTCCGCCCCTGCAAGCCGCGAAGCACCGGCCACCAGGCCGGCAAACACACCGACGACAACGGCTGCTCTGTTCATCGCGCGAGCCCTCCTTGCTGGGAGTATACCTCACTCCCGTCTGCGGAACGACCTGACGAACTCCTTCTCCGATTCGTCGAGGGTGCTCAGACTAAGCAACCACCTGCACTCCTCGCGAGTCGGCCGGCGCCTTGCCCCGGTCACCACGTCCACGAGCGGACGGCGACCGGCGACAGCCGAGCGCCCGATGTAGAACGTTTCGCTCCCCGGGAACTAAACGAATCGCCAGGGCTTCAGCGGTGCCCAGCCGCCGCGGAGCATCGGCGCCGCGAGGAAACGCCGGCCGCCAAACGTGGCCGTGCCCCCCGCATACAGCCGGTGTGCCCTCCCGTCGGGACCGCGCCACTCCATGAACGCGCGGTTCCCCCAGCCCGGCACAAGGCCTGCCCACGCGCGCCCATTCGGCGCACCAGCCCCGACCGGCTTGCCCGGCTGGGCGAGGAACCATCCGTCCGGGAGGGACAACGTCCAAGCGACGGCAAGGATCGGCAGCGCCACGGCCAACTTGCGTCGTAGAGACCGCCGCCGGCACATTGCGAAGCCGATCCCAGCGAGTGGGACCCAACCGAAGCTAACAAGCAAGGCGTATGCCTGGTCCATGTCGGTTCCACCTTCCGTTGCCATCGTCTTGTCCGGGCGTATCTTCGAGGCGTACCATCGATCGACCTACCATGCTGCCAACACGGGCAGGACGACCAGCCAGCGACGGGTCTGGGGACCCAGCTCAGTCGATGCCAGGCTGTTCCTCGTATGCCGCCGTTTCCCGCAGTCGCCGCTGGAACTCCTCCTCGCGCAGCCACTTCACATGCCCGTCCACGAAGCAGCAGTTCCGGCCGCCCTGATGGACGGACGCGCAGTCATAGGCCAGTATCGTGCCGTGCGCGGCGAGCTCGGCGAGTGGCATCCCGGCGATACGGGGGTTCCAGTGGTAGCCCACCTGCGCGGAACTCCCTCCCGGGGACTTCAGGGGCATGCCAATGGGCAGCAGCGACTTGCGCCTCCAGTCTTGGACCGTCGGGCAGTCAGCCATGTTGATGCTCATGCCGAAGTAATCTGTCCGCCCTGACTCACCCGCCTCGGGTCCGAAGAGCGGCTTCACCCAGTAGTATTCGTCGTCGCGCTTTCCCGCTGGCGGCAGCCGCCCGTCCCAATCCGTGGTGTAGAACTGCAGCGCGAACGCCATGTACTTGAGGTTGGCCCTGCACGACTGCTCGCGGGCCTGGTCACGCTTGTGACGACTGATTGCAATGGCAATAGCCAGCAAGAGGCCGACAAGCGCGCGGGCAGCCAACGCGACTACCCTTGGGTTCCGGGAGTGCCGTTCGTCCATGGGGTCAGGTCCTCCTGCCGGTGATCAGGGGGGCCGGCAGCGCGGCTCCCTACCGCGATCTCACCGTGCCGTCCCCGAACAGCACGTTTGACCTGTGCAGGTACGAATGGTAGCACACGATCATCCGCGCCTCCGTGGGTGGGCGCCGGAGCGAGGGCGGCTGATACCGATATCTGACTCCCGGCTTCGAGGGACACTCATACAGGATGTCCTCCGGCGCGAACGATCGGAGAGCCTCGCGCCAGCCCTCCGCGGCGGGGAACCGCCCACCATGCTCCGAGGCGTTGTACTGGATCGCCAGCCCCAACTGTTGGAGGTTGCACTGGCACGAGCCACTCTGCGCTTTGGCCCGGGCGTCAGTGAACCAGCATCCAATCGCGAAAATCGGGCCGGAAGCAGTGGCCAACGCGACCGCCGATACCGCAGCCATCCGAGCGCCTCGCCGGCCGTGCCGCCACCATGGGCCGCACCCGATTGCCAGCAGCAGAACCCACAGGCCCAGCCCCCCGGCGAAGGACGCACCGTCCATCAACTGCCGTTCGATCGAGTCCGGCACATCTGCGTTGCGCCCCGCCAAGATGCTTCCGATGCAATAGACGATGGGCACCCAGACGAAGAACGTCAGCATCCCCAGCGGGACAGCGACAAGCCAGCTCGCGAGCGTCAACAACCCGCCACGCACCCAGGGTCCCCGGATCCCCCCGCGCCTGAGCACCGCGCCCGCAACAGCCGCTCCACCGATTGTGCAGGTGGGAATGCCGATCATCGCGAGGTTCCGGACGAACACGTAGTCGACGATCACGTCGCTTCCTCCTCGGCAACGGGTACGGCGCTGGGCAACCACGCGCCGTATCCGTAACTCGGTCTCATGGTAGCCGCCCGCCGAATGGGCACTCCCTGTTGCTGCTGCAAGTCGGTCTTCGAAGGGTACATCTGCTTGCCAGCGGGGGCGGACAGGGCGGTCATGAACTGGTAGACGAGGATGCCACAGAGCAGCGTGTTCAGGAGCCAGAGGGCAGTCCTCAGCTTGTTCGTCTGCCACGCGACCTTGAGCGTCCACCCACCCGCCTAGGCAGCGGCCGCGGGCGCCTCGGACTGAATTCCCGCCAGCGACAGCCTACCGAGCGCCGCGACTACGGTCGCCGAGGCCGCCTGCGCCGCGTTGGTCGACAGGAGCGCGGCGAGGGCGGCAACGGAGACGACCACGCCCGCCTGCCTGAGGTCACCCCGCAAGCGCTCCACGCCCTTGTCCAGCCGCCGCGCCACCGCCCAGCGCGACATGCCCAGCTCAGCCGCGACAACGAGTTGCTCTTTGCCTTCGAGGAAGTGCAGCACCAACGGCTCGCGCAGGTCGTCGGGTAGCGTATTGATGGCGCGGTCCACTTCCGTCTCGATCTCTTCCCAGGTCGCGTCGTCTTCCCGTACGCCTTCCGCCAACTCCACCGCCACTTGCTCTCGCTCGGCACGGGACCGGTCCTGCCGCACCTTGTCGATGGACGCGTTGACTGCCGTCCGGTGGAGCCATCCCGCCACCGACCCTGTGATTGAGGCGGCCTTCCGCGCCAGCCGCAGGAAGCACTCCTGGGTGAGGTCCTCGGCGTCCTCCGCATTGTGCAGGATACGCAGGCACGCGGCGTAGCAGGACAGATACTACAACCGTACTTAGCTCGGGGCAGGTCTCCGACCGCCCCGAAACGCTTGACCGGAAGGTCTCAAAGGGCTCTGGAGACCTGTCGGTCCGGGGAGCGGCGGGGTCAGGAGACCCTCGCCGAGCAGAGCAGTTCGCTGTCGGCGACCGCAACCAGACCGCACCCGGTCACGAACAGCAGGACAGATACTACAACCGTACTTAGCTCGGGGCAGGTCTCCGACCGCCCCGAAACGCTTGACCGGAAGGTCTCAAAGGGCTCTGGAGACCTGTCGGTCCGGGGAGCGGCGGGGTCAGGAGACC
>Ga0210056_1000065_pt1 | contig 65065 bp, 44 predicted proteins | sample CryGeyCG2014_080_2_FD_183965 | JGI IMG/M metagenome (GOLD analysis project Ga0210056, IMG submission 183965) | Groundwater microbial communities from aquifer - Crystal Geyser CG07_land_8/20/14_0.80 (SPAdes) (version 2) | ecosystem: Environmental > Aquatic > Deep subsurface > Groundwater | place...
ACACCGAAGCTATTGCACAAGTTCGACGCCTCTGCGTGCACAGCAGTGTGTTGGGTGCTCACCACACGCCCACGGGTGAAGTTCTGCGAACTTCCACTTCGGTGTATTCCTAACCTTCGCGAGTATACAAGGCTCCCTCGTTGTCGCAGAAGAAGCGAACGCGACAGGCTTGCGGATCGGCCGATGCCGAGTGCCAGACTGCTTTGCAGTACACGTTCTGCACAGGCTCCTTTGACCACGCCCAACGGCCGACGAAGCCGCCGTCATACTGGCGAGGCGGCAGTTCTTCGTCCATCAGGAGCGCAATGCCCTCCCCGCCCGCGCAGTTGGTCCGGACTCCCGGCCGGGCACCGGCCTTGACTTCGACTCCCGTGGCGCCAAACAGCTCCTTCACGGCTTCGTCAAGCACTGGATCTTCGCTGCCGGCATGGTCGCTGGCCTCGGGCAGCGCCCCGACGGCGATCACAATCCCGCTTTGCCGGAAGAACTCACGCGCCTTCTCCAGCGTTGCCCAGCGCACCGCCGGCAGCGCCGGCAGCACCAGCACCCGGTAGGAGGTGTCGGCCACGTGCAGGCGCCCGTCGCGGACCTGCGCCCGGGCCAGCGAGTCGTCGTCCATGAAGACGAAGTCGTAGCCGGTCGCGAGCAACCGCGATCCGGCGGCGAAGGCCGTCGCGGTCGCTTCAGCGCCGCCGAGCTGCGCCTGCCACTCGCGAAGGACGACCCCACGGTTGGCCCACGCGCCGACACCGTCCGTGGCGCGCGACTCCGCTTGGTGCAGGGACACCCACGGCACGCGTCCGAGGCACTCCTTCGGCTTGGTGCGGTAGGTGTCGCCGCCCCACTGCGTGTTCCACTCGCTGATCAGCCCGTCTTCGTTGCCCAGCGCCATCTTCCGCTCGCCGGTGTAGTTGTAGGTGTCGGCGCCAATCTGAAAGATCACAAAGCGGGAGAAGCCGACCGCCTCCCGCACGTCCAAGCGCAGCCGGTAGACGCCGCGGACGAGATCGTCGGACCGGCAGAGGCTGACCGTCGCGGAGTGTTCGAGGGCGCTGCCGGTGTGACCCGCGTACGTCACTTCCGTCAGGCAGGGGCCCTGACGCGCGTAGGCGGTCCGCATTCTCCGCGGGAAGACCCGTTGGCCCGCGGCGTCGAACAGACGGAAGAAATCGCCGCCGCCGACGTTGTGAGTCCAGAACCACTCCAGATCGCGGTTCATGGACCGCACCATGACCGGCCGCACGTCGAGGATGCCGCACTGTGCCTGGGCCTGATCGGGTTCGTAGCAGATACTCTCGCCCCAGGCGCCGAGCGCCGACTCATCCCAGAGCTGGTTGCTGCCCCAGCCGATCAGGCAGAGCTGGGCGTGCGACGCAGCAGCCACGCCGCCCCAGTGGGCATACACCAAGCACAGTTCCAACTCGACGGTGGCTCCGGGCGGCAGCCGGACCTGGCTGAAGCCGTGGAACCACAAGCCGGCATAGACGCCACCTTCCGGCCGGCCGTGCCAGTCCTTGCTGAGCTGCACCGGGATGCCGGTCGGGTTGCCGTCGGCGTCACGTAGGATGGCGGAGACGCCGGTGATGGCAGACCCCAACCGGACGCGGAAGCCACCCGCGCCCTTCTCGAACAGCGGCCGCGCAACCCGCTCCGTCGAGTCGAAGTTGGTCAGCACGAGCTTCACCCGCTCGATGGAGTCGTTCCCGTCCTTCGCCCCCGCCGGCTCCACGGGGACGATGCCATCCAGGTTCACCCGGTGCCAACCGCGAGCCGCGTCGTAGTCCACCGGGCGTTCGGTTCCGGTCGCGACCTCTGTCGCCTTGACCGTCACTGGAGTCGCTGGTTCAGCGGCCGCAGGCGTGCCGACGTTGACAACCACGGCCGTTTCGCGCCAATCCGGGGCACTCCAGACCTGGCCGGCCGGCAGCGCCCAGTGCCCCCGGTGCTCGCCGGTGGCCCCCCTGAGGCAGATCTCCATCGCGGCCTCACGCCACTGTTCGCCGGGCTGGGAAGCAGCCGCCTGACCGTCGGCGCAAAACGACCACTCGCGCATGGGCCTGGCGGTTGTGAGCGGCGTCTCCGGCGCCGTCGCCCGGGCGCTCACTTCGGCAGGCGTCAGCGCTCGATCGTAGAGCCGGACCTCATCAACCGCGCCGCGGAAGTGGTAGCCATCGCCCGAGTTGTCCTGCCGTCGCCCAAACGCCAGACCGCCCGTGCCGGGCACTCGTTTGCGGTCGATCTGCTTGTCGCCCGCCGCTTTGCCGTTCACGTAGACCCGCAAGGTGTCGCCGTCGTAGCTCACGGCCAGGTGGTTCCACTTCTCGGTCTCTATGGCGGGGTTGCCCTGGGCATCGACGGCGAATGCGTTCTCGCGCCCCCCGCCGATGTTGAGGCAGGCCCGTGGCCGGCCGTCAATCAACATGAGCCCGTAGTTGCCTTCGACCCACTCGTTGCCGTTCTTGCACAGCAGCCAGGGCCACACGCGGTCCGACGCCCGGTAGTCTGCAGGAACGAACGCCCACAGCTCCAGCGTGAACTGCTCCGGGTCAAGCTCCGGGCTGTGTGGAATCTCAAGGTGATTGGTTCCGTCCAGGCCGAACCCGCCGCCGAGGCGACCGAAGCAAGCTTCACCGGCGGAGATGGGAGACATTCCCGGCCGCGCCGCCAAGAGGAGTGCCAACCGGTCGGGCCACGCGACCGTCTCGAAGCGGGCCTCGACATTCAATCGACCCCCGTCTTCGGCCGTGAAGACAAGCTCCGTCACCTCCGCCCGTTGCATGAACCGACCGGACTCGATCAATCGTGGACCCGCCACATTGGTCCACTTGCCGCCGGCCGTGCAGCGGTAGATCCGGCCGTTGGCTGTAAGGGTCAGTGAGAGGTCGGCAGCCGGCAGGCCCCGCCACAGGCTGTTGTCGGCCGGCGCACACTCAAGGTAGCCCAGCCCGGCAGGCGCCGAACCGAAGTGCGGGACCTGGAGCGTCTCCGTGTTCAGCGCCAGCGCGTAGTAGCCGGTCTGAAGGCACCGCAACCAGGGCGCGCCGGGGGTGTGCGAGGGGAAGCCCTCAGCCCACCACATGTGGGTGTAGTCTTCAACGTGGGGCATCAGGGGTTGCGGGGCGGGGACGTCCGCACCGGCCGCGCGTTCACCAAGGGGAGCTATGAGAAGCATGAGTGCAAGGAAAGGCATAGGGATCAGGAACCGGAGTCATTCATGTTCGCGTTTCCAAAGAAGACACTGGTGTGGCCCTCCCGGCGCCATCGCTACCTTCGGCACTTGTAGATACACACGCCGGCCGCCCACAGCTCGCGACTCGCAGGATTGTAGCGCAGTACCAGCGGCTTGCGGTAGGGTAGGTCACCGGTGATCTCCTGCCAGGTGGCTCCACTGTCGGTGGTCTTCCACACGCCGCCGTCCGCGCTGCCGTCCCAGGTGGTGGCGGCGAACCAGAGGCGATGGGGGGCGGCGGGGTCGGTCTCCAGGGCGACGATGACCCGCCCACTGTCGGGGAAATGAGTGAGCCGCTTCCAGGTTGTCCCGTGGTCGAGGCTGCGCCAGAGGTTCTTGCCGGGGCAGTAGACCGTGCCGTCGGCAATGACGCTGACGTTGAAGACCCACGCGTCCTGCTTGAACACATGCTGCCACGAGGCGCCGCCGTCCTCGCTGCGCCAGAGCCCGCCGCCGGTGCCGCAGGCTCCCCAGTAGAGGCGCCTCGGCGCCGCAGGCCACAGCGCACGAGTTGAGCGCCAGTGTCAGAGAGAACAGTCGTTTCATTGTCATTGGTCAATCCTCGAGGGCGTCCTTGTCCGAGCCGCGACGGGGCGCCCCTTGGGCCTGGGAGCGTGTGACCAGTTGGCGTCTATGGTGGGCGTGACAGCTCACGCGCCCCCAGGCCCGAGGGGCACCCCGTCGCGGCTCAGAAGTGCGTTCACTCCACAATGCGGAAGTCCGTACTCGCCCGCCGCGCCGCTTCCTCCTCGAACAACTCCTGCACCCGCTCCGGCTCGAGCGCCCGCCGGTAAAGACGGAAGTCGCCCAGCAGCCCCCGGAACGGTTTGTAGCTGGACGGGATGGAAATGTCTCGCCCGGCGCCGGTGATGCCTTTGGCCATTGTCTCGGGAATGGGGCCGGTGCCGTCAAGCTTCCCGTTGACGTACCAGCGCACTTCCTGGGCTCTGCGGTCGGCAACGGCGACGAGGTGCGTCCAATCGTCGGTGGCGAGGGGGGTGGTGGTTGCGGCGCGCGCAGTCATTCCGGCGCCGCGCCCTTCGCCGAGGACCAGTTCGGCGCTGCCGTCTGGGAGGAGGTTGATCACCCACCAGTTGTCCGGGAACGCCTCCTTGCCCAGAATGCGCACGTCGTAGCCGTCCACCTTGACCCAGAGCGCTAACGTGAAGTCGTTGTTACCGAACTGCAGGTGGGGTGCGTCCGCGATCACGGCGGCTTGGGGGACACCCTCGATTGCGAGACACGTCCCGAAGTCGCCCGTTGCCCAGCGGCCGGAGACTTGGGCGTCGTGGCCGCGGCCGGAGCAGTCGCGCGCTATCATTCCGGCTCCTTCGTCGAAGCGCCAACGGCCCAACAGACCCGGTTCTTCGGCGACCTCAAGTGGCGGGAGCTTGACGCCCCAGCCTGCTGTTGACAAGGGGGTGCCCTGCCGGCCTGAGGCTGCGGACCAGAGGCACAGGACTTGACCATTGGCCAGAGCGAGGTAGAGGTTGCCTCCGGCTGCCGCCATGCCATCCCAGACGGGCATAGCGGGCAGTGACACGTCGGCGAGCACCTGACCGTCGGCGGGCGACACCGCCAACAGCCTGCCCTCGGCTTTCCCCTCCAGCGCGGCTGGCGAGGTCACGGCGCTGCCGATTGGGCCGGCGACGAACAGGGTGTCTTCGGTCTCGACCATCCCCCCCGCCTGAATGGGAATCTGCTTCCACCAGCGGAACTTGACCGACTGCTTGCCGCTCAGCGCCAGCGTCCGGTAGTCCTTGGCGGACAGATCCAACGGGACGCCGCTCTCCTTGGCGGCGGCAAACAGCGCCCATTGCCCGCCCGGTTGCTCGCTCATCTTCTCGTAGTGGTTCTGCCCGAAGCCGTAAATCGTGTCGCCGTCCTCGACGAGGAGGCGGCCGGAGGGGAAGAGCGCGCGGTTGAGGCGCGCGTCGTAGAACGCGCCCTGGTGCGGCGAGGTGTACATGGGCGCATACGTCCACAGCAGGCGGTGGGTGGTGCCGCCGCTGAGGTAGCCGTCGGGACCGTGCAGATGGAGGATCCGTCCGGGCTGCGGCTTGCCGTCCTTGCCCAAGATCTGGTGCCGCATGAAGAGCCGTTCCCCGTCGCTGGACAGAATGTCGTTGAGGTAGCCGTCGACGCTCTGCTCATCCATCAACTCGGAGCCGTCTGCGCCGCGGGTGCTGAGGACCGCGTCGACGAGCTTCCGACCGGTGCGCGGCTCCAGACCGTAGAGGTGGATGCCGCCGTCAAGGTACGACGACTTCCCCGCTGCGAAGTACACCGTGTCGTTGACAATGAGCACGCTGCCGTTCACCGGCCAGACCGACTCCACTTGCCCACGCGACACGATGAGCCGCTCCTCGGGGCTGGCAAGGAAGCGCCAAACCAGAGCGCCGTCAGTCGCGCGCAACGCAGACACGGAGCCATCGCGGCAACCGCACATGACCAGTCCATGGTAGATTGTCGGCGGCGAATCGACGCGGGCGTCGAACGAATGCTGCCATAGGAGCTTCCCCGTGGTGGCGTCCAAAGCGTGTAGCGTGTGGGCGTCGGTCGAGGCGACATAGAGCCGGTTGCCGGCGACCACTGGGCTGGTTAGCGTCCCGCCGACCGGCGTCTCCCAGCCCAACAGCAGGTCGGTCCCCACCTTGGTGCTCGCCCGGCCGGACCGCGCTGGATCGTGTCGGTAGGTGGGCCAATCATCCGGCCGCGGGCCCGTTGGCGGTGTCGCCGTCTGGCCGTAGGCGGTGCCACGCTGAAGCCGCGCCCCCTCGGGAATCGCGGCCGAACGCAACGGCGCGCCGGACTCCAGCGCCATGAACCCGGAGAGCTTGGCGCGGATGTAGCAGGCGCAGTCAGTCGGCGGCACGTACAAGAGCCCGTTTGCAGGCATCTCCCCGTAGTAGCAGCTTCCGCGCACCCAGTGTTGGGCGGTGACCTTGCCGGTGTTGGTATCGAGGAACTCAATAGCGGCGCGGCCGGACATCACGGTGTCGCCGATGACCTTCATCTGGTGGCAGCGGTGGTGTTGGAAGCGGAAGCCGTAGTTACCCTTGACGGTCTTCTTGACGGCTCCAGTCAGCGGGTCGTAGGCGATGTAGTCGAGGTTGTCGTCCAGCGGCCGCCACTGGTTCATGCCCACGTCCGGTCCCCAGAGGCAGTCCTTGAACCCGAAGAGGTCCACCGGCACGGAGTAGTTGGACGGTGCGTAGTCGGCTCGCCAGAGCTCGTGCCCGTCGGTGGCCGAGACGACATTGAGTTGACGCCCGCCCGCGAAGGCGACCACGCCTTCGTACATGATGAGCGTCGGCGCAAACTGCGGCGCCAAGACAATGGTCCCCTGCTCCGCGCCGGGGCTGTCGGCGTTTGCCTGGTCTCTGAACTCGATCTTCTGTCCCGTCGGCGGCGAGGTCCAGCGTGGGGCGCCGGTCTTCAGATCGACGCTCCGCATTGCCTTGCCGTCGTGGTAGACCACCTGGTTGCCGTCGGTTGCCACGGTCAGCGGCAGAACCCTGTCGGAAGTGTGCTCCCACAGGAGCTTGCCGGTCTCGGGCTCGACTGCGACCAAGCGCATGCTTTCGTTGGTGCCGCGCCGAATCTCAGCCGGCGTCTTGACCGCCACCAGCGCCACCAGAACACCGCCGGACACGATGAACTCCTGGGTCTTCTCGGTGTCCTTCAGGACGCGGAGCACCTCACCGGTCGCTGCCTCCAACACGCTGACCGGAGCCTGGTCCCCCAACGTGGCGTAGACCCGGTTACCGCTGGCGACCAACAGTCGGTTCACTTGCGCCGGCCCGACCTTCTTGCCGCCTTGTGCTCCAGCCCAACTGGGCAGCTCATGCCGCCAGAGCTGGATCCCGTTGTAGGCATCGCGGGCGATGAGCGACCAGGTCCGGGCGTTGGAGGAGAAGTCCGAATCGTCGAGGACGTAGAAGATCCGGCCCTGCGCCGTGACCAGACTACTGGTCTTCACCCCGCGGTTCCAGCGGGGCAGCGCCTCCCACTGCAGGAACTGCGGCGGGCCAACCCGCTTGTCCTTGCTGACGGCGTTGCCGGTGGCGTCGTAGCGCGCGTGCGTCCACTCGTCCACGTCCGCCGGTCCAGCCTTGCGCCGCGGCGTCACGGCGCCGTTGCGCTGCACCCAGGCGCTCCCGCCAGGCGCCAGCACTCGATCAATCTCCTTTGGGTCCAGGCTGACTCTCTCGTCCAACACGAGCAGCAGGTTCACCATACTGTCGGCGTAGGGCAGCAGGCGACCTCGCCACGGCATCGCGGACACTCGACCGTACAGCCCCGCCTCCTGAATGCGGCCGCGGACGGCGTCGAGTGCGTCGGCCGGCACAAGTCCGTGCACCAGCACATTCGGCGCTTTGGCCAGAGACAGAGCCAAATCGGGATCCCGCAGCCCGACCTGCACGACCAACCCGCCCCGGAAGCCGCTGTCGACAAGGACGCGTTCTGCGCTCATCTCTTCCGCCAACGGCGCGGACCGCCCCAAAGTCGAGCAGACGGCCAGCCAGGCCGCCAACAGACCAACAGACCGAAAGAGCGAGAGTCGAGTTGTGTCTGTAAGCTTCATCGTGGACTCCTTCGGAGACGCGACTCCCCCCCTGTTCGACTCACGCCGATCCCATGGAGGCGCCTTGTCGCCGGCTCGATCGACGCACTCAGGCGCTATGCTCCTCGCACCTGCTCCAGCCAACGCTTTGCGCTGTCAAGATTGGGCGCGCCGTAGACAAAGAGGAACCGCGTCTCAGGGGCCGCCTGCTCAAGGAAGCGGCCAACCTGTGCGGCGTCCACCCAACCCAGAACATGCACCGGGCTGTCCGGGCCTCGGAGAGAGAGTAGTCACCGCACTCGGCGATTGAGACCCACGGCGGCTGACAGAGGAAGCCATGCCCAGCGAGGGGACCTTTGCGGTAGAGGTTATCCAGGAAGGCGATATTGGCGGCGGCAGCAGGCATGACGGAGTCTCCTTCGGAAATGCACCGTCAATCCGAGCCGCGACGGTGACGGAGCGTTCAAGCGAAACGCGAAGCTGATCCGACGCTACTTCGCGTCCGGCTTCCTCAGCACGTCCGCAATCGGCTCCTTACCGGTGTACTGCGGCTTGCGGTCGGTGAGCGGCTTGAGGCGGATGTTGCGGAACCACACGGGCACGCCGCCGTAGTTCTGGAGGCCGAGGAATCCCTCGCGCGGCAGCGAGCCGATGGCGTGTGGGAACTTGTTGTGGGAGCCATTGGGGTTCTGGTTGGCAGTGGTCCACTGGTCCAGGTCGGCTTGCACGATCTCTTTGCCGTTCAACTCGACGGTCACCAAGTTGTCGTTGACGGTTAGGCGGAAGTGGTCCCATTCGCCAGGAGGCGAACTGGCTGAACTGCTCGGATGAACCAAGTCGTAGAGGGCACCGTTGGCGTTCATGGAATCCCAGTTCACGCCGTAGGACACGTCGTCGAGAACCTGGATCTCCATGCCGGTGTTGACCGGGTCACCGGGGTTGTGCACGCGGAAGAAGAGCCCGCTGTTGCTCTTCTTGCCGGCGGCGACCTTCGCGTCCAGTTCCAGCACGAAATCGCAGTAGCGCTGCTTCGTGAAGATCGTCGGGCCGCCCTTGGTCGGATGCAGCTCGCCTTGCTCGTTGAGGGCCCAGCCGTCTCTGTCGGGATCGACATTCCAGGCGTTGAGGTCCTTGCCATCCAGCAGGATCTCCCAACCGTCCTTGTCGATTCGCGGCTGATAGCTCGGTTCCGGTTGGGCCAGGGCGACGAACACGATTGCGGCCGAGGCGAACGCGCCAATGCACAGCGGCAGAATGGTCCTCTTCATGCAGCGGTCCTTTCGCGACGTGGTGAGCTGTGGTCGAGCAAGCCATTATGTAGCCGCCGCCCGACCGAGACAAGGGGTAACTCACGCTTCCCGGTCCACTGGCTCCGCGGCCTGCTACGGGCGGCGCCCCTCGCCTCGCCCCTTCTGGTACACTGCTGGACGCGCGGCGTGGCGTTCCTACGCTTCGCCGTGGCTTTGAGCCCCGTCGCCCCCAGAATGAGGTGAGTCCATTGAGAACCTGCGCAACCGTGAGCGCGTTGGCCGCCGCGGCCCTCGCCGTCTGTGAAGCAGCACCCGCGAAGCCCTCAACGCGAACCAGCCTGGTGCTCGTTCGTGACGGCCGGCCGGCATCGTCGATCATCCTCGCGAAGGAGGCGACCCGGGCCGCACAGTTCGCCGCCTATGAGCTGCAATGGCATCTGCGCAAGCTGACGGACGCCGAAGTGCCGATTGTCCGCGAGGGTGAACCGGTCACCGGCACGCGGCTTCTCGTGGGCGACACCGCAGCAACTGCTGCGCTGGGTCTGAAGAGTGACCGCCTTTACTCTCAGGAGTATCTCGTCCGCTTCCTGCCCGACACACTCGTCTTGCTCGGCCGAGACAAAGACGACCGCGGCGCGGTGACATACGAGCCCACACCGGATGCGGCAGCCCTCGCGACCTGGCCCAGCATCTGGGACGAACAGGGCACCATGTACGCCGTCTATGACTTCCTGGAGCGCTACTGCAGTGTTCGCTGGCTCAACCCGACGGAGACCGGGATGGACTGCCCGCAGACGAAAACGCTGACGGTCACCGGATCTGAGCTGCGCCGCAAGCCGTTCTTCCGGTACCGGTTCGCCGCCTACCCCAGCAGCGAGAGCTACGATGCGTACACCGGGCTATGGCCGGCCGACACCGACGGGTTCAAGCAATGGGAAACAGCGGCCTACCCCGCCCTGCACAAGCAGTTCCCGGAGCCGGGGCGCTACAACTTGGCGAAACGGGGCCAAGTCCAGTTGTTCCGATACCGAATGCGGGAGGGCGGCGAGAAGTGCGTCGGCAACCACTCGCTCTACGGCTACTACAAACGGTTCTGGGAGAAGGACGCCAGCACCCCGGACGCCTTCGTCGAGAAGCACGCCGACTGGTTTGCTCAGGGCTACGAAGGCACGCCGCCGCAGATGTGCTACACCAGCCCCGGTCTCATCGGGCAGGTGGCCCAGGACGCCCGGGACTACTTCGACGGCAAAGGTCTCAACCCGTGGTCGCTCCAGCCGGTGAAGGACCGCAACGATGTCTGGGGCGAGAACTACTTCTGCGTTGAGCCCATGGACAACAGCCAGTTCTGTCGGTGCCCGCGCTGCCAGGCACTGCTCACTCCACAGTCCGAGTTCGACCCGTTCTTCTCCAACGGCCGCCACAGCGACTACTTCTTTCACTTCGTCAACGAGGTCGCCAAGGAACTGCGGAAGACCCATCCCGACAAGTGGATCGTTACGCTGGCTTACATGAGCCACGCCGAGCATCCGCAGCGGGTCAAGCTCGGCCCCAACGTGGCCGTTCAGTACTGCTTCGCCTGCAACCGGCTCAACTACGACCGCGCGTCGTACGAGCACGAAGTGGACCTGCTAAACGAATGGGCAACAAAGGAGAAGGGGCGGCCGCTCTACCTCTGGCTCTACTACACCTTCCCGGTCGAGATCGCCAACGGCGGCAAGTTCCACTGCTTCCCCGGCTTCTTCGCCCACGCCGTTGGCGAGCAGTTCAAGCTGTTCGAGAAGTGCGGCATCCGTGGGATGTTCCATTGCGGATACGGTCAGGAGGTCGAAGCGTACCTGACGTACCGGCTGATGGACGACCCCAGTCTGGACGTGGACAAGCTGCTGGACGAGTACTTCCGGCGGCTGTACGGTTCCGCGGCGGACCCGATGAAGCGGCTGTACCTCGCCATTGAGCGAACCTACTCCACGCCGACGAACTACCCCGAGGCCATCGCGACCGCTCGGAAGGAAAAGCATCACCACCAAACCGAAGAGCTGGCGTGGGGCTGGCTTGGCACCGAAAAGCGAATGGAGGCATTCGGCAAGCTGCTCCAGGAAGCCGAGTCGGCCGCCAGGACCGAGGTCGAGAAGCACCGCGTGGCGCTGTTCGAGAAGGGCACGTGGGACTACATGGTCGCCGGCCGGCAGAGCTATTTGGAGCACCTTAGGGCGAAGTACGGCAGCGTTGGCACGCCGCTCCGCGTGCCGTTCAACCTGGGTGCACCACTGAAGGGCGACGCGACGAAGCTCGTCCGCAACGACTCGGCAGTGCTGTTCGGCTGGCGCTCGGCCAACGGCGAACGCACCAGACGCAGCGTCGAGGCGCGGCTGCTGACCGACGGCAAGTTCCTCTATGTGCAATGCGAAGAGAAGATGAACCCGGCGACGCTCAAAGCGAACAAGGACGCGTTTGCCGGCGACCACTGGGACCTCCTGATCGCCGGGCAGCGAGACCGGCCGTTCCGGGAGATCTCCGTCGGCCCAAGAGGAGCGTGCGTTGCCCGTGAACACGGCGCCGATAAAGGAGCTGCGCCGACGCCGTGCGCGGTGGGAGCGGCGGTCGTATCCGACACGGCCGGCAAGGACCGGTGGCGAGTAAGCCTGGCGCTGCCGCTGGACAAGCTGCTGCCCGGCGGCGTGCAACCAGGGGCGACGGTCTGCCTGAACGTCGCCCGCCGGGCACCTGGCTCCGACGACCAGCCGGTCTGGGTGCCGACGTTCGGCGACTTCCGCGATCCGACGCGGCTGCGAGAGCTGGTCCTGGAGTCCGCCGACGCAGTGCCCGCGGACATGCCCAGCGAGGCGGAGCTACAGGAGCTGGATAGCCGCGCGCTGATTGGGCGATGGGCTGGCGGCGATCAGCCGGATTCGTCGGATCGGTCTGAGGGCACCGTGCGAGACAGCTCCCCCAACCACCTCAACGGCAAGCGCACAAACGGCGCGCTGCTCGCGAAAGACAACGGCCGCACCGTCCTCCGGTTCGATGACAAGCGCGGGCAGTACGTGGACTTCGGTAACCCGCCAGCGGCGAACCTCTCCGTTCCACTGACGCTAACAGCCTGGGTCAAGTACGAACAGTCGGAGACGTGGTACCCCGCCCTCTTCGGGAAGGGCTACGAGCAGAGCGGCGCCTACAGCCTCCACGTGCGGCCGGGGCTGACGCTCTGGTTCGAGTTGGACGGCGACGACGGTACCCGCCACTGCTACAACCCGACCGACCTCTCGCTGACTCCCGGCGCGTGGTGCCACGTAGCCGCAACGTATGCTGGCGCGGTGATGCGCGTCTACGTGAACGGGCGCGAAGCCGGCACGGGCAAGGAGACCACGCTGGCCCTGCGCAAGACCATCGAGCCACTGCGGATCGGCTGGCTCGGCTCCTACGGGTACTTCAACGGCTCCATGCGCGACGTCGCAATCTACGCTCGGGCGATGTCGGCGGGGGAGGTGTTTGCCCGGTACCGGGCGGGAAGGGCGGCACCGTGACGGCGGCTTCCGGGGCGGCGCGCCGAGGTCACGCCTCAAACAGCCGAAGCTGTACGTCACTGGCCGACTGAAGCGTCCAGCCGGCTTCGCGCTTGAGTTCCATGCTGGCGACAGCCTCCTGCACAATCGCCGCGGCCCGGCCGTCGGCGGCGGGAAGCAGCGTCGCGCCCAGCGACTGCAGCTTGCGGTTGCCCGCATACTCCTCTGACGGATCGCCAAAGTCCACCGTGAACAAGGCCCGCCCCGCTCGCGCCGCCCGCTCCGCTGCCGCCAACGCGCCGCCGGCGGCTCGGGACTGCACAACGATCAACCCGAGCGACAGACCGGCGATGATCCGGTTGCGCGCCATCAGGTTGTTCCTGGACGCCTGAGCCGTCGGCTTCTGCTCCGACAGCACCGCTCCCTGTCGCAGGATCTGCTCCGCCAGCTCTGTGTTCTCCACCGGCGTCGTGTGGGCAATGCCCGATCCCAGCACCGCGACGGTGCGCCCCTCCGCCTCCACGCACCCTTCGTGGGCGGCCGTGTCGATGCCGAGCGCCAACCCGCTGACAACCACAATGCCCCGGTCCGCCAGCGCGCCGGCGAGGTCGCGAGCGTACTTCCGTGCGCGCGGCTCCGGCGTGCGTGTACCCACAACAGCCACTCCCTGACCTTCGCCGGGATGGAGCAAGCCGCGGTAGTACAGAATCGGCGGGGCATCCCTCAGATAGCTCAGGTTGACGGGGTACTCCGGGTCCGCAAGGCAGGTGAGGCCGATTCCCTGATCGGCCAGCGCGAAGGTCTCCTCCTCGATTGCCTCCACGCGTCTGGCGTAGGCTTTGATCTTCTTCGCAGTTCCCGGAGTCACGCCCGGAACTGCCGCCAGTTCCCCCTCCGGGGCCGCGAACGCCTCTGCGGGCGAGCCAAACCGGTCGACCAGCGCGCGGAAGGTCTTCCCGCCCACGCGGGGGACGAAGCTCAGGGTGATCCAGTAGGCCCGGTCTGATGGCATGGTGGTCTGATTCTCAGGCGGGTACTCGACTGCCGGGTACCGGTATTCGGCAATGTCGATTGTACCTGCCCAGCGCTGCTCACGAACCGACATGTCGGAGGCTCTCGCGTGTTACAATGGTGCGCACCGTGAAACGCTCAGCCGCAATCACCCCTTTTCGGCTACCGGTTTGGGTATAGCACGGACCGCACGGCTTCCTCGCTCCCAGGCTGGTTCACCTGCCGGACCAGCCGGACAGAGGTACACGCGTCCGCGAAGGAGTTGCCCCAAGTGCTCCACCTCTTGACCGCCCTCTCCATGATGCTCGGGGCCCGCATTGCGACCGCCGCACCGGCACCACTGCCCGCAGAACTGCTATCCACCGACGCCACAGAAGACGACTTCCCGACAGTCGGCGGGAGCGCGACAGGCGAGCTGTGGACGGCCTGGGTCGCCTTCGACGACACCGCCGACCAGATCCTGCTTCGCCGCCAGACGGCAAGCGGATGGAGCGAGCCCGAGACCGTTTCCCCGGCGGCAGGCGACTTCCACACGCCTGCCGTGATCGCGGACGGCGCCGGCCGAACATGGGTCGTCTGGGCTGCCAACGAGAGCGGGAACTGGGACCTCGTCGCGCGCTACTTCGCCGACGGGAAGTGGTCTCGGCTGCTGAAGTTGACGGACAACCCGCTGAATGACTTCAACCAGAAGCTGGCGCGCGCTGCCGACGGGACCGTGTGGCTTGCCTGGCAGGCGGTCGACCAGGACAACTACGAAGTCCTCCTGGCCAAGCTCACTCCGACCGGGCTGTCCGACCAACAGAACGTCTCCCAACACGCTGCCGACGACTGGGAACCTGCCCTCTGCAGCGCGCCCACCGGAACGCTCTACGTCGCGTGGGACACGTACCGAAACGGCAGCTTTGATGTGTACCTGCGCGAACTCGCGAACGGCAGGCTTTCCGCGCCCGTTCCCGTTGCAGCGACGGCCAAGTACGAGGCGCACGTCTCCCTTGCCGGCGACCCCGAAGGGCGCTGCTGGATCGCCTGGGACGAGGCGAACCCCAACTGGGGGCTGAGTTCGCGGCCGCTCGTCAAGCTGCACCAGCAACGAAACCTCAACTTGGCGGTCTACGCCGGCGGAGAACTGCTGGCGTGCCCTGACCTCATGGGGACGCTCCCCCCGGAGTTGCGCCCCTGCTGCGAGCTACCGGAGATCGCCTTCGATGGGAAGGGCAACGTCTGGGTGCTCCTGCGCCACTTGAGCGACGTCAACAAGGCCCAGCGCGACGCCGCCCGGGCGGCGGGCAAGGCGCCGGTGCAGACGCGCGGCATCTGGAACGTCTACGCCTGTCGCTGGGACGGCAGCACTTGGACGGAGCCGGCCCTGTTCGCCGACAGCAACGGGCGCAACGACCAGCGCGCTTCGGTTGCCCGAGACGGACTGGGCGGGCTGTGGGTGGCCTTCGCAGACGACGGCCGCCGGCCAAGGCGGGCGGAGGAGTGGATCCACTACAACGTTCACGTCGCGCGGCTCCCCGAAGTCGGGTCCGCCGGCCTGCCGCCGCTAACGGGAGTTGAAGCACCCAAGCCGTTCGTCAGGGAGCCGGAGCCCCGCCACAACCGGAGAGCAGCGGTGGGTGGCACGACGTGCGAACTCCTCTTCGGCGACACCCACCGGCACACCGACCTCTCCCGCTGCGCGATGAACGTCGACGGTTCGCTCATCGACACGTACCGTTACGCCATCGACTGCGCGCAGCTCGACTTCCTCGCCATCTCCGATCACGATCAGGACCTCCAGCGGCACCGCTACGACAGAGAGCCGCGGAAGCTGAAGGACTACGGCTGGTGGCGGTCGCAGAAGTACGCGGACCTCTTCACCGTCGGCACGCGGTTCCTCGGGATGTACGGCTACGAGCACGGCGGCTCGTACCAGGCGCGCGGCGGGCACAAGAATATCGTGTACGCCAAGCGCGGAATGCCCTGCGTTGAAGAGGACTCGCCCGAGGAGCTGTTCAGGGCACTGAAGGGCAAGGACGCAATCGCCATCCCGCACCAATTGGCCGACGGCGGCTCGCGCTGCGACTGGTCGAAATGGAATCCGCTCTTCGAGCGCGTCGCCGAGATCTTCCAGGTGCGTGGCTCCTACGAGTACCAGGGCACGCCCCGCCTCGCCAAAGTGCAGACTGCCGGTTTCTTCCTGTGGGACGCCTACGCGAAGGACGTGCGCGTCGGCATCCTCGCCAGTTCCGACCATGGCCTGACCCACGGCGCCTACGCCGGCGCCTACGTGAAGGAGCGCTCCCGGGAGGCCATCCTGGAGGCGTTGCGGGCGCGGCGGACGTATGGCTCCACCGAGACCATCGAGATCGACCTGCACTCCGGCACGCACTGGATGGGCGAAAAACTGCCCTCAGGCGAGCCGGCGCGACTGGAGGTATCCGTGCGTGGGGTGAAGCCGCTTAAGGAAGTCGCCGTAGTGAAGAACGGCAACTTCGTGTACCAGAAGGAGCCGAACTCGACGGACTTCACCTTCAAGTTTGCCGACCCGGAGCCCGTCGCGGGCCCGGCATACTACTACGTCCGCGCCCGGCAGGTCGATGACGAGATTGCCTGGTCGTCGCCGGTCTGGGTCGGCGGGCCGTGAGACACAGAGGACAGAGGGGACCCAGATGACCCATGGGACCCACCTGCCCCATGTCCCCAAGGAGACGCCCCGATGCCCCCTACCCTACTCTGCGATGCCTGCAGCGCTGCCTACGCCGACACTGTGCCCCGCTGGCGCTGCGATTGCGGCGCGCCGCTCAACCTGGAGCAAAAGCCCTTCGAGGTGGACAAGCTCGAGCCACTGCTGCCCTCGCTCTGGCGCTACCGCCACGCGCTCTCGCTGTCGGACGTAGCCGATCCCGTTTCGTTCGGCGAAGGCGGCACGCGACTCCTGGCCTGGCGGATCGACAAGCGACCGGTGATGCTCAAGCTCGAGTACGTCTCGCCCACCGGCTCCTTCAAGGACCGTGGCGCCACCACGGCGGTGACCCAGGCACTGTCGTGGCGCGTGCCTCGGCTGATTGAAGATTCGTCGGGCAACGCCGGCGCGGCCATGGCGGCGTACTGCGCCTACGCCAACCTGCCGTGCACGATCTTCGCTCCGGAAGACGCCCCCGCCGCGAAGCTGCACCATATCGCCTCCCTTGGCGCTGAGCTGGTTCCCGTCGCCGGGACGCGGCAGGACGTGGCGAACGCTGCCCTCGCCTCGGCCGATTCGGGGTACTACGCCGGTCACGGCTGGAACCCGTTCTTCCTGGAGGGCACGAAGACGTTCGCGTTCGAGCTGGCTGAGCAGTTGGGTGCGCTCACCCCGGCGGCGGTGTTCTTCCCGGTGGGCAACGCCACACTGCTGCTTGGCGCCTGGCTTGGCTTCCGGCAGTTGCGCGAAGCCAAGCTCATCCCCCGGCTCCCGAAGGTGTTCGCAGTTCAGGCGGCGCACTGCGCGCCGCTGGCAGCCGCCCGTGCCGGCCGCACCGAGGCCCTCGCGCCGCGGGACACGCTCGCAGACGGTCTCAAGGTGCAACAGCCGCCGCGGCTCAAGCAGATCCTGCAAGCCGTCGAGGAATCCGGCGGCGAGGTAATCACCGTCCCCGAAGACGAGATCCTCCTGGACTGGCGCTTGCTCTGCAACAACGGCTTCTTCGTGGAGCCGACCAGTGCCGTGGTGGTCAGCGCCTTCCGCCGCACCGAGGCACTGCCGCAGGAAGACGGCCCCGTGGTCCTGGCGCTGACCGGCTCAGGGATGCGAACGCGGCCCGAGGTCCTGGCAGGCGAGCTGTGAACTTGGCGGCACCGTGCCTCGAGGCCGTGCTGGTTCCCGCTGCATTTGCCGGGATAGCAGTGGCGGCACGGGCGGTCTCGCTGTCCGGCGCAGCGGCCGGGTTCGCGTTGGCGGTCGCAGTCTACACAGGCGCAGGGCGCGGCGGGTTCGCGGCGCTGGCGACGTTCGTCGTCCTTGGTTCGGCTGCCACCCGAGTGGGCTATCAGCCGAAGGCCCATCGCGGAATCGCCCAAGCCGATAGGGGCCGGCGCAGCGCTGTGCACGCCCTAGCCAACTGCAGCGTCGCCGTCTGTGCAGCCACAGCCATGCCGTTCGTGGGTCGCCCGGAGTGGCTGGTTTACGCCCTGATCGGTTCGCTCTCGACCGCGCTGTGTGACACTCTTGGCACGGAAGTGGGCCAAACAGTCGCCGGCCGCACGTGGACACTGCTGCCATTCCGTCCGGCCGCCCCGGGCACGCCAGGCGCGGTCAGCTTCTGGGGCACGGTGGCCGGAGTCGCCGGCGCTGCACTGGTTGCGTTGGCGGCGGCGGCTTCCGGGGTAGGGCGGGTGTCTTTGGTGTGGGTGCCGGCAGCAGCAGCCACGGTCGCCAGTGTGGCGGAGAGCGTGGTCAAGTCCCGCGCCAGAGGAGGGCTTTCCGGGCACTGGTTCAACGTGGCCAACACCGTTGTCGGCGCTGCGCTCTCCGCCGCAATCGCCGCCTTCGCGGGTTGACGCTTCCACCACGCCCCCGCGCGACTGACGTCTCCAGTCCCTGGTTCAAGAGGCAGATCCGGCAGCTTCCATCGCCGCTGCGATCGCGCCCCAAAGCACCACGTCGTGCCCAAGGGAGGTGGGCAGGATCTCGGGCGGAGCCACGTTGAGGTGCTGCTGCATCTCTTCCGCAATGCCGGGGATGATCCGCTCTGCGTTGGCCAAACCCAGCGAACCGCCAATGCTGATGATCTCCGGGTCGTAGGCGTTGGCAATTTGGGAGCATGCCAGGCCGACGCAGTGAATCGCCTCCTCCACCACCCGCGTCGCCAGCGCGTCACCCAGCCGGTCTGCCTCGAACACCACGCTGGCGTCGACGTACTCCAACAGGCAGAACTTCGTCAGGTGCTCACGCTCGCGACCGTCTTCCTCGGCTGCCTTGCGGGCCAGATCGACCATTTGCGAGTCGAAGTTCTCGTTGAGCAACTGCATGCGGGCGTTCTTGGCGACGCCGCTGCCCGAGCCGTATGCCTCCGCGCAGCCGTAGCTTCCGCAGCCGCACTTCAGCCCGTTCTCCACCACCCAGAAGTGCCCCACTTCGGCGGCGTTGCCGTCCTTCCCAGACAGCAGGTGCCCGCGGGAGTAGGCGCCTCCGCCGAACCCCGTACTCAGGGTGATGTAGACGATATCCAGCCCCGACTTGTCCCGCCCCTTGCCGACACCGAACACCACGTCGCCCAGCACGCCGGCGCTGCAGTCGTTGAGCAGGACTGTCGGCACGCCGAACGCCTTGGATAGAGGGTCCACCAGCGGAATACGCACCCGGTGACCGGCAGGAACGGCGGTCGGTTTGATGTTCGTCGAGTCGATGATGCCGCCGCCGTCAAAAGGTCCTGCCGACCCGATGCCGAGGGCTGCCAACTGGTCGCGGCCAAGCTGCGCCTCCCCTAACGCCTCCTCCATCAGTTCGCCGACCTGCTGCGCCACACGGTCGTACCGCCACTCTCGCTCGTCGAGTTGCACCAGCCCGTCGCGGCTCTGCTGGTCCACGCCAGCGGCACGGCGGGCGAGTTCGGTGCCGTCGCGGTCCGTGACCATCGCGCGCAGCCTCGTTCCCCCAATGTCACAACCGCCCAGGTATTTCCTGTCACTCACGCTATCTGCCTGCCTTGTCTGGATTCTGCCTGATCCGAAAACGTGGTAGTGCCCCGGTACCGCGCAGCGGAGTCACCACCTCTCTGAGGTCACCCGTTCTGCGCAGCGAACTCCGCCATGAACCGCGCCAGTGCCTCAGCGCCCGCGATGGGCATCGCGTTGTAGAGTGAAGCCCGGCAGCCGCCCACGCTCCGGTGGCCCTTGAGTCCTTCCATGCCCGCGGCGGCGGCTTCGGCGACAAACGTCTTCTCGAGAGCCTCGCTGGGCAAGCGGAAGACGACGTTCATCTTGGAGCGGCAGTGCGGCGGCACCGGGCACGAGTAGAACCCGCCGCTCCCCTCGATAGCGTCGTAGACGAGGCCGGACCGCTGGTCGGCCCACTTCTCGGCAGCCGCAAGCCCGCCCGCGGCCTTCAGATGCTCGAGAACCAACTTCACCATGTAGAGCGCAAACACCGGCGGCGTGTTGTAGAGCGAGTCGCCCTCGGCGTGCGTGCGGTAGTCGAGGTAGGCAGGCAACGTGTCGGCGCAGCGTTCCAGCATGTCGTCGCGGATGAGGACAACCGTCGCGCCAGCAGGGCCGACGTTCTTCTGGGCACCGGCGTAGATCAGTCCAAATCGGTCCACTGGGAGGCGTCGGCTGAGGAAATCCGACGACATATCGCACACAATCGGCACCTCGCCCGCGTCCGGGAACGACTGCCATTGGACGCCGCCGATGGTCTCGTTGGCGGTGAGGTGGAGGTAGGCAGCGGCTGGGTCCAGCATCAAGTCTGCCGGAGCGGGCAGGCTCAGATAGTTGACCGGCTTGCCGTCGTAGACCACACTGACGCTACCGATCTTCCTCGCGTCGTCGCACGCCTTCTTCGCCCAAGAACCGGTGAGGGTGAAGTCGCAGCTTCGCCCCGCCGGCAGCAGGTTCATCGGCACCATAGCGAACTGCAAGGTCGCGCCGCCGCCGAGGAACAACACCTTGTAGTGGTCAGGCAGGTCCAGCAGCTCGCGGATCAACGACACCGCGCCGAAGTGCACTTCCTCATACGGCTTGGCGCGGTGGCTCATCTCGACGATGGACATCCCCGTGCCCCGGAACTCGACGAACTCGTCGCGGGCCTGCTCCAGCACGGGCAAAGGCAGCGTGGATGGGCCGGCGTTGAAGTTGAGAATGCGGTGCATGTTGGTCCTCCTAAGGGAACGCGCTGTCAATCCGAGCCGCGACGGTGAGGGAGCATGTGCCGCGCTGGCTGCCCCGGCGACGCCGACGGCTCACGCGCTCCCTCACGGTCGCGGTCAAACCCCAGGGGTTTGATCGGATGGGCTTGCGTTTCCACCCGCTGGGGTGTTCAAGCGACGCGCGAACATGAGTGGTTCCTGGGAACCCCCTCGGCGCCGCCCGAAACACGTTGGGTGCACGTGTCATGGTACCGCGTGCCGACGGGGCGAGTCAACCTCGGCGCTTGCCGCCCTGGACGCCTACCCCGCCGCACTGTGATCGGTACAAGCAGGACCTGGACCGCTGAAGGCGAATCCAGGGCCATTGCCTTCTGCCCACGACCGCCAGCGTGCCTGCGTACGCGGGACCCAGAAGAGGGGGGAGACCCGTGCTCGACGTTCGAGAGTTACTGCGCGAGATGATGGAGCGGGGTGCAACCGATCTGTACCTCTGCACCGGTGCGCCGCCCGTGATCCGGCTGAACGGCGTTCCCCAGCGCTTGGACCACCCACGGCTTACCCCGGTTACGGCACAGCCGTCGATCTATACTCGCGAAGGTTAGGAATACACCGAAGCTATTGCACAAGTTCGACGCCTCTGCGTGCACAGCAGTGTGTTGGGTGCTCACCACACGCCCCCGGGTGAAGTTCTGCGAACTTCCACTTCGGTGTATTCCTAACCTTCGCGAGTATAGCAACACGAAGCGGCACTCGGCGGCACTGCAGATGCTGGCGAACGGCGGCACCTGCTGATCGACGACTTCGGCCGCCAGCAGTGCTCGCCGGCCGCCATTCTCAACCGTTGGATGGTGCCGCTGGAAAGCCGAATCGACTACTACACCCTCGCCTCCGGCCGGCAGATCCGCGTTCCTTTCGACCCGCTGTTGGTGCTGTCCACGAATCTCTCCCCGGCGGAACTGGTGGACGAGGCCTTCCTCCGACGCATCCGCTACAAGCTGGAACTCCCGCCGCCGACCGAGGAGCAGTACCGCGAGATCTTCCGTCGCTACTGCCAGCAACGCGGCGTCCGCTGCGAGGAGGAGCTGGTCGACTACCTGCTGAACTACCACTACTTCGAGCTGCGTCGCGACCTGCGCGCCTGCCACCCGCGCGACTTGATCGGCCAGTGCGTCGCCCTGGCGCAGTTTGGGGGCGCAGAACTGGTCCTCACGAGGCACCTGCGGGACGAGGCGTGCAAGACGTACTTCATCGAGCTGTGATTGGCACGGGAGGCCCACGCGCCTACAGATGCCAAGGTGCCCGCAGCTTCGGGGTGAGCAAGGAGTTGGCCTCGTCGTCGCCGACGACCTGCTCCTTCACCGGGTCCCACTTCAGCTTCCGGCCGAGCTTCATCCCCAGATTGGTCAGATGGCAGATGGTCGCCGTGCGCTGGCCCACCTCAGCCGGGGCGAAGGGCTGCTGGCGGCTCTTCACCGAGTCCAGGAAGTTGCGCGGGTGACTGGAGGTCCGGCCGAGCTGGATCTCGTCGTCGCCGATCTTCTCCGCCAAGAGTGACGCCGGCTCCGCCTCCAGTCGGCACCCGTGAACGTTGACGAACACCCAGCCTTTGTCGCCCTCGAACTTCAGCCCGCGTGGGCCCTCGCTGCTGCCGAGCATCCGCACGCCGTTGGCGTAGACGTTCTCGAACTGGTACTCCCAGAAGGTGTCGTAGAGGCTAGCAGCGTTGCGCGTGCCCTTGGCGTCAATCTCGACGGGGCCGGTGTCGTCGGTGCCGCCACCAAGCTGCGCTAGGTCGATGATGTGGGCGCCGCGGTCGGTCATCTCGCCGCCGCCGTAAGACAGGATGAATCGCCACCAGAAGTGGCAGCGCCTGCTCGTGTACGGCACCACCGGCGTGTGCCCCAGCCAGAAATCGAAGTCGAACCCGTCCGGGATCGGCTCCGGTGGCGGCACGTCCAGGAGTGCCTGGGCTTCCTTGTGATGTCCATCGCTGCACGGGAGGTTGACGCGGATCGTGTGCAGCTTCCCGAGGCGGCCGTTCCGGATCAGCTCTGCAGTGAAGCGGGCGTTGGGGTTGGAGCGTTCATGGCTGCCTGTTTGCAGGACTCGCTGGTTCCGCTTCACTGCCTCGCACACTGCCCGCCCCTCGCCGATGGAGTTGGTCAGCGGCTTTTCGCAGTAGACGTCCTTCCCGGCGTTCACCGCAGCAATCGTCACCAGCGCGTGCCAGTGGTCAGGCGTGGCCACACAGACGGCGTCGAGGTCATCCCGGGCCACCAGCTCGCGGAAGTCAGAGTGGACCGCGCAGCCCTTGTAGTCTTTCCGGTCGGAGTAGAACGTCTCCACCGTCTTCTTGGCGTTCTCCCGATGACCGGCGTCGACGTCGCACACAGCAACGACCTGCACGTCACCATGCCGAAGGAAGTGGCTCATCAGGTTCGATCCCTGACCACCCAAACCGACGAACCCCATTGCGATCCGCTCGCTTGGCGGGGTCGCGCCGTCCTCACCAAGGGCAGTTGAGGGCACGAAGTACGGAAGCGCAACCGTTCCTGCCGAAGCGGCTGTCGCACGGGTGAGGAACTGCCTGCGGGACAGATCGGTCAGTAGTTTCATGGCGGTGCTCCTTCGGCTGCCGGCGCAAGGTGAAGCCGGCCGCCCCTTGCTCTGGTGTCATTGGCCGCGGCGAACTCGATCCCTTCCGGCTGGACCACATTCACCGGCAGAAACCAACGCGACACCGCAGCGACGTCGAATACGCCCGCAGAGCGCGGGCGAGTTCTCCAGGGCTGGTCGGCCGCGCCCCTACTTCCTCGATTCCGCCTGCAGCCGCCGCGCCGTCTCCGGGTCGCCGATGTGCATGGTGTTGTAGGCTTCTTCGCTGGTGGCGTAGGGGGCGCCGTTGTTCCATTCGCCCTGGGTGAGCATCGGGTTGGTGATCCCTTGCTCCTGCTCGCGCTTGGCGATGAAGGCATCCATCCGGGCGCGGAGCGTGGCGACGAGGGCCGGGTTCTCGTCGGCGACGTTGCAGTATTCCTCGGGGTCGCGGACCAAGTTGTAGAGTTCGACTTCCGGCTTGAAGTGGAAGTCCGGCTCGAGCGCGACGATGAGCTTCCACTCGGGCGTCCGCCAGCCATGCTTGCGCATCCACGTGCATTCCGTGATGTAGAACTCGCTCTCAAAGCTGGCTTCCTCGCCCCAGACGAGTTGGGTGAGCGGGCGTCCCTCGAAGGGCAGGTCCGTCTCGATCTCAGCCAGTTCCAGCAGCGTCGGCACCAAGTCCTTCTGCTGGTTGTATCCGGCGACGCGGAGACCCATGGGGAGCTTCTCCGGGTAGCGGATGATGAGCGGGATGACGAGGGTGGGATCGTACATGCCGTGGTGGTCGAACCAGCACTCGTGGTCGTAGAGGGTTTCGCCGTGATCGGAGTTGATGACCACGATGGTGTCATCGAGAATGCCCATTCCCTCAAGCTGCCGGAAGAGCACCTGAATGCAGGCGTCCATGTAGCAGACGGCGCCGTCGTACTGGGCGTTCACATAGTCCTTGTCGGTGATGCCCGGCGGCATCCAACAGCCGAAGTAGTCGCAGAACGGCTTGAACGCCATCACCGGCTTCATCGAGTCGTTGGTTGGGTCGCATTCATCGCCGGAGTAGAACATGCGGTCATAGGGCGCCGGAGGAAGGTAGGGCGAGTGGGGGTCCATGTGGCGAAGCAGACAGAGCCACGGCTTGCCTTCGGCCTGCAATCGGGCGATCTCCGGCACGGCCGCGGCGTTCAGCTCTTCCGCTTTGCGCAGCGGTCGGTTCTCCCAGCCGCCCCAGCCACTGCCGTAGTTCACGTAGTTCTGAAAGCCGCGCGACCCCGGGTTGCCCTGGTAGCCCACCGCAGTGCTGTTGTAACCGTGCTCCGCCAGGATCTCAGGGAGCGTCTTCACCTTCTCCGTTAGCCCGCCCTGATGCCTCAGCGCAACCACCTCGGTGCCGAAGCAGTCGCGCCCGGTTAGCATCGACGAGTATCCGGGCGTCGTCGGGATATGCGCGCTGAAGGTGTCCTCGAACAGAACCGCTTCCTCTGCAAACTCATCTATGTACGGCGTGGTGAGCTTCTCGTAGCCGTAGCAGCTCAGGTGATCCCTTCGCAGGGAATCGATGGCGATCATCAGGATGTTAAGCTTGCCGTCGTGACTCATGTTCCAGCTCCTGTTCCGCGTCAACTGGTCTGCGCCTTAGCCGCGCAGACCGTGCTCCTCGTCAGCCCTGCCCAGTCCCACACCCGCAAACGAGCGGGACTGGGCAGGGCTGGCACGAGACTGGCGAGCGGACCCGCCTAATGCACTGATTTCGCCGTATCGGCGGGGCGTCCTTCCGCCCGCGGGAGAGGCCAATGCCACGCAGAACGGCGTCGCTCCGGGCGCTGCCAACTCAAAGAACTTGGCGCGCCACAGCCTCGAGGCGCCGCCGAGTGTCACCCACCCACCGGCCGCAACCACTCCAGCGGAATGTAATACTTCGCGTACCGATGCTGCTGCTGGTCTGCGTAGGGCCCCTTCGGGTCGGGGACCATCACGGTGGCGCGCTTGGTGATCCGGTAGATGGTGCCGCTGAGCTGCTTCCCCTCGAACTCGAAAGACACCTTGCTGCCCACATGCAGCCCCAGGTTCTTCCAGGCCCGCTCCCGCGGCGTGACCAACTGGTGCGTTTGGGCGGTGTGCCCGAAGAGACTCCTGCTGAGCTGCTTGAACCGCTTGCCGGAGCAACTGGACTCCTGGAAGAGGGCGAACTCCAGCAGGTGCACGAGCTCATGCTCGAAGACGCGCATCGTCGCCTCCAGGCGGTCCTGGCAGGCGATTCCGTTGACCCGGACCTCGCGCTCGACCTCGCCGAACGTCTGGAACATCAGCGTGGTGGAGAGGCAGATCTCGAATGTACTGGCCCGCTTGCGGTAGGTGGTTTGACCACCGGTGCTTGTCATCCGGCGCGACAAGCGGAACGAGAGGCGGCCCACCACGAGCCGGTGCAGGACCCCTGTGAAGAAATGCTGATCGTACAGCTCAAACAGCCGGCGCAGGTCCGCGGTCGAGACCCGCGTGTAGTTGCCGTCGCCCAAGTGGAGGCGCTCTGCCAGCATCTGCCGATGGATGGCGGCGGTCCTCTGGGCTACGTCGGCGGCGGAGTAGCGCAGCAGAAGCAACCCTCGGAGCTCCTCGGGTGGGGGGGGGGAAACTGTCGGCTTCTCGGAGCGACTCACCTCAGAACGAGGTGACCTCGCCAGCTCCGTCGAGGGGTCGACGACGGCCCGGTAGGCTCCGAACAGGTTCAGTTGCTTCTTGCTGCTCACTCGTTCCAGGACCGGATCGATGGAGTTCAGGAGTGCCTGTGCCTGCCTCCTTGGCTTGGGTACCAGCGCGATTGTACCTGCCGCGCGTCGCGAGGCGCAAGCCTGCCAGGTAGGTCGCCGGCCGAGTGGCAGTACCGGCTGAGCGTCTTGACCCTCTCGGGCGTTCAAACGGGGCAACTTCTGTCGCCTCGCAGACTGTCGGCGCAGAATGGGACCCCGACCGATCAGTGTCCGAGGGGGACCAGAAAGCGGAACCACAGATACACCGACGCGATGGCTACCGACTCGACCATGAACAGCATCCCGTACTTCAGGAAGCTGCGGAATGTGAGCGGGTAGCCGTTGCCCTCGGCAATGCCGGCGACCACCACGTTGGCGGAGGCGCCGATGATCGTGCCATTGCCGCCCAAGCAGGCGCCCAACGACAGGGCCCACCAGAGCGGCATGACCTGCGGGGCATGCACGATCTGCGTGAAGGTCGCTCTGGCGATCTCACCATGGGCGGCCAGGCCCTTGGCGACATCGATGATCAACGGGTTCATGGTCGCCACAAAGGGGATGTTGTCGATGATCGCAGAGGCGAACGCCGAGAACCAGACGATGAGCATGGTCATGGCGGGGATGTTGCCCTTGGTCACGCCAAGGAGCCAGTTGGCCATCATCTCGATGAGCCCTACCCGCACCATCCCGGTGACCATGATGAACAGCCCGATGAAGAAGAACAGCGTCGGCCACTCGACTTCGGCGAGGATCTCGTGCGGCTCTACACTCGTGATGAGCAATAGCAGCGCCGCGCCGCTCAGGGCAACCGTCGCGGGCTCCAAGTGCAGATAGCCGTGGAACACAAAGGCGACGATGGTCCCGAGCATGACCGGACCTGCTCGACGGAGCAGAGCGAAATCGGTGATGGCCTTGCTCTCATCGAGCTTCATGACCTGGGCCGCGGCTTCTGAGGAGGGCACGAACTCGCGCCGGAACACGAACCGGACCGTGACGACGAACACGACCATGATGACCACGATCACCGGCGCCAGGTTGGTTACGAACGGCATGAACCCGAGCTTGGCGGCGCTACCGATCATGATGTTGGGTGGGTCGCCGATGAGCGTGGCTGTCCCACCAATGTTAGAGGCGATGATCTCGCAGATCAGGAAGGGCACCGGCGAGATGCTCAACGCCTCCGCAATGAAGAACGTGACCGGGGCGATCAGCAGCACTGTCGTCACGTTGTCCAGGTTCGCCGAGAGCACTGCCGTGACCACCGAGAGAATCGCGCAGATGGTGAACGGATTGCCGCGCCCCAGCTTGGCGGAGCGAATCGCGATCCACTGGAAGATGCCGGTGCGCTTCACAATGTTCACCAGGATCATCATCCCTGTGAGCAGGAACACCGTATTCCAGCTCACTCCGGTGCTCTCGGTTTCAGTGAACGCGGCATGGTGCGGCACGATGCCCAGGAGCATCATCAGCGAGGCGCCGGCAATGGCGACTTTTGTCTTGTGGATCTTCTCCGCCGCGATGAATGCGTAGGCACCCACGAAGATGGTGGCAGTGAGGATCTGCCAAGGCAGTGTTCGGACGATGGTCTCGGTCTCCAACGGGACTCCTCCAGTCAGTTGTCGTGCAGCGAGTAGCTGACGATGCAGGCGGATACGTGATCGCGCTGGTTGAGGGCCAGCTTCAGCATGAGTGCGGACTGATTGTGAAGTAGATTCGCCCACCAGTTGCGTGAGGTGAACTCGGGGATCACGACGGTGATGGCCTCAGCGTGGCCGTGCCGGATCAACTCATCCACGTACGCCAGCACCGGTTCTGTCACGGATCGGAACTCGGAGTCCAGCACTGTGAGTGGAATGTCCGGCACCCACCGTTCCCACCGCCCGCGCAGGCGCCGGGTGGCTTCGGACACGACCTCCAGATGCTGCTCCGGGGAATCGGTCCCTGCGCGCAGGACTCGCCGGCAGGTGCCCTGCGAGGTGGTCGGCTGCATGTTGACATAGACGCCTTCGACCTCCTGAGACAGAGCCCGGGCAAGCTCGAGGGCGTGCATCACGCCCCGGTGAACATCGGGCACAAGCACCAACGCTCGGTGCCGCAGTTGGCGCCCCTCGACGTATCGGTCCATGCTGAGGCAGTCGGCAACCGCCTGGTAGTGCCGATGGATCTGCCAGAGCACCCAGACGCCGGTTGGGATGGCGACCAGGATGGCCCAGGCGCCAGCGGTGAAATTGACCGTCGCCTGCACCAGGAACACGACGCCGGTGGTCAGCGCGCCCAGCGCGTTGACCGGCGCGCTGAACCGCCAACCGGGGGTTCGTAGCCGGAACCAACGTCGCACCATACCCGCCTGCGATAGCGTGAACGACAGGAAGACGCCAAGGGCGTAGAGCGGCATCAGCGCGTGCGTGTCGCCCTGAAACAGCACCCACGCGACTCCAAAGATCATGCCCAGCAGCAGGATCCCGTTGCTGAAGACCAGTCGATCCCCAAGGTTCGCAAGCTGCCTTGGGGCACATCCCTTCCGGGCGAGAATCGAGGACAGTCGCGGGAAGTCGGCGTAGGCCGTGTTAGCCGCCAACACCAGGATCGCTGCAGTGGAGAGCTGCAGGATGTAGTAGAGCATTCCGGTCCCGAAGACGGTCCGACCTATCCGCGACACCAGCGTCTCCACTACGTGTCCGTGCTCGTTCACCACGGGCAGTAGGTGGAGGTACGAAGCCAGCAAACTGATCCCCAGGAACAGCACGCCCAGGATAAGCGCCATGGAGAACAGCGTGATCGAGGCATTCCGAGCTTCAGGCGGTCGGAATGCGGGGACGCCGTTGGAGATCGCTTCGGTACCGGGAAGCGCGGCGCAGCCCCGCGCGAAAGCAGTCAGGACGAGGAAGACCGTGAACGGTTGCGCCTCGCCGGGGAACGCCGCGTCCGGCAAGGGCAACACCTGGCCGCGAGCAACCCGCCGCCACCCCATCCCGACCAAGAGCACGATGAGAACCACGAAACCGTAGGTAGGGGGCGCAAACGCGGCACCCGACTCGCGAGCGCCGCGCAGGTTCATCAGGGTCATCAGCCCAATGAAGCCGAGGCAGATCGGCACCCGGTACGCCAGCAGCGACGGGACCGCGGAGGTGACGGCGGCCGCCCCTGCCGCAATGCTCACTGCGACCGTCAGCACGTAGCCGATTAACACCGCCGCCGCGGCCGTCAGCCCCCACAACGCGCCCAGGTTCTCGCTGGCAACGGTGAAGGCGCCGCCGCCTTCGGGGTAGGCGTGGACGGTCTGGGTGTACGAGAAGGCGACGATCGTAAGCAACGCGCCGACGGCCAACGCCGTGGGGAGCGACAGGTTGAGTGCAGCGGCGCCCCCGGCCCACAGGACCAGCATCATCTCCTCGGCGGCATAGGCGGAGGAGGAGATGGCGTCAGAGGCGAACACCGGCAGCGCCACCACTTTGGGGAGCTTCTGGTGCTGCATTGCCCGGGAGGGCAGGCGAGGCCCAAAGGCCAGCAGCCGAAGGACGCCCTCTAGCGGGGGGAACGTGCGACCCGAGTCTGGAGCTTGTTGCGAGGGTTCATCCGGATCAGTTGTGTGCATACAGGGTCATCGCCAACACAGAGAGCAAGCGATCACCGTTGCGGCGCCCTTGTCAGCCCGGCTGGGTCTGTCTTGGCGGGGGGGGAGCAGCAGTGCGTCCGCAGGGGACACCGATAGACATCCGGCCGTTTCCAGCCGTACAGAGCAACTCTGACGCGAGACAGCCCGGACAGCAACAACGCGCTGGGTTGCGCCTCAACTTCTCGCGGTGCACGTGAACGCAATTGTGCTGCCATCAGCCGGGTCGATCCGGCACCGCATGTCGTCTCAGGCTTCACGCTCTCCTCTCCCCACCCATTGCAGGCGGACCGTCCCGTCGGCTATCATCCGACTCAGCACTATGAGATGGCTCCCCCTGCCGGCATTGCTCCTGCTCGCCGGCTGCTCCAACAATCCATACCCAACGGGCGACCACGCCCGCTCCGTCTACTACGGGTCCATTGGCGAAGACCCAAAGACCCTCGACCCCACGTTCGCCTACGACACCCTCTCTGCCAGCATCGTCGACCCGATCTACGAATGCCTGCTCCAGTACTCATACCTGAAGCGGCCCTACCAGTTGGAGCCCGGTTTGGCCGAGGGGATGCCGGAGCGGGAGACGTACGTCTATGTCGGCCCGGGCGCCGGGTCCAAGGCGGCTCGACGGGAGGCATATCGCTACACCTTCCACCTGCGACGGGGGCTGCGCTTCCAGGATGATCCCTGCTTCGAGGCGACGGGCGGAAAGGGACGCGAGGTGCGGAGCGACGACGTCCTCTACGCGCTCAAGCGGACCGCCGACCCCACGGTGAGTTGCCCAGTGATCTCGATCTTCGCCGAGAAGATCGCCGGGCTTGCCGCGTTCTACGAGCGCAACCGGGCGCTGACGCTCAAGCAGGCAGCCGAGGGCAAGCCGCAGCAGGCTGACCTCACCGGCGAGGTGTCGGGCCTGCATCGGCTTGACGACTACAGCCTCCAGGTCAGCCTGACCGAGAAGTACCCGCAGTTCCTGTACTGGATGGCGATGCACTTTACCGCGCCGATCCCGCCCGAAGCCGTCGAGTTCTACGGCGATGACTTCAAGAACCACCCGGTGGGAACGGGGGCCTACCTGCTGAGGGAGTACAGCAAGGGCCAGCGGATTATCCTCGCCCGCAACCCCCACGCCCGCCCCGAGCGCTACCCGGACGAAGGCGAGCCGAAGGACCGCGCGCGCGGGCTGCTGAAGGACGCCGGCAAACCGCTGCCGTTGATCGAGGAGTGTGTCTTCACCACGGTAAAGGAGTCCATCCCGCGCTGGAACCTCTTCTTGCAGGGCTACATGGATGCCTCGGGCGTCCCGCGAGAGGCCTTCGACCGCGTCATCACCGAGTCAGGCAGGCTCTCGGGGCGGATGCGAGACCGGGGCATCCAACTGGACCGCTCCAAGGACCTGGCCACCGGCTACTTCGCCTTCAACATGGACGACGCGCTGCTCGGCCGCAACCGGAAGCTCCGCCAGGCGATCTCGTGCGCAATCGACACGGCAGAGTACCTCGAGCTGTTTGAGAACAGCCTCGGCGAAGTCGCCCAGTCGCCCTTGCCGCCCGGGATGTTCGGGCACGACCCGGGCTACCGCAACCCCTACCGCCAGCACGACCGGAAGAAGGCCAAGCAACTGATGGCGGACGCCGGCTACCCCGACGGGCTGACGCCCCAGGGACAGCCACTGACCCTCAACTACGATACTTCCGGCACCAGCGCCGCCGGCCGCCAAGTCGATCGCTGGCTGATCCGCCAGTTCGAGACCCTCGGCATCCGGCTCAACGTCATCACCAACGACTGGAGCACTCAACAGCGAAAGGCCGATGACGGCAACTTCCAGCTCATTCGCTACGGCTGGGTCGCCGACTACCCCGACCCGGAGAACTTCCTCTTCCTGTTGATCAGCGCGAACAAACGACCCGGCGTCAACGTCGCCAACTACCGGAACCCGGAGTACGACGCCCTGTTCGAGCAAATGAAGGGCATGAGCAATGACGGCGAAGAGGGTCGCCGCCGATTGGCGCTCATCCGCCGAATGGTGAAGATCCTCGAAGAGGACTGCCCCTGGGTGCCCCACTTCCATTCCGAGGGGTACTCGCTCTTCCACCAGTGGTTTCACAATGTGAAGCTCCACGGCATCGCGTACAACCTGCTGAAGTACCGGCGAGTCGACTCCGAAGCGAGAGCCGAGCTGCGGGCGGAATGGAACCAGCCGCGTCCGTGGCCGGTGGTTCTGGCGTTGGTCTTGCTGGTGGCGGCCATCCTCCCAGCGATCCTGTCAGTACGGGCGAGGCGACGGTAACTCCATGCTCACGTACCTCACCCAACGCCTGCTCTACGTTCTACCGGTCGTCATCCTGGTGTCGTTCGTCACCTTCGTCCTGTTCTTCATGGTGGTGCCGCCGGAGATCATGGCGCGTCGACACTTGAGCGCCAAGGCCCCAACCCAGGAGGACCTCCAGAACTGGCTCCAGCAACACGGGTACGACAAGCCGCTCTGTGTGAACCTACAGAAGGACAGCCACGGCAAGCGGCACCCGCTCGACACGCAGTTTGTTCGTCACATGCGCAGCGTGGTTACCTTCGACCTGGGCAAGTCGGACCAGACGGGCGAGGCGATCTCGAGCATCCTGAAGCGCCGGATGGGGCCCTCGCTGATGCTGACGGTCCCGGCGTTCATCCTGGCGCTGTTCATTGACCTGTCGCTCTCGCTGTTGGTTGCGTACTACCGCGGCACCTACGCCGACCGGTGGGCACTGCTGGGGTGCGTGCTGCTGATGTCGGTACCGTTTCTCGTCTACATCATCGTGGGCCAGTGGCTCATCAGCCTGCAACTTCGGCTGTTTCCGCTCTCGGGGTGGGAGGGAGGCTTCCATGCGGCCAAGTTCCTCTACCTCCCGATCGTGCTCTCCGTCGTCTCCGGGATTGGCGGGTCGGTGCGGTTCTACCGGACACTCATGCTCGAAGAGACCTCACGCGACTACGTGCGCACGGCTCGGGCCAAGGGGATGGGCGAGACGCGCATCCTGTTCCGCGATGTGCTGAAGAACGCCATGATCCCGATCCTCACCTCCGCGGTGATGGCGATCCCGTTCCTGTTCCTGGGCAGCCTGTTACTGGAGAACTTCTTCGGCATTCCCGGACTGGGTTCGCTGACCATCGACGCCATCAACGCCTCCGACTTCGCCGTCCTCCGCGCCATGGTGTTCGTCGGTGCGTTGCTGTATGTGCTGGGCTTGCTCCTGACGGATGTCAGCTACACACTTGTCGATCCGCGCGTGCGCTTCGAGGGAACTCCCCTCAACCGGATGGTCCTCCCAGTGGCCGTGTCCACCGCTGCAGTCTTCGGGTTTGGTGCGTTGGCCCGCGGAGCCGTCCAGTTCGGCGAGCGGGCGCAGTCGCTGGGCCAGTCGATTCAGCGCCCGTGGATCGCCCAGAATGTCTTTGTGTGCGTGCTGACGGTTGCGGCTGGCGTCGCAGTCTGGAGCGCCATGCGGCGACCCCACTGGCAAGAAGCGTGGCGCCGAGTCAAGCAGGTGCCGCTGGCCGTGGTTGCTTTGCTCGTCGTTTGTCTCTACGGCGCCCTCGGTCTGAGCGATAGCCTTTCGTGGAAGGACAGCCGCGGCGACCTGCGCCCCTTGAGCCTGCTCGATCGCGCCTTCCACCCGGCGCGTGAGCGGACCTACTCCGCGCCCTTCGCAACACACGAGATCGGTGAGCGCGACCCGCAGCGGCTGCAGCATGGGCGTCACTACCTCGGCACCGACAGCACCGGGGAAGACGTGCTCTACCAGTCGGTCAAGGGCGTGCGCACCGCACTCATCATCGGCCTCTTCACCACGTTGCTGGTCATTCCCCTGGCCATCGTCATGGGGCTTTGTGCCGGGTACTACCGCGGCTGGGTAGACGACACCATTCAGTTCCTCTACACCATGCTGAACTCCATCCCGGACATCCTGCTGCTGGTCGCGCTCATGATGATTCTCGGCCGCGGCTTGCCGCAGGTGTGTTTCGCGTTGGCGATCACGAGTTGGGTCGGACTGTGCCGGTTGCTCCGCGGCGAGACGCTGAAGCTTCGAGAGCTGGACTACGTCCAAGCCGGCCGCGCCCTGGGGCTTTCGGACCTCAGGATTCTCTGGCAGCACATCCTGCCCAACGTCATGCACGTGGTCGTCATTGCGTTCGTGCTGCGGTTCAGCGGACTCGTCATGTCCGAGGTCATCCTCAGCTACCTCGGCATCGGCGTGACGCCCGGCACCGCGAGCTGGGGCACGATGATCGACGGCGCCCGGCTGGAGTTGGCGCGGGACCCGACAATCTGGTGGAATCTGACAGGCGCATTCACGTTCATGTTCGTGCTCGTGCTGGCTTTCAATTTCTTCGGTGATACGCTGCGGGACGCCCTCGACCCGCGCCTCCGCGAACGGTAAGGCGGGAACTCCTGTTCCGCCGGGCTTCCGGTGACGGGAGACCCAGCGGGAAGAGATTGCTCGCCCTACAGACACGACCCCTGACCAATGACGGCAACTACAGACAACCGGGAAACGCCTCTCCTCGAAGTGCGCGACCTCCGCACCTACTTCCGCACGCGTGCCGGCATTGCGCGGGCGGTTGACGGGGTGAGCTTCAGCCTCGCCCGCGGCGAGACGCTCGGCATCGTTGGCGAGTCCGGGTGCGGCAAGTCGGTCACGGCGCTCTCCCTGATGCAGCTCGTGCCAGAACCTGCCGGCTATCTGGCGGGCGGCGAGATCCTCTTGGACGGAGAGAACCTCTGCAACTTCTCGTTTCAGCGCAAGCAAGACATGCGCGGCGACAGGATCGCCATGATCTTCCAGGACCCGATGACAAGCCTGAACCCAGTGTTCACCATCGGCTCCCAGATCATGGAGACCATCCGCCGACATCAATCCGTCAGCCGTCAGGAAGTTAGGCGCCGCGCCCTCGATATGCTCGACCAAGTCGGTCTGCCGAACCCGGATCAGCGGCTCAGGGAGTACCCGCACCAGCTCTCCGGCGGCATGCAGCAACGCGTCATGATCGCCATCGCGCTATCGTGCAGACCGGACCTCCTGATTGCCGACGAGCCCACCACGGCACTCGATGTGACCATCCAAGCGCAGATCCTGCAGCTCGCGCGCACCCTGCAGTCGGAACTCGGGACGGCAGTGCTGCTCATCACCCACGACCTCGGCGTCGTCGCCGAGATGGCGCAGAACGTGTGCGTCATGTACGCCGGCAAGATCGTCGAGTCGGCACCGACCTCGGCGCTCTTCGATAGCCCCAAGCATCCCTACACCCAAGCCCTGCTGGGGAGCCTCCCCTCGCGAGCCCGCCGCGGCCAGCCGCTGAGGGCCATCGAGGGCACCGTCCCCCTGGCCACTGACTTCCCGGAGGGCTGCCGGTTCTGCGACCGCTGTTCCCATGCCATGGACCTCTGTCGCGCGCAAGCGCCGCCGCTGGAACCCATTGACCCGGGGCACCAAGTCGCCTGCTGGCTCCTCCACGCAGAGAACCACGACGCGCTCGGCACGTGACACATAACACGTGACACATGACACACAACACGTGACAGATGACACTCACCCCATGACACCGTCCACCCCGCCGCTTCTCTCGGTCCGCGACCTCCGCACCTGGTACCCCGTGCGGCATGGCGTCTTCCAGCGGGTGGCGAACCACGTGAAGGCAGTAGACTGTGTGTCGTTCGACCTCCCGGTGCGGAAGACACTCGCGCTGGTGGGCGAGTCGGGCTGCGGCAAGACCACCGTCGGGAAGAGCATCCTGCGACTGGTCCAACCGACCAGCGGCATCGTGCGGTACGCCGACAAGGAGCTGACGGCGCTCCCCCAAGCGGACCTGAGGCCGCTCCGCCGGGAACTGCAAATCGTCTTCCAGGATCCCTACAGCTCGCTGAACCCGAGGCAGACAGTTCGGGACATCGTCCGGGAAGGGCTGGATGCGCACGGGCTGGGCACCAAGCGCGAGCGTGACGAACGCGCGACAGAGATGGTTTGTCGCGTGGGCCTGCCCAAGGACGCCATGGGGCGGTACCCGCACGAGTTCTCCGGCGGCCAGCGTCAACGAATCGGCATCGCCCGTGCCTTGGCCGTCCGACCGAACTTCGTTGTCTGCGACGAGCCCCTCAGCGCCCTGGATGCCTCGATTCAGGCGCAGATTCTCAACCTGCTGAGGGAGCTTCAGGAGGACTTCGGGCTAACCTACCTGTTCATCACCCACGATCTGTCCGTGGTCGAGTACCTCGCCGACGAGGTTGCTGTGATGTACCTCGGCAAGATTGTCGAGCGCGCACCGGCCGGGGAGCTCTTCGACGCTCCCCTACACCCGTACACCAAGGTGCTCATGTCCGCCGTTCCGCGTTTGCGCCCGCGCGATCGGGTGGATCGCGTAGTGCTGCAGGGAGACGTACCGTCGCCAATCCACCCTCCCTCCGGCTGCAGCTTCCATCCGCGGTGCCCGGTGGCAGAGCCGCAGTGTGCGAGGCAGGAGCCCGACCTCGCTGAGCTGGCGCCCGGCCGGTTCGTCAAGTGCCTTGTGGCGCAACGGGAGGCGGGCGCAGGCGCGTAGCCTCGCTTCCGCAGTCCAACCTGGGTCGTTCCCAACCCTGCAGTCAGGCTCTCAGGATTTCCCCGTGGGTGCCCTCCTCTTTGCCTACGCCCCTTGGCGTTCGCTTGCCGATGCGCGAGAATCCTCTCTGTGGCCACGGCGGCTCCGTGGTGAGTACCCCCAGCGAATGCAGTTCAAAGGCTACCAACTTGATCCCTTCCAAGAGCAGGCGATCCGGGTCCTCGAACAGGGCGAGTCGGTCGTTGTTGCCGCTCCCACGGGCGCGGGGAAGACGCTTATCGCCGAGTACGCCGTCGAACTGGCCCGGATCGAGCGCAAACGGATCATCTACACCGCACCCATCAAGGCGCTGGGCAACCAGAAGTACCGGGACTTCGGCACCGACTACCCGGGCGAAGTCGGCATCGTGACCGGCGACATCACGCTGAACCGCGACGCGCCGATCCTCATCATGACCACGGAGATCTTTCGCAACACGATCTTCGACGACCCGCTCCGGCTCGAAGACGTCAGCCACGTCATCTTCGATGAGGTCCACTATCTGGATGACTTCCAGCGCGGCACCGTCTGGGAAGAGGCGATCATCTTCGCGCCCCAGCATATCCGCTTCCTCTGCTTAAGCGCGACCATCCCCAACTTGGAGGAACTGGCACGGTGGCTGACCACCGTACGTGAAGTGCCGGTCCACACCGTCCTGGAGCACGCTCGCCCGGTGCCGCTGCGACACCGGTTCTGCGTGGATGGGCGACTCTACGACAGCGTCAAAGGCTGGAAGCCCGCGCAGCAGTCCCGAGGCAGGACGCACCGCCCGCCAAGGCAGTCGCAGAAGGAGCCGGACCCGCTCCTGGAACACCTCGAACGGACGGCCCAACTGCCGTGCCTGTACTTCGCCTTCAGCCGCAACCGCTGTGAAGACCTGGCGTGGCGACACCGGAAGATGCGTCTCCTCAACGAGGACGGCCGGCGCGCCATCACGAAGCAGTTCGATGAGCTGGTGGCCCGGTATGGCATTCACGACACGGCACGCCTGGGCCGTGTGCGCGCCCTGATCGAGCGCGGCGTCGCCTTTCACCATGCGGGCATGCTGCCGAGCATGAAGGAGGTCGTCGAGCGGCTCTTCACCTCCGGACTGCTGCGGCTGGTCTTCACCACGGAGACATTCGCTCTGGGCATCAACATGCCGGCGCGCACGGTTGTCTTCGATCAGCTCACGAAGTTCGACGGCGTCGACTTCAGCGACCTCACGTCTCGCAGCTACCACCAGATGGCCGGACGGGCCGGGCGGCGCGGGATGGACAAGGAGGGCGTGGTGTACTCGAAGGTCGAGGGGCGTTTCATGACCAGCTCCCGGGTGAAGCGGATCGTCTTCGGCAAACCCGAGCCCGTCCACAGCCAGCTCAACTCCTGCTATGCCACCATTCTCAACCTGTGGGCGCTGTTGGGCGAGCGGCTCTACGACGCGTACGAGCAGTCGTTCCACTTCTTCGGCGCCCCCCGGAGTCAGACCGGCTTCGTCCGCGAGCAGATCGTCCGCAAGCTGGACGTGTTGACAGCATTGGGCTGCCTCTCCGACGGCCTCCTGACGCAGAAAGGCCGCTTCGCCGCCAAGCTCTATGGGCAGGAGCTGGCCTCCGCCGAGTTCCTCTTCAGCGGCATCCTCGACAAGCTGGAAGAAGTCGACCTGGCCGTGCTGGCAATGGCAGTCGTGTTTGAGCAGCGGGGGACCCTCGGGCTGACCAAGGCCGACAAGAACGCTTCGCGCAATGTCTACCGGCCGGCCACCCGGATTGTTGGGCACATCCACGAGCTTGAGCGGAAGCACGGCGTCAAGGACGGCACCGAACCTCTGGACTTCCGCTTCAGCGCCTTCATTCGCGCCTGGGCCGAAGGCTGCGCGTTCGAGGACCTGGTTGCTTGGTGCGAACGGGATGAAGGCGAGATCGTCCGCCACATTCGGCGGGTGGTGCAGCTTCTCAGGCAGATGCACTCCGCCGCCGCTGGCTACGACGACCTCCGCGCGCGGATGCGCCGGACCATCGACCTGCTGAACCGGGACGTGGTTGACGCGGAGAAACAGATGCGGGCCGGGGAAGCCGATGAGACGGCTGCCGCCACAAAGCAGCGCGCAGCCGACGACGAAGAGAGCGAGGTGCGCCAATGACGGTCCCACTCTTCGCGGGCGCCGCGAAGGCAACCATCACGCCGCCGGTCGGCATCGACATGGGTGGCTACGGCGGCCGACCCGGACCAGCCGCTGGCGTACACGACGAGCTTGAGGCCGCCGCGCTGTGTCTCCACGGCGACAGCACCGTGATGCTCCTCACCGCCGACCTCGTGGGTCTCGACCGCGCCACCGTCGTAGAGGTCCGTCGTGGCATCGAGGAAGCAACGGGCTGCCCCGCGGCGAACGTGATGCTCACCTGCTCGCACACCCACGCCGGCCCGGCGATGCCGTGCATTCGATCGCTGGGAGAGCCGGATGCTGCCTATCTGGCGGAACTCAAGCGGACGCTGGCGGCAATCGCGCAGCTTGCCTGGGAGCGCCGCGAACCGGCCCTTGCCAGAGCCAGCCGGGTCCCCCTCGTCTTCGGCATGAACCGCCGGGATGGCAATCGCGCAGCCGCTGCAAGCGACAACGTTGACCGCGGCACCGTCCAGCCGCACGTCGAGGTCCTCCGCGTTGAGGAAGCGTCCGGCTCGCCGCTTGCCGTCTGGATGTGCTACTCCGCCCATCCCGTCACGCTCCGCGAGTACAACCTTCTCTTCAGCGCCGACTGGGTAGGCTACGCACGGACGACGGTGGAACGGCGTCTCCCGGGCGCGGTGGTCCTGTTCGCGCAGGGCTGCTGCGGCAACACGGTCAGTTGGCCGCACGACGGCACCTACGAGGAATGCGAGCGACAAGGAAGGACGTTCGGCGAAGCAGTCTGCGCGACTCCCCGTCCCACGTGCGAGAGCGGAACCCACCACGTAGCTTGTGCCAGCGAGGCTCTCCAACTCCCGTTGCTCGACCCACCGCCGGTCGCGCAAGCGCGAGCGATCCTCGCTCAGTGTCGCGCGGCGCGCGATGAGAGGTGGGAAGAGGCGAACTACGGCTGGCGGCAACTGCTGGCCGGCGACGTAGACTGGGCCGAGCGTGTCCGGGCGGCAGCCGAGACCGGCGCAACCAACCTGACCGTGGACTACGAAGTGCAGGTGGTGCGCCTGGGCGATTTCGCCGTCGTCGGTCTCGACGGCGAAGTGTTCGTGGAGTACGCGCTCAACCTCCACCGCGGATCGCCCTTCGCCCAAACGGCCGTCACGGCGTACTCCAACGGAAATGTGGGCTATGTACCGACGGCGGCGGCCTTTGCGGCGGGGGGGTACGAGGTGGAAACCGCCATCCGCTACTACAGAACGCTGATGCTGAAGCCGGACTGCGAGCGCCTGATTCTGGAGTCGGCAACGCGACTGCTGGCACGTCTGCATCACGGGTGAGGGGGCGCGCTGGGTTGCTCGGAGCTTGCTGCCGACGGGGGTGGCCGAGCCGTCCCCTTTCAGCGGCGGCACACGCTACACGTACTCGTGCGTCCCAGACACGACCGGAACGCCGGTTTTCGCCTCGATCCTCTTGCCCATCTCCTCAGCGCTCACGTAGGGGCAGTCGGGCTTTGCCTCAGCCATGCATTTGGCCAGGTGGATGGCATCCGGCTTCCGCTGGCTCTGCTTGATCGCCAACCCCACGTTCGAGACCGTGGCGCGGCCCGGGCACTCGCACCGGATCATCGCGAGGATCTGGGACGGTTCCGCGAACTTCCCCTCGCCGACCGCGGCTGCCGTCATGCACCGCCACTCACCGGGGCAGCCGTAGCAGCTCTCCATGTACGCACTACAACCAACAACCATCACTTGCTTCATCTCTTCCTCCTGGTCCGCGCTGCTTGCGCCAACGCTCAGAACAGCCGCATCAGCTCATCCACGAACAACTGGTGCCCGGCGTCGTTGGGATGGTTGATGCCATTCCGCAGCAGAACGTAGTACGGAATGCCCTCCGCCGCCAGATGCTCCCAACGCTTTGAGGCGTCGGCCAACGCCACTTGCTTCTCTTCCGCGATCTTCCGCAGGTACCCGACCGCCGGCCGCGTCTCGGGCGTCTCGACGCCGGCGAACCCCCTCCACGAAGGCCTGGTGAAGTGCGGCGTGATGATCGCGACTTCGGCGCCGATAGCGCGCAGGCGGTCGATCGCCTCGAAGTAGTTCTTCTGCAGGTTCTCCTCGCTCATGCCCATGTCGTTGACGTACTCGATGGTCACGAGGTCGGGCTTGTGCTTCAGCACGTCGTCCTCGAACAACGGCAATGAGCGATTGCTGTTCCAGCCGCCACGACCGGCGTTGACGAGGTTCACCCGCGCCTGCGGGTACTTGTAGCGCAGCGCCTGCGCGAAGGCATCGGGAAAGCGGAACTCCGGTCTGGTGGCATCGCCGCCGGCGGTCACCGAATCTCCCCAGGTGACAATCGTGACTGAGTCGCCTCGCTCCAGCTTCTCCCGCGTCTTGGCAACCCGGGCGCGATGCGCGTCCAGGAAGTCCACGTCCGGCTCGGGGAAGGGCTCGCCGATCGGGTACAGCTCCTTCGCGGTGATCTCGGTGCAACCATACGGCAGATAGACGTTGCAGAGCCCCCTACTGCCGTAGTCGACCGGGGGGATTTCCGGGCAGAACTTCTGGTCGTCGCCTTGCCCGAGGTAAGCTCTGCCGGTGGTGTCGACACAGATCGTGTCTACCCGAATGAGCCGGATTCGGTAGCTCACGAAGACGGTCTGATCGGCACCGAGGGCACCGTCGGGAAGCCGCCCGATCCGCCCCCAATCTTCGTCCGCCCGCCAGTCCTTTCCCTGCTCGTACCTGCGGCCTTGCTGCCCTGCCTTCTCCGCCACGACGATGGACCCCGGCTCCAGACACCCGCAAAGCGACACGCCTGTCCCGAGGCAGTGTTGCAGTGCCGTCCCCTTGCCGTAGCCCTGCGGCTCTTCCTCTGTGAGGCGCAGTTGCTCATCGTGGATCTGCAGCACCCGCTCCGGGGGCACCTCTAACGTGAGGGGGACGACTTCCACGGCCTTCCCAAACACCCGCACCTTCCCGGCCGCAACCGACACCTTCATGCCACCCGCGGGCGTCACGGCTGCGCCTTCGATGACGTTCGGGTTCCTGCCTCTCGCTCCCGGCTGTTCCACGGCTCCACCTTCCTCAGTCAGCGTGATGTCGTCCCAGTAGTACACCGCCCCTTCCAGCCCTTCCTTCCAGGGCGCGTTGTGCAGCGAAACGCGGATCTGGGACTGCCCGGCGTCGTTCTTCCACTGACACTGAAGCTGGACCCACTCGTCGATCTTCGTCCCCGGCGCTTCCTCGGCAAGCGACTTCCAGCCCACGTCAGACAGCCGCAGCACCGGGAAGCACTCCTTCTCTTGCTTGGGAACGAACAGCCACGCCGCGAGCACGTAGGTTGCGCCGGCGCGGGCGCGGAAGTCGCAGTGGTGGACGGACATGCCGTACTTGTTCTCGACGCTGCACTTGAGCGACCTCTCACCCGCGTGCGCGCGTTCGTTCGTGACCTCGGCGGAACCCCAGGTGTGGGCCCACCTCACCCGCGAAGGAGTCTCAAACGACTCGCGGAGAAGCGTCCGCTGGGCGGACGCAGACGCGAGGGGCAATGCCGCCGCCGCGATGGCAGCCCACCCCACCGCGGTCCTTGCCCGGATGGCAGGAATCGCCGCTGAGGTGAAGAAAACGTGGGAAGACTGTCTCATGGATCAGTACCTCGGGGGACGGATGCGGCGGACACGGTACCGTCTCCCAGTCACCCCGTCAAGTCACGACCGAGCCGCGAACGTCAGAGAGCGGCCCCATGACGGCGCCGGCGCGCCCAACAGGGCGCGAGGAGTCCCTCCGCGTCCGCTGAGAACGGGTGGTGCTGGAAGTTAGGCGGAAGCCGGTTCGGACGGTGCTGCGCTGTGCGTTGACGGACCGGCTGCCGCCTGACTTCCAGCGACCGAAAGCTCGCTTTCATAGGACTCGTTCATGCTCGCCCGTTGGGTGGACACCACGTCAAACCTCGTGGGTTTGAGAATGAAAACGGCGGTCGCCCGACACCTGGCACTTGACACCTGACACACGTCGTCATAGGAGCAAACACCATGCAATACACCTACCTCGGCAACACCGGTATCCAGGTCTCCCGGCTGTGCTTCGGCACCATGTCCTTCGGCGGCGACGCCGACGAGGAAGCCTCAGGCGCGCTGTTCCACCGCTGCCGCGAGGTCGGCATCAACTTCTTCGACACGGCCAATGTCTACCAGCAAGGACGCGCTGAGGAGATCCTGGGGAGGCTCATCGCCGACTGCCGCGACGAGCTGGTCCTCACGTCCAAGGTCCACGGCCCCATGGGCGCAGGGCTGAACGACCGCGGGCTGAACCGGAGGCATATCATGCGAGAGGTCGAGAACAGCCTGCGCCGGCTGCAAACCGACCGCCTGGACTTCTACTTCGTCCACCAGTGGGACCCGACCGTGCCCATCGACGAGACCCTCGCCACCCTCGACCACCTCGTCCGCCAAGGCAAGATCCTCTACCCCGCCGTCAGCAACTGGTCCGCGTGGCAGACCGCCAAAGCCCTCGGGATTGCCGAGCAGGAGCGGCTCGCCCGCTTCCGGCTGATGCAGCCCATGTACAGCCTTGTCAAGCGTCAAGCCGAGGTGGAACTGCTGCCACTGGCGCAAGCCGAGAACCTGGGCGTCATTCCGTATAGCCCGTTGGGCGGCGGCCTGCTGACCGGCAAGTACGGCGTCGGCAGGCGGCCGGCCCAAGGCCGCCTCGTCGAGAACGCGATGTACAACAGCCGCTACCGCTTCGAGACCTACTACGAAGTGGCCGAGCGATTCACCTCCCATGCGAACGAGCGCGGCGTGCACCCGGTCTCCCTCGCCGTCGCCTGGGTCATGTCCCACCCCGCAGTCACCGCCCCCATCATCGGCGCCCGCAGCGTCGAGCAGCTCGAGGCTTCGCTGCAGGCGATCGAAGTGCCGATGACGCCGGAGTGGCGCGAGGAGATCTCGGCGCTCTCACCAGAGCCGCCCCCGGCGACGGACCGGAGTGAGGTTGGGTGACAGCGGGGTGCCGCTGCCACCCGGTGCCCTGCGGGTTACAGATCGGGCGGGAACAGCCCTGCCGCCGTGAGCCAGTGCCGTGTCGCCACCACCAGCGGGTGGTTCATGAGCAGGACGTGGACTGTGGCCCTACCGACCGGGGAACGTCTTACCAGCATCGGCCCGTCCCACCCAAAGTGATCGGCCCAGTGGTCCTGGCGAGGGTGGAAGAGGCGTACCAGCCTTCCGCTGACGGGATCTATCCCCGCGATGTTCGGCCCTTTGTAGCTGTTGCAGTAGCAGCACGCAAGCGCCAAGTTCTCCGCGGTCGTCTCGCCGCCGTGCTTGAGGGCGACGATGTGGTCCACCTGGAAGGGCGCTTCGGCGTGCTCGGCGGGGAAACGGCAGTACTCGCAGTGGCCCCGCGCCCGGTCCCGGACCAGCTCCTCCAGCGCACGGCCCATGCTCCTACCTCGCGCTGGTCACTGTCCGAGCGAGAGACGCACGTGCCTTTGCTCGCATGCATTCAAGCAGACGGCACGCCTGCCGGTAGCTCTCGATCTCGACGTCCTCGTCAGGTCCCAACTCCCCCGAGCGCGCCTTCACGGCGAGTTCATCCATCCGCTGCGTGTCGGACGGGGCGAGACCGATAGCAGCAATCACCTTGGCTACGTCCGCAGACCAGATGCCGTCGGACGGGGCAAGGGCGCGGGTGAGGATCGCTGCCTCACCTGTTGTGGTCAGAGCCGCAACACCCATGGCTGTCCTCCTGTGTGCGTGTTGCCCATTGTACTGCACCCGCACACCAACGGGAACCGGTCCGCTCGCTGAGTTGAGGTCCCGGTGCCAGTCTGGTACCCTGTCTCATGCACGATTCCTCGGTGCGGGAGCTGGACCCGCAAGCCGAGCTCTCGCATGTCTCTGCTCACCCGCAAGCTCCTCCGCGACTTCGCCGCCGGTCGGCGGCAGTTCGTTGCTGTCACTTCGGTGGTCGTGCTGGGTGGTACGTTCTTCAATGCCTCGTACAGCGCCTACCAGAACCTCTACGGTTCCTATGAGCGCTACTACCGGGAGCAGCACTTTGCGGACTTCACGATTCGCTTCGACTCTGCGCCGGAAGACATCGTGGACCGGATCCGCCAGCTTGACGGGGTCACGGCTGTCACCGGCCGGCTGACGGAGGAGATCGCCCTGCACCTCACGGGCTGCGAATCCCCGGAGGTCATCGGCCGGATCGTCTCGTGCCCGGAAGGGGACCGGCCCGAGGTCAACAATCTCCTGATGCTTGAGGGCGAGTACTTCGGGCACAACTCGCGGCGGGAGGTCCTGCTGCCTCAAGGGTTCGCGCGGTACCACGGGCTCAAGATCGGCGACTACGTGTACCCCCGGGTGCGCGGCCGCGAGGAGCGGTTTCGGGTCGCCGGCATTGCGGCCAGCCCGGAGTACATCATGATGGTCCGCAACAAGACCTACCTGATCCCCATGCTCACCTCGTTCACCGTCCTGTTCATGCCGCAGCAGCAAGCGGAGCGCCTGCTGGGCATGCGCGGCCGGATCAACGAGATCTGCGCAACCGCCGAGTCGCAGTACCGCGATACCGCGATGTGGCAGGCGTATGAGCGGCTAAAGCCATACGGCGCGGAGGAGCCGGTGCCCAAGGAGCAGTGGCCCAGCCACCGGCTGCTGAAGATGGACCTGGACGCGTTTCGGGAGTTGGCAGTCATGTTCCCGGCGCTGTTCATGGCCATCGCCGGGCTGACCATCTACACATTGCTCACCCGCCTCGTTCACGCGCAGCGTCAGCAGATCGGCTTCCTGCGGGCTGCCGGGTTCACGACCCGACAGGTGCTCCACCACTACTGGGCGTTCGCGCTGTTGATCGGCGCGGCCGGCGGCGTGCTGGGCAGCCTGTTCGGGCATCTGCTGACCACCGTCGCCACGGAAGCATACGTGCGGACGCTCCATGTCCCCGTCGTGGACCTCACCCCCCGGTGGGGCACGCTGCTCTTCGGGTTCGCCCTCGCGCTGGTCGTCTGCCTCGTCGCCGGCAGCGTGCCTGCCCGCGCCGCCGCGCGGCTACACCCGGCCATCGCGATGCGAGACGAAATCCCACTGGCGCAGACGCGCGGTCAGCGACGCCGGCTCAGCATTCTGCGGAACAGCCCACCGCTGATCAAGTTGCCTGTCCGGAGCCTGCTGCGGAACCTGCCTCGCACTGTCTACACTGTCTTCGGAGTGGCTTCCGCGGTGGCGCTGATCATGGTCCCCGCCAGCATGATGGACTCGATGCACGCCACCACCGACTTGTACGTCAACAAGACCCAGCTCTACGACTTGCGCGTCAGCTTCCTGCCCGAGGTGTCCGAAGACGTGCAGTTCGAGATCGCGAAGTGGGACGGCGTGGAGTTCGTCCAATCTGGACTACAGGCGCTGGTGGAGCTGAGCAACGGAGACCGGGTGTACCCGACGATGCTGGCCGGGCTCCCGACCCACAGCGAAACGACCTACCGCCTCAACAGGCTGGACGGCGGCGTGTGGCAGACCCCGCGGGACGGGATCCTCATCGGTCAAGTGGTCAAAGAGAGGCTCGGTCTGGAGATCGGCGACCTCGTGACTGTCTCGTACCCGAAGACTAGCGAGAACCTCAAGGCAACGTACCGCGTGCCGGTCGTCGGCGTCGTCCACCAACCGGTGGGCACGCTGGTGTTCATGCACCGAGACAAGGTTCGGCGCATGTTCCGCGAAGCAATGCGGCTGCCCCCGAAGGCCGTGTCCGGCGTGAGCCTGCTGGTCGCGCCGGAGTACCGCGAGAAAGTGCGCCAACTTCTCTACGGTCTCCCCCACGCGGCGTCTGTGGACGAAACAGAACAACTCCGCCGGAACCTCGACGAGATGATGGACTTCAACTACCTCTTCACCGGCGCACTGTTCGTTTTTGGGACGGCGCTGGCCTTCGCCATTGTGTTCAACACGATGACGATCAACGTGCTGGAGCGCAGTCGCGAGGTCGCCACCCTCCGTACCCTCGGCATGCGCCGCCGGACCCTCGCCCAGATCCTCACCCTCGAGAACGTGGCGACCGCCCTGCTCGGCGTCGCGCTTGGTCTCCCCCTCGGCTACCAGTTAGCCGAGTACTTCTCCCAGATCTACTCCAACGAGGTGCTCACCCTCTGGTTCGTGATCCACCCGCGCACCTACGCCCTGGCCGTCCTCGGCATCCTCGGCGTCGTGCTTCTCTCCCAGATCCCCAGCATCCGCTACGTGAACCAGATGGACCTGGCCACAGCGGCGAAGGAGCGGGCGGGGTGAGGGCATGCCCGTGTGTCCTGTCGGGCTGTGCCATACGGGCGCATCCCAGAGTCACGGGGCACTCGTGCGCGTCTCCGTAGGATAAAGCTCCAGCCTTGTCCCAGTGTCGGGATGCATGGGAGACGAGAGCAAGTGCCATTCCTGGGACAAAACTGGAGCTTTATCCTACAGGAAACTGCACAAATACAGAAGCCCCCCGTAATCCTGGGATGCACCCGTGCCAGACGCGAAACCAACGCCATCCGTCCTGTCTCGCGGCCAGGAAGCATCCGCCGCCACGCCGAGCTGCTTCGCACCCGACGTCACCCGCCCAACTCCACGCAGCGTTTCCGGTAGTGCAGGTAATTCTCGTATGGCACTTCCTCCGGCACCCCGTGGTCGCACGTGGGGACGTACCCGCCCCGCTCTCGCATGGCGGGCAGAATGTACTCGACCATCCGGTCGATGGCGTCTTTGCTCTTCGCCAGCACGCGCTTGTCGATGCCGCCCTTGATCACCAGGTTCGGGTACTGCCTGCCGACCTCCACCACGTCGCAGTTCGAGGCAACCTCAAACGGGCTCATGACGTTCATGCCGATCTCCTGGTAGAACGGGATCGTCGGGTTCGCGAAGCCATCGGTGTCGACGTGCACGAAGAGGGGGCGTTGCTTGTCGAGCTGCCGCTCCTTCACGCCAGCCAGCAGTTGCTGGTAGTACGGCAACAGGAACTCCCGCATCATCTCCGGCGACATCAGCGGCCCGTGGTTGTAGCAGATGTCTTCTGCGAGGAAGACCTCGTCAAACGCGACGTGTCGCTGATGCCGCGTGATGACTGCTTCCGCCAGCGCCAACCACGTCTGCATGCAGTCGTGGATCACCTCGGGCATGTCGTACCACGCATACGGCAGCGCTTCGGGACCGATGAGGCTGCGGAGGTACATGTAGCCGCCGATCAAGCTCTGTACGACCATCATGCCCTGCCCAGCGGCGGTCCGGGCGTGTTCCATCCGCTGGTCGAGGTCGGCGTACCGTTCCGCCGTCGTCGGGTCAAGTCGCCACTTGACGTCCTCTTCCCAAGTCTTCTGGTCCTTGACGGGATGGTCGACGTACTCGGGCATGAAGCCGTTGCGCCGCCCTTTGAAGAACAGCACGTGCCGCCCGGCATAGTCCTGCACCAACTCGTGGTCGCCGCAGTCGGCGAGTACCTTGGTCTCGAAGGCCGGCGCCAGCGCTGCCTCGCACCAGCCGAGCTCCCCGAGCCCGTGAGTGCCACCGGGGTCATCCGAGAACAGCTCCGCCAGCGGGACGCCTTCCGGCATCCCCTGCTCCTTCCAGCGCTCCAGGCAGAAGTAGCCGAACTCGGTTCGGAACAGCGGCGCCCCTGGGGTGATCGCATACGTGTCGCGCAACTTGCGCGCTCCGTCGGACATCGTCTCGCGCGGCACGAGGGCTTGGATCCCGTCGGCGGGTGTGATTGAGGTCATCTTCGCTGCCTTCGTTGTAGACTCCCGCACTCACTGCGGGGCGGAGGGGCCCTCGAGCCACCGCGGCGCCGTGAAGTGTACACCGACCCCGAAGGAATGGAAAGGCCCACGTCGGCGCCCAACCCATGCACCTGCAGCCAGTTCGCATTGGCAGGCAGGGAATCCACGGCTACAGTGCGAACTTAGCCCCAGACGTACCCCGAGAGGTGCAGACCAATGCTGACCCGACTCGCCCCTGCGTGGCTGATGGCGCTGTTGCTGGTTCTTCCCCTTGCGGCGGCTCCCGCTACCTACCCCTGCTACCAACCCACCGCGGCACCGGTCATCGATGGCAACGTCGAGAGTGATCCAGCCTGGACGAACATCCCCCGCGTCACCGGCTTCGCGAAGTTGGGTGGCGGCTATGCCGTCGCCAAACAGACGGTGGTTCAGGCGTGCTGGGATGACCAGGCCCTCTATGTGGCAATGGTGTGCGAAGACCCCGACGCCGCCCAACTGAAGCCCACCGTGAGAGACGGCGGGCCCTTCTGGGAAGAGGACGGGGCGGAGATTTTTGTGCAACCGGACGCCGACAAGCCGGTCTCGCAGCTCGGCGTCACTGCCGGCGGTGCTAAGGGTGGCTTCGAGGGCTTCCCCGATTTCACCAAGCTCCACGTCGGCGCCAGCATTGGTAAGGACGCCTACAGCTTGGAGGCGCGCATACCGTTCGACGTCCTCCGCGCCACTCCGCAAGTTGGCGACCGATGGCGGGGCAACTTCTGCCGGAACACCTATACGACTGCCTCAGGTGGCGACAAGTTCACCTGCTGGGCGCCCCTCAAGACGCGGTTCCTCGAGCCGGAGAACTACGCGGTCCTTTCCTTCCGCGGCCCGGCTCCCGAGGCTGCTACGGCGACCCGGATCGGCGAGCAGTTGAACGGCGCCTACCGGAAGCACTTGCTCGGCAGGCTCGTCTCGGCCGTTGCGCAAGGCAAGGAGTACTTCGGGGCGCTGGACGAGGCGTCTCGCGACCAGCAGTTCGGTGCGGACGCGGCAGCCCTCCGCGCGCGATGGCGCGAGATGGAAGCGTTGATCCGTCAGGCGGGCAGCGCTCCGCTCCCTGAGCTCCGCCGGACGATCGTCGGCGCGGACGCCCTCGCGAAGGCATCCTACGACGTGAAGTACGCCTACCTGATCGCAAAGCTGTTTCCCGATCAGTAGGGCCACTGCCCGCCAGCAGCAGCTCATACACAGGTCCCCGAAGGAGACGGCCCCATGAACAGACGGCAGTCCTACTTGACGAGGTGTCTTCTCACGGCACTGATGGCGCTGGCGCCGCTGGTACGCGCTGACACCAACGCGAAGGAGGTGGAGGAGGACAACTCGCTCGCCTCCACTCTGATCACTCCGCACAAGGAGTGGGCGAAAGGCTACGTGAATGGGCCCGTCCGGGCGCTGTTCTTCGTCTACACCGGGGCCTACGACGGAACCTGGGAAGATACCGGCACCCGCGTGCGCCAAGTGGTCGAACTCGGCCAGCGGTTCGACCTGCAGTCCGACGCCGTGCTGTTCTGCGGCACAGGCAACAAGTGGGTCTTCCACGGGCTGAAGCTCGGCGAAGACCGGGCGCGGCGCCTGCTGGCCAAGCCGTACCAACTCTACGTCCTCGCTGGCTTCGGCATGGACAAGCTGCCGGCGGAGTTCCAGTACCTGATCCTGAAGCAAGTCGCCCAGGGCGCTGGTCTCCTCTGCTGCGGGCCCGGCGCCAGCGACTACCTGGCCCCGAAGCGGCTGATCGACCCGACGCCGGCCCCACTGGTTCAGGGCGTCCCCGCCCTTGACGCGAAGGCGCCCGCCCAGACCGTTTCCGCCTACCGGCTCGGCAAAGGCCGCGGCGTCTGGCTGAAGTACGACACGCAGTCCCTTGTTCCAGCGCCCGAGTTCAGCCGGGTTGGGTTGAGGGAACTCGACTACCGAATGCTCCTGGTCGGCCGCGCGGCCCTCTGGGCCGCTTCGCGGGAAGGCGAGGTATCTGTCACCACTGTCCTCGGAGACACGCCGTTCGTCGCGCGCCAGGCCGACGCGCAGACTGCCGGCGACGTCGTGGTGACCAACACCGGAACCAAACCTCTCCAGGCGACCGTGTCCCTGGCCCTTTGCCGGGCCTCCGACGGGCTAAAGACCAGCTTGCCCGACCGCGCGGTGGACCTTGTCGCCGGGCAAGCCTGCCCCGTCGCGGTCAACCTGCCCCGACTCCGCGCTGGCGAGTACTTCCTCGACGCCGTCGTCAAGAGCAAACGCGGGATGGAGGCTTGCGGTGCGGCAGCCTTCGCCGTGGAGAGCGACTTCGGGGTCGAGAGCGTTACCGTGGCCCAGAGCTTCGTCGAGCGCGGGGAAGCCCTCAAGGGTGCGGCTGCGCTGCGGGGTACCTCACCGGCGGATGCCGTCCTCAGGATTCGCTTCCGCGACTCCTACGACCGCGTACTGAGTCAGCAGGAGTTCAAGCCTGCAGCGGGCCAATCGGAGTACCCCTTCGAGTACCGCCCGGACGCCTTCGCCACCCTCGAGATGCGCGCTCAGGCAGTGCTGCTTGCGGGGGGGCAGGAAGTTGAGCTGAAGGAGGCCCTGTTCACGGTGCCGAAACGCCGACAGAACCAGTTCAACTTCGTGATGTGGGATGCGGGGATGGACGCGCTGGGCTACTACGCCTGGAGGCAGATGCAGGAGGCGGGCTACAACGTCTGTCTCCTCGGCAGCCTCGGCGCACAGCGCAAGCAGCCCGCAGTGCTGCGTGCCTGCGATGCCTCAATCGCGCCCTACAGCACCCGCATCCTCGACCCGAAGGATGAGCAGGGGCAGATGCAGCCCGTCTGCTGGAACGACGATCCGGCAGCCACGACCTACGTGCAGGGCATCGTCGGCAACCAGAAGTTCCTGCGCGAGCAGGGCGTGTTCGTCTACTCACTGGGCGACGAGGGCGTCACCAAGGGATGCTGCGTGAGCCCCGCCTGTATTGCCGCCTACCGGAAGTACCTCGCTGCCCAGTACGAGACAATCGACAGGCTCAACGCCTCGTGGGGCACCACCTACAAGGCGTTCGACGAGGTCGACCTGCTCGACCACAGCGACAACATGGAGAACGCCGCCGCCACTACCTGCTCCCCCCGGTGGTACGACCGACAGGCGTTTGCGCGCTACAACCTGATGCAGTTCGTCGGTCGCTTCGTCCGGACGTACCAGGGTCTCGATCCGCAGGCACTCACCGGCTTTGAGGGCACTGGCGGCTTTGGCGACGATTACGACGCCATTCTCGGAACGAACGAGTTCTACGGCCCGTACCCGGATATCGGCGACGACATCCTCCGGTCAGTCGCCCCGAAACAGCTCGTCAGCTCAAACTGGATGGGCTACAGCAAGACCGGCGACGCCCTGTCCGATGCCGCCTGGCGCATGGTCATGAAGGGGAAAAACAGCATCTGGTACTGGATGTGGTCGGGCATCGGCAACTGGCGTGGCTACCTGCGGCCGACGCTGGACTTCTGGCCCGCCATCGACGACCTGACGCAAGAGATGTGCCCCGTCAAGGAGGGGCTTGGCGACCTGCTCATGCAGGCTGACATGGCACACAGCGGAATCGCCGTCTTCTACTCGCTGCCTTCGGCGCTGTCGTGCCAGCTTGAGCACAGCAAGGAGTTCCTCAACGCGCAGACCGTACACGAGCGGTGGACGCAGCTCACGTATGACCTCGGACTGGACTTCCGCTACCTCACCAGTGGCCTACTCGAGCAGGGCGCCCTCACCAACGCGCAGTTCAAGGCGATCATCTTACCGATGACCCAAGCCCTCAGCGCCGAGGAGGCGGCCACCATCCGCCGGTTTGCGGAGCAAGGCGGCACGGTGATCGCCGACGTCCGTCCCGGCATGTTCGACGAGCACTGCAAGCCGGCAACGCCTGGCCTGCTCGACGACCTGTTCGGCATCCGCCGGACAGGCCGCGGGAAGGCCCTGGACGCGCCGGTCACGCTAACCGCATCGCTCGGCCAGCGGAAGCTGGACCTGCAACTGGCCAAAGTCAAGCTGGATGCGGAGGTGGAGGCCGCAGCCGGACAGGCCCTGGCTACGGCAGACAAGACGCCGGCGCTGATTGTCAACACGGTCGGCAAAGGCCGGGCGATCCTGCTCAACTTCCAGCTCCTCACCGACAAGCCGGAGGATACGTCGACCGCTCGCGCGCGGCGATTGCTCCGGTTCCTGTATGACGCCGCCGGGGTCCGCGGTGCCGTCAGCGTCGCGTCGCCCAAAGGCGAGCCCCTGCCGCTGACCGAGACCCGCGTCTGGCAGGACGGCGACGCCCTGGTGTTCGGCCTGTGGCGGCAGATGGAGAACGCCTGGTTCAGCCCCAAAGGCGGGACCGCCGCCGGCAAGCCGGTGTCGGCCCGCGTCACGCTCCCCGCTGCCCGACACCTGTATGACCTGCGCGCTCACAAGTACCTGGGTAGTGTGAACCGCCTTGACACGCAGCTCCGCTGGGGACGCGCCAGCTTCTTCCTGGCGTCGCCCTACAAGCTCGGCGCGCCGAAGATCGCACTGTCTGCACAGACCCCAGCGCGCGGCCAGACCCTCACCGCCTCCCTCAGCCTCGACATCCCGGCCGGGACCAAGGAGCGGCACTCCCTGTGGGTGGAAGTCAGCGACCCGTCCGGCCGGCGCCCGCTCTGGGGCCAGCAAGTCGTCGTGCTGCAAGGCGGCAAGGGTCAGGTGCAGTTCCACACCGCGCTGAACGACCCGGCCGGCAAGTGGCGCGTGAAGGCGACTGAGCTGTTCAGCGGGCAGGCGGCCGAGGCGTCTTGGGCGATCGCCAGGTGAGGGACCGCCCTGCGGCGCGGCGGCAGCTCAGTTGGTTGGCGGCCGTCGAGCTGCTGGGATAGACTGCTGCGGAGCGGACCGCTGGCCGACAGCGGGCCATCAAACGTTCCCGAATGAAACTCTACCTCGACAACTGCGCCCTCAATCGCCCGTTCGATGACCTCCGTCAGCAGCGGGTAGCCGACGAGGCTCGCGCTGTGTCCGTGTTGCTGGACCGGGTGCGCAGCGGCCGCGACACGATGGTCGACTCCTCTGCACTTCGTGATGAAGGAAGGGCGTGTCCCGACCGGTGGCGACGAGGGCAGGTGAGGCAGCTACGGGAGTTGGCTGCTGAGTTCCGTCAGATTGATGAACGCGCGGCGCTGCGAGCAGTGGAGTTGAGCCGGCGTGGCTTGTCGGCATTCGATGCGCTCCACGTCAGCTTGGTCGAAAGCGCGGGGGCAGACTACTTCGTCACCACTGACGACCGGCTGCTCAAGGCCGTTGCCTCTATGCCTGCTGTTCGAGCCCAGGTTGTGCGCCCAATTGTCCTCGCGAGAAAGGAGAACCCGACATGACCGCCCCCCAGGCAGATCTCGAGACCCTCGCTTCCGAGGGCATCGGCGCGCTGATGGACCGCCTCGGTCCAGTGCGTGCCATCCAGTTCATCCGCCTGTGCGACAGCAGTATCGCCGACTACACGGCGGAGCGACACCAATGGTTGGCCAGCGTAGGCGTTGCCGACCTGATCGAACAGGCAGAACAGCGGGACGCAGACGCGGAGCGCTGACACGGAGCAACCCCATGAGAACTTCCGCCCGCTACGCGCCGTTCTGCCTGCTCGCCGCCTTCGCCCTCGCCGTTCCCACGTCGGCCGAGGAGCCGGCCGCCCAAGTCTCGGCTGCTGACACCGGTCCGCAGACCAATGCTGCCACGTGGGAGTGCACTGCCGGACACAAGATCGAGAAGCGCCGGATCACGCTGGACTCGGGAACCTCGCGCTACACCTTCCTGGCGTCAGGGTGCGTCGACCCGTCCCATGGCGACGAACGACCGTGCTCCGAGGGCAACTTCGGCATGCCCGACCCCACCGTCGCCAACTGGTACTGGGGCGGCTTCTTGCAGGTGCTCGTGAACGGGAAGAACGCTACCGCCTACCGAATCAGCGACATGCGGGTGATCGAGACCGGTGCTCGCGGTGCCTTCCAGATCGTCTGGGCGCATCCTGACGCAGAGGTCGGGCTGCGGCTGCTGATGCTTCCCGGGGGCAACCACGTGCTGGCTGACTTGGTCTGGAATCCCCCCCCAGGCGCGTCGCCGAAAACCGTCGCCGTTCGCCTGACCTGCTATCCCAGCTTCTTCACTGCTTCGCGGCACCGCGCCGGCGCACGGCACTGCCAGACGCCGCGCACAGACCTACCCCAGCCTCAGGTGCTGGAACTGGTCTCCGCGGAGGACACGTGGCTGTACTACTACGACACCACCTTCGACGTTGCCAAAGGCGAGGGGGGCGGCCCGTGCGCCGCACTGGTAGCTCCCGCCGGCGTCGCGGGCGGTCGAGTGCAGATCGGCGACTATGCGGAAACAACCGACCTGACCCTCACGCCCGAAGCGGGGGAAGCCCGCCTGGCGTTCTACGACTTCACCGGCCGCACGAACGCGGAAGCGGAAGCCTACCTGAAACAGCACGCCGGCGGGGACCTGAAGGAGTTGACCGCAACGGACTTCCGCCCGGCACCCGGCCGCACGCTCCAGGTCGAGACGCTCCGGTCCGAAGCCGAGAAGCTCCTCGCTGACGCGGGCGACGACGCGCAGACCTTTCAGCCCAAGGTTGAGGACCTTCTGACGCGCGTTGAGGCGCTCAAGGGACAAGCCGACGCGCGCGACTGGAAGGCGGAGGGCGACCTCGCCTCGCTGCTCGCAAACTCCTCCGACCTCTTCTGGAAACTCAGAGCCTTCGCCGCCCTCAACGCCCCCTGACCACGCTGGGGCCAGCCCTCACCGGCCGTCCTCGGGCCCTTGCCGTCGTTTGCGTCTTTGCCCGCTCAACCCAAAGGAGCCGCCCAACTGTGCCAGCCAACAAAGCCCCCGCCAGCCAACCCGGTCTCGTCCCCTGCTGGGTAGGCATCAACTACACGATCTGGGAACGCCATGACGACCGGCTCGACAAGCTCCAGCAGGAGTGCCCCGCGATCTCCATCGGCGGCAAGGACGGCGGCAACACGCCTCGGGCCGTTGCGCACAAGTCGCGCGATGAATGGGGTTGCCTGTGGCACTTCCCGGGCAGGGGCCTGGACGGGGTAGTGATTGAGCACCCACTGGACGCGTGGGACAAGCTCGGCGCTTGGGAACCGCCATCGCCGGCGCGGCGGATCGCGGCGCTCCAGGAGCTGCCAGCAGACCAGAGCCCGCGGAGCGTAGGCACGGAGCACGGGTTCATCTTCCTTCGACTGACCTACCTGCGCGGCTTCGACAACTTCATGATCGACGCCGGCGAAGGCAACCCGAAGCTCTACGAACTGCGCGATCTCGTGGCCGACTACTGGTACGACCTAATCAAGGCCCACCTCGACCGCGGAGCGACAAGTGTCAGTGCCGCCGACGACCTCGGTCTGCAGCACAGCCTGCCCGTCAGCCCGGCAACCTGGAGGCGGCTGCTCAAGCCTGCCTACGCCAGGATCTTTGGGCTGGCACGCGCGCGCGGCGCCACCGTGTCTCTGCACACAGACGGCTACATCGTGGACATCATCCCCGACCTGATCGAGGTCGGGGCGACCACCCTCAACCCCCAGGATCTGGTGAACGGACTCGACAATCTGGCGCGTTTGGCAAAGGGCAAAGTGCACCTGTCGCTCGACATTGACAGGCAGAAGACGATGGTCTTCGGCACGTGCGAGGAAATCGACGCGCACATCGAGCGCTGCATCCGCACGCTGGGCTCACCGGAAGGTGGGCTGAGCCTGGTTTGGGGTGTCTATCCCGGCAACCCCCTCGACAGCATCGAGGCGGGTGTCCGGGCGATGCAGCGGCACCATGATATGTGGGTGCGGTGAGGGGACACCCCCGCGTCCCAACCCGACTGCACGCGCCGGCTTCCAGCAGCGTGGGGACGCTCCCCGTCCTCACCTGCCCTGTCGCGACGCTTCCTTCTTGGCAACCCATGGGGACCCCAATGGCGGGTATAATGGTCTCCTTCGATCTTGACTGCAACGCACAGGGAGACAGCCATGGCAGACAAACCAGTGGGGTTCGGCTTGCTCGGGGCCGGTCTGGTGGCGCCGTTCCACGGCAAGGCGCTGAGGGCTTCTGAGAAGGCGCAGCTTGTTGCCGTTGCCGACCTCGATGAAGCCCGCGGCGGCAAGTTCGGTGGTGAGTTCGGGTGTGCCGTCTACCGGACGCTGGACGAGTTGTTGGCCAATCCGGAAGTCGAATGCGTCAACGTCCTGACACCCAACGCGTACCACTTCGAGGCCGTCGTTGCCGCGGCTGTTGCGGGCAGGCACGTCCTGGTCGAGAAGCCTCCGGCGATGTCGCTCCGCGAGACGGACCGCATGGTCGAGACATGCGCGCAGCACGGCGTCCGGTTCGGCGTCGTGCTGCAGTGTCGGGTGCGCAAACCAATTCAGGCGATCAAGCAGGCGATTGCCGCTGGCCGATTCGGCAAACTGTTGATGTGCTCCACGTACATGAAGTGGTTCCGCTCGGAGGCGTACTACTTCAGCGATGCCTGGCGGAGTTCCCGCAAGTCCGGTGCCGGCGTGACCATTCAGCATGCCTTCCACTACCTCGACCTGTGCCAGTACCTGATGGGTCCAGCGAAGCGCGTCGATGCCCGAATGGAGAACCTCGCCCACCCCAAGGTCGAGTTGGAGGACACGCTGCTGGCTCGCGTGGACTGGGCCAATGGCGCCCTTGGCGTTGTCGATGCCTCGACCGCGCTCTGGCCGGGCACTGACCTGCGTGTCGAGGTCAGCGGCGAGTATGGAACGGCGATCATGGTCGGCGAGCGGATGGATACCTGGCGGTTTCGGGACGACCGTCCGGAAGACGACGAGATCCGCCAGTATGGCAGCGCCTCAGTGGGTACCGCTGCGACCGGCCCGACGGACTTCGCCTTCTTTGACCACCAAGTCGTCATCGACGACATGGCGGATTCCATCCGGCACGGTTACAGCCCGGCCATCCCAGCGGACACTGTGCGGCCGACGCTGGAGATGGCGCTGGGCATGTACCTGTCGGCCAAGCTGGGACAGCCGGTGGAGTTGCCGCTGGCGAGCGAAGACGGAATCTTCAGTTGAGCGGGAGGGTGCTCCCCGCCTGCAACCACGAACAGACACAGGGACACTGAGATGCGCAAGAAGGTCGTGACGTTCGGCGAGATCATGATGAGGTTGTCGCCCCCCGGGTTCCAGCGGTTCGGCCAAGCGCGGAGCTTCGACGTGATCTACGGCGGCGGTGAAGCCAACGTGGCGGCAGCCCTGGCACAGTTCGGGGTGCCGGCCGACTTCGTCACTCGCTTGCCGGCAAACGAACTGGGCGACGCCTGCCTCGGCTACCTGGCGGCGTGGGGCGTCGGCACCAGCAAGATCGCGCGCGGCGGCGACCGGTTGGGGATCTACTTCCTGGAGATGGGAGCCGTGCAGCGCGGCAGCAAGGTGGTCTATGACCGAGCGGGCTCTTCCCTTGCTTCGTGCGAACCGGGGATGATCGACTGGAGCGCAGCCTTCGCCGACGCCGATTGGTTCCACTGGACCGGCATCACACCCTCCATCAGTGAGAGTCTGGCGGCGACGTGTCTGGAGGGCCTCAAGGCCGCAAGGGACGCCGGACTCACGATCTCCTGCGACCTCAACTACCGCAGCAAGCTCTGGAAGTGGGGCAAACGAGCCGGTGAGGTCATGCCCGAGATGGTCGCGCTCTGCGACATTGCCCTGGGCAACGAGGAAGACGCGGAGAAGGTCTTCGGGATCAAGGCCGAGGACGCCGACGTGGAAGCCGGCAGCGTCTCCGGCGAGGCGTACCGGTCCGTGTGCGAACAGCTTCGCCAGCGGTTCCCTTCCCTCAAGCTGGTGGCGATCACGCTCCGCGGCAGCCTGTCGGCCAGCCACAACACGTGGTCCGGCGTGCTCTTCGACGGCGAGACCCTCTACCAGGCACCAACCTACGACCTCACCCACATCGTGGACCGGGTGGGCGGCGGTGACGCCTTCATGGGCGGGCTGATCTACGGGCTCAAGTCGTACGGCGACGACCGGCAGAAGGCGTTGGACTTTGCCGCGGCCGCTTCCTGCCTCAAACACACCGTCTTCGGCGACTTCAACATGGCCTCGGTCGCGGAAGTCGAGGCGCTGATGGCGGGTGGCGGAGCTGGGCGGGTACAGCGGTAGCGGCCCGGCACCGGCGCCAATCGCGTCGGCCGGCGTTCCCCCTCACAGCACCAGCTCATACACCTTCGCTTCCGTGAATACCCGGAACAGCTCAGGATCGACGTGTCCGTCGTTGACCTCGTACCCCAGTATGGTGAGCGCGCGCTCGAGGGGGACCGCCTTCTTGTAGGGGCGATCCGAGGCTGTGAGGGCGTCAAAGATGTCGGCGATGGTCATGATCTTCGACTGCGGCGGGATCTGGTCGGACGCGATCTTCCGCGGATAGCCGGTCCCATCCAGCTTCTCGTGGTGCGCATAGGCAATGCCGGGCACCCCGCGCAGCTCCTTCGTCCACGGAATCCTGCTCAGGAACTGGAAGGTGTGGGTCACGTGCGACTCGATCTGTAGACGCTCGTGCTCCGTCAGGCTTCCCTTCGGGATTGAAAGTGCCCTAACCTCCGCCTCGTCAAGGAGCCGCTCCTCTCCGCCCGTGATATCGTGATAGGTGTGCGCGGCAATGTCGGCGATCCGCCGCGCGCTCTCCTGCTCCAGCACGGTGGGTTCGTTGGCCATGAGGATGATGTTGTAGTACTGGTCCAGCCGGGTCAGTTCGGCCGCGTACTCCTGATCCAGCGCCTTGAAGCCGCGCCGGTACTCGTCTTCGGACTGCCGGCTGACCAGCTCGATCTTGCGCCGCGAGGTCTCGGCGTCGAGCGTCCGCTTCGCGAAATCGAATCGCTCGCGGACCAGCGCCAGGCGTTCGTCGTAGAGCTTCTTCGCCTTGACCAAGACGCTCTCCCGGACGCCGATCTTCCCGAAGTCGTGCAGCAGCGAGGCGTAGCGCAGCTCTTTAAGCTGACGGTCGTCGAAGTGCAGGTCAGCGAGCGGTCCACCCTCCCGATGCACCCTTTCGGCGGTGGCCACCGACAGCGTTGCCACGCGATGAGAATGCCCCGCGGTGGTCGGATCGCGCTGTTCCACGGCCAGGGCGGCGGCGCTGACGAACCCCTCGAAGAGCTTTTCCCGTTCTTCATAAAGCCTGCTGTTCTCCAAGGCGACAGCCGCCTGGCTCGCAAGCGAGCCGACCAGGTCCTCCGAGTAGCCGGTGAACGGGATGACCTCGCGCTCCACGTTCGCGGGGTCGAGAAGCTTGGCGTACGGGTTGCGTTTACGGTTGATGAGCTGGATGACGCCGAGGATCTCGCCGTTGATGTTCTTCATCGGCACGACCAGCATGGAGGTCGTCCGGTACCCATGTTCCTCGTCGAAGCGCTTGTTGAAGCCGTAGGGAGCATCCTCCGGCAGGTGGTAGCAGTCATCGATCCGCAGCGCCCGGCCGGTGATCCCCACGTAGCCGGCCATGCTCTCCGTGGTCAGCGGCATGACGAACTGCTTGTAGCTAACGTCGAGCGAATCGTTCTGCGACAGGCGGAAACGCAGTTGCGCTGGGCCGTCGTCTCCCTCGGGGTACTCGATGATGTACAGGCTTCCCGCATCGGCCGCCGTGATGTCGCGGCTTTGGTGCAAGATCATGCCGAGGAGGTTGTCGAGATCCCGCTCAGCCGACAATGCGGCCCCAATCCGGTTCAGATCCTGCAGGTCGCCCTCGAGGCGCTGGTTCTTGAGCAGCACCGCCATCTGCCTAACGGCGTTGCAGATGGTGCGCACCAGAGCCTTGCGGGTGGTCGCAGGCATCAACTGCACGAACAGCTCGTTCTCGGGCAGCCCGTACGTGTCCTCGGAATCGGTAGCGTCCGTAACCACGACTTGGGGTGGGGCTTCGGGCGAAATCGCCCGGAAGGTCGCGCGCAACTGCTCGTGATCGGCGGCCCGCAAAGCTGCCTCCGACACGATCACCGCCACCGCGAAGCGGTGCCGCAAGTCTTCGTAGCTTCCGGGTTCGTTCAGGTCGTAGCACTGAACGCCTGCCTCCCCCAGCGACTCCTGCAGCTCGTCCATGACTTGCCGCTCGGAGAAGAACGCCAGCCCCTGGATCACATTGGCCTTCGCCATCTGATTCACCATTCCTCAGTTCCTACGCAATCTCCAGCATTCGGTTCAGCGCAACCAGCGCCCATTCCTTGTCCTCCGGCGGCACGACAATCCGGTTGACCACTTCGCCGCGCACCAGAGATTCCAGCACCCACAGGAGGTGGTGCGGGTCGATCCGGTACATGGTCGAGCAGACGCAGACGTTTGGGCTGAGCGAGACGATCTCTTTGTCCGGATGCTGCCCGGCAAGGCGGTGGACCAGGTTGATCTCGGTGCCGACAGCCCATTTGCTGCCGGGCGCAGACTCCTGCACGCGCCTGATGAGGTACTCCGTCGAGCCGGCTTCGTCGGCTGCTTCCACAACTTGGTACGGGCACTCTGGGTGCACGATCACGCGAACGGTGGGGTCACTCGCGCGCATGGTCCGCACGTGGTCGACCGTGAACATCTGGTGCACCGAGCAGTAGCCGTCCCACAAGACCAGTGTGGCGCGTTGGAGTGCTTCCACGTCGGGCTCCACACCATCCCGGTCGGGGGACCACAGCGCCATCTGATCGTGCCCGAACCCGAGCTTGAGCCCGGTGTTGCGGCCCAAGTGCTGGTCCGGGAAGAACAGCACCCGCTGGCCCTGCTCCAATGCCCAGCGAAGCACCTTGTCCGCATTGCTGGAGGTGCACACCGCGCCACCGTTCCGGCCGCAGAACGCCTTTAGCGTAGCCGCCGAGTTGACATACGTGATGGGGATGATCGTCTCGGCAATGTGCTCCGAGAGGATTCGCCAGCAGTGCTCGACTTCGTCGAGGTGGGCCATGTCGGCCATGGAGCACCCGGCCGACAGGTCGGGGAGAATCACCTGTTGGTGCGGCGCGCTCAGGATGTCGGCCGACTCCGCCATGAAGTGCACCCCGCAGAAGACAAGGTAGGCGCATTCCCTCCGGCCAGCCGCGAGCTGCGACAGCTTCAGGCTGTCGCCGGTGTAGTCGGCGAACTTGATGACGTCGTCCTGCTGGTAGTGATGGCCCAGGATGAGCGTCGAGGTCCCCAGCGTGCGCTTGGCTTCGCCCAACCGGTCATCCACCTCAGCCGCGCTCAAGACAGCGATCTCGGCTGGCAAGGGGGCTTGTGTCGCAACCATCGGATCATCTCCCGACGGCAGCATCGGCCGTCGCTTTGAGTCATTCGCGGATGCACAGCATCCGTGCGCGGGGAAAGAAAGGGATCGCTGTTGAGGACCGGCGTGGGACCAACGGCCTTGACTTCTACCGCTTCCCGCAGGCACCGCACGCCCATTGTATCTTCCTTGGTCGGGGTCTGTCAGGCAAACGATCCGGCCGGACGCGAGCCTCCTACATGGTCTCGTGTGCCCATCCGCGCCGCGACGGTAACGGAGCGCGTGAGTCGTCGGCTTCGGAGACAGACCCAGCGTGTCATGCGCTCCGTCACCGTCGCGGCGCGGATAGGCCAGCACCCCTCAGTTCAGTGAGTCCGCCGCCAGTTGCCGGCTCGGAGTCTGCTCGTTGACCAGGAAACTCAGCACCGCACGGCCGTCATCGGTGTCGATCTCTGCCCGGAACTTCATGCCGCCCACCGTGCCAATCAGCCCGAACTCCCCGTTCGTGAACAGCCGCCCTTCGTAGGCCTCGCTCTCGACGGGCCGCTCTTTCTCTCCGGTCAGGTACATCTCGGTGGCGCTGACCAGCAGCTTGAGGCGGGCGTCCTTGCCAAGTCGGTTGTCGGTCACCAGAAAGGTGAACCCCCACCGGATGCCTGTCTGATTCATGCTGTCTCCTGACGGTCGAGGCGCAGCCTCTCGCGGCCGGTGCGACGCGCACAGCCTCCGGTGGTACTTCAACTGACTTGCCTGCCCGGGCTCCGGTGGCGCTACTTGCGGCTGAGAACAACAGCAACAGTTGCCCGAGCACCGAGTTGCACACTCGCCCCGTCTCCGCCAATGTCGGCAGTCTCGCCGCCGGGCTGCACCACGGCGGTGCGGGCCTGCGCGCCGAGGACCGCTCTGTCCAACTCCACCTGTGCACTCACCGCCTGTTCGGCTGGGTTGTGGAGGACAAGGTAGACATGGTCGCCGCCGCCAAAACGCTCGACGCGCACCTGGTCCGGCTGCACCCGGGCACCGGTGATCGGCTCCCAGCCGGCGGTGGTCAACTCCCGCAGCAGTCCGTCGCAGCGCTGCATCTCCTTCACGTCATTGCCGTGCCCGGGGTAGATGCCGTGGAGCCAGTGCCAGGGGACTTCCCATTCGGGACGCGGGTCGTACGGCAGATCGGTACACGCCTTGCGATAGGCGATTGCGCGGATGAAGTCCGGATCGGCAAACTGGGTCGCCTCGGCGCCGAAGATATCCAGGTACGGTGCGGCGAAGGTGAGCCAGGCCGGCGTCGTGCCCCATGAGCAGTTCGCCATCAGCACCTTGCCGCGGCCGTGCATGTCCTTGGCGAGGTCGCGGACCCACTCCACGGCCCCGAACGCCGCCACCTGCACCGGCTGGTGATCAAGGGCCGAGAAGCTGAGCGGGTAGTCGGCGTACTGGAAGTGCTCACGACGGTAGTTGACGCGGTTCGCTTGGCCGTAGCCGCCGAACGAGTCCAGCCCAATCCCGTCGAAGTGCGCGCCCGCCTCCTCCATCTGCTGAAGCGATGGCTCGATGATCCGGTCACGGTTGAGCCAGCCCTTCCCTTTGGGGATGCCCGGCGCCAGGTTGTTCGCGAGGATGGCGCCCCACTTGCTCTTGCCCATCCAACCGAACTGACCTGGCGTGCAGTAGGGCTGGCCGGTCTCGTCGTAACTGAGCGACTTCAGCACTGTCTGGCAGGTCTCCTCAATGCGGCTGCGCAGGACGTCCCCTGTCGGACTCAGGGGGTAGACGCGGTAGGGCTGGGCTTCCACCTGCGTCAACTCCTGCTCGTCGCCGGCCGCGAGCTTGCGCAGCCGCGCGACCACCTCGTCGAAGGTGGGAGCGCGGTCGAAGTCCTCCATTGTCTGCTGATACGTTTCCGGCTCAATGTAGAACAGCGCCAGCGGGCCGTTGGCGTTGTCCCACTTGATGGCGTCCGCCCCAACAGGACCCCAGTGGAAACCGAACCCGGCCTCCAGCACGCCTTCGGTCTTGCTCATGTCTCCCCACACGTACCACCCGCCGTCCTTGGTCGTGCGCTTGGTGAAGAACTCCGGGAACAGAGCGTAGTACCGCTGCAGCGCCGACCGGAACCCCCACGCCGGGTCGTGCCGGTAGAGCAGAATGCGGAAAGGCGCTTCCGAGAGCGGGCGACCATCGACGCGGCGCTCGGGAACGAGACCGAAGTCCAGCGCGAGATAGAACAGCCGCAGCTTCGGGTTGTACACGATCCGGGGCACTACCGGCTCGTCCATGCGGATCGCCAGCGCCAGACCGAAGCTGCCAGGGAGCGTCACCGCGCCCAGCGGGTACTTGGAGTGGCATCCCTCCAGTCCGTAGCCCACGCCGGTCTCGACGCAGCTCAACTCGCCCACCTCACCCGCTTCCGTCCGGGCGGAGGACATGCTGTCCCACCATTGCCAACCGCCCTCCGCCACCGGCAAGGCGAAGTACACGGTCACCGCCCGATCTTCGCCACGCGTGTCGGCCACCGTGCCAGCGATCTCCACATGGGTCGGATAGGTCCTGTAAGTCGCATGGACGCCCAAGCCGAGGGTCTTGATGTCGGCCGCGTGCTCCAGTCCGTCACCGGTTTGCTTCACTTCGCCGCCTACCATCACGGGCGGGCCGCCTTTGGCCACGTCGCGCACCAACAGGCCCGTCGGGTAGGCATCGTTGGCTGCTCCGGCGAGCTTGCCGTCCAGTGCCACGCCCGCAACCTCCCCTCTGCTGCCCAGCGTCAGCGCCAGCCCGTCCTCCGTGCGCACGCTGCCCACTGGTTTGCCGACGCCGCCCTTCAGTTCATCCGAGCCAAACACCTGTGTGTCGAAGACCACCCCTTCACCAGTGACCTTCTCCAGTTCGAGCTTGGCCAGCTCCCAACGGTACTGGTGCGGGTTCACGGGGGGCACCTCGTAGAGGTACAAGTCCAACTGCCGAATGGTGGCGCGGTGGATCGTCATCAGCCAACCACTGACGTCTACCCACCGGTTCACGGGCACCGAATGGGCGACGCTCTGCTGCCGCATCGGGTTGCCGGGGTAGTCGGGCAGTCGGGTCTGTTCGTCGTAGAAGACGAACGCAATCTGCTTGCGCCGGACGGTCTTGTCTTCGCAGACCACGCGCAGTCGCGCGCGCATCCGAGCATAGGGCCGCCAGTCCTGCGGGTCGGCAAACGCCCGGCGCGCTTTCGGGTAGTCTTCCTCGACGCCATCCGCCGCGACGTCGACCGACAATGAGCCGTCTTGTCCGGCAAGCGTCATCTTCGTGCCGCCCCTGTCGATGCCGACAGTCCACTGGCCCGGATCATCGATCAGGTTCAGCCGGTCAACCGGCGCACACAGCCCCGGCGCAAGCGCTGCGCACATGCACACGAAGACGGTGCTTCCCAGAGAGCAATGGCGATGCATCTCCTCTCACCTCACACGGATTCGCTCGAATGTCCCGATTGTACGCCAACAGCCACGACATTGACGTTCCACGGAGTTCCTTCTATACCCGCGAAGGTTGGGAACACACCGAAGTCCCGGCGCGACTTCGGCTCCGTCTGGGAGAATACCCTCTGTCCTACGTCTGCTGCACGCCTGCCGAGGAAGTTCCGCGAACTTCCACTTCGGTGTGTTCCCAACCTTCGCGGGTATACATCGAGGGTGGTCACGTGGCGCACCGCACCGGCGGCCACTGGAACGCCAAGTCCTTCGACCTGTCGCTCACGCAGACCCGCGGCACGTCGGTCGAGGGCAACGCGCTGCTGGCCGGGATCTGCGCACAGCTCAGGGAGGAGATCGACCGCAACGGCTGACGCGACCGCTGGATCCAACACGGCGCCGAACTGCAGCTCTCGAAGCGGATCCTGCGCGACCTCCTCGGGTCGCTCCACGAACTCGCGATACTGCTGTCGCTGCTTTGCTTCCGTTGTGCCAAACCGCGAGAGCGTCGCAGT
>Ga0210056_1000067_pt1 | contig 64562 bp, 50 predicted proteins | sample CryGeyCG2014_080_2_FD_183965 | JGI IMG/M metagenome (GOLD analysis project Ga0210056, IMG submission 183965) | Groundwater microbial communities from aquifer - Crystal Geyser CG07_land_8/20/14_0.80 (SPAdes) (version 2) | ecosystem: Environmental > Aquatic > Deep subsurface > Groundwater | place...
CTGTGACAAGAATAATTGACATCTGATCCATTTATAAGGGATTTCAGACACATTTGTCAATGAAACAAACCCTTCCCCAGCAATTCTCGGTGAGTTCGCAAGCTATTGAGATTCTTCCCCCGTATTAAATACGGGGTCAGAATGACAACTTGGGACTTTCGTAATGTCATTCTGAAGGAGTCCTAGCGACTGAAGAATCTCGCTGTATTTTCACCGAGAATTGCTGCCCTTCTCATATCTCTTTTAACTTAACGTTTGCAGGTGATTTCTCGATGGTTTCAGAAATATCTTTTAGGTACTTTGAAATTTTCTCCGCTTCATCCGATTGATTATCGGGAATGTTTGTCATCCCGTACTTCTCATACTCATCCAGAGCGAATTTGACGGTAATGTTTTCAATCGTCCGCCCTGGTTGAAAGGCAACTTCCCCCTTGATTCCTTTTGACGTTTCAACCACCAGGCCCACATCGCTTAATTCATGAAGAAATTGCCGTACCAGTCGAACCGGAATCTCCAAGGCATGGGCAATCTGGCTGACACTTAAGGGCTTTTCTCCGAGGGAAAACTTCTTGGTGAGAAGGTGGAAGATCCTGAGCATGAGAAGTTTTTTCGATGAAACACTCATCCTGGAATAGTCCGGGTGAAAGCCGTATGTCTCGTAATGTTCATTGGCATTCGCAATTTCTGCACCGAAAAGAACAATCATCCAACTCATTTGAAGCATACCCAAGAAAAGAGGCAGTGCCGCGAAGCTCCCGTAAATGGCGCCATAACTTGCTGCCCCAATCTGGAATTTAATGTATATCCATTGAACAATTTGGGCAATCGTCCCTGCTATGACACCTCCCAAAATGGCTGACCTGAGCGGAATTCTGGTGTTTGGCATGATCAGATAGAGCATCGTTAAGAGAACCCAAATGGATACATAGGGCAGTAGATTCAATAGGAGAAAAATGACCTTACTGAAAACTCCCAGGACGGCGATTTTATTGACGATCACTTTCATCTGGCTTGCCACGAGGACGGTCGCACTGCTGGAAATGATAAGAAGAACAGGGCCAAAGACCATCATTGCCATATAATCGCTAAATTTTCTTATGAGTGTCCTTGATTTCTTTATTTCCCAGATTTCGTTAAGAGACTCTTCGATTTTTCCCATTATGGATATGACCGTCCAGAGCAGCAATACTATTCCGACACCAGCAATTAAACCACCCTTTGCCTGATCAAGGAGTTTGTGAGAAAAGGAAATGATCTGAGTGGTGATATCCGCTTGCCAATTTGCCTTCTCTGCCATTTGGAGGATCTGTTTTTCGATGAGTTTTTCAAGACCGAAACCTTTAGCCATGGCAAAGGCTACGGCTACAACGGGAACCACATTAAGTAGAGAATAATAGGTCAAAACCGAAGCGGTTTTTTGACAATGATCTTTTAAAAATCCTCGAAATGCCAAAAGAATAATGCGTAAGTATTTAATGACAAGGGCTTTCATAGGATGAAGGTTTTTTAAACGGATTTCCCAGATGCCTGTTTTAAAGAAAAGGAGGAAACTTGATCTCATCATAACTTTTCTTTTCGACTTTGGATCAATCAAAAAATCGTTCCTTAAATCCCAAATTTTTCTCTTAAAACCCTTAATGCCTCTTCTCGGTTTTTAATCTCACCCTCGACCTGCTTCTGACGGATGAAGTTCAGGATTTCCCCCACCCTTGGTCCGGAGGAATATCCCAGGGCCATCACATCGTGTCCGGTGATGAATGAAGGGGGATGAACAATATCTTTTTCATTAAATAACTTTAAGATCCGAAGACAGTGATTTTCGACCACCTCATCGATCTGAATGGATAAGATTCCACGGCTCGCCTCCTTATCCGAAAGGGTGTGGAGGACGAGCAATGGGGTTTCATCCCCGACCTGATGAACCAGTCTTTTGAGGGCGGTTTCTTTTGTCTCCCGGGACAGATTGAGGATTCTCATATGATTCTTGATGAGGTGAAGAATTTTATTTTTCATCAAGTTCGAAAAGCGGACCCTTTCCATGATTCTCTCCGCTGCTTGAATGGAAAAAGATTCGTGGTCTAAGAAGTGAACCTTCCCTTTCTCATCTTTTGAATAGGTATCCTGTTTGCCGATATCGTGGAAAAGAGCGGCATAATATAAAGAGAGCCGATCTTCTTGAGTGAGGCAAATCTCTTGATGATTACGAGCCACCCAGTCAAAGGCCCATGATATTTTTTCAATGATGAGAAGGGAATGGAAAAGGACATCCAGATGGTGATGTTCATTTTGGCCAAGGTTTTCCAAACCCTTAAACTCCGGGAAGAGGGTGAGGAGTAAATTGGATTTGTAAAGGGATTTTATTCCAATGGCTGGTTGAGGAGAAAGAAGGATTTGATCAAGTTCTGTTTTAATCCGCTCTCCAGGGAGGCTGAGGATCATTCCTTTTTTTAAAGAAATCTCCTCCTTCAATTCCTCATCCATGACAAAACCATCAAGGGTGCAAAGGTAACGGATCGCCCGTAGCATCCTCAGTGGATCCTGATCGATGGAATGGTTTGAGACGGTGCGGATCAACTTTTTTTGGATATCCTCCAGACTCCCTTCTACATAATGGAAGAATTCATCTTGAAGAGAGAAAGCGATGGCGTTAATGGTGAAGTCTCTTCTTTGAAGATCTTCTTCAATCGTTTCCCCCTGTAAAAAGGTGAGATCAATGGACATATCTTCTTTGATGATTCGATATGTAGTGGTGTTCATCTCCTCCTTCCCTACCTTAAAGAAGTGAAGACAAAGGACTTCCTCCATAATGGCAATGAACATTGAGGCATCTTTCGGCAAGACGAAGTCAAAGTCCTTTCTTGGTGTTCCAAGCAAAAGGTCCCTGAGATAACCTCCCACTAAAAAAAGGGGGGTCTTCTTCTCCTTCGCCAGTCTCGACAGTTTAGAGAGGATCGGATCCTTATGGATTTCTTGTTTGATATTCCCCATCTCTATTTGCAACTCTAACTTCTAATCCCCCCTTGCCCCCCTGAAGCTGTGAAAAAATTCAGGAGAAGGTCGGACAGGGGTATCTTCAAAGTTTTACAATTGCGGATCATTTGAGAGAATAAGGGTAACAAAACGTCGTAATCAGGCCACACCACTAAGGTTTTCACATTTCTTCTGCTTGACGTCATAAGGTGCCGCTGTAAAACTTTTACGACATCCCCGCCCGACCTTGAAGCTTAAAGTGATTTTTTCACACCTTCCTTTTATTAAAGGGGCAGCAATTCTCGGTGAAAATACATCGAGATTCTTCAGTCGCTAGGGCTTCCTTCGACTACGCTCAGGACAGGCTCTTCAGAATGACATTACGAAAGTCCCCAGTTGTCATTCTGAGCGAAGCCCTGAACCTAGTATGGTACAGGGCGAAGCGAAGAATCTCAATAGGTTGCGAACTCACCGAGAATTGCTGTTAAAGGGGGGATCTGTTTGATAAAACCCCTTTTTTATGATAAGTTACCTATATAAAGCATATTCGATTAAAAGGAGATTTGTCAATTGCTAAAGACGGTCAGGGAGGAGTTAGAAGAGCGGGAGAAAAAGATGCTCTCTCCTTTTGCGACATTGAGTTCAAAGACGAAAGGCCGCCAATTCTTTGAGGAGGAATGTCCACTCCGACCAGCCTTCCAACACGACCGAGATCGAATCATCCATTCCAAGTCTTTTAGGAGATTGAAACATAAAACCCAGGTCTTTCTCATTCCAACGGGTGATCATTACCGGACCCGATTGACTCATACCCTTGAAGTTTCTCAGATTGCTCGGACGATTTCCAAAGCCCTCCATCTCAATGAAGATTTAACAGAAGCCATCTCATTGGGGCACGATTTGGGCCATACCCCATTTGGCCATGCCGGAGAGGATACCCTGAATGAAATTGTTCCAGGCGGGTTTAACCATGCCGATCAAAGCCTGAGAGTCGTTGATCTGTTGGAGAAGGATGGAAAGGGATTGAATCTTACCGTTGAGGTCAGAGATGGTATTTTGAAGCATACCAAAGGGAAGGGAGAGATCCTCTGCGAAGATCCCGAAGGGATGGCCTTTACGCTTGAAGGTCAGGTGGTAAGGATTGCGGATATCATTGCCTATATCAACCATGATATCGATGACGCGATTCGGGGAGGGGTGATTTCCCCAAGCGATATTCCCGTTGATTGTCTGAAATGTCTGGGCAATACCCATTCCAAACGAATTAATACGATGGTCAATGATATTATCCAAGAAACCCTCCGATCCGGGGAGGGAAAGCTTTCCATTTCAAAAGGGGTCCTCTCAGCGATTTGGGACCTTCGGGAATTCCTCTGGGAGCATGTCTATGAGAGCGAAGCCGTTCATGCCGATTTTCATAAGGCGACAAAAATATTGAGAGAGCTCTATCAATATCTGGTCGATCATCCGGATTATTTTTTAACGCTGATCAAGACGGAATCGCTGGTTGACTCCTTGGAGCGATCCGTATGTGACTTTCTCGCGGGCATGACAGACCGTTATGCCTTCAGTCTTTATGAAAAAGTTTTTCTTCCCCTTCCTTGGGTTGTTCTGTAAAGAGGAGAGTTAAGGGTGATCATTTATTCTCATGAAAGACTGCCTTGTCAAAAAACAGTGAAAGGACTATCCTATAGACAAAAAACTGCGATTTTCTTGACATTCCATATTCCTTGTGATAGAAAATTACAATTTAAAGGATTAGGATCAGTTTTCTCCAACCGCCAAAAGGAGACCGAGGAATGGCAAAGGAAATTCTAATTGCTGATTCGGATAAGGCCGATCAGGAAGAGTTTCAAAAAATTTTTGAAACTACTGATTATCACCTCATCTTTTCAGAAAACGGAGAAGATGCTCTTCTCCGGACAAAACTTTTCAAACCGGATATCATCATGGCTTCAGGGGCAGATCTTCAAGGGATGGGCGGTTTGGAATTATGTGGGGCCATTAAAAGGGATCCAGAGTTTAAACATATCCCATTCATCCTCATTTCAAGTATTTTTGATGAGATTTCGGAAAAAGATCGAAAGCGTTTCCAGGCAAACGGGGTGATCTCAAAACCTCTCAACGAAGGTGAGATTCTCAATTTGGTGGACCATCTGATGGAAGGGGAGGCGATCGGAAAGAAAGAAGAAATGGTTTCTGAAAAGCAGGACGAGTTTTTATTGGATGCAATAGGGGAGGAGGAAGAAGAGATCATCGAATTGGTGGATGTTGTGGAAGAACCCGAATCCAGGATGAGCATTGATAATTATATAACCTCAGGGAAAGAAGAACCCTTTGGGGAAATCACTCCTCTGGAGCCTTGGGAAAAACTGGAGCTTGAAGAAAAACCAGAGGAAAAAGAATTGGTATTACATCCAGAGAGGGAAAAGGAAGCCATCAAAGAGATGGATCTCCAATTGAAAAGGGAAATACCTCCGAAAGAAGCCCCACCCGAAGAGGAACTTTTTGAGAAGATCGAATTAGAGGAGATTCTGGAAAAGGTGGAACAACTCAGACCCTCTTTAGAGAAGGAGTGGCCTTCTGAAAAGGAGGCGGAGGCAAGGGATATAGAAGAAAGATCGTTCAAGATGGAAGAGCCGGCTGAAAAAAGCTTTGAGTTCGAAGAATTTGAAGCGGCCCTTCAGAAGGAAGCAATAGCTGAGCTGCCAGAAAAAGAACTCCAATCCTTTTCGATCGAGGAGCCTAAGAAACAGATCTTAAAAGAAACCATCCCTATAGAAGAATCCGTGGAGAAAGAAATTCCGCCAATTTTTATTGAGGAACCCAAGAAAGAGGTCGGAGAAGAAGCTATTTCTATAGAGATCCCAGCAGAGGAAGAGGAACTTAAGGAACTGCCTGAAGAGGAATTTCCAGATGAACTTTTGGAAGAGATATTGGGAGAGGACGAGATTCGTGCCATTGAGGAGCCGAAAGAGTTGAAGCCTGAAGAGGTGAGGCCCGAGGAGAGTGGGGCTGAAGAGATAAGGATGGATAAACTCGAGGAGATGGAGGCTTCGAAAATTTTTCTGGAAGAGGTCCCTCCCTTGGTGAGGGCAGTGGATAAACAGATGCAAGAGGTCATCTCACAAAAGGTCCAAGAGATGATTAAGGAGATCGTCACAAAACTTGTTCCGGAGATGACCCAGAGTATCGTCGGCCTTACCCTTGAACGGATTGAGAAGATGGTGAGAGAGGTTGTTCCGGATTTGGCGGAGAAAGCGATTCAAGAGGAGATCAAACGGCTTCAGAAGGGAGAAAAGGAATAGGGAGGGCAAAGGGTGCATCGATGGCCTCAAAGGTCTTGGACAAATCTTATGATCCCCACCTGGTGGAGGAGAAATGGTATCATTATTGGGAGAAGCGCGGCTATTTCAAGGCTGATGAACATGCAGAACAGAAAACCTATTCTATTGTCATCCCACCTCCAAATGTAACCGGTGTCCTTCACATCGGACACGCACTGAACAATACCCTACAAGATATTCTGGTTCGATTTAAAAGGATGGGGGGCTACAATGTCCTCTGGATGCCAGGGACGGACCATGCGGGGATTGCCACTCAGAACGTCGTGGAAAAACAACTTTTGGAGGAACGCCTTGATCGCCACAGCCTGGGAAGAGAAAAATTCATCGAGAGGGTTTGGAAGTGGAAAGAACAATCCGGAGGAACGATCATCAGTCAGTTGAAGAAGCTGGGAGCTTCCTGTGACTGGAGCCGTGAACGGTTTACCATGGATGAAGGCCTCTCCGAGGCGGTCAAAGAGGTTTTTATCCGCCTCTATCAGGAAGGCCTGATATACCGCAGTCATTACATCATTAATTGGTGTCCCCGATGCCAAACCGCTTTATCCGATCTCGAAGTGGAACATCAAGAGGTCTTAGGGAAACTCTATCATCTTAAATATTATTTCAAGGAGAGTGATCGTTTTGTCATCGTGGCGACCACACGACCGGAAACCATGCTTGGGGATACGGCTGTGGCGGTCAATCCAGAAGATAAACGCTATCAGGCGGTGATCGGGAAGAAGGTCACCCTTCCTGTCGTCAATCGTGAGATTCCTGTCATCGCCGACCCCTATGTGGATATTGAATTCGGAACAGGCTGTCTGAAGATCACCCCGGCTCACGATTTCAATGATTTTGAAATCGGATTGAATCATGATCTTGAACAGATCAAGGTGATCGATGAAGCAGGCCGAATGAATGAAAATGCAGGGCCTTATCAAGGGATGGATCGTTTTGAATGTCGAGAACAGATCATCGAAGATTTTGAGCGGGATGGGGTTCTGATAAAAATAGAGGACTACCGCCACGTGGTAGGTCATTGTTATCGTTGTAAGACTGCCGTTGAGCCGAACCTTTCTCTCCAATGGTTTGTCAAAACCAAACCCTTGGCAAAACCGGCGATTGAGGCAGTTCGAAATGGAAATACTCGAATCATCCCTGAGGTCTGGGAGAAGACCTATTTTGAATGGATGGAGAATATTAGGGATTGGTGCATCTCTCGACAGATCTGGTGGGGGCATCGCATCCCTGCTTGGTATTGTGGACAATGCGGAGAGGTGATGGTGTCCAAGGAGACACCGACCGCTTGTTCGAAATGTGGTTCCAATCGTTTAACCCCTGAGACAGATGTTTTAGATACCTGGTTCAGTTCTGCCCTCTGGCCTTTCTCCACCATGGGATGGCCAAAAGAGACGAAGTTGTTGAAGCAGTTTTATCCCACTTCTGTCCTGGTGACCGGTTTCGACATCCTCTTCTTCTGGGTAGCCAGGATGATGATGATGGGTCTGAAGTTTATGGGCGATGTTCCCTTCAGAGATGTTTATATCCACGGATTGGTGAGGGATGAGAGAGGTGAAAAATATTCAAAAACCCGTGGAAACGTGATCGATCCTCTCGATCTCATCGATCGCTTCGGCGCCGATGCTCTCCGTTTTACCCTGGCGGCGTTGACCATGCCTGGAAGCGATTTAAAACTTTCAGAGTCCAGGACAGAGGGGTACCGCCATTTTGCCAATAAGATCTGGAATGCCTCTCGTTTCGCCCTGATGAATCTTGATCATTTTAATGTTGAGGAGATGATCGAAGAATACCCCCCAGAGGAGTTTAGCCTCCCAGATCGTTGGATCCGGGGAAGGTTGAATCAGGCGATACGGGAAGTTCAGAAATCATTAGAAGATTATAAATTCAATGAAGCTTCACATGCCCTCTACCAATTTATCTGGCATGAATTCTGCGACTGGTATCTTGAACTGACCAAACTCTACCTCTATAATGAGGAGGGCAAGAAGAGGCAGAGCCTTACCAAGCGAACACTTTTAGAAGTCCTCGATTCAATCCTCAGATTACTTCACCCCTTTATGCCATTTATCACTGAAGAGATCTGGCAACAACTACCCCAGCGTAAAGAAAATGAATCGATCATGATTGCCAAATTTCCAAAACCCGACGACCGGTATGATGATGAAGCCGTGGCGGATGAGATGGGACTGATCATTGAAGTGACCAATGCCCTTCGAAACATCCGAGGGGAAATGAACCTTCCACCAGGAGAACAGATCACTGTTCTCTTTCGAACCAAGAGTGAAGAAGTGGAGGAGAGGCTTCAAGAAAATCAATCCTTCATTCAGTCCCTCGCTCTGGTCCAAAAGTTTAAATTCGGACGGGATCTTGAAAAACCACTCTACAGCGCTTTTGTGGTTGTCCGGGGTGTTGAAATCTTTGTCCCAATGGAACGGTCTCGGATGGAAGAAGAGGCGAAAAGACTCCAGAAGGAGATATTGAAAATTGAGAAGGAGAGCGCTTTCATCATGAAGAAGCTCTCCAATGAGCAGTTTCTTTCTAAGGCCCCTCCGGAGATCGTTCGGGAGGTAAAGGAGAAAGCGCTGGAGTTCAGTTCCCAGCGTGAGAAATTAGAAGAGAGCCTGGTGAAAATCAAAGAGATGTTAGGATAGAGAACGGCGCTGGAGGATGTTATTAGTCCTTTACAGAATGCGAAACAATGGTTATTTCAAATCCGAAGCACGAAATCCGAAATCCGAAACAATATCAAATAACCAAAATCCAAAACAAGTGATAAGTAAAGTTTAGGTCATTTGAAAATTGAGATTTTGAATTTGTTTCGAGTTTCGATATTCGGATTTCGAATTTTTCAATAACCCCTATCGTAATGTATTTGTCGGAGTTAATTAATTCCTTTGAAGGAGTCAAACGGATGAAAATGGATATTGAAAAAGTGGCGAGGCTGGCTCGCCTTGAGTTGTCTGAAGAGGAAAAGGTGACTTTTGGGAATCAATTGGAACAAATCCTTACCTATATGGAACAATTGAACCGGCTCGATACCACTGGGGTGGAGCCCACTTCCCACGCCATCCCCGTTCATAATGTCTTCAGAGAGGATGAAGTCAAATCTTCTTTTCCGCAAGAAGAGGCGTTGGCTATTGCACCCGATGAAGAGCGTGGACATTTTAAGGTGCCGAGGATCATCGAATAAAACGACAAAAATGGAATTATGGAATAATGGAACAATGGAATGATGGGACAAAAGACAGAATGCTAAGAATCTGAAGAAATTTTTAATCATTATTCCAACATTCCATCATTCCAATATTCCAATTTTGGGATAATTATGGATCTACACTCATTGACCATTCATCAATTGCATGACCTTTTGGTTAAGAAAGAGGTCACTTCCAGGGAGGCCACGGAGGCCCTCTACCGGCGGATCAAAAAGACAGAAGGAAAGATCAAAGCCTATCTCTTATTGACAGAAGAAGAGGCCTTCCGTCAGGCTGATCAGGTGGATCGAAAAATTGCTAAAGGAGAAGGGATTGGAGGCCTGGCAGGAGTCCCCATTGGGTTGAAAGATATCCTTTGCACGAAAGGGATTCGGACGACTTGTGCCTCTAAGATTTTAGAAGGATATATCCCATTTTATGACGGGACAGTGATTCAGAAACTCAAAAAGAGGGAAGCCGTTTTTTTGGGAAAGCTCAACATGGATGAGTTTGCCATGGGGTCCTCCACAGAAAACTCAGGATTTCATATCACTCATAATCCCTGGGACCTTAAGCGGATTCCAGGAGGTTCCAGTGGCGGTTCGGCAGCCGCGGTGGCCGCTGACGAATGTATCGCCGCTCTGGGAACGGATACAGGAGGGTCTATTCGGCAGCCAGCCGCCTGTTGCGGCGTGGTCGGATTGAAACCGACTTATGGCAGAGTATCCAGATATGGCCTGGTGGCTTTTGCCTCTTCTTTGGATCAGATCGGTCCGATCACAAAAGATGTGGAGGACTCTGCTATCCTGATGGATGCGATCAGCGGCTATGATCCTTATGACTCGACCTCTGTGAATGTGGAAGTTCCGGATTATAAGCGATCACTCAAAAGGGACGCCAAGGGAATTCGAATAGGGATCCCTGAAGAATATTTTGTGGAGGGAATGGATCCGGAGGTAGAGAGGTCAGTTAAAGAAGCGATCGATTTCTTTAGAAAATGGGGGGCCGAAATCCAGAGAGTCTCTTTACCTCATACGGAATATGCGGTGGCCATTTATTACATCATTGCGACAGCAGAGGCCAGTTCCAATCTGGCTCGATATGACGGGGTGAAATACGGCCTTCGTTCGAAAGGGTATCGGGATCTGATGGAGATGTATGCCCAGACCCGCGCAAAAGGATTTGGAAAAGAAGTAAAACGAAGAATCATCCTGGGAACCTATGTCCTGTCTGCTGGATATTATGAAGCCTACTACCGAAAGGCTTCACAGGTGAGAACTTTGATGAGAAAAGATTTTGAGGAGGCCTTTCAAAAGGTGGATGTTATCGTGGCGCCGACCACACCCACACCGGCCTTTCGAATTGGTGAGAAGACAGAAAATCCCCTCCAGATGTACTTATCCGATATCCATACCATTCCGGTTAACCTTGCAGGCATTCCCGCGATCTCTATCCCCTGCGGGTTTAGCCACGAAGGACTCCCAATAGGCCTTCAGATCATGGGGAAGCACTTCGATGAAGGGATGCTCTTAAGAGTGGCCTACACGTTTGAGCAGAACACAGACTTTCATCTTAGAAAACCAAGTCTTACTTAATCCACCAATCATTATTTTGTGTTTTCCCTGATCCATTTGAGGTAAGACGAAGAACCCTCCACAATAGGAAGGCTGATGATTTCCGGGACAGAATAGGAGTGAAGGGACTTGACTTTTTTCTCCAACTCCTCAAACCTTTGCTTTTGTGTCTTGATGATCAACAGCCATTCCTTTTCGTCCCAGATTTTTCCTTCCCATCGATAGATGGAACGGACCGGAGAGACAAGGTTGACGCAAGCGGCGAGATGTTCTTCCACCAAAGCATTGGCAATTTTTAGCGCTTCTTCTTCAGAACCACAGGTAACCAAAACAACAATGGGATCGGGCATAAATCTTTAAGGTTAAGGCTAAGGTTAAGGTTAAGGTTAAGGCTCAGGCTAAGGTTAAGGTTAAGATTAAGATTAAAATAAAGATGTTAGTTAACGCTATGCGCAGAGCGCTAAGCGTTTAGCATGTTCAAGTTATGATCAGCGGATCATTAAAGCTCGAAATCTTCTTTTCATCGACCAGACCGTCTTTATTCCAACCCCTTTTCTGGTAATAGATATCGAGGATCGCCTCGTAATCTTCCCGCTTCAAGATCTTTCCCGCATGAGGTCCTTCGGTCATCGGTAAATTGAAGACTCTTTCTGGAGGGTAATCATCCTTCCGGGAAATGCCTGATTTCATATTGATGGCTCGTGTGAGATCATAAAGATCCATGGAGCGTTGAAGAAGTTCATTCAATGTCGTCTCGATGCCTGTAACCGCTGAATAGAATTCCGCATACTGATTTTCATCAAAACCCAGTTCGATCCAGGGCAACCGGCAGACTCCTAACATGTCAAACAGGGGCCGAAGCGTCTGGTGGTAGATCACCAGATCAGCCTTTTTCTCCAGGGGCCAATCCATTCCCATCTCTAACTCCTTGGCAATCGTCCAGGCCCGTGCATGATGGGCTCCGATATCCGAGGTGGCATATCCCAATGCCATGGAAATGGCAATCCGTGCGTCATAGGCAGATTGTTCCAGCCCTTTCACCTGCGAGATGATGGGTTTCAATTGAGGCCACTGTTTGATCACTCCGAAGCTGCCTTCAGCGAGAATGTTTCCAATTCCTTTCCGATGGGCAATCTGCTGGACGGTTTCTAAAATTGCCTCTTCTGCTCCCCATTTAGGGATTAGCGCTATTTTTTATAAAACACCTTTTCAAAAGCTTTTAGAGCTACTTCAATATCTTCATTGGTGACATCCAAATGGGTGACCAGGCGAATTTGGGTCTTGCCAAAGGCGTGAATGAGAACACCCTCTCTTCTCATCACCTCAGCCACCTGGGCACCTGTCATCCCAGTGTCGGTTACATCGAAGATGATAATATTCGTTTCCACATATTTGGGGTCAATGGAGACTCCTTTAAATTCTTTCAAACCCACTGCAAGACGCTTAGCATTCTGATGGTCTTCTTTTAGGCGATCGAGGTGATGTTCTAATGCATAAATTCCAGCAGCGGCAATGATTCCTGCCTGCCGCATTCCGCCTCCAAACATTTTTCGAAAACGATGAACACGATCAATAAATATTTTAGAGCCTGCGACCAGAGAGCCAATAGGAGCCCCCAATCCTTTGGAAAGGCAGACCGATACAGAATCCGCCCATTGAGAGTATTCACGGGGTTTAATTCCCGTGGCCATGGAGGCGTTCCAAAGCCTGGCTCCATCGAGATGGACAAGAATCCCTTTTGATTTGGCCAGTCGATAGATCTCAGTCATTTTTTCAAGAGGGTAGATGGTTCCGCCGCCGCGGTTGTGAGTGTTTTCGAGACCGATTAGTCTTGTGACAGGGAAGTGGTGATCCGAAGGTCTGATAGCCTCTTCGATCTGAGAGGCGTCGAGAATGCCTCTTACACCTCTGAGACACTGAAATTGGATGCCTGAAAGGGCGGCTCCAGCTCCCCCCTCAAAATTATAGGGATGAGAAGACGCTTCAATGATCACCTCATCGCCCGGTTGGGTGTGGGATTTGATGGACAACTGATTGGCCATTGTCCCTGAGGGGACGAAAAGGGCAGCCTCTTTTCCGAGAAGATCGGCCCCCTTTTCCTGAAGGGCATTCACAGTCGGGTCTTCCCCAAAGACATCATCGCCCACCTCTGCTTCTGCCATCGCTTTTCTCATGGCAGGAGTAGGTTTAGTGACAGTGTCGCTTCTGAGATCGATATAATCTTTCATCTTCTCTCCATAAGTAAACCCCGTTAGAAAGTCTTCAACTTTCCAATGGGAAGGCTCATTCACCCTGTTAGAGAAAGTCTCTAACAGGGTGTTCGCTCTAAAAGGCCTCTGGCCCGGAGGGAATTATATCTTCACCCCGTAAGAGACCAAAGGTCTTACGGTGTTCATCCCCGCTGCAAGCCCCGATAGAAGAGCAGCTTCACACGGGGCGAGCAGCGGGGCTTTCTAACGGGGTAAAGAATCTCGTCTACAGGGAAGGGCTTTAAAACCCAAATTTCAGACCTCACAAAAAATACAATTTTAAACAATCACTGTCAAGATTAAAAAGGGAAAAATCTCTTGCATTTGGCTGTGTAATGCGTTATTTTGGTTTGCAAGGAGGCTGAATTTCGTTCATGTTTAAAGGGGCGATTACGATCTTCGCCTTTTCTATTTTCCTCTTCAGTTGTGCAGCCCAAGTCACCACTCAACCTTCTCCCGCTCCACCTCAACCTGTTCTCCTCCCTGACCTTACCATTTCGAATATCTCTTTAACTGAGACTGAAAAGGTAGAGGTCATGATTTCGAATATTGGAAAAGGGTCTGCTCCCTATCGTGTTGGAAGTTTGGTGATTTATGTAGATGGTCATCTGAGATGGAAAGATTCTCTAGGCGCCCTTCCGGATCAAACTTTTCTGCAACCAGGGGGCTTTGTACTCTACACCACCCCGGTTGAGTTGGTCGGGAGACACGAGGTTCAGGCCGTTGTGGATAATGAGGAGAGGATCGTTGAAGAAAATGAAATAAACAATGTTTTTATAAAAGTTTTAGGGAAAGAAAAATCAGTGGCCAAACCTCTTCTTCCCGACCTTGCCATCACCGATCTTTTTCTCAACCCCCAGAGGAAATTGGCAGTGACCATTGCCAATATTGGGGACACTCCAGTTCCCTTAGGGGGAGGAAATCTGAAGATCATTGTCGATGGAGCGTTAAAAGGAAGTTATACATTGGGAAGCCTTTCTGATCAGTCTTTTCTTCCTATGAAAGGAAGCCTCACCTTGACTACTCCCTTAACTCTTGTCGGTCGACATGAAATTGATGTCCATGTCGACCTTACTCACGGGATGAAGGAGTCCAATGATGAGAATAACAGCCTAAAGAAAATATTGGATGGATTTCCTCTTGGACCGGACATCGTGGTGAAAGATTTAGATTTGACAGAGGATTTAGAACTCATGATCATCCTCTCCAATGCCGGGGAAGTTGATCTCCGGAGGAGCGTCACCTTTCGAATTCGAATCCTTGTGAATGGCCGAAAGATTTCGGAATTTGACCATTTCATTTCCGAGGGGTTAAATGCCAATTTTGGAAATCGTTACCTCTTGGATCCCCCTTATCGAGTTGGAATTGCCGGGATCTCCAAAGTGAAGGTTTCTATCTCTCCGAAATTGCCTTCCGATGATATTCGTTTAGAAAATAATGTCCTCGAAAGGACATTCATTATCTTTCCGTTTAGAATTGGACCTCAAGGAAGAGAGGAATTCTCTTTTTCTTTTTCGGCCCCACGGCGTCATGGGGAAGGTCAAACAGAAAAGGTGAAGACAGAGGCGAGATGGGAAGGGGGTAGTTCTTCCCTCATGCTTTCAATTAAAAAACCAGGAACCATCAAGGGGATTCCTACCCTCTCGGGGAAGAGCCCACTGAAAGTAGAATTTCCCATCCCTTTTGAAGAAGTTCAGAAAGAGAATGTTTGGAGGATCTCCGTTACGAACCTCATCGATAAGAAGGTGGAAGGCCATCTCATCATTCAACATCCTTGATGGAGGGGCCATCCTGGAGGAGGAAGAATGCAAGGGATGTATTGGCTTTTAGGTCTAATCGTTGTCGTTGTGGCAGTTTTCTTTTTCTTGATGGAGCAGCGGTGGAGAAAGAGGCTGGAGGAAATCAAGACGGATTCGTCGTCACAACCAATGTGGGGACTGATGCAGCAGCAGATAGAAAAGTTGAGAGAGCACGTGAGCGATGGACTTGCCAGAAATATTTCACAACTCACCCAGCAACAGGATGCCATTAACACACAGTTGAGGGGCATCACGGACCAAGTCAATCGGCAGCTTCAGAGCTCCAGCGGAGAGATCAGCAAACGCCTGGACAACGCAGCGAGAGTGATTGGAGATGTCCAGAAGAACATCGGAGAGCTTTCGGAGGCGAGCAGGCGAATCTTTGAAGTAGGAAAAGACATTGCGACCCTTCAGGAGATTCTTCAACCGCCTAAATTGAGAGGGGGGTTGGGAGAACAATTTTTGGGAGAATTGTTATCCCAGATTCTTCCAGCTGAATTCTTCACTCTTCAATATCAGTTTTCCAGTGGGGAAAGAGTGGATGCGGCGGTGAGACTGGGGGAGAGGCTTGTCCCCATCGATTCCAAGTTCCCACTCGATAATTTCAAACGCATCATCGAATGCAAAACCGAGGAAGAGAGAAAGGCTTATCAGAAGACCTTTTACAGAGATGTTAAGAAACATATTGACGATATTGCGAGCAAATATATTTTGCCTCAAGAGGGGACGTACGATTTTGCCCTTTTATATATTCCCGCTGAAAACGTCTATTACGAAACCATTACCAAGGATGAGGCCTTTGGAGAGGAAAAAGGGATTTTCAATTATGCGTTGAAAAAGAAGGTGATTCCGGTCTCCCCCAATTCTTTCTTTGCCTATCTCCAGGTGATCGTCTTCGGCTTGAGGGGGTTGAAAATCGAAAAAGATGCTCAGAGAATACTGGATTCATTGGCGGGTCTGAACAAAGAATTAGAAGGCTTTCAAGGGGATTTTCAGTTAATAGGAAGACATATGAGCAATGCCATGAGTAAGTTTGAGGATGCCAGAAGACGGCTGGATAAATTCAATTTAAAATTGGAACAGATCGAAAGCCAACCTTCTTTGCCATTATTGGATAAAAATATTGAGTCGAAAGATGAGAAATGAGAATCCAGTGATTGAAACGATTAAGACAAGGCGATCCATCCGTCAGTATACCGTTGATGGCTGTTGTGGCTTTAGGCAACCCAGCCAAAAGACCCGGCAATGGAGAAAGAGACTCCTTGGAAAAGAAAGTTTTCTTGAGAAGGGAGTTAGGGGCGCATAGAAAGATGATTCCTACTAGAGAAGAATGCTTAAGGCTGATGGGTCAATACGGGATGCTAGAGAATATTATTCACCACAGCCTCGAAGTGGCAAAAGTAGCTCTTTTTCTATCCGTGGAATTGAATAAAAAAGGCCAAAGGATTGATCTCGGTTTAGTAGAAGCAGCTTCTTTACTCCATGACCTAACCAAAACAGAGTGCCTTAAGACAAAGGAAGACCATGCCCAGACAGGCTTTCAGTTATTAATGGGAATGGGGTATGAAAAGGTAGGGGAGGTTGTGGCGCAACATATTTGGTTAGGGAAGGCAGGAGACCCTTCGTCCGTTTCCGAAGAGGAAATAGTGAATTATGCGGATAAACGAGTAATGCATGATCGGATCGTTTCATTGGCTGAGAGGTTTAGCGATCTCAAAGAAAGATATGGTAAGCACCAGAGGGCCATGGATTATTTAGAGCGATTGCAGGAGGAAATTTACGGAATTGAGAATAAAATCTTTTTTATTTTACAGATCGACCCCAATGACCTCCTGCATCTTTAATAGATTCCCAAAGGAGAAAAGAATAACTTTCGATTAGGAAGGAGGGCAGGAGTCTACCAGTCGGTGGGGGACCTTTCCAAAATAGAACTCAGGAACCAGGTTGAAAGGACCCTTCAGCAGATCGAATCGGAAAGGCCAGGAGGCGTTGAGAAGGCCCTCTCCGATTTAATGGAATCATTTATTTGAGGTCTCTGAAACCAGAGACCTCTGATTACACAGATTTGAAAAAGATTACAAAGATTTTCGAAAGATTTTTTATCTGCGTCATCGTTATTTAATCTTTTAATCAGAGAGCTCTGCATTCTTAAATTTTAAAGCTCTCAAATAAAAGACTTGACTTTTAAAATATCGATGGGCTATGATGGGCATCGTTTTAAATAAGCCGATACCATTTCAACCCAGAATATATTTCCCCAAAAAAGGAGGTGATTTAAATGACAAAGGCGGAGTTGATCGCCAGCATAGGAAAGGAGGCCAAAATACCGAAAGCGTCAGCTGGAAAAGCCCTTAATGCGTTTAGCAATACGGTGATGAAGGCATTAAAGAAGGGAGATAAGTTGACCCTAACTGGATTTGGAACTTTTTCTGTGGCGAAGAGAAGGGCAAGAATAGGAAGAAATCCCCAAACCGGAAAAGAGATTAAGATTGCTGCCACCAGAGTGGCAAAATTCAAAGCAGGTAATCTGCTAAAGAGTGCGGTAAAGTAATCCTTAATAAACTAAATCCTGTTTTATAAGTTTGGATATAGAGGGGAGGAAGGTAAAATCCTCCCCTCTTTTGTTATCTGAAGGGGCCAAGAAATTGCTATTTGAGAGATGGCATATAAACAGGTTATGAACATCGAAGGTTTGAAAGTTATTTCTTAGACCACAAGATGTTGTGTTTTTACAGTCAGAAACCACAAAAATGTAACCCTTTGAAATCTCAATGTTTTATTTTCACCGTTTCTTTTTTAAATTTAATTATATAAGGGAATTAAAAAGGTATGTAATGTTAAAACATTTTTTTTCCACAGGATTTACACATTAGGAGAAGCTATTCTTCCAAGCTTTGATTTCTCTACATCTGGGGATAGCACCGCCCTCTTTCCCTTGACCTTAAATCAATTGCCCCACTCATCATGTGGAGACAATGACGGAATCGACAAAAGAATGAGCCCACTATGGCAATGATAGGAAAGTTCAATTGTGGAGAAGAATATATTGTTCCAGCGCAATATATCTGGGCTTCCTTGAAATGATCTATCCCTTGATTTATCTCAAAGGCTTGTCTTTCTTAGGCGGGATTGCCTGTTGTTTTTAGCTTCAAGTATAATGTGGTGGAATATTGGGGAAGAGAAAGGAATGGAATTGAAAGATGAGGGGCTTTTTGTTATCTTTTAGGCGATAATGGAAAGGATTCATTGGAGGTTAGACGAATGAAACATGTCATTCTTGGGACTGCCGGGCATATCGACCATGGAAAAACTTCCCTCGTGAAAGCCCTCACAGGTGTGGATACAGATAGATTGAAAGAAGAAAAGGAAAGGGGAATCACCATTGAATTGGGGTTTACTTTCTTAGGTCTACCCAGCGGGGTGCAATTGGGGATTATTGATGTGCCAGGGCATGAAAAGTTTGTTAAGCATATGGTGGCGGGTGTTTGGGGGATCGACCTCGTTGCTTTAGTCATCGCTGCGGATGAAGGGGTCATGCCACAGACGAGAGAGCATTTAGATATTTGTAGACTTTTGAAAGTAAAAAAAGGATTAATCGTTCTAACCAAAATTGATCTGGTTGATCGTGAATTATTAGAGTTAGTTAAAGAGGAGGTATCTGAAATTGTCCAAGATACATTTTTAAAAGAGGCTCCGATCCTAGCCGTTTCCTCCATGACAGGGGAGGGAATCCCCCAGCTTCTTTCCACACTTGATCTTCTTTCACAAGAAATTGAGGAAAGGTCATCCAATGGTCTATTCCGTTTGCCAATTGACCGTGTCTTTGTCATGAAAGGTTTTGGGACCGTGGTGACAGGGACCATGATTTCCGGAAGCCTTTCTTTAGGGGAGACGGTTCAAGTCCTTCCTTCTGGTTTAGAAGGGAAAGTCAGGAACCTCCAAGTCTATAGTCAAAGTGTCGAAAAGGCCGTCGCAGGGGAAAGGGCGGCTGTTAACCTTCAGGGGATAGAAACTTCAGCAATCGAGAGAGGGGACGTTCTCATCAGACCGAATACCCTTAAGCCTACTCAACTCATCGATGCTTATCTTGAATATTTACAGGATGCTCCACGATCCTTAAAACATCGCACCGAACAGAGATTCCATATTGGTACCACTCTCACTAATGCATCCCTCTTCCTCCTTGATCGGGAAGAGTTGGCTCCAGGAGAAGGTGGGTTTGTCCAATTGAGATTGGAACGGCCGGTGGTGGCTTTACCTCAAGACCGCTTTGTCATCCGCGGTTCTTCAGCCATTCAAACCATAGGAGGAGGGGTTATTCTGGACAGTCATCCGGACAAACATAGAAGGTATTCTTCGTCGGTGATAGCTGACCTGAGTCTCCTCAAAGATGGGACGACTGAACAAGCCCTCCGGCAGCATATTCACCATTCAGGGACGGGAGGCATCACCTTGGAAGACCTATTGAACCGCGTTGAGATGCCACCCAGTGAGATCCAGTCGATCATCAGAAAGATGGCAGGGGAAGGGGATTTGCTGCTCATTGATCCTGAAAAATTAAAAGTAATTGAAAAAGGACAATATCAAGGATTGAAGGAGAGGGTGTTGGCCCAATTGGGGGAATTCCATCAGCGCTTTCCAATGAAATCTGGATTGTCCAAAGAGGAGTTGAGGACAAAACTCCCTCCGGAGGTGGATGTTAAGCTTTTTCAAATTCTCATTAATGAGCTCATCCAATCGAAAAAGGTTGTATTGGAAAGAGATAAGTTGAGGCTTCCCAGTCATCAAATCTCATCTGTCGATGAGAAGGGTTTGGTCAAGCGGGTGGAGGCAGCTGTCCTGAAGGGGGGACTCAAGCCGCCATCTCCGAAAGAATTGTCAGAGGAATGGTCTGAAAGAGAAGAAGAGGTTCGAGCCATTTTTGAACATCTTGTCCATGAGGGAGTACTGATCAAGATTAAAAGTGAGATCTATTTTCATCGAATTCACTTCGAAAATCTGAAAGAGGAATTGGTCAACTACTTAAAGAGCCATCAAGAGATCACCACCCCTCAGTTTAAGGAGATGACCAAGGCTTCAAGAAAATATGCTATCCCATTAATTGAGTACTTTGATCAGATTAAATTGACGCTTCGATTGGGGGAGAAGAGAGTGCTGAGGGGCGCTTCTCAAAGTCATGAAAAAAAGTTATTATAATATGATTATGATAATGAAAGGTGATTTGAGATGAGCAGTGCAAAAAAGATTATAAAAAAGAAGTTAAAAGAGCCTGATGAATTTATTACTTTTGCCGAAAGAGCCTATCTTTTTCTCACCCATCATTCCAAGTCTATCGCCGTAGGAGGGATCATTGTGTTCATCCTCCTCTTGGTGATTTTCTTTTTTCAAAGGTGGGAGAAGAAAAATGAGGAAAATGCTTATCAAATGTTTAATTTGGCAGGGGAAGCTAATCAGATCATTAGCGCTCCGTACCGAGAGGAATCGCTTCAAGAATATAAAAATGTCTTAGAAAAATTTAATGAGGTCATCACAAAATTCCCGAGAACAAGGTCTGGGAAACTCTCTATTTTGTTCAAGGGGAATATCCATCTTCGTTTGGGTGAATTTGAAGAAGCCATTAAAGCCTATGAGAGCTTTCTTAAAAAAGGAGGGAAAGAGAAACTTTACCGTTCATTCGCCTTCGAAGGTCTTGGTTATTCTTACGAAGGGAAAAAAGATTATGAAAAGGCAATCAATGCCTTTCAAAAAGTCGTCGATATGGGTGAGGGTTTTCAGTTAGGAAATACCTACTTAGGGTTGGGTCAGTGCTATGAAAAATCAGGGAAAAGTAAGGAGGCAGTCGAAAATTATAAGAATTTCTTAAAAGTATCTCAAAAATCTCAGATGACCAATATCGTATTGAGAAAAGTCTCTAATATCGAGAAATAAATGGAGAATAAGTTAAATATTTCACTTGACAAAAATTCCTATCAATATATATTTGTGATAATAATTACAAGTTCAATTTTGGATTAAGGGGTGATTTATGAAGAAAATAATGAGCGGAAATGAAGCCATTGCAAGGGGAGCTTTTGAGGCTGGCGTAAAAGTGGCGGCTGCCTATCCTGGCACGCCTAGTACAGAAATCTTAGAAACCATCGCAAAGGAATATAAGGAGATTTATGCTGAATGGTCTCCTAATGAAAAGGTGGCATTGGAAGTTACCTATGGGGCTTCTATGGCAGGCGCAAGGGCAATGGCATGCATGAAACATGTGGGGGTAAATGTGGCGGCCGATCCCTTTATGACCCTTTCCTATGTGGGGGTGAATGGTGGTTTGGTCCTCGTCACCTGCGATGATCCGGAACTTTATAGTTCCCAGAACGAACAGGATAATCGGCATTATGCCAGATTCGCCAAAGTTCCCATGTTTGAGCCGAGTGAAAGCCAGGAAGCAAAGGATTTTATAAAACTGGGTTATGAAGTAAGTGAAAAATTTGATACCCCTGTGATGGTAAGGAGTGTGACCCGAATCTCTCATGCGAAAGGCATTGTAGAGCTGCAGGATCCTATGACTCCTCCAGTGCCTATTGAGATCAAAAAGGATACAGCTAAATATACCATGTTGCCTTCCTTTGCGCGGGTTCGACACGCCTTCATCGAAGAGCGTTTTCTCAGATTAAAGGAATTTGCTGAGCAATTTCCTGGGAATCGAATGGAGATTAATGATCCTACAGTTGGGATCATTTCAGCAGGGATTTCTTATCAATATGCGAAGGAGGTGTTTCCAAATTATTCTTACCTGAAACTGGGTATGGTATGGCCTCTGCCAAAAAATTTGATCGGAGAGTTCTTTAAGAAAGTGAAAAAGGTTTATATTATCGAAGAACTTGATCCTTTCCTGGAAGAAAATATCAGAGCAATGGGATTCAAACCTAAAGGGGGAAAGGACCTATTCCCCATCTGTGGCGAACTGAACCCATTTCTTGTTGAGAAAGGGATATTGGGGAAGAAATTTAAACCCCCCAAGCCTTTTTTCAAAGAGCCGCTTCCTCCGAGGCCGCCCAATTTGTGTCCAGGATGCCCCCATCGGGGTGTCTTCCATGTCTTGAGGAAGCTGAAAGTCTTCACGTCTGGTGACATTGGATGCTATACTTTAGGCGCTTATCCTCCTTTGAATGTGATCAATAGCAATATCTGCATGGGATCGAGCATTGGCGGCGCTCATGGCATGGCCAAGGCATTAGGGGAAAAAGGGAGAGGGAAGATTGTTGGCGTGATTGGGGATTCTACTTTCCTTCACGCGGGAGTACATCCTTTGATGGACGTGGGTTATAATAAAAGTTATGCTACCATTATTATTTTGGATAATCGAACAACCGGAATGACAGGCCATCAAGAGCACCCCGCGACAGGATATACCATCAGAGGAGAAAAAACACATCGGATTGATTTTGTTGAATTAGGGCGAGCCCTGGGGATTGAAAACCCGAGGAAGTTGAATCCATGGAATTTGGAGGAGACGGAAAGGGTAATCAAAGAAGAACTCGACAAGGATGAGCCTTCTCTCATTATCAGTGAAGGTCCTTGTGTGCTTCTAAGGAGAGCTTTTAAGAAATATAACAAACCTCTTCAGGTGGATTCCACCAAATGTATTGGATGTAAAACCTGTGTCAATTTGGGCTGTCCTGCCATCTCTTATCAACTCGTGGAAGGAGAGATGGCCATGACCGCTGATGGGAAGAAACGTAAAGGAATCGCTTTTATTGAATCGAGCCTATGCCCTGGATGTCATCTCTGCTATCAGGTATGTAAATTCGAAGCCATCAAGAGTCAGGAAGAAAAACCCATCTTCGGGTTCGAAACGGCGTAAAGCAATGGATAAACCAAATGGAATACTGGAATGATGGAAGAATGGAAGATTGGGACACCAAATTAACCCATTATTCCATTCACCCAATATTCCATTATTCCTGATTCTATGATCAGGGGGAGACAATGGACCAAATGACCACCAATATATTGGTTGCAGGCGTTGGAGGACAAGGGGTCATCTTAGCAAGTGATATCATGTCCGAAGTTTTTATGGAAGCAGGCTATGATGTGAAAAAGAGCGAGGTTCACGGAATGGCGATGAGAGGAGGAATCGTTACTTCTCACTTTCGTTTCGGAAAAAAGGTTTATTCCCCGCTCATCAAACAGGGGGAAGTGGATATCCTTTTTGCCTTTGAGCAACTGGAAGGACTTCGATGGTTTAACTATTTGAGGCCTACCGGTAAGATCCTTATGAATGATAATAAAGTTAACCCTCCTGCTGTCAATTTAGGAGAGATGGAATATCCCAAAGACATCCCTGAGGTCATTCGATCAAAATTTAAGAGTTTTTATCTGATCAAGGGAACAGAGATTGCTCTGCAATTAGGAGATGCCCGCGCAGCCAATGTGGTGCTCCTAGGCGCCATCTCAAAATTTTTTGAGGTAAATGATGATCTCTGGCTAAAGACGATTCTGAATTACCTTCCTCCCAAAGTCCATGAACTGAACAGAAAAGCGTTTTCTACAGGGAGGGACCAAATCTCTCAATCCTAATTAAATCGTGTTAAAAATTTATGACAAAGGGCGAACTCCATATTTTATGGGATTCGCCCTTTGTTTTGAGGGTCTTTTCACTTATAATTTTATTTTATAACAAGCCCATTTTGTTCTCGGATTCTTAGGAGTCTCCTTTCACCTCAGGAGATTCAAAAGGTAACGAAAGAGAATGTCACCCGAGTGATAAAAAAATATTTGAATTTAGAGGGTTATGCGATCGCTATCATTCGATCTCCATGGGGTGAAAAAGAATGACCTCCCGACTTCGAATCCCTTACTTTTCACTTAACCATACCCTGGAATGCGGACAATTTTTTCGATTTACCAAAGTCCTCGATACCTACATCGTTCAATCCTCGGATCGAATTTTTTCCCTCTGGCAAAGAGGAGAATCCCTTTTCTATGAGGGAGTCGAAGAGCCTTTCCTGATTCAATTTTTCAGGCTGGATGAAGATTTGGATTCTATTTTGAAAGAAATCGACCAGGACCCTGTCATTCACCAGGCGATAAAAAAATATAGAGGGATGAGACTGATTCGACAAGACCCATGGGAATGTCTGATCTCTTTCTTGTGCTCTTCTGCCAAAGCGATCACCCATATACGCTCTATGATCGAAGTCCTCTGCAAATCCTCTGGGAGGAAGATCTTTTGGGGGAACTACATAAGTTATGGGTTTCCAGAACCTCATTGTATTGAAAACCCTCTTCAATTGGAACCGGTCAGGGCAGGGTTTAGAACAAATTATTTGGTTAAGGCCAGCCGCTGTATGGATCGGAGCCAGCTCCTCTCGCTAAGAAGTTTATCCTACAAAGAGGCGAGGGAACAATTGATGAGCCTTTCTGGTGTTGGGAAAAAAGTCGCCGATTGTACGCTCCTCTACTCTTTGGATTTCCTCGAAGCCTTTCCGATGGACACCTGGATTAAGAAAGGGTTACAAAAGATTTATTTCAAGAGGGAAAAGCCCGGAGAGAAAGTCATGGAGGAGTTTGCATCCAATCATTTTGGCCCGTATGCAGGTTATGCCCAGCTCTATCTTTACCATTTCTGGCGACACTTCCCCCCTTGATTTCAGTGAGCAATCCTTTCTTCTTTCATTGGGACATTTTTGCTTAGCAGTTATTGGGGGAATATCCCTTTGCTAACAAAATAGAGTTTAAGCATGTTGATTCAATTTCCAACAAGGAGTAAAATGGGGCATCAACGGGGTTCCAAAAATAGATAGAGCTCAAGGGTGGGGAGTGAAATCAGGGGGTTAGGAACGGAAACCTCCTCCTAAGCTAAAGCCATGGCCAATCCAGTTCTGGAAAAAGATTTAGCCATCCAATTTCCACATTTTACGATCTTGAAGGCTTCTGCAGGATCTGGGAAAACCTATTCCCTCACGGAGAGATTCGTCCAGTTCCTCCTGTCCGGTAAAATTCCCAAAAACCATCTAAGAAATATTCTCGCCATTACCTTTTCAAATAACGCTGCGAAAGAGATGAAAGAGCGGATCCTCTCGTGGCTAAAGGACATTTATTTCAAGAACCCCGAAAAGATCAAAGAACTCTCCGAAATAGTCTCCCTAAAAAAAGAATACCTCCCAGACCAGGCAGGGGCTGCTATTGATGAAATTCTAAAAAACTACACCGAGTTCCAGGTGAAGACGATTGACAGTTTCATGACCTCCATCTACAAGGCCTCAGCGATCAATCTCGGTTATAGCCCTGACTTTGACATTGTCATGGCTCCGGAAAACATCATGGCCTATGCCTTCAATCGATTTCTGCGAGGGGTCAGAGAAAAAACTCCAGAGGCTGAATTCCTTGAGAAACTCCTGGAGATCATCCTTGAGAGCAGGGGAGGGGAGTCTGCCTATCTCTGGGATCCCTCGAAGGATTTTCTTGAAGAAACCGTGGAACTCTACCACAAGCTCTCCGGTATCGTCAAAGAGGCAAAGATCATCGATGCAGAAAAGAAGATCGAATCCATCAAGAAAGAGATTCGAGATACGTCGGAGAGTCTGCATGGTTTAATCGAAAAATCGGGCCTCACAAAAAGCCAAGGGAGTTCATTTTACAAAATTTTGGAGATTGTAAGAAGCAATAACTTCCCTGATCTCGTTAATAAAGGCCTTATAAACGTTCCTGTCACTAAACCTAAAAAAGAAGGAGAAACCTGGTATGAAAAAATATCCGAACAGTGGGACCTCCTCGGCAATAAAATAAGGGAATATATCGAGCTCTATGCAACGACTTATTACGGTCCCTATCTGAGGACCTATGAAGCTTTTAAAGATATCCTCGAGGAAGTAAAGAAAAGGGAAGGGACCATCTTTATTCATGACATCAACAAGAAGCTTTCTGACTATCTCGATCATGAAATCGTACCGGATGTCTACTTCAGGATAGGGGAGACGATCTACCACTATCTGATCGATGAATTCCAAGATACCTCTCCCATCCAGTGGGCCAATCTCTTTCCCCTGATAGAGAACTCTCTTTCCCAGGGGGGAAGCCTCTTTGCCGTGGGTGACACCAAGCAGGCGATCTATGGTTTCAGGAATGCAGATTACGGGATCATGAAGGGGCTCGAATCAAAAAATCCCTTTTCTTCCGCCCTTCACAATGTGAAAGAGCTGGGGATCAATTACCGCAGCCTTGAGGGAGTGGTCGATTTCAGCAAGGCATTCTTCAAAAAGGTGATAGCCAATCATGACAAATACCGGGAACCCGCAAGCAGGAGTGGGCTCATTGATTATGAACAAAGGGTCAAAGAGGACCACGGAGGTTCAGGATACGTGGAAATCATTCGATGCGAAAAGAAGGATGACGAACCCGCTGAAAAAGAGAAGATCCAGGATTTAATAAAGGGTTTAGTCCAGAGAGGGTACTCCTACTCGAATATCGCCATACTGGCCTACCGAAATGAAGACGTGGTCAATATCACGACATGGCTTAACGAGGTTAACGTTCCCTTCATCTCATACAGTAGCCTTGACATCAGGACGAGGAAACTCACAGCTGAAATCGTCGCCTTGCTCACTTTCCTCGATTCTCCGCCCGATGATCTTTCTTTCGCAGGTTTTGTTCTGGGAGACATCTTCAGAAAAACTTTGGAAAGAAATGAAAAGGTCGAATTAAAAGCATTACATGAATTTCTCTTCAGAAACCGGAAGAAGGCTCCCCTTTATAAAGTTTTCCAGGAGGAATTCCCTGAGCTTTGGAAGATCTATTTTGAAGATCTTTTCAAATCGACAGGTTATTTACCCCTCTATGACCTGGTGAGCGAGATTTACTGCATTTACAGGGTTTTCGATCACTTCAAGGAAGAAGAGGCGACCCTCATCAAGATCCTGGAAGTGATAAAAAATTTTGAGGGAGAAGGCAGAAACAATCCCGGCGATTTCCTCAAATGCGCATCTGACGAAGAGGCAGGGGAGGCGGACTGGACTATTGATGTCCCTGCAGGAATCAATGCTGTTAAAGTGATGACCATTCACAAGGCAAAAGGATTGGGGTTCCCAGTAGTCATTGTTCTCATGTATGAGGAGATTCCCCGTGGTTTCAAATATATTCTTGATGAGGGGACGGATGGGGTCCATTTGCTCAAAATCAACCAGCAGATCATGAAAGCCAGCAGCTTTCTTCAAGAGAAATATGAAGAAGAAAGGCTCAAGGATCTGGTGAACAAGCTCAATACCCTTTATGTGGGTTTTACGAGGGCCGAGGATGAACTTTATATCGTTGGAGTCCGGGGCAAAAGAAATCAATTTCCCATCGACCTCCTCCAGACCATGGATTCCCAAATTGGATCAAGGAATGCTCCTTGTCTCCGGCCCCCTGAACCTGGTCAAGTCGAAAAGACCCGACCACGGGAAGATTTGAAGCTATATCATCATCCTGACCCAATAAAATTCCCTTTTGCAGTAATCGAGGAGCTCAACTTAGAGGAGAGGCTGAGAGGCGAGTTCATTCACAGGGTTCTCTATTTTATTGACGGCTTAGATGAAAACATCGAACCGGAACTCGAGCGGATCATCAAGCGGGTGAATGATGAATTGAAGACCGATTATCCAATGGAAACCATGAAGAAAAATCTTCTGGAATTCCTGAACGATGAAGAAATCAAGCCTTATTTCCAAGCCATGCCGGGTAGGGTGATCAAAAAGGAGCAGGATTTTTCAGACCCCCGGGGAAATCTCTTCAGGATGGACAGGGTGATATTCGAAGAAGATCAGGTATCCGTGATCGATTATAAAACAGGCACTGACAAAGAAGCTGAAAAAGAATATATTTCCCAGCTAAAAAATTATATCCGGATCTTAAAAGAAATATATCCCGATAAGAATGTCGAAGGGGTCATTGCTTATGTGGACCTGAAAGAGATAAGGAAGGTCAAGTGAACGTCCTTTTGATTTCGTCATCGGAGAATCTGGTTGAAAAAGTAGCGGACCATTTCATTGGCATTGAAAAGGACTATTCTTCGAGCCTCGTGATTTTTCCTGGCAAAAGGCCTTCGCACTTCCTCAGGAAAGTCCTGGCAGATAGGGAGAAGTCGAGTTTCATACCGCCTTTCATCTTTTCTATGGATGAATTTATCGAACATGTCCATGAAGAATCACTGAGGCTCGACGGAAGAAAGCTCGAAGCCATCGATGCCATCTCGATCCTTTACAGCATTCATGCCGCCTCACCCGAACACCTGGGGAGGAAAAGCTTTCTCACTCCAGACACTTTCTTCCCTGTCGGGATGAAGCTATACAACGACCTTGAAGAGCTTTATATCGAAGAGGTACCCTCAAAAAAGGTAAAGGAGATCGACAGCATCGCCGGAGAGAACATACCTGAACCCACGGCGAAAAGGCTCCAATCTCTCTCGTATTTCTACGAAACGTTTTACAAGAGGATAGAAGAAGGCCATTTTTCTACGAGGTCCTCGAGATACCGGGCTGTCTCAGAGAATATCGACCGTTTAAATCTGGATCGTTTTAAAAAAGTGATCATCGCAGGTTTTTTTGCCCTTACGGAATCGGAGAAAAAGATTTTTAAATGCCTCATGAAAAGGGAGAACACCCTCTTCATTTTTCAGGAAGGAGAGGGAATTAAAAAGAAGCTTTCCGACCTGGGAATAACGGCAAAAAAGGAATTCACTCCAACTGAGCCTGAAATCCATTGCTATAAGAGCCCGGATACCCATGGCCAGGTCCTCGGTGTGAGCACCCTATTGAAAAACAGGATAGATAAGAAGGAACGGATTGACGAAAACACAGTCATCGTCCTTCCCTCCTCGGAAACCTTGCTTCCCCTTTTTCACCAGGCGTTGAGCCTCCTTGATCCGGACAACTATAACGTCTCTCTTGGATACCCTCTCCAAAGGACTCCTCTCTTCGGTTTTTTCAATAACCTCATGGAAGTGGTCACCACCATGGATGGGGATCGTCTTTATGTCCCCTATTACCTGGAGTTCATTCTCCACCCCTATACAAAGAACATCTATTTCCAAGGAAGGGCAGATATTACCAGGATTCTTTTCCATACCATTGAGGAGACCCTCACAGAGAAGCGAACCAAGAAGTTTTTATCCTTATCAGAACTGGAGAGTGATGAGGCCATTATCGGTTCCATAAAAGAAAAAGTATTAAGAGTTGAGCCGGGTATCACCCTTAAAATGATGAGAGAGCACCTGGAGGCGATCCATGCCGATACCATCAGGAAGATGCTTTCTTTTAAAGATGTGGGGGACTTTGCAAGGAAACTGAGAGAGGTGGTCGAATACATCTATAAGAACAGCACGGCCCGTCTCCATCCCTTTTTCTATCCCTACTCGGAGTCCTTCATCACCCACCTGGACATCCTTTCGAAGTCCCTGATGAATGAGATCCATTTTCAAGAGGTCGGAAGCTATTTCACTCTTTTTAAAAAATATATTGTGACTTCTTACACTCCTTTTGCAGGAACGCCTCTGAGAGGGGTTCAGGTCCTTGGATTCCTGGAAACGAGGAATCTAAAATTTGAGAATGTCCTCTTCCTCGATGCGAACGAGGGCATCATCCCTAATACAACGAGAGAGGATTCCTTTCTACCCTTTAAGGCGAGGCAGATGTTGGGACTTCCCACTTATCTGGACAGGGAAGAGATCATGTCTCATTACTTCAATACACTGATCAGCGGAGCGAAGGAGGCCCACCTCTTTTACATTGAAAATGACGAAAAGGAGAGGAGTAGATTTGTTGAAAAGCTTCTCTGGGAAAGGCAGAAGAGAGAAGGGAAGAGGGATGACAAGAGTTATGTTAAAACCATTCAGTACGCTGTAAACCTGAGAAAAAAGAACCCCCGTCCCATCAATAAGACCGTGGAGATGATAAAGTTCTTAAAGGAATATCCTTTCAGCGCCAGTTCTTTAAATACCTACCTTTATTGTCCCCTCCAGTTCTATTACGAATATGTTCTCGGACTCAGGGAAAGAGAGGTGGTTTCAGAAGAATTTGAGAAAGAGGATATCGGATCGTTTGTTCACATGGTCCTTTCCAATTACTTCAAAGGGAAAACAGGATCTGTCCTGACTGAAAAAGAGATGAATCTTAAGGAATTCGAAAAAGTCATCCATAAGCATTTTGAGGAGCAATACGGTAAAGACCCTACGGGTGAGATCTATCTACTTAGGAACCAGGTGGAGAGGCATTTGAAAGATTTTATAAAGAATTACCAGGTGCCGAAGATCAAGGAGTTTCAAACAAAAATCCTGGGTCTTGAGCAGAGGATCGATGTGAAGAAGGATTCCTTCAAACTCGGGGCAAGGCTCGACAGGGTCGAGAAGAGGGGAGATCGGACAGTTATTATCGATTATAAGACTTCAGCTAATAAAAATTACCTCACCATCCATTTCAATAAGCTCGATCTAAAAAACAGGGATTCCTGGAGCGAAGCGATAGGCAGCCTTCAACTTCCATTTTATCTTGTCACTTATTCTACCTTAACGGGAGAAAAACCGGAAAACATCGATTGCATGTTTTTACTCCTCGGAAGGGCAAGGATTGACTCCGACATTGAAGTTCCGCTTTTTAAAAACGAAACCGAGTTCAAAGAGAATTTTGGGAATCTGACTCAGGTCATCTTCAGTCTCCTAAGAGAAATCGTGAATCCAGATCAGCCATTTATGCCAACGATCGACCCGAAGAACAATTGTGGCAGGTGCGCTTATGGATATATATGCACCAATTAAAATAACCTCTTTAAGGAACCAAAGCCTATTCTCAAAAGGAATGAGCGAATCCCCAAAAGCAACGAATCGCCTTGGAAGGGAATAAAGAGACGGGGAAGCAATTAGGGCTTAACAAAAGAATACACCCCATATAAGGTGTAAGGCATAAATACACCCTATTTGGGGTGTGGAGCCCTACGGCTAAAGCCGTGGCACCTCCAACGCTTACTGCGGGCGGAACCCGCCGAAGCTAACCTACCTTCGCTAAAGCGACGGAGGGTAACCCGCCTTATGCACATCCATCCACAGGTAAACCCGTTGCTTTCTGCGAAGGCGGGTAAATGGAGACTATCCAATGGAAAGAATCGTAGCCGTTGTGACATGCGACATAGTCCAATCGCAGAGATACTCCACAGAGCAAAGAAGAAAAATCGACGCAATCCTGAAGAAAGAATTCACGGAGGTTTAAATTCAGAGAAGAAACCGGGGATTGAGAGAGCAGGGCGGTATATTGGAATATTAGAAAGGAGTTTGGTCTTGACGGCCGTGCTCTTTGGCAAGATGGAATTTATCGGATATATCTTTGCAGCTAAATCGATTGCTCGCTATCCTGAAATGAAAGAAGGAAGTCATTTCGCAGAATATTATTTGATAGGAACTCTGACAAGTATCTCTATAGCTTTTTTCGGAGGTCTTCTATTGAAGTATCTGCTAGGATGGTAATGGGCTTTTGTTATTTATGGTTTTGCCTTAAGCGCAGCCCTCCTCAAAATGATCTTTACGCCATGCGCTATGCACTATGCTTTACGGAAATGGCGGAAGATAGGTTGGAAAAATGTATGTAAAATTTGGCTGGAAGAAAGGACTCCGGAACAATTAAAAGGTGAGAGTGAGTGAATTTTAAAAAGCTGGAGAAAGAGGATGGATATTGTTGTATCTAAATACAGTGTCCCTATCAGATTGACAGAAGAAAGATGGTTTCATATTATTGAAAACCATGATGATTTAGCAGGCCATTATGATAATGTGCTTCAAACAATCGAAGATCCTGATTACATTGTAGAAGGTTACGAGTGGGCGTTGATCGCATTGAAAGGGGTCTCTAAAAGCAAGTTCCTGACAGTTGTTTATAAAGAAATCAGCAAAACGAGCTTAGAAAAAGAGGTGGTCCTATGGCAAAAGAAATAATGAAGGAAGATGTGATGAGAGAAGTTTTTAAGGCAACCCCTCATCTTTTAAAATTCCCCGTGAGAAGAATGTGGATCGACTACGATAAGGAGGCCGATGTTCTCTACATAAGCTTTAAAAGACCACAGAAAGCAACAGATTCGGAGATGCTGGGGGATGGGATCCTGGTTCGGTACAGGGGCGATGAGATTGTGGGGCTGACGGTATTAGAAGCATCTAAGAGAAATGGGCGTTATAAAAAACAAAAAATGCCTCATTGAGTTTTTTTAACCCATTCTCGGAAAAGGAATGGGCTTTTTGTTTTTGCCCCTTGCGACTCACGCCTCACGCCTTACGATGAAAGATACGCTATGCGCTATGCGTTGTGTTGATATGTGAAAGGTGAGGGAGGATGAGATTTCTGAAAGGCAAAATAAGTAGGAGGATTCAACAACGTTCCTAGAATTCAATTTGGGCTTTAGCCAGAGCAGAGGAGATCAGGGGAACATCAAAAGACAAGACCAGACCCCATGCGTTAAGCAATTTGCGACCGCATCGAAGATCATCTTGAGGTACCAATTTGGAACCTCAAACTGATTTATTGCTTTTTTGAGGGCAACATGGTGAGGGAGAATAAACCCTTAGTTCCGATCGAGAGAATCGAGCGATCAATCCTTCTGATTAGAGGCCAGAAAGTCATGATCGCTCGCGATTTGGCTTACCTCTATGGGGTTACCACGAAAGTTCTAAACCAGGCGGTCAAAAGGCATAAAGATAGGTTTCCTGAAGATTTCATGTTCCAGTTAACTATGGAAGAGGCGAAAATTTGGTGGACTGAAGTCAGAGGTAGTGGTTTAAGGTCACAAATTGTGACCTTAAAAAGAGGCCAGCACATCAAGTATCGCCCTTATGCCTTCACGGAACATGGAATATTGATGCTGTCTAGTGTCTTGAATAGCGAACGTGCCGTCCAAGTTAATATCGAGATCATGCGGACGTTTGTTCGTCTTCGAAGAATGCTTGCGTCGCACGCGGAATTGGCCCGCAAACTCGAAGCGCTGGAGAAAAGGTATGATGCTCAATTCAAAATAGTTTTCGATGCCATCCGGGAATTAATGAGGCCACCGGAACCCAAGAAGCGCCCTATCGGATTCCTTGTTGAGGAACCTAAGGTTCCTTATATCACAAAAATGAAGAGGAAAAGTTAGGTGTTAGGAAAGAGAAAGGATTCAGATTTGAGGATTCATAATATGTTTCTTAGATTCCCCCTTACGCCTGCCGCCTTGCGTTTCACGGTAGGGTATTAACGCTATGCTCTATGCGCTACCTGTCCTCCGTAGTCCCGCAAGACGGGACGTAGGAGGATGCGATATTTTGAGGTAACCATGTCAGCGATTGCATCCCTTGAAGATTTAAAATCAGCCCAGAAAGATCTTTGTTATTCTATGAGGGTTTGCCTCAAGCGACCTGCCCGCCGAAGCGGGTTCGCGCAGGCGGGAGCGATCCTTAAGTGAAACGCTCCTCAAGCGATAGCGATCCTTGAGCGTAGCGATCACTTAGAGATGGCGCAGGATAGGTTGGAAAAATATCTGTAAATTGTGGCTGGAAGAGCGTGCTCCTGAGGAATTGAAGGGTGGAAACGAGTGAGTGAAAAAATCCTTAAACCCGGCCAAATTCTAACTGGTTCACTCTTTAACGAGCCTATGAGGGTGGAGACGGTTCGTGTAAATGGGCCTGATACATGGATAGTTGGGTTGGTGGGCACGAGGTCGGAGCGGTTTCGAAGTGTAACCCTCACTTCACGAGATATTGAAGCATTAGCCATCTTTGATGTTACTTCTACTTATGACGGTGACGGCCGACTCCTTCGACTTGGCCTGCAGGCTTATTCACTTGGGATTGCTTATGAATTCGATCCCTATTTTGGGCTATCAATTTCTCGAGTAGACCCTCTTCCGCATCAGCTCGAGGCTGTTTATGACTATTTACTTAAAGTTGCCCGTGTCCGTTTCCTACTTGCTGATGATGCAGGAGCTGGGAAGACCATCATGGCAGGACTTCTCATCCGTGAGCTGAAACTGAGGGGACTTGCTGAACGTATTTTAATTGTCTGTCCAGCAAACCTCACATTTCAATGGCAACGGGAGATTAAAGAGAAGTTTGACGAGAAGTTTGAGGTTTTAAAAGGAGGCGATATTCGGGACCAGTTCGGTATAAACCAGTGGATGGAGAAAAAGCATGTTATTACCTCCCTCGATCTTGCGAAGCGGTCGGATATCCTGCCAGGACTTCGTCAGGTCTGTTGGGACCTTACGATCGTTGATGAGGCTCATCGGATGTCCGCCTCCGACCCAGAGCACAAAACTTTACGCTACCGTTTGGGTGAATTGATTCGTGACACAAGTGACCACCTGCTCCTCCTCACGGCGACTCCTCACAAGGGGGATCCGATTAATTTCAGCTTCTTCTTACAACTTCTCGATCAAGACGCCTATGCCGATGTTCGTTCTATTAGAGAGGCTATGGATCGCCGAAGAGCTCCTTTTTATCTTCGACGCACAAAGGAAGCCATGGTCTACTTCCCAGAACGTCAATCTGGTGGGACCTGGGTAGCGAAAAAGATTTTCACCAAACGTATTACTCATACCATTGATTTCCAGATCGATGGCGCTGAATTCGAACTCTATCGGGATGTGACTCGCTTCGTGAAGCAACAGAGCACTAAAGCAGCCGCTCAGGGCGATGATCCCCGTGCCCGCGCAGTCGGTTTCCTTATGTCTCTTTATCAGCGTCGGCTCGCCTCAAGCACCTATGCCATGCAACATTCTTTGGAGAACCGGGTTAAAAGGCTTGAGACAGGATTAAAGCGTGCACAGGAATTAATCAGTATGATGCCTCCAGATATTCCTGATCCAGAAGAATTGGAGGAGATGGAAGATTACGAACGAGAGCAATTGGAGAAAATGCTCGATGCCGTCACGCTCGCCTCAAATGCAGAGCAGATTCGAGAAGAGATCGAAGAGTTGAAACGACTTGCAGAGAAAGCTCGCTTTGTTGAGGATTCTGGAGCTGAAGCCAAATTGTCTCGCTTAAAGGATCTTCTTCAACAGGAGGGATTTTTTCACCATTCAGAAAAGAGGCTCCTCCTTTTTACTGAATTCAAAGATACGCTCGACTATCTTGTGGCCCGTCTAAAAGATTGGGGTTTTAAAGTCGGAACCATCCACGGAGGGATGAAATCCGGTTTCCGGGATCAACAGGGTACACGCCTCTATACAGAGCAGCAGTTTAAAGACGGAGACATTCAAATCCTGGTTGCCACTGAGGCAGCAGGTGAAGGTATCAACCTCCAATGCTGTCACATTCTATTTAACTATGACATACCCTGGAATCCTAATCGTCTTGAACAGAGAATGGGTCGGATTCATCGCTATGGCCAGTTGTTTGACTGCTTAATTTTTAACTTCGTCGCTACGAATACAATTGAGGGTCGAATACTTCAGCGTTTGCTTGAAAAACTTCAAGAGATCCGTGATGCCCTCGATGATGACGCAGTCTTCAATGTGGTTGGAGAGATTCTTCCTGCAGCTCATATTGAAAGGGTGTTAAGAGACTATTATGCTGGACGTTTAGGAGATGTAGATTTAGAAGACCGCCTTCTTAGGAATGTTGATGAGAAACAGTTCAGGGCCATTTGTCAGAATGCACTCGAGGGACTTGCATCAAAAAAACTGAACCTTGAGATGCTTGTTGAACGCCGAGCCAGAGCCCAGGAGCGCCGTGTTGTACCGGAAACGATTGCTCGTTTCATTCGAGAATCTGCCGATTATGTAGACCTATCTCTGAAACCTGTTCCATCTCTTCCACACACTTTTGAACCAGGAAGGACTCCCACAATACTTAAGAACTGCGAAAGTCAACCAGACTGGAAATTTCCACCGCTGGTTACAAAATATCCACGATTCTCAACTGACCGCGAAACAGCAGACACAAAGAATCTGGAATGGGTTACCCCTGGACACCCGCTTTTTGAAGCTCTCCGACGCCATGCCTTCAGCTTAGCCCAGGAGACTTTTGGGAAAGGAGCCTGTTTCTACTCTCTTCAACATGAAACTCCAGCCCGTCTTGATTTCTATAGAGCCCGAATAGTGGATGGCCTTGGTCAGGTAATCCATGAACGCCTCTTTGCAGTGGAGCTTTCGGCTAATGAAGAAGCCCGTTTGCGTGAACCAAACATACTTGGAAACTTCCTGCCTACGCCTCTTGCGAGGCTTCGGCAGGCAGACTCTTCCACTGATGTCCCTGAAAGTCTTCCCAATGTCGCTGCACTACCAGAAGCAACGGCCTGGCTTAATGAAAATGCACTCAGGCCTTTTTTAGAAGAAGTTCGGTCAGAACGGCTTTCAGAAATCGAACGTATTGCAACTCATGTTGAATTGTCGCTTACTGAACTTCTTCAAAAGGCCGATGAAGAGATAGGGAAATTAGCCTCTGAGGTTGAAAGGAAGGCTCCTGGAGCAGAAGGACGTCTTGCTCAGGCCGAATCTCGACATGCAGAACTTCTATCCCGCCGAGAAAAACGACGCCTCGAACTGGATCGGCAGCGAGCTTTATCCCTCCAATCTGTAGAACGGATTACAAGCGCTCTAATCCTTCCCCATCCTGAACGAGAAGCTCCGGAAGTTCGTAGACTGCAACCTGATTCAGAGGTCGAAGCAAGAGCGATGCTGGTGGCTATGGAATATGAGAAAGAAAAAGGTCGTCAGGTTCATGACGTTCATGAAAAGAACTTTGGGTATGACTTGACGAGCTTAGACCTAAATTCGGGTGAGCTTCGGCTCATTGAGGTTAAAAGTATAGGTGCGACAACTGGAAGTGTTCTGCTTACACCAAACGAAAAAAGAGTTGCCGAAGACCGCCGTGACTGCTATTTTCTTTATGTTGTTACAGATTGCAAAAGTGAGCCCCAACTCCAAAATCCAATTAAAGACCCAGCCCGTCTCCAATGGCACGAGGTTAAGAAAGTGGATCATTATTATCTTTCGATAGATGCTGTAACTCAGCCGATGCAGGTGAGAGAGGAGACAATCCCATACGGGGACAGAGAGAAATGATTGTATTTCGTGGACTTATCCTTATTGAAGATCGGCAGAGTCAAATTCAGATTGATTCTATTTTTCTGTCAATGTATAATATTGACAGTAAAAAAGATTCATTCGACTGATATGGAAAGAATTATTGCCTATTTCAGAAAACATGGCGGATATGCTCTGATGAAAGAACTTAAGGCCGCCTCCTTCCAGACACGGGATATCGCCCGCCTCCTAAAAGAGGGGGCGATCATCAAGGTTAAACCAGGCCTTTATCGAGTTGCAAATGTCGGAGAGATGGTGCTTCCCCTTCCAAAAATGAAGGGGTCTGGTAGTACGATAAGTCAGGAAATCATTGATGTTTGTAAGGCGCTCCCTGACGGTGTAATCTGTCTTGCCTCAGCTCTTGCCTTCTACGATCTTACTACATTCAATCCTTCGGAGATCTACGTTGCCATTCCAAACGCAGCCAAAGTTCCTAAGATCGATTTCCCGCCGCTGAGGGTTTTCTATTTTAGAGAAAGATTTTATAAGCCTGGGATTGAACGGATTGAAGTGCCCAACTGCACTATAAAGATTTACAGCAAAGAGAAAACCATCTGCGATATGTTTCGTTACCGTAACAAATATGGGGAAGACCTTGCCCTTGAGGGCCTTAAAACCTATCTCTCCCGCAAGGAAGCAAATGTCAATAAACTAAGGAAATATGCCGGGATCTGCCAGGTGAAAACAGTAATGATGCCCTATTTGAAAGCCCTTGTTAAACAATGAGGGAAGGGTGGGTGATGGAAAAAAGGGAAATAAAGAATTTAGGGGCATCCATCAGGGCAAGACTTACGAATATCGCAAAAGAAACGAAAAGAGATTTTGATGCCATTCTTCTTCAGTATTTTCAGGAAAGGTTCCTCTATAGGCTTTCTATTTCACCTTATCGTTCGGCTTTTGTCCTGAAAGGTGCCTTACTATTTCTTGTCTATGAGATGCCGTTCTTTCGGCCGACGAAGGACGTTGATTTTCTGGTTAGATCCAGATCAAAGGACATGAGGACGATAAAGGGCATGATTCAGGATATCGCCAGAGTCGATGTGAGAGACGGGGTTAGATTCTTCCCTGAGAGTGTCAGCCTCGAAAGCGTCATGGAAGATGCAGATTACGAGGGTATAAGAGTTAAGATTCTTGGGGGTTTGGATAAGGCGAGAAAGACGCTGCAGATTGATATTGCCTTTGGGGATGTATTGGTAGCAGGGCCGGTTGAAATGGAATTCCCTTTATTGCTCGATGACCAACCTGCTCCACGTTTGAAGGTTTACTCCAGCGAATCAGCCATTGCGGAGAAATTTCAGTCCCTCGTCAAATTGAATATCTTAACCAGCCGGATGAAGGATATTTATGATATCCTGTTTCTTGCATCCCATCAGCCTTTCCAAATGCATCTCCTCCGCAGTGCTATTGTGAAGACCTTTAATAGAAGAGGGACTCCGATTGAGGAACGAAGGTCCATCTTTACCAGGGAGTTCAAATCTTCAAAAGAAAAACAGACCCAGTGGACAGCATTTCTAAAGAGAAGCCGTCTTGAATCTTATAGGACTTTTGATGAAGCGATCGATCATCTGGAATTCTTTCTTGAACCAGCTTGCTCTGAAAAATCATTTTCATCTGGAGACCAGTTTAAATGGAACCCTGAAAAGTGGACATGGAAATAGGCAATATCCAATGAATTAGGTAGTGATTTACCCCACTTTAGCAAAGGGGGGCGGGGGGGATTTGAAAAATATGCAAGGGGAAAACGAATCTGCCCACTATTGTCTGTTGCAATCTTTTCAGAATTCTGATATTCTGAATTCAGATATAATAGGGGAGGCTTAAAATGCAGATCATGAAGCCACTAACTACAGAAATCAAGTCTCGTGGTCAACTCACCATTCCCAAAAAAATAAGGATCATGGGTCATCTTGAAGAGGGGCAAGTCGTTTCAATCATTCCGGTCGGCGACTCTGTCATTATAACTCCCAGAAGGCTTGAGCTGGATGAAGCGAGAAGAGAGATAAGAAAATTACTGAAAGCCTCACGTCTTTCTGAAGAAGATCTCCTGAAAGGCCTTCAAGAAGAACGAGAGAGGCTATATCAAGAAACCTATGGCAAAAAGAATCGTTAGAGTTTTTCTTGATTCAAATGTCATCCTCTCTGGCCTCCTTTCTGATAAAGGATCTCCGCGCACCATTCTCGACTTATTAACCCTTAAACTTCCCTTTCTTGTTGGTTCAACAGGGAGATTCAATCTTATTGAAATTGAACGAAATTTAGAAAAGAAGATGCCTGGAATACTCTCTGTGTATAAGAGATATCTTCCCAAGTTGAATCTCAAAATCATCCCCTTGCCCCAACCAGAAGAGTTAAGAGAATTTTCTGATAAGATTGCGAATAAGGATGTGCCAGTTCTTGTTTCAGCCATCCGAAGCAAGGCAGACTTTGTTGTGACAGGGGATAAACAGCATTTTCAAAAACTAAAGTTGACAGGCGATTACTCATTTAAAATAGTGACTCCATCCGAATTTATAGACCTCATCCTTCCAGAGGTTCTTGAAGGGATTGGGAAAATAGATTGACGCAGAGAGTCACTTATGTCCGTTTTAGGAAAGGTGATAATCTTCCCCACTTTAACACCTGCCTGCCGGTAGGCAGGAAGGGGGGTGAGGGTGATGTGCCGACGAATAAGGAGGCACTGTTTATCACGCCGCCGAGTCGGTGAGGCGGCCGGAGGGATTTGAAGAGGGTAATGTTGCCATGCCCCTTCTTTTGAATTCAAATAAAGATCCTGCCCGCCTCGAATGGCATGAAGTTTACCCTGCACTTCGATAGACTCAGTGTCCTGAGCTTGTCGATGGAAGCGGCGTTTTAGCGCTGCCTAATGGGTAAAGAAGGCCGAGCATTATTATCTGTCGATTGATGCTGTGACGCAGCCAATGCAGGTTAGGGAGGGAGAAATCCCTTATGGGGACCGCGAAATATGAAGATGCCGATTAAGAAAAGGTAATTCAGGTCGTAATTGGTTTCTTGGCAAACCCTTGGAATATTTTCAGTAAACGATAATACCATTTTTATCTCTCCATGAGCATCAATGCAAGTTCTGAAACTTGGAGGCTATATGGACATACCAAAGATTTTGGTCGATAACATTAGGGATGGACAGGCTGTACTGTTTCTTGGGGCCGGGGCTGCAAAAGGAGCAATACATCCTGAAAACAAACAGCCACCCGGTGTCAAGAAGTTGGCAGAAATAATTTGTGATAGGTTTCTTGGGAAAGAGTATCGAGAGCGAACTCTCTCACAGGTAGCAGAACTCGCGATGTCGGAAACGGATTTATTCACCGTGCAAGAATTCATAGGGTCGATATTTCGTGAATTTAGGCCGGCCGAATTCCACAAATTAATCCCGAAATTTGTTTGGACTGCTATAGCAACGACCAATTACGATCTTATCCTTGAGCGCGCCTACGAAGAAGTGAAGGACAGATTACAGCAGCCAGTCCCGATTAAGAAGAATGGGGAGAGAATTGAAGAAAAGCTTAGGTCACCCCAAAACGTACTGTACTTTAAACTCCACGGTTGTATTACAGATATAAACGATCCTGATGTGCCTTTAATTTTGACACCCGATCAGTATGTTACACATAGAAAGGGTAGGAGCCGACTTTTTGAAAGAATTCGGGATTTGGCGTATGAATATCCCTTTGTTTTTGTAGGTCATAGTTTGAATGATTTTGATTTACGAACAATACTCCTTGAATTGGCCCAATTGGGAGAAGCGAAGCCCAGGTACTATCTCGTTGCTCCCAACATTGGATTGGCGGAGGTGAGATTTTGGGAGGGTAAAAAAATAAGTTGTATCCAAGGGACTTTTGAAGAATTCCTAAATTCTATAAATGAAGCAATCCCATCCGGTTTTAGAATCCTTGGTACTATCCGAGAAGAAAAAGAGCACCCTATTCGAAGCCGATTTGCCGTCTCGGAGGGTGTCAAACCAAGCGAGAGCTTAATAACTTTTTTGAATCGTGATGTGGAATATTTACATAAAGGCTTCAAAATTGGCGAAATTAACCACAAGGCTTTTTATAAAGGGTATTTTCCAGATTTTGGTCCTATTGTTTGGGAACTGGATGTTAGAAGGTCGATATCCGACGACATAATGTCTGAGGTATTTCTGGCCACAGAAGAAGAGAGGATCGAAAAACAACAATTCTTTTTGGTGAAAGGGCATGCAGGCTCAGGGAAAACGGCCGTCTTACATAGATTGGCATGGGATGCCGCCGTTCTATTTGATAAATTATGTCTTTCACTGAAACCATTTTGTCATCCGGACTACGAACCAATTTCCGAATTGTATAGTCTTTGCAAAGAACGTATTTTTCTGTTTGTCGATCCTGCATCTGACTCCATAGAAATAATCGAATCCTTCATTCAGAAGGCACGGAAGGATAAAATCCCGCTAACAATAATAAGTGCTGAACGAAACAATGAGTGGAATATATTTTGCGAGGAACTGGAACCTTATCTAACTCAAAGTTATGAGCTAAGATATCTAAACCAAAAGGAGATTGATGAACTGATTAATCTGCTTACAAAGCATAAATCACTTGGTTATCTAGAGGGAGAGACAATAGAACAACAGCGGGAGGCTTTTTCAGAAAGGGCCGGAAGGCAGCTACTTGTGGCTCTACACGAGGCCACCCACGGCAAACCATTCACTGATATAGTTTACGATGAGTACGCTTCGATTCCCTCACGCCAAGCACAGTCACTTTACCTAACGGTGTGCGTTTTGCACAGATTAAGGGTACCCGTAAGGGCAGGCATTATCTCAAGGGTGCATGGAATTTCATTTAATGCTTTTAAGGAAAAGCTATTCGAACCTCTGGAGTTCGTTGTTTTTGCGACTATGAACAATATTATTAGGGATTACGTTTATCAATCAAGACACCCTCATATAGCAGAAATTGTTTTTGAACGAGTCTTGGTTGGAGCCCAGGAAAGATTCGACGAATACATAAGAATCATAAGCGCTCTAGATATTGATTATAGCTCAGACAGAGGAGCCTTCAGAGGGCTAACGAATGCCAAGCAGCTTATGTCACTTTTCCGGGATAATGAGTTGATTCGTCAAATTTACAAAATCGCAGAAGATCGTGCGCCAGCAGATCCGAAGCTCTTACAACAAGAAGCAATATTTGAAATGAATGCAGGCGGTGGAAGTTTAGAAAAAGCTACAGATCTTTTGCAAAAAGCGTACAAAAAGGCACATTGGAGCAAGAGCATAGCTCATTCATTGTCCGAGTTAGCTTTAAAGAAAGCTGAAAAGGCAACGAGTTTAGTGGAGAAAAGTAAATTTAGGCAAGAATCACAAAGCATAGCTCTAAGAATTGCTTCCGATGATCTAATATCTGCATATCCTTTTCATACATTGATAAAAATTGGTCTTGAAGAGTTATCCGAAGTAATGAAAGAAGGGGATCAAGTTACGATCGAAAGAAAAATCAGCGAGATAGAAAAAAGTTTAAATCGAGCCCTACAGTTATTTCCTGATAGTAGCTACTTGTTGGACGCAGAGTCCATATTTAATGGAATAATTGACAAATATCCTCAGGCATTGGAGGCTCTAAAAAAGGCATTTGCAAGAAATAAGAGAAGCCCTTATATCGCCTCACGCCTCGCAAAAATGTATGAGCATGTAGGGAAAAAGCAAGAATCAATACAAGTATTAAAGGAATGTGTTGAGGCTAATCCCTCAGACAAGGATATAAATTTCAAATTAGCGATGGTGTTGGGTAGTGTCCCGGAAGCAAGTGCAGAAGAAATAAAACACCATCTTAGACGGTCTTTTACTAAAGGGGACAATCGTTACCACGCCCAGTTTTGGTACGCTAGATTACTATACTTGGAAGGAGAAATTAATGAGGCCAATGAAGTATTTAGAAGCATGAGCGAAGCCAATATAGATATACGCCTTAAAAGAGACCCTCGTGGCACGTTTACGAAGGAAAGTAAAGCCATAAGATTTAGTGGTTCAATAAGCAGAATAGAAACCTCATACGGTTTTATCCTAAGAGACGGTTTAGGTGACAGATTATTCATGTACCGTTACCATAAACATAGATCTAATTGGGAGGAATTAAAGCCTCAAAGAAGAGTCACCTTTGAATTGGCATTTAATTACCGAGGACCGGTTGCATTAGATGTCATGCTTGAATCATAAAAAAGAATTTGAGATAAGCTTTAGAGAGAAGGCAAGAATTAAGGAGCTTTAAATTGATCCCCAAAGAATGTAAACGTTTAGCTGAGGTGGATTTTCCGATTGCGGTTGTATCGAAGCAGTCGTTGCGGGAGACTTACCTTCGTCAAGGACATCCGAAATCTCTACATCTGTGGTGGGCACGTCGGCCGCTCTCTGCTTGTCGAACGATACTCCTTGCACTTCTTTTCCCCGATCCATGCGATCCACATTGTCCAGAAGATTTCAAAGAGAAGGCAAGGGACCTTTTACCGAAGGTTCAGGGGAAAGTGGGGGCAAATGACAAAGATCTTCAACAGGCCCTTCTGAAATTTATCGGAGATTTTTCGAATTGGGATCTCTCAACAAATCAAACCTACCTGGAAGTTGGTCGTGGGCTGGTTAAAGCTGCTCACCTTGAAGAAACACCACTTGTCGTAGACCCCTTTGCAGGTGGTGGATCAATTCCGTTGGAAGCATTGAGACTCGGATGTGAAACATTCGCAAGCGATCTTAATCCAGTAGCTTATTTGCTTCTTAAGGTGGTGCTGGAAGATATTCCCCGACAAGGTATGAGACTTGCCGAAGAGCTGAGGCACGTAGGAACAGAAGTAAAGGATTTAGCAAAGAAAGTGTTGGCCAAATATTACCCGCCTGATCCTGATGGAGCACAACCGCTTATATACTTATGGGCTCGTTCAATACATTGCGACTCACCAAAGTGTGGAGCTGAGATACCCCTTGTGCGATCATTCTGGCTTTGTCGAAAGAGGAATCGAAGATACGCGTTGAAGTACAGAGTTGTACATCCGAATGATACTTTCCGTACTACGTTTATAAAAAGGAGGAAAGAGTTACCTTATGTGGAACTTGAGGTTTTTGAACCCAAATCTGATCTGGAAGTGCCGTCCGGAACAATCCAAAACGGTAGGGCGACCTGTCCTGTATGTAATTCAGTGATTCCTGGTTCCCGGTTGCAAGCACAGTTAAAAGAGAAATATGGAGGGGCGAATAATGGCATAATACTAGCTGTGGTTACAAGAAGAGATCAAAGTCCAACACGTGCATATCGAGTAGCTACGCAAAGAGACTATGAAATTTTTGAGGATGCACGAGATGATTTGCAGAAATTAATAAACACCCCAACTTTTCCTACTGACCTAACAGAAAATTTATCTCCTATCCGACCTTCTCCCAATGCCCGTGGAGTTAGTGCCCCTACTCGTTATGGCGCTACGAGATTTAAAGACCTATTCTTGGCGAGGCAACAGCTATCTTTGATGACCCTATCAAAAATTATTACCGGAACAACTGGGTCTCAAAGCATCCATCGCCTACTTACGATTGCATTGAATAAAGTAGCTATGAAATGCAACGCACACTGTCGCTGGATACCCACAGGAGAGTCGTTAGCTGATTTATTTGGTAGACATGCAATAGCGGTGGTTTGGGACTTTGCCGAATCCATTCCTATAATTGAAAGTGCAGGCAGTTGGGACAAAATAATTGACCAGATGCAAGAGGTGTTGACAGGAGTTTCTGGTGCCATATCTATTGCTGGACAAGTTTCAATAGGGGACGCATGCCAATCACCTCTTCCAGATCAAGCGGCAGATATATGGTTTACCGATCCTCCTTATTACGATAATATTCCTTACGCCGATATATCAGATTTTTTCTACGTATGGATGAAACGTTCGTTAATTGGCGATTCTTTTTTGGGGTTTGGTGAGTATGGTAATTCACAATTAACTCCGAAAGAAAAAGAAATAGTGTGGAATCAAGCTCACATCGTCAATGGTAAACCAAAAACACCTGAATTTTTCGAGTTATCAATTGCTAAGGCATGCCATGAGGGAAGACGTATTCTTTCTGATATTGGAATTGGTTGTATGGTTTTTGCTCACAAAACGACTGAAGGATGGGAGGCTCTTCTTAATGGCATGGTAAAATCTGGCTGGCTGATAACCGCTTCATGGCCTGTTGCGACAGAAATGCCCACCCGGGTAAGTGCAAGGGATTCGGCCTCATTGGCAACAAGTATTCATTTGATATGTCGCCCCCGCCCAAATGATGCCCCAGTCGGGGATTGGGGTGATGTACTTCGTGAGCTACCTAAACGTGTGGGCGATTGGATGGAGAGGCTTCAATCTGAAGGTGTCCGAGGTGCAGATCTTGTTTTTGCTTGCATTGGTCCTGCTCTGGAGATTTATAGCCGTTACTCAAAAGTCGTTGATGCTGAAGAACGAGAAATTCCATTAGGCGGTGATCCAGAGGCCACGGAGCCCCATCGTAAAGGTTTCTTAGCCTATGTCTGGGAAGTGGTAGGTCGGACTGCCCTTGAGCAAGTCTTAGGAACACCCGAAGCCCTGGCAAGGAACAGTACTGCTGGTGCTTTAGAAGAAGATGCACGTCTCACTGCGCTATTTCTCTGGACACTCCAGAGCACGAATGGTAATGGAGCCAGAGAAAAGGAAAAGAATGATGAAGACATAGGGGAGGATGAGGAGGAAGAATCGCCTAAGAAAAAGAAGCAAGGGTATAGTTTAATTTTTGATGTAGTACGCCGCTTCGCACAACCTCTTGGTATTCATCTTACTGAATGGGAGGGCAGGATCATCGAGACTGAAAAAGGGATAGTTCGTCTGCTTTCAGTTAAGGACCGCGCCAAGCAACTCTTTGGTGAAGAGAATGCACAAGCATTTGCGGACCGGTTTGAAAGAAGCCCCGAAGTTTCTTTACAACTGAAGCTTTTCCCTGAGGGTGAAAGAGGTTCAGCTCCAGAAATCAAAGGACATAGGGGACGCAAGAAGAAGGCCATGGGCGCTGTTTCTGACGAAGCACTTAGAGCTAAGCAAGAAGCAACAACCCTCGATCGCATTCATGCAGCGATGCTTCTTCAGGCCAATGGACGAACCAATGCTTTGCGTGCTCTCCTAAAAGCCGAACAGGATCGTGGTTCTGATTTTTTAAGGCTTGCCAATGCTCTTTCAGCGTTATATCCTAAAGTTAGTGAGGAAAAGCGCCTGCTGGATGCCATGCTATTAGCAATGCCAAGAACATAATCCAAATCCCCCCAACCCCCCCTTTGCTAAAGGGGGGTGAGGGGGATTAAGGAGAAACAGTATGAAAAGTTTGGACAATGTACCTCTTATCAAACGAGAACAGGAGGCTATGAATGCTGCTGTCGGGCTGCTCAAGAACCAATTTTCCGTCGAAAGGGTCATACTATTTGGTTCCAAGTCAAGGGGGGATTCCAGTAAATATTCAGACATTGATTTGCTTCTGATTACATCTCAACCACTTCATTGGCGAGAGGAGAAGGCGATTGTCGAAGCCCTGTTCGACGTTGGGATAAAATTTGATGTGATTTTTAGTCCCCTGTTTGCCTCCTTAGAGGAATGGGAGGGGGGGATGTTCAAGGAATTTCCGATTTATAGAGAAATTATGGAAGAAGGGGCCATTGTCTCATGAGCCAGCAAGCGATCATCGATTATTGGTTCGAAAAGGCAAATCAAGATATTGCATCGGCGCAGGAGAATTTTTTGGCGGGAAGGTATGTAAATGCGGTTAGAGACGCTTATTTTGCCTGCTTTCATGCATTCTCATCGGTTTTATTGAAAAGTGGTAAGGCGTTTCGTAAGCATAAGGAGGTCCGTTCTGCCCTCCACAGGGATTTTATCCGTATGCAGAAAATAGACCGAAAATGGGGAAAACACTACGATTGGCTCTATGATAATCGTCAAAAAGCAGATTATCGCCCGCTCGTTGAATTTGAATCGGAGCAGGTGAAGGAAATCATCGAACAAAGCCAAGCTTTTGTGGAGGAGATAAAACGATTGTTGAATAGAGGAGTATAGGAATGGAGCCTTGGTACAAGATAGCAACACCAAGAAAAGAAGTTAGAGAAGGTCGGTCGTTCAACCCGGATGAGTTTGCCATCGCCCTTGAACAAGTTATTGCTGGGACGGCCCCTGAAGACTACCGGGAGCCAAAACTGTTCTTTTCTCGAACTTGCTTCACGCGGGCCCTTAATGAACATATTGGCATGGTTCTTCGCCGATTGGCCGGTAAAACCGAGAATACAGCTCCTATTCTTGCACTCATCACCCAATTCGGGGGTGGTAAGACCCATACACTGACAGCCCTTTATCACTTAATTCAAAATAGGGACAAGGCAAGAAAGATTGAAGAACTGAATAAGCTTCTTCAAGAGACTGGTCTTCCAGAAATCCCGATCGCTCGTGTGGCGGTATTTGTAGGGAATGCGTGGGATCCTTCCGCAGGGGCTGAAACCCCATGGATTGACATCGCTCGCCAGCTTGCGGGTGATGATGGGATTACCGCATTAGGACCCGAGGCAAAGACAAAAGCGCCAGGGACGAATAATCTCCGAAAGCTCATCGATACAGCAGGTGGACATATACTAATTCTCTGTGATGAGGTTCTTAACTTCCTGAGCCGTCATCGTGATAAAGCCGAGTCCTTCCGGGATTTCCTTGCAAACCTTGTAAGAACTTTGACTGGGACAACAGGAAGCGCTGCAATGATAAGTTTACCACAGAGCAAGCCGGAGATGAGCGACTGGGATTTAAGATGGCAGGATATTGTAGTCAAAGAAGTGAATCGAGTGGCTAAGAACCTTATTTCAAATGATGAGGCAGAAATTAGCGAGGTAGTTCGGCGCCGACTTTTTGAGGATTTGGGAAACGAGCGTACACGGAAAAATGTGGCGAAAACTTTTGCCGATTGGTGCTTTGAGCGAAGAGCACAACTTCCGCCTGAATGGACAGCAGTGGACACAGCTACAACAGAGGCAAAGGCACGGGAATATCTTCAAAAACGGTTTGAGGCCTGTTATCCATTTCATCCTTCTACGCTATCCGTCTTTCAAAGAAAATGGCAGGTCCTTCCTCAATACCAACAGACACGCGGAACTCTGGCCATGCTCGCTCAGTGGATATCTATCGCATATCCAGAAGGTTATAAGAAAGCGAGGCGCGAACCTCTTATTACTCTTGGCTCAGCCCCGATGGATGTACCTGCATTTCGAGGTGTAGTTCTAAGTCAACTTGGTGAGCCAAGGCTCGTTCCTGCGATTGACGCGGATATTTCGGGGCCGCAATCCCATGCCCGAGCACTCGATGCAGATACGAAGGGGCCCTTAAGAGATATCCATTGTAGGGTAGCCACCACAATCCTTTTTGAATCCTCTGGAGGTCAAGTGGAGAAATTAGCTCACCTTCCGGAGTTACGCTTCGCCTTAGGGGAACCAGAACTTGACACAACATCCATCGACAATGCAGCCTATGCCCTTGAGTCAAAAGCTTTCTTTATTAGCCGCGTAGGCTCAGATGGGTTTAGAATCTATCATAAGGCAACGATCCGAAAAGCAGTTAACGACCGTCGCGCCTCTCTCGATGAGGATGCAGAAATCAAACCGACTATGTGGAGTCTTGTAAAAAAAGAGTTTGAAAGAGGGGCAAGTGTCATTCTTGTACCTTTCCCCAAGGATGGCTCAACTATCCAGGATTCTCCCAAGCTTACTCTTGTTTTAATGGATCCGGAAATGGAGTGGAGTGGGGAAGGTAACGTGCGGCAACAAATTGCTGAATGGACTAAGCAGCATGGTAAATCTCCTCGTCTCTATCCAGGATCGCTCATCTGGTGTTTAAAGAAGCCAGGGCGAGATCTCAGGGATAAGGTTGAACTCTGGCTTGCATGGAAGCGAGTTTTTAGTGAAGTGACTGAAGGAACCCTGGGCGCTGATTTTGATCGAGCAGACCGTGCTGATATACAGAGCAAAGTCAAAGATGCCGAAGACGATGCTAAGGATGAAGTCTGGGGTGGCTATCGTTTTGCAGTCATTTTTGATAGCCGAGCAGCTGACGGTCTCAAGCCTATCGACCTCGGTGCAGGCCATGCAAGCAGTGGGGAGACACTTTGTGGAAGAGTGATCACAGCCTTAAAGTCACAGGCACTTCTAAATGAATCCGTGGGAGCTGGTTATATAGAGCGGAACTGGCCTCCCGCGCTAAAGGAATCTGGCGCATGGCCGCTTGCAAGCCTACGGCAGAGTTTTCTAAACGGTGCACTAACCAGGTTATTAGATCCAGATACAACTTTACGGAATAAGATCGTCGAATTTGTTGGTAAAGGTGACTTGGGCCTTGCATCCGGCCAAAAACCAGATGGTACCTATGAGCGGACCTGGTTTGAAGAACCAATTTCCTTGGATGAAATTACGTTTGACGCTGGTGTTTTTCTGTTAACAAAGGCCAAAGCAAAAACTCTTAAGGCTGCAGGCAAGGGGGAGTCTGTGGCTGTGGTCAGCCCAGTTACTCAACCAGCGTCCGAGGGGATCAAAGAACCTGAAAAAGCTCAAGCACCAAGCCCCGGCATTCAAACAAGAACACTTCGCTTAGTTGGGACTGTTCCCCCCGAGATATGGAACCGTCTTGGCACAAAAATCATTCCCAAACTAAAATCAGGTTCAGATCTCAAAATCGGAGTCGATTTCTCAGTAACCATAAACACAGAGTCTGCTCGCAGCGTGGAAGCCGAACTTCGCCAGATTCTTGAAGATTTAGGACTCAAAGACAAAATAACTATTGAAGAATTGGGGTAGTTGAGAAATTGGGTGTAGGTTCCAAAATTATTGACCTGCGGGAAAAACATAGGGGTCAAACCTTAAAAACATAGGGGTCAAACCTTCAAAATTCGATTAAACACAAAGAGGTGTCATCCATAAGTTGCGGCCTGGCAAGGTCGCGTAGTCTTGTAGGTGAGAGACCTACTCAGGTAGCCGTTAGCCACGGGCCTGGAATCCAGCCTTGCAGGTGTTCTGGTAATCCCGCCTATTAGCGGGACTTGATGCGTAGGCAAGAGAGGAAGCGAGGTGCAATGGGAACAGGTCATGCTGACCGTGAAGGTGTTGAGCCCCGATAAGACAGTCATGGGAGAGGCCGATGGTGTTTATGGGCCAGCAGGCAATAGTCCTATGTACGTGAGAGGCGAGTGCGAGGGGCCGCCCCGGGGTCTTAGGCCGTGTCGAGCTTCACATTGAGACTACGTGGTAACCAGGGAGATCCGACAGTCGGCGCAGAAGGTAGCACGCCCTCGGACAAGTGTAAGAAGCGAGGAAGAGGGCGGAGGCTGTCGGAAGTCGGAGGCATCCATAAGAGCGATGAGGTCTGGTAATGCAGCCGGAGCAAAGGGGTGCCGGTTTGGGAAAACAGGTCAGGGAGACATGGGCCGACACAGGGCGGGAAAAGCCATGACAACGCGACTGATCCGTTTGACACAGAAGGAGTAACCTTCGTGGAGGACTCAAGCTGGGAGCCGGATGGTGTAACGCACCACGTCCGGTTCTGCGAGGGACCGGGAGTAACGGTTGGATGGTTGAGATCGTGTGGCACCGCCGGGAAACCAGGCGGCAACAGAGAAGACAAACATCAACCTGTACCACTCGGAGAACCCGGTCTACTCACCAAAAGTTGGCCCTGCCCTGAAGCGTAGTGCCAAGGGCATAACTCCATAAGTGATTGAGTCATTGGGTCCATTGGGTTATTGAGTTACGAACCTCGAATCAAGGGAGTCACTTCTGACTTCATTTTGAAGTCAAGAATTTCTACCCCTCTGACTGGTCGGCAAGTGCGCTGCCGACTTCTTAAAGCTTGCCAATTCCCTCTCTCTTTTGTATCATACTTCTATAAGAGGGTCCTTCTCGTCATTATTTTGAGAGAAAGTGGAGGTTTATTATGACTATTACTGATCGAATTGAGATCAATCCAAAGGTAATGATGGGAAAACCGGTGATTCGTGGGACGCGCCTAACAGTAGAACTTATCCTTCGGAAACTTAGCGAAGGGGCAGACGAGGAAGACCTAATGGAAGCCTATCCGAAACTTACCCGGGAGGATATCCAAGCTGCCATTCGATATGCTGCAGATACACTGGCCCATGAAGAGACAATCATCCTAAGCTCAACCAAAAGAGTGGCCAGGAAGTAAGCCATGCGCTTTCTTGCTGACGAAAGCTGCGACTTTGCTGTAATTCATGCTCTTCGAGCAAGTGGTCATGACGTCATCGCAGTTTCCGAGGTTACTCCAAGGGCAGAAGATTCTGAAGTTATAAGACTTGCGGTTCGTGAAAAAAGAATTCTGTTAACAGAAGATAAGGATTTTGGTCGGTTAGTCTATTCCCATGGTCAAAAAACGCTGGGAGTCATTTTGCTTCGGTTTCCAACTTCCGTCCGAAAACAAATTGCAAAAGACGTTGCCAAGCTGGTGAAGCTACAAGGGGAAAGGTTGATAGGAGGCTTCATTACTGTCCAGCCTGGCGGAATCCGTATCACCCACGTACCTGGAGAATAATACACTCACTCAAGGTATCATCCATAAAAAAGTTGGCCCGGCAGTTTATTTCGAATTTTCCTTCCACCATCCTTCCCTATCTTCAATTTTTTAGTTTTCAAAGACAGGTTTTAGTGATCAACTGAAAGGCTGCTTGCTCTAATCGCTCTTGAAAAGTCTCTACTTCAAGGTTCATAAGGGACCGGGCCAATAAAGAGAGCCCCTTCCGTTCCCCGTCTGAAAGCCACCCGTAGACTTCATCCCATTGATCCTTGAAGATCTGGGCTCCTTCGAATCCAGCCGAAATCATGGTCTCTATAGGGAGAAGGGTCTTAAGGAAAGCCGCAAAGGCTATCTTCCTCAGGGCATGGGATTCCCGTATCCTTTCCCAGACCTGGCGCTCCTCTTCGGTATCAGAAAGAAGGTAACCAAGAAGGGCCAATTGGCTGGAACCCAGTCCATTCTTGGCAAGCCAGAGTGTAACATCTTGATCTTTGATGGCCACTGAGAGGAGGTAGACACATTGTTGGAGAAGAGGGAGATCCAGGCCATAGAAACGTCCAGCCTCTTGAAGTCTATTTGAGAAACGGAAGGTGTAGAACTCTGGAGCACCATGATGAAGTGCATGTCCGGTCTCATGGTGTATTACACCCTGGACGATTGTCCCATCGATTCCCATCAATCTTTCTTGACAAATATGGATCCTTGGATAACCCCTCCATGCATCATGGGTGGCCAGAAAGTCTGTTTCTTCTCCTGTGACAACACCGAGTTCTTTCTTTTCTCTCTGATAGAAGTCCTGATATTTCTCCATCGTTTTCCAGATCGATACGGACAGATAAGGAGGAGGAGAAGAAGGCACTTCCTCTATTTCCAGAACCTCGTTCACCCACGTTCTGACCTGGGTCAAGAAGCCCTCGTCTACCTCCTCGTGGGCTACCATTTGAATCTGCGTGCCCATTCGACAACTCATCTCCTTTTATCCGGGACATGGGGACCGATATGACCAAAGGGAGTCTGACAAAGAACGGTCCGCTTAAAGCTCTAAAAACTCATCCGGAGCCAAGCTGGTTGCCAACATCACCCAATTGATATCATGATGCGCTATCCAGGTGTCGGCTTCCCTGTTTGTCCCCTCAAGCCAGAACTTCTCGATGATCTCCCTTAGCCCTGCATACCTGCTCAGGCTCTTAACCACCGAATGGAGTGAATCTTTTTTCCGTAAAAGCCCGGATTTTTGCTCAATCAGCTCCCGTATTTTTCCGACGGCCTGTAATCCAATGGACAGCCCCAGCTCCCGAAAGGCAGGACGGTAACCAGCAGGGAGCTTCAAAGAATTTTCTTTCACAAAAGAATTCAAACCGAACAGGGAAGACTCCAATAAAGTCTCCAGCAGGCCGGCTTGTTCAAGATTTCCGCTGACAATCAATTGGGCCACCCCGCAGGCATCAAACAGAAGACCGCCGATACCAAGAGGGTCATCTGTAGCCCAGCTCCTTCCTTCACAAATATTGGCTATGTCGAAAATCTCTGCACGGAGATCGTTCCGCATTGATTTTTTCGGGTCTTTTGCTGCAGTCGCCTGAAGTTCGTTGTAGGTGACAAAACCGTCGAGAGGGTCATGTTGCCCCATGGACGGCACGAGAGGGAGGGAGAGGTCTATACTCATTTTCCAATACATACGCTTCGGACCATCGTAGGACGGAGCATAGACAAACCTGGCATGGGCGGTTTTCGCAAGCTCCACCGCCCATGTATTGAACTTCAAATTCCCTGTGACCCTGCTTACACGGTTGAGGGCATGCATCCACTTCGTCAGATAATGGTAGTACTGCCCATCCCGATCCCATTCCAGACGTTCGTTAAAAGGATCATTGGACCCACGTTCCTGCAATTGCTTGCCTATCCTCAATCCCCCTTTGGTGGGATGCAACCTGCCGTCCTCTTCATCGAGGCCACTGATCCAGCCGGTCCTTGAGTCGTCTTTGCGGTGGCGGCCGAGTGTGTCGTGAACTTGATCAACGAGCTTCAGTGCCAGATCCTTGAATTCCTCGCCCCCGGTCTCCTGATAAAGGCCGAGAAAGTTGCAGACCGCGAATGCGTCGGTCCATAAGTAGCGCCGCGGCGCACTGCTTGCTGGTGACAGTCCGGTTTTTCCGGCAAATTCCATCATGATTTCCCGGACAGTGGGCTGAGATTCATTTTGTTTCACTGGCATAATGCTGCTATTTCTCCAAACCTGCCGCCATAATGCAGTGAAGGGTCTACCGTGGCACTCCGAGCCTCCCGGCAACCTCCCTAATGCTTATCCCCAGGCAGGGAGCACATCCCCGCTGAGGATTTCAAGGATGCACCTGTTATTGTTCCGGGTCAACTCGCCAAGCATCATTATCAATCCATAACTACTTCAAAAAAAGGGAAGAATCAAGGAGAGAAATGAGGGATAAGGCATTAGCCATAAGGTATTCCTATCAGCGAAGTCTTGGGCTCATCCATAAAGAAGTTGGCCCTGCCCTGAAGCATAGCGCAAAGGGCATAACTCCATAAGTGATTGAGTCATTGGGTCCATTGGGTTATTGAGTTACGAACCTCGCAGCAAGGCAGTCATTTCTGACTAAATTTTGTAGTTAAGAAATTCTGCCCTTCTGACTGGCTGGTGATGGGCGCTGCCGAGCGCACAATATGAGATGATATTTACCCCGTTAGAAATGTTGCCCCACTGCTCCCTCCGGGCCAGGCTCCGCCCCGGAAGGGCTCATGCCCCGGAGGGAGACCCTCTCTCCGAGCCAGAGGCTCTTCTGAGCCGGAGGCTTGGCCGGCGGCTGCAGCGGGGTTAGATTTTATGGAGCACTTTATAAAAGTGCTACCATTTAGAATAATTCCGGGTTCCGCCCCGTAGGGGGCTCCACCCCGGAGGGCGGGGGGTAATGCCCCGCTCGGTTTCGAGTCGCAACGACTGGAATTTCTAACGGGGTGAACCTCTCAGGGAAGCACAATTTTTTTTGAGGTGCTTCCATTTTCAGCCGCCCCCCTTTTCAGTTATTCTACCAAATCAGTTGATAAGATTCTCACCTTTTGATAAACTTTTATAAGAACTGGAAAACAAAGGAGCAATAGCAGGTCCAGAAGGGCTGACGGTGAAACTCCCCAATTATAAAAACGCAGTTATTTCGCAGACGAAAATTATTGGATATCTGCTCTCTATCAAGCACCGCAATGGTCGCAGCAAGGCAGAATTTTTTACACAATTGGGTTTTTCATATGATGCATGGGAGGACCTTGTTAAAGCACTACTGCAACACGCCGCTGATAACGACGTGACCAAGATTGAAGATTCACTATTTGGCACGCGATATATTATTGAAGGCTTGCTATTTGCACCAGGCGGAAGACAGGCTATCATTCGCTCAGTCTGGTTTATCGAGACAGGAGAGGATATTCCAAGGTTTGTCACTGCTTATCCATTGCAAAGGAGGACCTGATGATTAAAGAATTAGAAAGTGTTGTGCTGGCAACTGATCTGCCGGAATATGGTTTAAAAAAGGGCGATCTTGGCACGGTGGTATTGGTGCATCGTGATGGAAAAGGATACGAGGTTGAGTTTGTGACTCTGGATGGTGAGACGGTAGCAGTGATTTCAATGCCTCCTTCACAAGTTCGTCCGATTGGTCGGCGGGAGATTGCACACGCCCGAGACGTAACAAGCATTTAAAGGGTCCTAAACGTGGAGTCAGGAAAAGCCCCGGGTGTCATCCATAAAAAAGTTGGTCCTGACTTATTAGCATAGCGCATGGCGTAGAGCAATATTACTGCGGCCACGGAGGACGGCGGACGTTGGGCGCGAATAAATGGTTGATATGAATGGTGGCGGTGCAGGGATTTGAACCCCGGACACTGCGGATATGAGCCGCATGCTCTGACCGACTGAGCTACACCGCCAGACCCATTAAATTTTACTGAATCCCCAACAATTGTCAATACTTTTATCACCCTCTCCTCAATCCCCTGAAGCGGTGAAAAAAATTCAGGAGAAGGTCGGACAGGGGTATCTTCCTGCCTACCGGCAGGCAGGCAAAGTTTTACAATTGCGGATCATTTGAGAGAATAAGGGTAACAAAACGTCGTAATCAGGCCACACTACTAATATTTTCACATTTCTTCTGCTTGACGTCATAAGGTGCCGCTGTAAAACTTTTACGACATCCCCGCCCGACCTTGAAGCTTTGAGTGATTTTTTCACACCTTCCCTCCCGCCAAGGGGAGGGGAGCTAAATGCTTGAAACGATCGATGAAGGAATGCCTTTTTTAAGCGTGTTGTGTTATGATTCTTTTCAATGAATCGAAAGGATTTTAAAAAAGCAATCCTTCTTTTATTATCCTTGGTAACCATCCTTTGGGCATTCGAAGACGCCGTTGCTTCATCGCCCAATTTTGATTTTAATATTCAATCCCACCATTTGATTATCCAGATCGATCCATCTCAACATTTCCTCAAGGCGGAAGATCGAATTGAGATAAATATGAAATGGGGAAGACTCCAAACTCTTTCATTTCTCCTCAATCCAAAATTGAAAATCACCCGGATCGTTGACCAAAGGACAGGACAGCCTCTCCATTGGTCTGAAACCTCTTTTTCAGCCCATGCCAAAAGAGTGGATGTCTCTCTTCAAAAAATAGAGGAGTCTCCGGTTCTCTCCATTTTTTATGAAGGTCCTATCTATGACCCTGTTGTCAAGGAAAGGGAGCTTCAATTTATAAGAGGAGATCAAACCTATGGACTGATTAGTCCAGAAGGGGTCTATTTGTCATCTGTTAGCCACTGGTATCCTGGTATACCGGATTCAATGGCTAAATTCCAAGTCGAGGCAATGATTCCCGAACCATTTCGAATCGTCACCCAGGGTGAACTGGTATCTGAAAATGTCAAAGGCGGCACCTGGAGAAGCAAATGGGTTGATGGATTGCCGGCTGAAAGTCTCACTCTTGTTGCCGGAAAATATTCTATTAAAACACGGAAGGTAGACGGCATTAAAGTCTCCACTTATTTTTTTCATGAGGATGACCGGTTTTCAGAAATATTTCTAAATGCTGCGGAAGAATATCTAAAAATCTATTCAGGCCTTTTGGGCCAATACCCTTACAAAAAGTTTGATATTGTCCAAAACTTCTTCTCAAGTGGCTATGGTTTTCCTACCTTCACCCTTCTTGCGCCGGAAACCATCAGGCAAGGGAAAGAATTCCTCAGACCAGGCGCCTTGGACCATGAGATTGTCCATTCGTGGTGGGGACATTATGTCAGCATCAAGCCTGGAACAGGAAACTGGGTGGAAGCTCTGACCACTTATTGTTCCAATTACTACTATAAGGAGTTGAAGATAGGAAAGGAGATTGCTCGTAAACATCGACAGGATGTGATGCAGAAATATGCCATTCAAGTCCCTCCGTTAAAAGATTATTCTCTCCGGAAGTTTGAAGGTAAAGACACCGAGTTAGACGCACAGGTTGGTTATGGAAAAGGTTCCATGGTCTTCCATATGCTCCGAAGGATCGTTGGAAAAGACCTCTTCTTTGCCACCTTGAGGCAATTTGCAATGCAATACGGGGGCAAACAGGCCAGTTGGGAGGATATTAAGAAAGTCTTTGAAGAGGTAAATGGCAAGCGACTGAGTCACTTCTTTTCTCAATGGTTAGATCGTCCTGGGGGACCACAACTAAAATTGGAAAATGTTGGAGTTCGGGTCTCTTCAAATGGTTACATCGTCTCAGGGGAGGTGGTCCAGGAGGGTGATGTTTACCAGCTTCTCCTCCCAATTGAATTTGATGATGGTTCGGGAGAGAGACGCCTTTTTTTGGAGGTTTCAAAAAGAAGAAGCTCTTTTTCTATGGAAGTTCCAAAAACTCCACTCAAACTTACTTTAGACCCTGATGGTCATCTCTTTCGAAGATTATACCCAGAAGAAATTGTCCCTGGATTGAATGCCTTGCTGGAAGACCGTGAAAAGATTTTTATCGTTTCAGATCAGGGAGACGAGGAAAGTCGAAAAATCTATTTTGAACTGGCCAGAAAAGCAAAGGAGCAAAAGGGCGGAGAAATTCTATCGATCAAAGATGTAACAGAAGAGAAACTTAGAAATTCCTCTGTGGTGCTTTTAGGGGAAAGCTGGAAATCTCCAATCATTTCTAAACTCATTTCTCATCTTCCAAAACCCGTTGATCACAAAGAGGGTTCGTTTTTTATAAAGGGGAACAGGGTGGATGAAGGAGATGAATCCCTCCTTCTTACCTTTCCCAACCCTCTTCATCCCGGGAAATGGGTGACCCTTTACTTTGGAAGATCAGCCAGCGCTCTTTCACGAGCCAGGTGCATCTTCTTCTATGGCTGGGATAGTTACATTCTTTTTAAGAATGGAAGGCCAAAAGAGAAAGGAAATTTTTCTCCTGTCCAATCCTTCGCCTCTTATGATTTTTTGAAAAGAAGCCATTATAATGAGATCCAACCCACTGGCGGGTTACATATCTTCCTTGCTGACTGGATTCCTTAATGAGATGGGGGGACGGGGTGATGGGGAGAGGGAAAGAGGAAAATGGAAATAGCGGAACAATGGAATCATGGGAGATCAGAAGCGGTTAAGCGGCCACGCGACACGGGCATGGTCACGATAACTGGCTGAGTGCGGAGGGAGGACCGAATAATGGGAATCGCTTATTTCGATTGTTTTTCCGGAGCAAGTGGAGATATGATCCTCGGCTCACTGATCGATGCCGGGTTGAGTCCCCGACGATTGAGAGAGGAGTTGAAAAAACTTCAAATCCCAACCATTCATTTAAAAGTTAAAAAAGTACTTAAAAAAGGAATTTCTGCAACCCAAGTGATTGTGGAGGGGAGAAATGAGAAAAGATCCCATCGCAATTTGAAAGAAATCCTGAAGATCGTTGAAAGAAGCAGTGTGGAGACCGAAGTAAAGGAGAAGAGCAAAGAGATTTTCAAGCGGATTGCTTCAGTGGAGGGAAAGATTCATCGAACTCCAATGGAAGAGGTTCACTTCCATGAATTAGGGGGATTGGATTCCATCGTTGATATTGTTGGATCGGTATGGGGTATTCGACAATTGGGGATTGAAAAGATCTATGTCTCAAAGGTGAATGTAGGAGCAGGATTTGTAAAATGCGAGCATGGGATCCTTCCCATTCCTGCTCCTGCCACGCTATCCTTGATGGACGGGAAACCCATCTATTCCTCAGGAATAGAAAGAGAACTCCTTACTCCTACTGGGGCTGCTATCCTCTCCACATTGGGTTCTGAATTCGGTCCAATGCCTCCTACCCATGTGGAAAGAATAGGGTATGGGGCTGGTCGGGATAACCTTCCCCATCCCAATCTCCTAAGGTTGATCATCGGAACTTCGGAATCAACTTCTGGAAAAGAGAAGGTGATGGTCATCGAAACGAATATTGATGACATGAACCCTCAGTTCTATGACTATCTGATAGAAAAACTATTGGCCATGGAGGTTCTGGAAGTATTTATCACTCCCATCCTGATGAAGAAGAATCGACCAGGCCATCTCTTCACCGTGATTTGTCCCTCTGAAAAGTTACCTTCCGTTACAAGATTTCTTTTAAGAGAGACGACCACTCTTGGTTTGAGGTGGCATGAAGAAGAGAGGGCAAAAGCCGACCGAGAGATCTTAAACATTCAAACCCGATATGGGAAAATCCGTTTCAAATTAGCGAGATGGGAAGGGAAGATAGTCAATCTTTCCCCGGAATATGAAGATTGTAAAAGATTGGCGTTGGAGAAGGGAGTTCCTCTTAAAGAGATCTTTGAAGAAGCAAAAAGAGCGGTGATACCTTTACAGGGAAATAAGCGACAGATTTCGCACAGAAGGCTTGAATAAAAGGCGTAGAAGGCCCGTCTATATATATTAAAAGCCTCTAACCCTTCCTTGAAATTTCTATATAGAGGACTTATATTATATTAAAAGGAGGGAAAAAATATGAAAGCCAATAGATTGATTGAGATTTTAGCATTGTTGTTGGCTTTGACCTTTTTGGGTCCTTCTCAAGGATGGGCCCAATTGTCTCCTTACGCCGGAGGGGGACAGCCCAAACCGGGGACGCACGCGCCCATTATTACCCACACTTTTGCTGTGGAGAAGGGGTATTATGGATATATCTGGAAGATCTATATCGAGGCAGAAGACCCAGATGGTGATATGCTGAGAATTGCAGCAGTGGTGGATCAACCCGGTTATGGTCATTATCCAACCGATTGGATCTATCTCAAACCCCAATATCAAAAGCATTTTAAAGGCTATGTCCAGTGGAATACCTTCAGTTCAAAAGCGTCGTATCTGAGGGAGTGGACTCAGATTGAGTTAAAGGTTTCCGTTATCGATAAGGCTGGAAATGAAAGCAATGTGGTCGTTTTTCCATTTGAGTTCGTTTCAGGAGTGAAAGGTCAATATCAATCCGAGCCATCCGCTCCATTTGATCAGGGGGATCTGCCAAGACTGGGATACATTCATATTGATTTATTTGAGCCGACTTTGATGGGAAATGAGGGAGTGAGGGATAATTAGGACATTTGCGCCGTCGGTTTAAATAAATACTTGTTCGAAGGACCCAAAGGAGAGGGGTCCTTTTTTATTTCCCCTTGCTTTTCTTGCTGTAGGATGGTAAAAATTTTTTATCGTCTCTTATTTCATCATGAAGGAGGGAATCCATGGAACAAATTATTTTTCAAAAGAAATCTGTTATTGCTTTAGTGTTGGTGATCATTTTAAGTGCGGCATGGTTAGGCTGTTCGACCACTGTTAAAGAGCGGCAACAAGGTCAGCCTGCAACAGGAGCAACGGGAGAGGCAAAGACAGAAGGGGAGGGGACGGGCAAGTATTATCTTGACGATGTCCGTGTCCCAAGCGAATTAAATTATAAGCCGAATAAATCTTTCGTCTACGAAACTCCAAGATTTAAGACAGGTATTTTACATTTTTCAAAATGGCGGCTCGATGTATCTTCTTTAATCGATTTTTTTACTTATAATATGGAAAAGGATAATTGGAAACTGGTGAACAGTTTTAGAGGGAAAGAGTCCTTTCTCAATTTCTCAAAACCCGATAAAACCTGTTCGATCAAGATGGTTGAAAAATGGTATGGTGCGACAGAAGTGGAAATTCGAGTCGGTCCGTTAGGAGAAAAAAAGATGTAAGAGTGGAGTATGTTATTCAACCAAGTCAAAAGGACCGTTGACCGCTACCATTTATTAGAGAAAGGCGATCGGTTGATTGTGGGTGTCTCTGCGGGGGTAGATTCAATGGTCCTCCTCCATTTATTGAATACCTACCGTGAAGCGTTTGACCTTTCTCTCATCGTCGCTCATGTCAATCATGGTCTCCGACCCGAGGAGTCGGAAAAAGAAGCCGAACTGGTCCAGAAGGAGTCAGAGCGGCTCGGCTTACCCTTTGAATATGGGCGATTCAATGTGAAGGAATTTCAAAAACTGGGGGGACTTTCTCCACAGGATGCAGCCAGAAGGATTCGGTTCCATTTCTTTCATGATCTCCTCAAAAAGCATTATGCCCAGAAGATTGCATTAGGCCACAATGCAGATGATCAGGTGGAAACCGTCCTCTTAAGACTGATCAGGGGGTCTGGGTTACAGGGTTTAAAAGGGATCCTTCCTATCCGGGAAGGAAAGGTGATTCGACCTCTTCTTGAGGTCTGGAGAGGGGAGATCGAATCCTTTGCTATAGAAAAAAAGATTTCTTTTCTCTTAGATTCATCAAATCTGAAGCACGACTACCTTCGGAATAGAATACGCCTTGCTCTGATTCCCTTGATGGAAAGGGAGTATCAGCCTAATTTCAGGGAGATTATTCTGAGAACCTCGAGCATTCTCAGGGAGGAAAATGATTATGTAGAGAGGGGAGCAGAGGAGGCATATCAAAAGATCGTCCGGGAAGAGAGGGATACCCTTTCTTTCAAATTCTCAGAGTACCAATCTCTTCATCAGGCTATTCAATGGAGAGTCCTCAAAAAGATATTCGAGAGGATTTATGATTGGGGAATGGACATGGAAGAAGGGGGATGGTCAGATGTTCATAAAATTTATCAGAAATTGCACCAGTCTTCTCCAAGCTTCCTTTTAGAGTTACCCCGTGGAGTCTGGGTTGAGAAACGGTATGACATTGTTTTATTGGAGAAGGGAGGGATAAAACCATTTCCACCTTTTGAAGTTGAACTTATTTTCCCAGGCCGTACCTTTATCGAAGAGATAAAAAAAGAAGTGGTGATCGAAAAAGCAAATTTGAATCAATTTAAGGATTGCAAGGAATCTCCCCACCTATCTCTTATGGATTACGAAAGCCTCCAATTCCCACTGAAAATTAGAAATTTCAGACCAGGAGATCGATTCCACCCATTAGGAGTCAAGGGGACCCAAAAGTTGAAGGAGTTCTTTATCGATCATAAGGTTCCAAGGTTTGAGAGATTGAAGATCCCTCTGCTTATTTCAGGAGAGATGATTGCCTGGATCGTTGGATATAGAATTGATGAACGGGTAAAGGTCACCGAGAAGACCAAAAAGATTTTGAAAGTAACGGTCGTTTAGAGAAACTTCTTTTTATTTTCCAACACTCACTGCTCAATCCAGAATTTCTATAACACCCCTTGACAACCAATGGAGTCTTAGGTTAAGAAAGTTTAATTCCTATAGAAAAAGTATGATTTTATAACCTATGAAAATATCAACGAAAATAAGATATGGATCAAGGGCAATGTTAGAACTTGCCTCTCGTTATGGAGAGGGGCCTATTGAATTAAAAGAGATAGCCAAGAAAGAAAATATATCTCTAAAATATCTTGAGCAAGTCATTAATCCACTTCGTGCGGCTGGCTTGGTTAAATCGATTCGTGGGTCCAAAGGGGGGTATTCATTAGCCAAACCTCCTTCTGAAATCTGTTTGTATAATGTGATCGAAACTTTGGAGGGCCCTCTCAATTTGCTTGAATGTTTGCGTGATTCAAAGGTTTGTCAGAAAGTCCCATCATGTGTAACTCGTGATATTTGGAAAGAGGTTTCAGAAGCGATATCTAAAATCTTTTATTCGGTTACTTTAGAAGATATGGTCAATCGAAAAATAGAAAAAGAAGGGCGTAACCCTTCGATGTACCAGATTTAATCCCCCTCTGTCCCCCTTTAGAAAAGGGGGATTTAGGGGGATTTGAAAGTGCTGAACTTTTGTTGGGAGCGAGGAAATGGCGAAAATAGCCAACTTTATTTCTGAATTGATAGGGAACACACCTTTATTGAGATTGAAACGAGTCACCCGTGGGTGTAAGGGAGAGGTCATAGCAAAACTTGAGTCCTTTAACCCCTGTGGAAGCGTCAAGGATCGTATTGGTGTTTCTATGATTGAAGCGGCCGAGAAGGCCGGATTGATAAAGAAAGATACGATTATTTTAGAACCTACCAGTGGAAATACAGGGATTGCTTTGGCCTTTATCTGTGCATCGAAAGGTTATCCGTTGGTTCTGACAATGCCAGATACGATGTCTACTGAGAGAATTCATCTCCTCAGAATATTTGGAGCAGAACTGATCCTGACGCCGGGCAACGAAGGGATGACAGGTGCAGTGCGATTGGCGGAGGAGATGGCTTCCAAGGATCCTCGATATTTTATCCCACAACAGTTTAAGAATCCTGCGAACCCAGAAATCCATAGAAAGACGACTGCTTTGGAAATCTGGGAAGATACAGACGGGCAAGTTGATGTTTTAGTGGCAGGGGTGGGAACGGGGGGAACGATTGTTGGGATTTCTGAAGTCATTAAAAATAGAAAACCAGAATTCAAGGCCATTGCTGTAGAACCGGAGAATTCTCCAGTCCTCTCCGGAGGGATGCCAGGACCTCACAAAATACAGGGGATCGGCGCAGGTTTTGTTCCAGAAGTGTTTCGAATGGATTTGGTCGATGAGGTGATCAAGGTGTCAAATGAGAATGCGGGATTGTTGGCAAGAAGGCTTGCCAAAGAAGAAGGAGTATTGGCAGGAATCTCTTCCGGTGCAGCAGTATGGGCGGCCATTGAAGTAGCGAAGAGGCAGGAGAGCGAAGGGAAGATGATTGTCGTCATCCTACCCGATACTGGAGAACGGTATATCAGCACCTGGCTGTTCAGTGAACTCAAATAAGTGATAAGGAATTGTCTTACGTTTGTGGGTAAAGATGCTCGTATCGTTTAGTGTTAAAGGGTTACGGCCAAAGAGATAAAAGAAGAATGACATAACCCTGACCGAAACAGGCATCGCCACCTTAACCTTTAGACGACAGACTGTTATTCACGAGGGGGTGATCTTATGTTATGGATCATGGGTAGCCCTGCCATGCACCACGTCGGGTGCATGGCAGCCCTGAACCACGATGGATTTAGGGCCGAGCCCTGAACCACGATGGATTTAGGGCCGAGCCCTGAACCACGATGGATTTAGGGCCGAGCCCTGAACCACGATGGATTTAGGGCCGAGCCCTGAACCTTACATGGTTTAGGGCCGAGCCCTGAACCACGATGGATTTAGGGCCGAGCCCTGAACCTTACATGGTTTAGGGCGAAAGGCACAATTTGAAATACCAAATTTATGTAGGAGGTAAAACATGGCCAAAACCATTGAGGGAATAAATGAGAAGATTAAGAAAGGAAAGGCGGTTGTCTTAACCGCCGAAGAGATAATTGATTATGCTGCCGAAAAGGGAGTAAAAAGGGCAGCTCAGGAAGTAGATGTCGTCACCACAGGGACCTTT
>Ga0210056_1000068_pt1 | contig 64471 bp, 65 predicted proteins | sample CryGeyCG2014_080_2_FD_183965 | JGI IMG/M metagenome (GOLD analysis project Ga0210056, IMG submission 183965) | Groundwater microbial communities from aquifer - Crystal Geyser CG07_land_8/20/14_0.80 (SPAdes) (version 2) | ecosystem: Environmental > Aquatic > Deep subsurface > Groundwater | place...
CCGCAGTTGCACCCGCCTCTCTGAGTATCGCTGAAATATTATACGTAATTGTTTTTATCTACCTCTTTACTTTGCCAGCCGACATTCAAATCAAAGGACTGGCAATAAGTGTCGTTATAGGAGGCTTCGGTCAATATTTTATCCAGAAAATTGCCGTGCTTAATAAAGGATTTCCGATAAGACTGCAATTTAACCTGAACCATCCCGGTTTGAAAAAAATACTTTTCCTTATGATACCTGCAATGATTGGCTTTTCTGTTGACCAGGTTAATGCTTTTGTTGATACAATATGTGCATCATTTCTACGGGAAGGGGCTATCACTGCATTGTATTACTCAAACAGACTTATGCAGCTCCCGCTGGCATTGTTCGGTATTGCAATGGCGACAGTTGCGCTGCCCACGATGTCACGTAGTGTTGCAAAAAACGACATAGATGAGATGAAAAACACCCTGAATTTCTCTATGAGAATGGTATGTTTCACGCTCATACCTGCAACAGCGGGATTGATTGTTATCGGGTTACCGATTATAAGATTGTTATTTGAACATGGCAGGTGGACCCTGGACGCATCTTCAATTACGTTTTCAGCGCTGGTGTTTTATTCAACGGGTCTTCTTGCATTTTCTGTCGTGAAAATTCTCGCAAGTGCATTTTATTCTTTCAGGGAAACCAAAGTCCCTGTAAGAGTTGCATGTTTATGTATGCTGGTAAATATTGTGCTGAACATAATATTGATGAGACCGTTGGGTGTGGGAGGTCTGGCACTGGCAACATCCATAGCCTCCTGGCTGAATGCTTCAATATTATTTTATTTCTTGAGAAAAAAAATAGGCAAAATCGGAGGTAAAAAGATACTTAATACTCTAATTAAGGTCTGTATTGCAACTGCCGGCATGAGTATTGCCGCATATATATTGAGTTTTTTCCCTCATCGTATTTTTATAATAATTGTTACAATACCGGCTGCCCTGATGGTTTATTTTTATATCTCCAAACTATTAAAAATTGAAGAACAGAAACTCATCCTGGAACTTTTAACAAAGAAAAACTTACCTGCAGATGAATAAAGACAAATTATCTTTAATACCCCACACTCCCGGCATATACCTGATGCGCACCTCATCGGGAGAAATTATATATATCGGCAAAGCAATAGACCTGGCAAAACGCGTAAGAAGTTATTTTACCAAAAAAGTTAATACGCCACTTCCCGCGACAACATTTCTATCCAATGTTAAAGTTGTGGATTATATTATTGCAGAATCAGAAAGAGACGCTTTAATACTTGAGAACAGACTTATAAAGAAACTCCAGCCGAAATACAATGTCCTGTGGCGTGATGACAAATCTTATCCGCATTTAAAAGTCACCCTGGACGAGGATTTCCCAAGGGTTCTTCTCACAAGACAAATAAAAAAAGATGGGTCAAAATACTTTGGACCGTACCATAACACAGGTGAAATAAAGAAATTACTGCGCTGGTTGGGGAAAACTTTTAATATAAGACAATGTAAGATAGACTTTAGATATAAAAACTTACCCGATGGGAAAAGAGTCCAGGGATGTGTGTATTATCATATTCAGCAGTGCAGGGGCCCCTGTCTGGGTAAAGTTGCACCTGAGGAATACAGAAAAAATATTGATAAATTGTTGATGTTCCTTGAAGGAAAATATACCGATTTAATAAGAATACTGGAAAAGGAAATGCATAAGGCAAGCGGGAAACTATTATTTGAAGATGCAAAAATTGCACGGGATAATATCAGGGCAATTGACAGGATGTTTGAAAAAATAAGTTTTCGTGAAGCGAATCAGGACGATATAGTCGGACATATAAAAATTACCCGTGCTTTGAGTCAAATCAAGGATTGTCTTGGTTTGCCTAAGGTACCTGTAACAATTGAAGCGTTTGATGTGTCAAACACTTATGGCAACCAACCCTCTGGTTCAATGGTAAGATTCTACAAGGGCGAACCGGACAAAAATAATTACCGCAAGTATAAAATAAAAACGGTTTCCGGCATAGATGATTATTCTATGATAAGAGAAATCGTTGAAAGAAGGTATTCCAGGTTAATAAAAGAAAACAGGAAACTGCCTGACTTTATACTGATTGACGGAGGACGCGGACATTTAGAGAGTGCAAGGGGTGTGCTTGAGAAACTTAAACTGAAACATTTACCCGTAGCGTCTCTTGCAAAGAGTGAAGAAACGATATTTATAGACGACAAACAAATAAATTTGCCACAGGATTCACCTGCATTGCTCCTGTTAGAGCATATCCGTGATGAGTCGCACAGATTTGCATTAAAATATCACAGGGAAAGAAGAAAAAAAGTATGGGGACGGTTCTAATATTAGTCATTATAATTATTTCCTCCGGTATTGCTTTTCCTGATTTTAAGGAAGACTGTGCTTATGATGATATTATTATTTATCACTCTGCCAGGAATAATCTTGACCCTTTTCTGGTAAAAGCAATAATCAAGGTTGAGTCGGATTTTGACCCCGACTGTATTTCATCAAAAGGCGCAAAAGGTTTAATGCAGCTTATGCCATCTACTGCAAAAATGCAGGGGTCAACCAGAATGCTCCATCATCCGGATACAAATATTGCTGCCGGCACAAGACATCTGGCGATTCTTTTTTCAAAATATCACAATAACCTTGATTTAGTCCTTGCTGCCTATAATGCAGGGATACTGGCGGTCAGTAAATATAAAGGTGTGCCTCCTTATACGGAAACCAGGAGTTTTATTAAAGTAGTTAAAAAGTATCACAAACATTACAAATCAAACGGTTATATGAAAATAAAAAAAGTCTATTCTTTTATTGATTCCAAAGGAGTGCTGCATTTTTTTAATGAATAAAAAAATGACCCGAATTCGGGTCACCCTGAACTCCGTGAAGGGTCTCAATTATCCAAAATTTTATAAGAAGGTCTGGATTGAATGCATGAAAATACCGGAAGGAGAAACCCGCACATATAAACAGATTGCAGAAAAGATAGGACACCCTAAAGCATATCGTGCAGTGGGTTCTGCCCTTGCCGGAAACCCTTTTGCACCATTTATCCCCTGCCACAGGGTCATCCGTTCTGACGGTAAATTAGGGAATTATTCCGGTCCCGGCGGGATAAAGGAAAAAAAATCTCTATTGAAAAAAGAGAGAAAACAGATTTTTTGACAATGTATTAATTTTTATATACAATAATTCTTGTGAAAAACAATAAAATAAATCTAGTTAACCCGGTTAATTCTCACCAAAGGACTGTCTGGCAAAATATTCTACCTGCAGAACGTCTGAGACGTTCCTGGATAATGCGCAATAGGATTAAAAATCTTATTGACATACATGATAAAAAACTTTTTCCAAAACCTTAATTCTTCCCCCGTCCGTTATTTAGTTATCAGTGGACAGGCAAGCGTAATATATGGCGCCGCTACATTTTCAGAAGATATAGATTTATGGGTCAGCCCTTATGAGGAAAATTGGAACATCTTATTAAAAGTTCTTAAAAAAGTAGATGCCAGAGTATATAAATTAACCCCACCAATAACAATGGAATTTATTAAAAAAGGGCATGGTTTTCATTTTGAATTAAACCTGAATAATAAAAAATCGTCTCCCTTATTTTTAGATACTTTAGGCTCAGTCCCAAGGGTTAATTCTTTTGAAAAAGCATGGCAAAATGCTGTATACGTAGAAACTGACTGGGGTAGCATACCTGTGATGGGCTTGCGAAATCTTGTAGAGATTAAGAAAACACAACGTCTCGGCGATTACCCCGTAATATCTAATCTTGTCCGTATTGAATACGAGAAACATGAACGCAGTAAAATAGATTCCAAAACATGGAAATGGATATTGACAAATAGCTACGATATAGATGACATGATTTATTTTCTGAAAAATCATAAATCAGCATATAATATTGCCTCTTCTATTTACCGACCATGTATGTCATATTGTTTGAAAGCAATAGATAAATCCACGCGGAGAGAAACTTATTTCAAACATGCTTCCAGAGAAATTGCATTGGAGATAGAAGAAATTCGGCAAAGTGACCGTGAATACTGGAAACCTATTATTAAAGAATTGAAAGAATTAAATAAAAAAGGACAACTCCTTCCTGTAGGAAGTACGGTTCCACTCATCGTTTGATTGCTCCTGCCAGTCCCCAGAGAACTGCAAGAGAAGCAAGAAACAGAGAGCAATCCTTCAGCATATGGTTGTATTGAGCCACCTGCCCCCATTTTATAAAACATAAAATTCCACAGAACAACAGGAATAAACTTAAAACAATATAAACATAACTTATTAATTTATTTTTTTTCTCTGTGGAGAATGCGTTGTGTTTTTCTATTATTAACAACATTATGGACAACCAGAGCAACCATACAATGCGTTGCCAGATATTCAATCCGATAAAACAATAATACAGTCCAACAAATGGTTCAAAAACAACCCTTAAATTCGTCTTGGGTTCATTGCGGTCAATTATAACAGTCCTGAACATATCAGTTTTCCTGTTTCTTATTGAATTTACTATTATGTTTTCAACCTCAGCATGCTGCATTTTTTGCCAGTCCTCAATTTTTACTGTGGTCCACACATCATTTCTTGCCCCCCAGCCATGCCAGTTTGTTCCCCCTGTCATAATAAGATTTTTCTCTCTACAAAATGCGATTGTTTTCAATATTTCAGAAGCAGCCGGCATTTTTTTAGTATGACTGTATATTTCAAATCCGTCCACTCCAGATTTATATAATTTTTCAAATCCTGACCCGCGGTCTTCCCACCAGTGTGCAACTATAACAGCACCACCGTTATTATGGACATATTTGACGATATTCTTTGTTTCTTCGGTGGAATAAGGGGGATTTAATTTTTTCAACCCAAGCACCAGCAGATGATTGTTGTGTTTATCAGAAATTTCCTGCCCATAACAGATTTTTGAATTTATTTTATCTCTTTGCACCATATCTCTGATTACCGCTACCCCATTTGTACTATTGTGGTCAGTAATAAACCATGTATTAAACCCATTTCTCTTATGCCACCATATACTATACCGTGGCGTGGCTAATCCGTCGTGAGAATATATGGTATGACTGTGAAAATCAATTAAGGCCAGATTAGGAGCAGTCGGGATAGCATAGTACTTGTTCACAGGCAAAAAAATTACATAAAGACAAAATGTAATAAACCACAAAATAGCCAAAATAATTCCAGGTAAAATTTTCATAAATTTCTTTTGCAAAACCGTAAAAATAACTACAAAAAAAACAATCCAGCACAACCATGAAATCAACTGGTTTTTTACATCATAGAATGATAAGAAATAATCGGGTATGCTTATAAATGGTTCAATCGGGTATGTCCAGGAATTAGTTTTCAGGGTTAATTCTTCCGAAGGACGCTGGTTAGACAAATAAGATAGTCCTGCGGATAGATCCAGGAGAGTTATCTGGTGTCTGGGAAACATTAATAAAATGGCAAAAAAAATCAGGAGGATAATATATGTTTTTTTCAAGTTTCTAATAAACTATCAAACGAGCCAGAACGCCAATTAGAACAGCGAACATATTACCCAAGACAGTGTTTAACCAGGTGAAATCGTAAATCCGTAGTATCTTGTAAAATAAAGGTCTCATAAGCCATATAATAAGAAAAATAAGCCACCAATAACCCGGGAGCAAGAAGCAGGTAAAGACAACCAACCTGTCAATAATGAAATAATATTTACCCCGCAATCTATTCACCGGCTGGTCATATCCATAAATTACTTGTTCCAGGTAATAGATAACAATAGATGTAAAATGTGTAACAAAAACAACAAGCACCGCTAAAACAACCAGTTTTTCTTCAATTATTTCCCCGGTAGGAGGTGAGAAAAGGAATATCAGGATTATATGTATAATCTGGTCCCAGAGAAAAAACAGAAAATTATCATGTTTTAGTTCTTTCTTTATGTTTTTAACACGATATTCATCTTCAATAAAATGAATTATAAAAAGTATAAGTACACATAACCAGCCGGGTAATCTCCACCACTGTTGACCCAGATAATTCCAGGTAAATATAACAGAAAGCACTAAAAATATAGATGCGTGTGCCAGTACGCCCCATGTACTTTTGCTCTTCCAGACTGCCATTTTATTCGTTTGTAAAGTATAGTCAGTCAGAAAATGTGCTAAAAGAAGACGCCAGAAAATTATCATAAGCTACCCAATTTTTTCCTTCCAAGGACTTCAAATATATTTACGGATTTTTCTTTACCTTTAACCTTAACTTCACCCAGCGGTTTTGTTTCAACTATATTGCGAACCAGCTCATAAGTTACTTCTGAAATAATTATTCTTGTTTTGTAATCACGGGTAAGCCCTTCTATTCTTGAAGTAAGATTTACGGTATCACCCATAACCGTATAATCCATCCGCTGCGCTGAGCCAAAGTTGCCAACCACGCATTCCCCGCTGTTTATTCCAATGCCTATATCAATAAGATGCCTGTTCTCCTTCTCCCATTTTTTTCGCAATTCCTCTAACCCTTCTACCATCTCAACTGCACACAGGACTGCGCGTTCAGCATGATTTTCCTGGGGGACAGGCGCACCCCAGAAACACATTATAGCATCACCAATAAATTTATCAAGTGTACCGGCATACTTGAAAACTATTTCTGTCATAGCACTGAGGTATTCGTTCAGTAAACTTACGGTTTCTTCCGGAGGAAGTTTCTCGGACAACGTGGTAAACCCTACGATATCAGAGAATAGTACTGTTAGATTTTTTCTTTCGCCGCCCAGCCGTAGTTTTTCAGGATTGTCCGCCAGTTCTTTTATCACTTCCGGGTTTAGATAATAGGAAAAAGTCTTTTTTATCCATCTTTTTTCTCTCTCTTCAGTTCTGAACCTGTAGGTCATTATACCCAGATAAGAAAACATAATGCTCATTGATGGTTTTAAAGTATCTAAATTAAAATTATATTTATTAAATAGAAACTGGCAGATAAAGAAATACGCAACAATTGTGAATACCAATAACACCATACCATGCCACTGTTTCATCTTAAGAAATAAATTACCTTCAATAACTCCCAGCAGGATAATCAAAATAATAATTATAAACTCCGGTGACTGTCGTATGTAATCTCCGTTCAATAAATTGTCAATCACTGTTGCCTGGAATTCAACCCCAGGATAAAGATGGTCATACGGCATCGGATAATGGTCAAAAGCACCGACAGCTGTTGAACCCATAATTACTATTTTATCCTTAACCCATTCTTTGGGAAACGCTGCATCGTATATTAAATTGAATGAATACTTTATGTATCCCCTGCCCCCTTTTCTGTAGTTCACATATAACATTTCCTCACCAAAATCTTCCGGTTTCCTGTCCAGAAAACTTGCTGCAAGCTGCGCATTCAATGAAAAATATTTTTTCCCTTCGTATTCATATACAATCCTTGCAGACCTTAAAATGCCGTCTGAATCAGGATAAGAATTAGTAAGACCCAACAACTTATAGGAATCCTTCAGAATTTCAATTGGTTCAGTCAATTTTATTTTTGGCATAGGAACAATTTGCGGACTACCATTAATTATCTGTAAAACATTTTCAATGACATTATCAAAATAGGCTGCCCCTACGACAAATGCATTCTTTAAAGACAAAGACAGTAGTTTATCATAAGTTTGATTCTGGGGTTCCGGGAAAAGTATATCCATCCCTATAACCTTCACTCCCGCAGCGCATAAATTATCAATTGACTTTGCGTATATCTCTCTTGGCCAGGGAAACTGTCCAAACCGTGCCAGGGAGTCTTCGTCAATTCCAACTATAACAATATCCCTGGATACATCCTTTGGCCCCCGCACAATAAATTTCAAATCATACAATTTATACTCTAAAGTATTCAAAAAACCCGATTTCCATGTAGCAAAGACCAATCCCATGCAAAACACAGATATGATAATACAAATAATCCGATTCTTCTTCATTTTTTGACGATAGATACAGTATATTTATCAGTCTTTACTTCCTGACCCTTTGAATCAATGGCTGATATGTAAAAGGAAAAACTATCCTTTTTTTTGAGAACAGGAGTTTCGTAAATCCACTCCCCGGTTCTATTATTACCCGAAGAAAGCAGCATAGAATAAGTTGTGGTAAATTTCTTTTCGATACTGTGGTGAAAAAACGTCACTGCTTTCACTTCCCTATCGTCACGGACCTCAACCCTAAACGTTATTCTTTTCCCCAGTGCAGGAGATAGATTCAAATCTTTAAATCTAATCTCCGGTGGATTATCAACTACAGAAAAAACCTTCGTATCACTGATTAATGGTTTTATTTTTTCTTTCGGGGTAAAAACATTTACAGTGACAAAATAGTCACCTTCGGTTTTAGTATCATCAATAAAATATTTAACTTTATCTTTTTTAACTTCATTTACTGCAAGTATATATTCGGATGAAAATATAATATCAAAACCCCCGATATATACAGTTTCTATTTTCAATAGTAATTTACTCTGTAAACCGGAAGTATTTTTTAGCTCAAATTCTACGGGTATTGATTCATTAAATCTGCCCTTCTCGGGCAATGATAACTTTACTTCAGCTGTGACCGATGGTATCAACCCGGGTCCGGCAATCTCTACTGCAGGACTGCTCACCTTAATGGGTTGCACTATTTCTACTTTCGCTTTTTTCTCTTTTACCGCAACCTGTGGAATAATTTTTTCAAGTCTCTCCTCTACTCTGAATAACTTACTGACTTCCTTTACTTTTACAACATGTATTCTTTTGATAATAGCATCAATCTTTTTTGCATAAACTTTGACAAGCACCGGGTAATTCCCGGAAATCGTATCCGGGGGCAGGGAGCAAGGGAATTTAATCTTTTTTGACTGTTTCCGGGGAAGATACAAAACTGTAGGGGTAAATCTATATCCCTGCATTTCCACGTTCAGATTAAAATACTGTGGTCTAAATCCGGTATTAGTAATACCGACTTCTATACCAACTTCTTCAGCAGGAGTGAACGTTTTTTCAATACCCGTTATTTCTACTTTAGCCCGTGGGGAATTATAAATATACTGATAGAAAATTATTCCCCCGATAAATAATATTAGAATTGATACGATTAACGTTTTTATCATTCTTTCAACTTATCTACCAAGTAGGTCCGCGACTAAATTATCCAACGGGATTTCTTCCTGAGACTGACCGGTCATATCTTTTAGAATAACAGTGTTTTTATTCATTTCCTCTTCACCTATTATAACCGTCCAGGACGAGTTTAAAGAATTTGATAACCTCATCTGTGCTTTAAGACTTTTATCAGGATAAGGTCCTTCCGTAAATATATCATTCTTCCGTAACAATCTGGCGATTTTAATAGCCTGCCCTGCCAACCCTAAATTTCCCGTAAGTCCTGCGATTGCTATAAAAACTTTTTTAACCTTCTGCCCGGTCTTTTCCATTAATTCTATTGTTCTATCAACACCGATTGCAAACCCGCAGGCAGGGACACTCTCTCCACCGAGTTGTTCTACAAGCGTATCGTATCTGCCCCCCGCACTTACAGCATCCTGTGCACCGAGTTTCTCGGTAGATTTTATTTCAAATACTGTTCTTGTATAGTAATCCAATCCACGGACTAAATAACGGTCAACTTTGTATTTGCAATCTCCGGAATCCAGCAGGCTTTGGACACCATCAAAATGTTCTTTGCATCCGTCACACAAATAGTTTTCTATGGCAGGCAAATCCTTAAATTTATCCCTGTCATCTTTACAATCCAGAACCCTCAATGGATTTTTTTCCATCCTGTTATGACAATCCTTACATAAATCTTTTGATCTTGAATTTATTGATTTCAAAAGTTCTGCTCTGTATTTCTGCCTGCAATCTTTACATCCTAAACTGTTTATGTAAAGTTCAACTTTATCTTTCAAGCCTGCTTTTTCAAAAATTTCCATATTTAACAGGAGTATCTCCACATCAGCAACAGGATGAGCATTACCGAAGTATTCTGCTCCGATCTGGTAGAATTCACGGTATCTTCCTTTCTGTGGCCGTTCATATCTAAACATCTGGCCTAGGTAAAACAATTTTGTCACGGACGTAATTTTACCAAGACTGTTTTCTATATAGGCACGCACAACACCCGCAGTCCCTTCCGGACGCAGTGCCAATCTCCGCCCTTTTTTGTCAGTAAAAGTATACATTTGTTTTTCTACAATATCCGTCGTCTCACCTATAGTCCTTTTGAATAATTTTTCATCCTCAAATGTAGGCGGTCTTATCTCCTGATAGTTATATTTAGATAAAACCTCAACAGATATATTTTCTAATTTCCTGTAAAGTTCTGCCTGTTCAAAAAGTATATCCCGCCTGCCGCGTGACTGAAGTTCCTCTTCCATCATTACTCCCATTACTCCAGAAAATTTTTCAATTTATCTTCATTCAGAATAACAAAACGATTATTTGAGTAATCTATATAGTCCAATTTTCGCAGATGATTCAGCACCCGCGTAACCATTTCTCTCACCGTACCCGCAAGTTCTGATATTTCCCTGTGGTCCAGCGGTATATCTATTTCAATGCCCTGTACTGTTCTTTTACCGTATTTCTTTCCAAGGTCCAGAAGTGTTCTGGATATCCTGCCAATTACATTATGAAATGAAAGCGACTCAATTTCTTTGTCCGCCTGACGTAACCTTCCAGCAATGACTTTTATAAGGTTTGAACATATCTCAAGAAAAGTCTTCAATAACTCCCAGAAATCATTCCTGTGTAGAGTTAAAATTTCACAATCTTCTATTGCCTGGGCAGAGGCAGACCTGATTTGTCCGTCAAGGATGGATAACTCGCCAAAAAATTCACCTGGCTCCAGGTAGGCAAGTACTTTCCTCCTCTTCCCCTGTTGCGTAAATATTTTAATCCTGCCGGAAATAAGTATGTATAGTGCAGCACCATGGGTTTGTTCAGAAAATATCACCTGTCCCTTTTTGTAATTTTCTTTTTTAGTAATTTGAGCGATACTCTGCAGATTTGTCTCGGGTAATCCCGAAAGAAGTCGGACTTTGCGCAGCATTTCTAACTTTGAGAGATTCATTTTTTTAAAGCATAGGAAATTATAACCCCGATAAATCGGGGAATCCCTGGGTAAACCCTTAATTCCTGGAATTAATCCTTCAGGATTTTACCCTTTAGGGTTTTATCCTTCCCTGTTTTACTGGAAACCAATTATAATTGTCCGTTCCCGCCATACCTCCTGTAATTATCATTTTCATAGCATCATCAGCGTTCAAATCTAAAGGTATTATCTTCTCCTCAGGGACGATAAAAAACCATCCTGTCGTTGGATTCGGTGTAGTCGGTATAAACAAAGTCACCATCTTTCTGTTGTCAGAAGAAACAAATTCCGATGTAATAAAACCAATAGACATAACGCCCTTCAGGGGCCATTCAAGAAGTGCTACCTGACGGTATTGTTGTTTCTTAGTAAACACATATTGGGTCAGTTTCCTTACAAACAAATATATATCACGCAATAACGGTATCCTTGTCAGCATATTTTCAAGTGATAACAACAACTTTCTTCCCGCAATATCTGTTGCAATCATACCAGCAAACATAACAATTAACAATGTGAGTATAAAACTGCTTATGCGCACCAAAAATACCACGGGTTCACGTTCAAAGAATAATCCAAGAATGGGTCCAAGAAAAGGTCTTGTAATATTGCCGACAAGTTTAAACAAAAGCCACAGTATATAGAGTGTCAGCCAGAGGGGTAAAATAGCCACAAGCCCCGCAAGGAAATATCTCCTCAATTTTACATACATCTTTACTTTCTGTTTATTATCTTTGTTTTTTGATGTGTTCATCATAATATTTTGAAAACTGGTGCGTCCCTCCGTTTTTAGTAAAGAAAAACATATTATCGCTATCTGCAGGATACAGCACTGCTTTTATTGACAATAATCCTGGGTTACATATAGGACCCGGTGGTAAACCATAGTTACGATATGTGTTATAAGGAGATTTGACCTTAAGGTCTTTGTATGTCAATGGTTTACCGGAGTTTTTCAATGCATAACGTATAGTGGCACATGATTCCAGATGCCATCCTTTTTTCAGCCTGTTGAGGAATACCCTTGCGATAAGTTTTCGTTCTTCTTCTATCTTTGCTTCTTTTTCTACTATTGATGCCAGGCTGACAACATCATTTTTTGTCAGTCTTAATTCTTTTGCTTTATTGTTAAATTCAGACAAATATTGACGACCAAACTCAGCAGTCATACGGTCAATGATTTCCTGTTCGCTTATTCCAGGTGAAAAGAAATATGTATCGGGAAACAGGTATCCTTCAAGTCTATTCTTATCAACAAGTTTCATAAACTTTTCCTTATCACAAAGTTTTTTTTCCTGTAATAGTTCTGCAATCTGTTCCGCCGTATACCCTTCGGGGACAGTAACTTTTAGTGAAAAAGTTTTCCCTTTCCACAGCATTAACAGTATTTTTAATGTCCCTGCCCTGCGGTTGATTTTATAAGTCCCGCTCTGGAGTTTTTTTGAAAATCCCGTGATTTTACTGATGTTGACAAAAATACTTTCATTGGATATCAGTTTATTTTCCAACAGTACCTTAGCTATTTCTTTAGTTGTTGAACCATAAGGAATTGTAACAATAAGATTCTCATTAGAACGGGAAAGATAATATCCGGAGTATATTACAATAACTACAAGAAGGAATATAAAAATTAGATTAAATATCTTCATGGATTGTTTAACCTGTTTAGATAACTTTCAAGTATGATACAGGCACTCAATTGGTTAATTTTACTTTTCTTTTTCTTCCTGCTCACACCTAACCCTATTAATCTCTCCTCAGCTTCTCTGGTGGTCAACCGTTCATCAATAAATTCAATCGGCACATCACACATGACCTTCTTCAATTCATCAGCAAATACCAGGACCCTGTCAACCGACTTACCTGATGAACCATCCATGTTTTTGGGTAACCCTATAATTATCTTATTGACTTCGTGTTTTTTGATTAATTCTTTAATCCTATCAAATTCAGTTTTATCACAAATCACTGTCGTTAAAGGATGCGCGGCGATAGACAGTTCATCTGTTACTGCTATACCGATATACTTTTCGCCATAGTCAATTCCCAGCAGACGCATATTTCATGCTCTCTACCCGTTTCGGGTACCCCCGTGTATTGATTTCAACTTTGTTGGAATCAGCGGGGGTGAGATTCCATTTTTGAAATTTCACTAACGGTAACCAATCTAAAGCCTTTAGCACGCAGAGTTTTTATTGTTTCGGGTAAAGAATCCATTGTTGATTGTCTGCCCTGATGTAAAAGGACTATATCAAAATTCTTTGTTTTTTCAAGAATATGTTTGGTAATCATCTGTTGTGTCGTTGACAATTCGTGGTCTTTAGGTAACACATCCCACATGATTATTTCATAGCCGTTGTCCTGTATGAGTTTTCTCACTCTTTCGTTCATATGTCCGCCGGGAGGTCTGAAAAGGCAGGTGTCTTTATTCGTCTCTCTTTTTATAATTTCTTTTGTTTTATTTAATTCGTACAATATCTTTTTATTTGACAGTTTCGTGAAATTAAAGGGAGTGTGTGAATGCCCGCCGAGTTCATGTCCATTGTTGTCTATCAGACGAATAAGTTCAGGGTGCCTTTCGGCATTTTTGCCCGTTACAAAAAAAGTTGCATGTACATTTAGTTCTTTAAGTAGATTGACAAGCTTTTCTGTATATACCGGATAAGGACCATCATCAAAAGTAAATGCCACACAATAGGGATACCTCTGCTGCAATGGAAATTCCATAGATGTCTCTTTTGATATTATCTGGAGACTACCTGTAAGAATCAGCACTAAAATAATAATTATAAGTTCAAATCTGCGAATGATTATTATGTTTTTCACAACCCGAAAGATTCTACAATACTATAAACAGGTCCACTCGGCATAAGAATGCTTTTCATTAAAACAATCTGCCTGATACGAGTTTCACCTGCAGGTATTGTTTCAAATGACTTTATTTTATCCATTAAATCCTCTATGCCTTTCCTTGACCTGATTCTGCCCAATGTCAGATGTGAACTGAACTTTTTATTGGATTCAGGCAGACCAATTTTGCTGAATTCCTTTTCAATATTTTCTGCAAGCAAACTTAATTCAGCACTGTCTTTATCTGCACCTAACCATATAACTCTTGGATTTCTTAAATCCGGGAACACACCAATTTTACTTATTGAAATTTTTATCTCTTTGTGTCCCGTGATTGCTTTTTTTATTCCCGATATAATTCCATCAAGTTTGTCTTCGCTAACTTCGCCAATAAACTTCAGGGTAATATGAAAATTATCTCTTCCAACCCACTTGACATCTGACTTAGTGGCGATTAACTGTTGCTGAATCTCAAATATTTTATTCTTTAAACTTTCCTCAAACTCAACCGCAACAAATAACCTCATAAATTAAATGGGATGTGTCCCCATTAATTGCCTGCGGAGCATATCAAGTGCATAGTTCACGCTTTTCCCTTTTATCTCAATGCGGGAACCCGTAAACTTTATTTTCTCAACTAATCTTTCTGTCGGCGTTGCCAGTCCGAAATACACCAGTCCAACCGGTTTTTCCGCCGTACCGCCGCCTGGTCCTGCAATACCACTTACCGCAAGGACATAGTCGGCTTTGGAAATAACCTGTAGCCCTCTCGCCATCTCCAGCACAGTTTCGCCTGAAACAGCGCCGTATTTTTCTATCGTTTCAGGGTCAACGTTAAGAATGCTTATCTTTTCGCTATTTGAATATGCAACAATTCCTGCACGGAAATAAACTGAACTGCCCGGGATATTTGTAATTCTGTGAGACAACAGTCCACCCGTACAGGATTCAGCAACCGCAAGTGTTTTCCTGCGTTTTATCAGTAAGTTCCCGATTATGTTTTCAAGCGTTTCGTTATCTTCGCCAAATATATTTTCCTTTAAAATTTCGTATATTTCTGTTTTAATCTTATTCAGTGTCTCATCTACAAGCATTTCATCGGTGCCGCTGACAGTTATTTTTATATCTATAACGGACAGGTGTGCAAGAATCGTAAAAAATACATTATTCTCTGATTTGACTATAGGTTTTATCAATTCATCCACTTTTGATTCAGGAAGTCCGTATACATGTAATATTTTGGATTTAACTATTTTCTGTTCATATTTACTTTTTAAATATGGCAGTACAGTATTCTCAAACATAGGATTAATTTCTGCTGGCGGACCGGGCAGCAGGACAATGTTTTTTACCTTGAATTTTAAACTTTTGACTTCAATAATCTGTCCGGGAGCAGTGCCGGTTTTATTTGTGATAACCCGGGCACCGCTGATAATGTACGCCTGCGATTCATTGTTTTTTGGCATTTCCATATTGCGGTCAATAAAATGTCTTGCTATCTGTGCCATTATATCTTTATCAAATATTAATTTTCTTCTTAACACTTTTGAAGCAATTTCTCGGGTTAAATCATCAAATGTAGGGCCAAGTCCGCCTGTCATAATGACAACATCAGCCCTGCCAAAACTTTCAATAAAGACTTTTTCCATTTCTTTCTTATCGTCACCAACGGTTATTTCGTTTGACAATTCCAGCCCTATAGAGTTTAGCCGGGCACCAATGTATGCAATATTGGTATTTACTTTACCGGTAAGGAGTTCTGTTCCGATACAAATAAGTTCAACTCTCATTGTTTATCAAGGATAAAATTAGTGGTAAAATCCTATCTTTTTCTCCTCTGCCCCTGGACTGACCCTGATTTCACCAAACTGCCCTTCATATTTCTTTATATTATCTTCAAGAGCCAACATCAATCTCTTTATATGAACCGGTGAAGTGATAATTCTTGACCTGACTCTTGCCTTCTGTTGGTTTGAACCCGACGGTTGGACGAAAATGAAATCAATAACGAATTCTGTCTCCGAATGTCCTATCATTGCCAGATTACAATATACACCCTGTGCAGTCTGGTCATCAATTTCAATCTGAAGCTGCTGTTTTTGTTCTTCCATTTGTTTCCTCCTAATATTCCCACTCATAAATTAAATTCCCCTCAAGGTCCCTGTGGGTACAGTCTACCCTGAGTTCACCACTTGAACTATCATACAACCATTTTCCTGAATCTTCTGGTATGGAACCATACTTAACTTCATTTGTTGATGTATGGTTTGATAAATGTACCGCGGGTATTTGATTTAAATACCCTTTCTGGACAAGTTCATCAAGAGTTGATGGATATCTATTTTGTATTGCATTGTAATTTCGTATTGCGCGAACCATGGTATAGAGGTTTGATTTTGTTGTGGCTTCATCGGTTTTTCTTTTGATATTTGTAAACCTTGCAAGGACAATATTAACAATTATTGTTATTATCACAACAACAACCATTAACTCAATTAAAGTCATTCCTGAAGAATTTTTGTTTTTCACTTTATTACTATAGATAGTTGAGACATTTTTATTGCAAAATATATCACCTGCAAAAGCAATATAATCAGCAAAACGAACATTGATAAATGAGTAATTATGCGGGTAGTATTTTTAGTTAAACCCTTTGCCCGCGCACTGTAGATACCGTAGAGTTCATACCCGACGAGCAATGAAGTTATACAAACCAGAATAATACTTAAAATCATTTTTCTTTCTCTCCTCTTCTAAAAATATTGTAAAAACAGAATATTAACAGGACAATAATAACTGTCCAGGAAGAAACAATAAAAATCCATCCGCTGAATTTCATTGTGCCTTTTTCCTCCAGGCCTGTCTTACAAGAATTGCAACAATAACAAACAGGGTTACCATATTTATCCTTGTATATAGGACAGCATGGTAATTTTCTACCACAACATTTTTCATCAGTATTGCAGGTAAACCCTCCTGGTAAAGCCAGAAACCAAGTATAAAAAGTAAAAACGTCGGCGTGATATATTTTATAATAAACTTATAGAATTTCGGTATAGCAATATCTGCTCCTGAATGTATTTCTTTCCAGGCTTTGTCAATACCAAAAATCCAGGAAAACAGTATGGACTCTACTGTTGCAAATAACACAAGGCAAAAAGTCCCGCCCCAGAAATCCAGTTCATCCAGCACTCCTTTACCAAGGAAGAATATTGCCGGCTGACACAGCAGGAAAGTTATAATGCCAAAAATCGTTACGGCGCTTTTTTTATCAATATCAAACTCATCTTCCAGAAAAGCAACTGCCGGCTGCGCCAGCGATACACTTGATGTTATACCTGCAAGGAAAAGTAATATAAACCATAAAAATGCAAATAATGCACCTATTGGTATTTTCTGAAAAACAAGAGGCATCGTAACAAATCCTAAATTAAACGCCCCACCCCTTGCTATATTAACAATTCCTTCGGGACCGAAGAATACAAATGCTGCAGGTATAACGATACTCCCTCCGAGAATAACTTCTGCAAACTCGTTGGTTGCGCCTGAAGTAAGTCCTGAGAGAACCACATCATTACGTTTGTCTAAATAACTTGCATAGGTAAGAATTACGCCTATACCGACGCTCAGGGTAAAAAATATCTGTCCTGCTGCTGCAAACCATACTTTTGCATTTTTAAGAACCGCGAAGTCAGGATTCCACAAAAAGCCAAGCCCGTTGAGCAAATTCCAATCAGGTTTTGCAGGGTCAGGTGTGCCCAGGGTAAGGACGCGCACTGCAATAATTATACCGAATAGAAAAAGTACCGGCATTGCAAAATTACAGAGTTTTTCAATACCGCCCCGGATACCGCGATATATCACGGTAATGTTTATTATAAATGTTATCAGAAAAAATGTATATGCCCAGCCCAATCCTGAAAAAAATTCATTTGACTCTAAACCCTGGTATCCTGATAAAAACGACTGCATCGCCTGCTGTGTATCCGCACCTGCATATCTGCCTGTCAAAGAGAAGAACGCATAGCCCAGTAGCCACGATTCTATGTAAGTGTAATACATAAAAATTACAGTCGGACCGAATATGCCGATAACACCGAAATATTTTATAAATCTATTCTTCTCCCACATTGAATGAAAAATCCCTGGCGCACTACCGTGTCCGAATCCGCCGCCGAACCTGCCTGCGGTCCATTCAATCCACATCAGGGGTATACCTAACAGAATCAGGGAAATAAAATATGGTATCATAAATGCTCCGCCGCCATTCTGTGCCGCCTGGACAGGAAACCTCAGGAAATTACCGAGTCCCACGGCAGAACCTGCCACAGCAAGAATGATTCCTAATCTTGTTCCCCATCTTTCCCTTTTCATAGATTTATAATTTTATCCCCGTCCTATTTAGTCAATACGGCATCTTTGGTTAATTCTATCTTGATAAGCATTTTAAATATTCTCCTTCATCCCCTTTACCCATACGGAATTTTATGTCATAATTAATGATGAAGTTCAATTTTTATTCAGTAACCCCCTAATGTTCTACTAATTCACGGTCTATCTGGTCAATAAGGTGCTTCTGTCACTGATATGGAATTATAGTTTTTAATCCAGAAATCGGCTTAAAATGTTTTTCGTTAAGTGTTACAATTGGAATATCTAATCCAATGGTAGTATAAGCAATTAAAACATCTATCACCTCAACACCATGACTTAAATATAAATTAGCAAATGTTGCGAGCGCACGATTGCAATCATCTTCCGTTGGCCAGAAAACGGGGAATTTTTCTAATTTCTTTTGTAGAGATAACATTTCTTCTTTATTGCGGGAACCTTGCAATATCTCAAAGACCGCGAATCCAGAAATACCAATATTTTTATCAGATTGCGATTTTAACCAATCAATTGCCGGTCGACAACCTCTAAAAATATCTATTAGTATAGTTGTATCAAGTAATATATTAATTGGTATCATATCTCTCTCTGACTTATTTTCTTTCTCAGTTCTTCTACAAATTTTACTGTGTCATGTATATCTGTTCTATTCTTCCATATTCCAACTAAGTCAGAATTTAACAAGTCTTTACATTTTAAACCCTGTTCTTCTTTAAACAACCCTGCCTCTTCTATCTCAGAGACAATTTCTATATCTTTAATTTCCAGTAATTGAATACTGCCGTCTTCTGCCCGAATTTTTGCTTCACCATGAACCTTGACATATTTATCTAATGCTGATATAACTTCATCTTCATCATCTTTACTGAAAATACATCTAACAAATGGTTTATTATCTATTGGAAAAACCTGGCATTTATTTCTTTCAAGGTCAATTTCTCTTAAAATACCTTCTACCAGAGTAGCACTCCAATATGGTTCTAATATATATTTTTCAATACGACTATGTACTTCTTTTGTAATTATTGCTTGTTTTATATCTGGTTTTTCAAGTGAAAATTTAATAGAAGAAACATCTTCATTTGTCAGATTGGAAATATCACGGATAAATCTTACAACAGGAACATTTACTTCGGGCGGAAGTGTTGGTTTTTCTTTTTCAAATCCTGAAATAGTATCAACCATTAAACTAACCGCTTTTTCTCCAAGATGTGGTGTTTTAAAAAGAGTAGATTGTTCTTCTTTTGAAGTAAGGTCAAATGTTACTTCCAGACTACCTGGTAACAATGACACAATTTCTAATGAACATTCTTTTTTTATTGCTGAAGGATGGCGACGAATATTTCTACCCGTGGTTTTACCACCCAAAATTAAACCAAAATGTTCAACACAGGACTGAATTTTTGAGATAAGTAAAGTAAAAGAATCTATAGAAATACGTCCTTCTTTTACATTTGGACCTTCTAATTTAACAGTTAGGATTTTGTTCTGTTTATTCACCTGAAATTTCCCCCTGTTCTTTTCCCATACGGAATTTTACCAATTAACTATTGATATTATTTTTTTTACAATCTTATTACTTTCAGAACAGATTTAAGGTTTGCGCTGACAACCTTTGGCATCCGGACGGATTTTATCGCCCTGTCAGGGTCCTTAAGTCCATGACCCGTGAGAATACATACAACGGTAACAGTTTCTTTACTCTTTATTTCGGAGAAATAACCTTTTTTAACATACTTGAGCAACCCTGCAACCGAAGATGCGCTTGCCGGTTCAACAAAAATACCTTCTGTTCCCGCAATCAATTTATATGCGGTTATTATTTCTTTATCAGTCACAGTATCTATCACACCACCTGATTCGTCCCGTGCTTCAACTGCTTTTTTCCAGCTTGCCGGGTTACCTATTCTTATTGCAGTTGCTATAGTTTCGGGATTTTTTATTGGTTTTCCCAATACAATGGGTGCCGATCCCGATGCCTGAAACCCCATCATTTTCGGCAGGCAGTCACTATGTTTTACTTTCTGATATTCCTTATATCCTTTCCAGTAGGCAGTAATATTGCCGGCATTACCTACTGGCATAAACTGATAATCAGGAAACCTGCCTAACGAATCAACAATTTCAAACGAGGCAGTTTTCTGTCCTTCTATGCGATATGGATTGATAGAGTTTACAAGCGTAACAGGGTATTTTTCACAAATTTCACGTGCTAAATTAAGCGCAGTATCAAAATTTCCCCTGACAGCAACGACTTCTGCATTGTGTATCATAGCCTGCGAGAGTTTACCTAATGCAATTGCACCTTCAGGTATAAGGACGATACATTTCAGACCGCTCCTGCTGGAATATGCAGCAGCACTGGCTGAGGTATTGCCTGTAGATGCACACATAACAGCTTTTGCTCCTTCTTCAACTGCTTTGGATACTGCCACTGTCATACCGCGGTCTTTAAAAGAGCCAGTGGGATTAAACCCTTCACATTTAAGATATAACTCAATACTCTGTAATCCGAGTCTTCTTTCAAGATTTACTGCACGTAACAGAGGCGTGTTGCCTTCATACATAGTTATTACAGGTGTTTTGGAACTAACAGGCAGAAATTCCCTGTACCTTTCAATCACACCTTTATAAATCATTCTATCATAACTCCTTAATCTGCTCGGTTATTTTCTGCTGAATCTCATTTATTTTACCCAGATCTTTTTCCGGAATAAATCTCATCCTTGAAATTTCTTCGCAAACAGGGAGTGTTCTAATCTTTTCAAATTCTTTTTTTCTTTCAAGAGCGTGTTTTGCCTGACGATAAAACATTAGAATGACTTTTAACATTAAATATTGTTTTTTCCCTGAAGCAAATGTATCCACAGGGTCAAACGCACTCTGGTATAAATAATCTTCACGGATAGATTTTGCTACTTCAAGAATGAGTTTGTCATTATCGGATAGTGAATCTATACCAATAAGTCTGACAATTTCTTTTAATTCTGATTCTTTTTGTAATATTTCCATAGCTTCCTTGCGAATACTTGGCCAGTCGTCACCGAATTCCCGCAGGTAAAATTCCTCCAGTTCATTGTGATACTGCGAGTAACTTGTCAGCCAGTTAATAGCAGGAAAATGCCGGGCGTGAGCGAGATGGTCTTCTAAACTCCAGAATACTTTTACCACTTTAAGTGTCCCCTGCACAACAGGGTCAGATAAATCGCCTCCGGGCGGTGAAACTGCTCCCGTAATGCTCAATGCACCTTCGTTATTATTTTTTCCGAGTGTAACAACATGTCCTGCACGTTCATAGAATTCAGCAAGTCTCTTTGGCAGGTATGCGGGATAACCTTCCTCACCCGGGATTTCTTCCATTCTGCCGGACATCTCCCTCAATGCTTCCGCCCATCGCGACGTTGAATCAGCCATAACGGATACAGAATAACCCATATCGCGGAAATACTCGGCAATAGTAACACCGGTATATACGGAAGCTTCCCGCGCTGCAACAGGCATATTTGAAGTATTCGCTATAAGTACCGTTCTCAGCATAAGCATATAACCTGTCCTCGGGTCCTTAAGTTCAGGAAACTCAATCAGGACGTCGGCCATTTCATTCCCCCGTTCACCGCATCCTATATAAACAATAATGTCCGCATCGCTCCATTTTGCAAGTTGATGCTGAATTACTGTCTTGCCTGAACCAAACGGGCCGGGCACACAGGCGGTACCGCCCTTGGCAACAGGGAAAAATGTATCAATTATACGCTGTCCTGTAAAAAGAGGTTTTTCAGGAGCGAGTTTTTTCTTATAAGGTCTTGGTTTTCTCACAGGCCATTTGTGTGACATAGTAATTATCGTCTGCAATCTGTTGTTTTGAACCACTGCAATGGGTTCGTCTATGGTAAATTTACCCTGGTAAATTTTAACAAGTTTACCCGACACATCCGGCGGCACAAGTACCCTGTGTTGGACGACAGGTGTTTCCTGGACTTCACCTAAAATATCTCCTCCGACGACTTCATCATTTTCTTTAACCAGAGGTACGAAGTCCCATTTCTTTGCCCTGTCAAGTGCTGAAATCTCCAGACCCCTTGCAATGAAATCACCGGATTCTTCTCTTATTTTATTAAGCGGTCTCTGGATACCGTCATAAATTGATGATACGAGTCCGGGACCAAGTTCAACGCACAGGGGGCCGCCCGTAGAGGACACCGGTTCACCCACTCCTATACCATCCGTGTTTTCATAAACCTGGACATAAGAAAATCTGCCCCGGAGTTCAATAATTTCTCCTATGAGTTTTTTTTCACTCACCCTGACCACATCGTACATCTTTGCCTGCGGAATATCTTCCACGACAACAAGAGGACCCGAAACTTTTACGATTTTCCCGTAATCTGATTTCTTCATTATTTATACTCCAAAACAACAATTTTGTTGAATGTTGACCTGACCCCTATATACTGGTGCCTGTGGCAATAGATGTCAGTTTTGACAGATGCTTCCTGCCTGAATTCTTACTGCCCTCAATACCAGGTATTATCGTGACCTGGGGAAATGTTTTTTCTTTTATGATTAAATCCTTACAGATAGAATAAACATTTTCAGTGACAAACATAATCTTATAACCCTTGTTATATATTTCACTGAAAACCTGTCTTATATCACCTTCGGCAAAATAGCAGTCGGCATCCTGACTTTTGAATGTTGCTATACTGTGGTAATCACCCAGAGCAGCTATCTCAGACATAACTTTTCCTCAAGTAAGATTTTATTTTTTCTTTCGGCAGATTATTCTTCTTACCCACCCATACAGTTCTCAAGGTCCGGGCTTCTCCTTCTTTTAAATAAATATAATTTATAAGCGGACCTATGTCAAAAAAGACTAATTTTGTTCTATCGGACAAATACTCACCAATATACTCATCTACAATCTTCTCAATTGACCATAAATTATCCTCAACCGGCACATCTTTGAATATGCCGTAATCCGTGAATGAAAGATACTTAAAAAAAGTTTCAAACGGCTGGTCATAATAGTCCAGGAAAATACTTCTATCCAGTCTGCCATTATCAATCAACTGCACCTCAAACCCTGTTTTATCAACCTGCAGGAATTTATTCTGGATAAAGGATTTCAGGTTAATCAAATCAATATTCTTTCTGAATAAATCAAGCACGAATTTATTTCTTTTAGATACGTTCAAAAAATGAGTCCACCTCTGTTTCTCTATTGTGTTTGTTATTTCTTCCGGTTTAATATCTTCTTTAAGCGATAAAATCTCCGTCATTAAAGCCGACGGCATGCTGGATTCCAATTCTTCCAGCGGATACACTCCCAGAGGAATTGTTCCGGAAAGTTTTTTCCGGAGGAGCTGTGCAAGAGTCAGGACTTTCAGATTGTGATAGTCATACCTCAGACGGAACAAATTTATAATATCCCTGTCTTTTTGGGGTGTAAGCAGTTCTACGGTTTTTAAGGCACTATCAAGTTCTTTTGTGATAAATTCCTCAATATTCTTCTTGTCGCCGGAGGTCCCGCCATAATTCACATTCTCCAGGGTCTGAATAATACTGTCCGGATTATCGCTGTCTAACAGTTTCTCAACCTCCTGTTTTGAAAGCAATGTGGTTTCTAAAGCACGTATCCTTGCAACGGAATATGTATAACTCATAAGGTTATTCAAACAACTTTTTTGCTACTTCCGTTTCTATCTGTTCGCGCAAATTGCTGAACAGGGCATCAAAAGTACAATTCTTTTCCCTCTTACCTTCCCTCAAAATAAATCCCTTATCTAATTTCCCGGAAGATAACTTCAGGTTTCCATTCTTTAATTCCTTGTTAATTTCGTCCAGAAGTTTTTTACCGAATTTATTATAATCTTCTTCTGCCAGCACCAGTTCTTCACTGCCTGATTCAACAACGTTAATAATAAGTTTTTTGAGAAACTCCCTGTATTCACCTTCAGTCAATGACTTTATTTTTTCGAAGGAGCTTTTAAAAGATTCGTCTAGCCAGCGATTTTTCTCCCTGAGAATTTCTTTGTTTGATTCTATACCGGCAAAAACCAGCTGCCTGTTCCTTTCCTGTTTTATCTTTTCTTCGTTCTTAGAGATAATCTCCCTATAAACCTCTTCACCTTTTTGCTTTGCTTCGTTTATTATCCTGTTGCGCTCCTCAACTGCGGACTGTTCAATCTGCTTTGACTGAAGTTCTGCATCAGATTTAATCTTGTTTATTATGTCCTGTAATGCCATATTATCCCTATCCTAAATTTATTTTCCCAAGGAGAATGATTGTAACAAGTAAACCAAGCACCGCATAAGTTTCTACTATAACACCGTATGTTATCCCTTTACCAACCTCTCCCGGGCGTTTTGCAACCAGACTGCAGGCAGAGGCACACACCAGTCCCTGGTATATCGCTGAAATCATACCCACCAAACCGACGGGCAATGCGGCAAATAACATCTGTAAGCCCTGTGCGGATGTAATTGAACCGGTATCAACACCGGCAATTTTGTTAATAATCAGAAACATACCGACAAAGCCGTAAAATCCCTGTGTCCCGGGTAATGCAACCAGCGGCAGCAGTGTGCCGAATTTACCGGGGTCTTCCGTAATTACTCCTGATGCAGACTGTCCTGCAATACTGCAACCAATTGCCGAACCAATACCTGCCAAAAGCGCTGCTAAACTTCCACCTAAAATCGCAAGCATAAAACCTTCCATTATCTTTTACCTCCTCCTTGCACTAATTGTTGATATTGCTCAATTCTTTGTACAAACTTCTCAGCCTCGTCAACTCTTTGTCTTGCCCTTTCTTCCTCTATCTCTATGTCAATCTCATAGTCTCCAATCTCTCTATCTTCATGCTCAGCTGTAAGTATTTTTGCAAATTCCTTTTCATTCATATTGTAACCCCTTCACGAATAATATTTTTTATAAAAGGGGTTTCCATATTATAAAGACGATTGTATTCCTTTCTGTTGATAACCTTTGGAGATATGCAGACTTCAGTTTCAAGAAGTACATCAGTAGCTATACCATAAATAACATCATTCATACGCCAGTCACCACTTGATATAATTACTAACACATCTATATCGGAATCCTTATGAGCATCTCCACGAGCTTTGGAGCCAAACAACTTCACCTCTACAGGATTACCTGCTAATACTTCTTCAATCGTCATCCTAAATTTTTTCAGTGCCAGTTGTTCCTTTTCATTTAGTCTCATTACCTTAAACCTCAAGGATAAATTCCATAGTTCTTCTGACTGCTAAACAATTACATCCAACCAATCCGTAGTCTACTGATACAGAATTCATAACTCCCCCCGCGTGTTTTTTTCGCTTAAAAAGGACTTCAAATTACAATTTACTTAAAAAGATTATCCTTTTGCCATATGAAAATAGTCTTTCTCTTTCTTTGCTGAAAGGTTATATCAAAATACTCAAATACATTCTCCCTGCCTAAGAGAAAAGGAACATACTCAATCTGTGCCCAGGCAATAGTACAATCAAACTGATGCTCTTCTATTTTCATAGGAACAACAGCAAATCTTACAGCAATAAAACCGCCAATCCCACCTATTTCCTTAACCTCTGAGGCTATTTTCTCTATATTCAAAAATCGACCCAGCCGATAAGGAATCAGGGTATAATCTGCTCCTGAATCTACATAGAAATATTCAGGGATCCATTCATTCTCAGACCTAAGAAGATAGGCTTTAGCTACAGGTCTAAATATTATCTCTCCTGTACGAAGGCGCTCCTGTCTGTAATCAAATTCAAACATCTTTATCTGACTCTCCTTGTTTAGAAGATAAAGGTTTCACCATGAGGAACCTTCCAAAGCACAACCTCTTTATCTGGATATTTCCTTTTGGCATTTGCATAGACAACTTCTGGATTCTCATCTGCAGATACTACTTCTTTGTCCACAATAGATACATACTTATCCTCGTATTTACTTAAGTCTGCTTTTGTAAACCAGTTAAATGTTTCATCCATTGAAAGCACCCCCTATAAATTACTTTATTTTATCTGTTACACAAAAAATCATTGTATTAATGTATATCTACGACTCTCTGCAAACGGCTCAAATGGTCTCCCGTCACCTTCATAGAATTTTGAAAAGAACTCAACGTACTGTAATCTTGTGGAATGAACAAGCGCACCTAAACAATTTACAACAAGGTTAAAAATATGCCCACCGACAAAAACAAGAATCCCCAAAATATACCCGACCCAGCCGAGTGAAAACAGTGACTGGGCAATGCTATTTATAGACTGGGCAATAGCAGTCCCTGCAAGGGCTAAAGCAAGGATACGACAGTAAGACAGGACATCGCCGAAATATCCTGTTACTGAATACAGTTTAAACAATCCCAGCAGAGGCCTTACAAATATAATTTTAGCATTCCTTCCCTGGGTTAATACTATAAGAACCATACATATTAAAGCAGTTTTATTTGCCATCCCGATCAGGACAGGTGGGACCCGCTCTCCAAACAAAAATCCGTATATAATAGGGACTAAGGAGACAATAAATGTCATCCATAAAACCTGGTCAAAAACACCCCAGTAATTTTTATTGTTAGAATGTTTTATAATCTGTAGGAACATAGCAACCAAAATATGGATAATACCCAGTATTAATGCAAAATACAACATCTGCATAGGATTCCCGATAGGATTAAAAAACACCAGTCTCCTGGCGGGGGGGATAAAACCGGTAATTTCAAATCCGAGAAAACTGTTGGTAATTATACCTGTAAAAAATGTTACGATACCGCCGAACAGTATAATATACAACAGTTTGCCCATCTCGCTTTTTTTATCTAATTTGAATTTTTTTAATAATATAAACGACATTATCGTCAACAGAGGACCATAAAAAGCATCACTCATACACAGCGCAAAGAACAGAGTAAAAAACGGCGCCATTACCGGCGTGGGGTCTAGCTCTTTATAATTAGGATAGGCGAACATTTTCGTTAAAAACTCATACGGGGTTACCACCGGACTGTTATTAAAAACTACGGGGGGAATTTCTGATGGTTTGGCATTGCGTGTGATAAGTTCCACTTCATTGGAAATCTGATGAAGCTGCTCATTGAGTTTATATTCGACCTGCAGTGGAAACCATCCTTCAAGAATAAAAGTTTCTGCCGTGTTTTCAATTTTTGATTCTGCATTTTTGAGTTCGGAAAGTTCACTCAATTCGTCTTCCAATATAAATATCTTTGTCCCGACAGAGCTGTAAAGACTGTTTATCTCTCCCGACAGTTCGGCAAGTCTTTCTCTTTTAATCTTTATGTCGCCGGTGAAAGCGTCAATTTCTTCCTGTGGCTTGTTTATCAGACTATTGAAATTATATATTACCGCATCTAAACCCTTTAACGCTTCATTAACCGGATTAACGACATCCTTCTGTGCTACAATAATTGAATAAATCCTGTTATCTTCCTGTTCTTCTGACCATATAATGTCATATAGTTCTATCGCGAGTTTTGACCTTAACAACGGAAAATCCTTTGACTTCAGTGAGAAAAAAATAAATCTCAGTGTGGGAGTATCAGAAAATTCTTCCAGTTTGTTCTGTAGATGGGACCATGGTTTTAACCTGTTTATAATACTCTCATTGCCGGTGATTTTCGAGTTTATCCTGTCAATTTCTTCGGTTAATTCCTTGCACTTTTGATGAACAGATTCTATTGGAAAATCTGAGATAATTTTTCTTATCTCATCTTCAGTTGTGGGAATTTTTGTTTTTTTATCCGAAACCACGTTCTGTTTAGTAAAAAAATCAATTACAAACTGAGCCTGGCTGAGTTTCTTCTCTAAGTCGGAGATTGTTACTTTGGATATCTCTTTTTTAAATTCAATCTCAACTATACCAAGTTTTTTTAACTGCGATAGAATTCTATCTTCATAATTACGATGTGCAATCAAGAAAAACTTTTTTATCTTGGAAATAGCCATTTTTATTCCTTAAGAAAACAAATAATCTACAATATAATCCACCGCTTTATTAATATTTTTTCCAGCTGATTGTTTTACTTTTTCCACTTCTTTCTTCCTGTTATCTCTGAATATCTCTACTTCTTCAGCAATTTTATTTACTGCTTTATTATATTTATCTTTTACTTCTTCTTTTGCCTTTTTTTCCATATCAAGGATTATCTGTCTTGATTCAGGATATGTTTGTTCAACAATTTTTTCTTTTTTAGTCCTTGTCTCGTCCAGAAATTTTTGCGATTCAATTTCAAGAGATTTTATTTCATTTATAACATTTTCTGACATAAATTATAACTCCTGCAAAACAATAGATTGGACATAATCTTAAGCCGCTAACCAAAAATTAAACGGCATCCCGAGAATTTTATCATTAGATAATTCTAAATCGCCCGTCTTGCTAATGATAATTCCATAATCATAACCGTCAATTATTTTGCTTGTGTTTTCTATTTGTTTTATCCCGGCATTTTCCTTCGCAAATCCAACTTCAATAATAATTTTTTTATCTTTTCCCATCCGCAAAACAAAATCGGCTCCGCCGGACGATGAATCATACATTACCTCAATTCCGCCACGTGCTTCCCCTTTTTTACTAAAATCTTTGCTAAAAATTAATGTCAGGTAATCCTCCAGGATTTTTCCCTTGACCTCTGATGGTAGAATACCGTTCAAAATACTGATTCTCAGAGATGGCGAGATAAACAAAAATTTTATCGGCTTTCTAACCTTCACGAATTTCTGGCCATAACTTCTCACCTCAACCAATATTCCGCTCTGAATCAACGTGTCAAGAATACCTCTGACCGGTCTATAATCCAGTCTTAAAGTATTACATAGTTTATCAATGTCGGTGCTGTCAGAACTTGCAATTAAATACAATAAATCTTTGATTTTTGAAATTGTCTCTGAACCGAATCTTCGCATTTCTAGTAAATCCTTAATTATCAACTTATCTATCACTCCGGAGACTAATTCAAAAACAATGGATTTTTTATTCTTTAATCTTAAAATAAACGGGAAACCGCCAAAATATAGATAATCTTCTTCTGCATTGGGCGGCATATTAGTAAGATACCTGGAAATTTCGTTTTGATGGTTTTTACAGAATTCAAACAATTCTTCAGCGTCTTTGCTGAATAAAATCGCTTCAACAATTTTATCCGACAGTCCTTTGGGGGGATAAATATTGTTCTTCAGGATCGCATACTCATTAAATTTAAGAGGGTATAATTCCTCTGAAAGGGACCTTCTTGATAAATCCGGGTTTAATTTTATTTTCAGAGCCGAAGAGCCGGTTACAATAACCAGAATATTTTTATGACTTTTTGTCATATCAAAAATATTTTTTAAAAATAGCCCCCATTTTTCATCATAATGAACTTCGTCTAAAAGAATGAGCAATTTTTTATTTAAATCAACAAACCTAACGTCATTTCTTTCCTGGTAATAATTAAAAAATTCATTTAAAGTTATTCTTTCAGCAGATAAACGGCTGACATCTAAATAAATTTTATCGTAGTTCTGCGAAGTAATATTTGCATACTTTGATTTTTTAGAAAATGAGATAAACTTTGTCGCATAGTAAAGCTGTGCCAAAAGAGTGGTTTTCCCCACACCCCTTATACCCGAAAGAATGTTTATTTTTTCTATTTCTTCTAAGCTATTACCCGCAAATTTTTCTAAAAGGGTCAAATAATAGGAAAAAATATACCTTGTAGGGTTGGGTTTTCCTTCTTCGTCGTAAATATAGCCAGAAAATAGCTTGTCCAACTCTGATGTCCAGAGTCGATAAAAACCTTCTATTTTTTCTCTATTTGCCATATATTTCAATTGTATTAAAATCCAAATGAAACGTCAAACTTAATTGTATTCAAAACCAAATCAAAACTAGCAATATTATACAAATTTCTAAAGTATTTTGCAATCTATCGTCATTATAATAGATTACTTTTTTCCATCTTAAAAAAGGTTGAGTTGATTAAAAAAGAATACTGGGCAGGAATTACTCTCTTGTGGCCCTTACTTCTTTTCCTTCGTCGGTAATAATTACAAATTCTACTCTTCTGTTTTTCTTTTTACTTTCTTCTGTATTATTATCAGCAATCGGTTTTTTATCTCCATAACCAATTGAAACAAGAATTTTGTCCGGGACACCTTTCTTGATTAAATACTGTTTAACAGTATCAGATCTTCTCTGTGATAAATCAAGATTTTCCGTTGCTTCTCCTGAATTATCAGTATGTCCCTCTAGATAAACTTTGTTTGGTTTGAATTCAATTAATAATTCTGCAATTTTATCCAATACAGGAATTACATTTTCTTGAATTGTGTATTCTCCATGTTTAAAATTAATCTCCAGTGCTACCTTATTAAGTAGTTTCACAAATAATACAGATTTAAGTTCATGTGTTGTAGCTGAAGTTTTAACTGATGATTTTCCTTCTTCTGTGATATTAAATGCTTTTATGTAGCGTGTATATTTAGTATGACGTTGAAGCCCGGTTTCAAGCCATACGGATTTACCCTGAAGAACTTCCTGAAGTAATTTATCGTTTTCAGCGTCGTAAATCCTGTATCCATCAGCTCCTTCAACATCCTGCCATTGCCATTCAATGGAAAATGTTGATTTTGGTATACCGTTAAAAACTGCAACAATATCTGAAATTTTAGGTGGAGGTAGTGGTGCAACTGTATGTGGCGGAGTAACCTCTTTAAATAAATCGGTAAAAAAGTATCCGAGTGAAATTCTGTGCGTATTTCCCAAGACATTAAACGGAACATAAGCATAATCCAATCTGATATTTTTGTAATTGTAACCAAACCCTACTGTAAACCAATCAGTATCATAATTTACTCTATAGCCCGCACGCGCTGAAATATCATAAATCAATTTTGATTCTATTCCAAGTAACAAATGCAATTTATTATCCAGTGGTTCTATTATATCAATAGAACATTTAATATTTTGTTCTTTAACAACAAATTCACGGCTGGAGCCAACTCTAATTTCCGTAGGCAGGTCATCAGCAGTATTTATCATTTTGCCTGAAGTACCTATATTTTTTACCGCTACTCCAAGGCACCAATCCTTATCAAGCATATAGTTAGCCCCCATGTCAATTCCAAACCCAAAAGCTGAATTATTATCTATTGCAAGATGGACAAATTTTAAGGCAACCCCAAGCATAACTTCTCTATTCATTAGAAACTGCTTCCTTGCATAACCTGCTGATAAATTCATATCAGAAGCATTGAAAGTTCCTGCTTCAACTGGTATTCCATTTTCGTCCAGCCCTGTAACTCTCGTTAGATTCCCGTAATCCAGGTAAGTTAAACTCAATGCTATTGTAGAATTATTTTTTGTTCTTGACGGTAAGGCAAATGCAATATACCCAAAATTAGTATCAACAAACCAGTTCCCGTAAGTAGTATAGACCTGTGGATATTCAATGGTTACAAGACCCGCAGGATTATAGTTTAAGCAGGAGACATCACCGGTAATTGAAGTAAATGCTCCTGCCATTCCGCTGACGCGGGCAGAAGTATCTATTCTAAGAAAACTACCAGCTTTTGTCCCTGCACCGTAGGGTATTTCTGCAGAGTAGATACTACTATAAGTAATAATCAAAACAAAAATGTATAGTTTTATTCTTTTCATTTTATGATTGCAATCTTTTTATATTCAGTCCTGTCAGGTAATTTATACCTGATAATATATATGCCCATTGCTATCTTGTTGCCACTCCATGCTATTCCGCCATCCTGGGTATCAAATTCTCCGTTACCACCATTCCACTTAACCTGGTGCCTGCCTTTAGTCCTGTAGCCCGAAACCAGCACAACGACCTTTTCACCCGTAATATTGTATATGTCTATTATAACATCCCCATCTTTTACTAAGTCATAGACAATAGTTGCAACATCTTCAGACGGATTAAACGGGTTAGGTCCAATATTATAACCTGTATTGGAGTTAATTACCGGAATGTTAAGTAGTCGTCTGGTTGCCAGACTGTAGTATTTATCGTAGGCTCCGTCACCATTTACATCTATACCCCAGTCAGAAACTCCATCTCCGTTGTAATCCTGAAGTTGAACAACGGTAACTACGTTGTTATCAGGGTCCCAGAGTTTATCCGGTATGCCATCATTGTTTATATCTATAAAATGGTCTATTTTTCCGTCGCCATCGGTATCAATTGACACAACGGCAGTTGATATACCGTCGGGGTCTATAAATGTCTCATAACCGTTATTTGGATTTCCATCCTGGTCCAGCGCCTGTTCATTGTTGCCGTTTCCATTCACATCGCTTGTCTTTGATGGAATTGCTGAATAACTGTTAATTGTCATGTTACCCGGATTATAGTATTTATCGTTAGTCCCGTCACCATTTGAATCATATACATAGTCAAGAATTTCGTCACTATTTACATCAACTACTGTTATTGTGCTTATTATATTGCTGTCGGGGTCCCAGTAAATTTCTGGATTTGAATCACCTGAAGTGGAAATAAAGAAGTCGTATTTACCATCGTTATCTCCGTCTATTTTTACTGTAGCAGTGGTTCCCTGATTTATGTATGATTCATATCCGTTTGATGTGTTTTCATCAACATCGTATACGTTCTCCGGGATACCATCGCCGTTTATATCTCTTGATATCTTATTTGGCTCAACAAATATCCATAAATTAGTTTCTAAACACGATACTGTAGAACCGAAAGAATCATAGGCATATACTCTCCAGTAGTATGTTGTGAAAAAATCAAGATTAACATCAAAAGTAAATGCTGAACTTATCAATCCTGATGAAGCAGTATATACCGAAAAACCAGAAGCAGTTGAATGTCTGAATTCATACATTACTGAATCGCCGTCGGGCTCAGTGGAGTCAGACCAGTCAAATTCGGGTTTTCTAGTTGTTACTGTTTGCCCATTTGTTGGAGTTGTTAGACTAAATGGCGTTGGGGCACTGTTACTTGTAACATACAGCCACCACTCCGTAGATGTTGTAGTTGCAGCATAAGAGTCATACGCATTTACTTTCCAGAAATATGTTGTGAAATTATTCAGGTTTGATGACGGCGTGAAGTTAGAAACGACTAACCCGATAGAACTTGTAGTTGTTGTCCAGGCAGCGCTCGTGCTGTATAAAATATCGTATTTTAACCAGTCGCCGTAACTACCATCGTCAGCACCAGCACTTGAATCAGACCAGTCAAATGTCGGTCTGCGTGTCCCGACAGTCCCGGAGGATGATAGCAGAGAAAATACAGCAGGTGAAGTATTATAAGGAATTCCCACCGGGACAGGATAAGTCGTATTCAATACTGACCAATTATTATTAATTTCATCTCTCGTTTTTATAGCAAAGTAATATGTGACATTATTTGTTAAGCCCGTTACTAATAGGGTTTCAATATTGCCAGGACCAACATTAGTTGCTAATGAAATTCTATAAGGATATTCTGAAGATGCATTATTCCAATCAGTATCATTGGAAAAAGATACCGTCGTAGAACATCGGATTTCGTACTGACCATTATTTATGTTGTTAATATATCCATCATCACCTGGAGATGTCCAACTAAGTGTTACTCTATTAAATGCAGGAAGTGCAGAGAGATTTGTAACTTGTCCCGGTGTAACATATACTGCAACACTCCGCGTGGAACTCCAGTTGCTGTAGAAACCTGAATTGTCTTTTGAGCGAACCCTCTACCAATAAAGAGATTCAGAAATTGAGAGATTCAGACATTGAGAGATAGTAGGGGCAGAACTGTATGAGACAGTTGTAAAGTCAGTGGATGTCGCAAGTTGCAGTTCATAATTTGATACTCCTGATATAGTATCAGTTGAATCAGACCAGTCAAAAGTTAGTGTGACTTGATTTGTAGTTGTCCCATTTATGGGACTGATTAAATCTGGCACTGTCGGTGGTTCGTTTGGAACATAGGTTGACTGTTGAGTTGACCAGGAACTTGAACGAAGTCCTGTATCTATTGTTCTTACCTGCCAGTAGTAAGTTGTATTTTCTATTTTTAATTTTAGATTGAATCCCGGCTGTGTTGAAGAAGCAACGCAGAAACCGTGTGGGTAGTTGCCAAATGTGTGGTCATCCATTGAGCCGACACCTGCACCAGTTGACGGCGAAATAATCCATTTTTTCAAATTGTCTGATATTGGTTCCGTAGCGATACGAATATTGTAGTAAAGTCCCTTCGCTGAAGTCGCCCCGGGATTGGTATCCGTTCCATCAGCCCATCTTAACTCTAATTTGCCTGTTGTTGAACTATAATGTGATGAAAATCCGCTTGATGGTGCTGTTGGTGATGAATTTGCATTACCAAAGTCCGCTTCCAATGATTTATATATCAGATTGTTCCCCCCGTAATCTCCCACAACTATGTCTAAATCACCGTCATTGTCATAATCACCCCAGGCAATTGCAGTGGTATTTTCAGCACCTGCTGTCTGACCAGTGTCTGAAAATGTTCCATCTCCGTTGTTCCTGTATATCGGATTATTCTGACTATAATTCCCAACAACAATATCTAAATCACCGTCATTGTCATAATCACCCCAGGCAATTGCAGTGGTATTTTCAGCACCTGCTGTCTGACCAGAGTAAATAAAACTACTGGCAACTGCTGATTTTGTATCAGACCATACAGACCAGTTAGTGGCGTTTTCATCTCTTGCACGAATCCAGAAATAATATGTTGTTCGTGGTTTTAAGCCAGTAATGGTTTCTGAATATGTTTTACTCTTTATCCAACTACTTGATATTTCCATTGTCCATTCCGCTATATCAGGTGTGGCAGATGGATTTGAACTGTATTTCACTTTTCACTTTCCACCTTCCACATTTCCACTATACCCATCATCCCCGGGGGCTACCCATTGTAATTGCACCTGCGAATCAGTTACTGCTACAACTCCAGTCACCTGACCCGGTGGGATTGTATCTACATCTATAAGATGTTTTGAGAGCCAGATGTTATTGCCACCTGCAGTTTCATAACTAACACCAGTTAACCAGACAGCATTGGTTGAGATGGTATCAATAGTGATACCATAGCCCTCATCAGAACCATTACCAGAACCATTAATTGTTGTGCTGGTTTGCAGAACTAAGTTAGAATTATATTTTGCTATCCAGATGTTGTTGTTTGCTCCTTCATAAACACAACCAGTAACATACACATCTCCACCGCCTACCGTTATACCCCAGCCCTCATCATAACCATTACCAGAACCATTAATTGTTGTGCTGGAATAATTAAATATTGCAAATGTCGGCATTGCAACTGAAACAATTACAAAAAGACACACAAATATAGTAAATATAGTGCCAGGTCTTGAAGTGAGAGTTGATAAATCGTTTTTATTCTTCATATTTGGTTCTCATTGGAATCCCGAACTTAAGTTGGAATCCCGAACTTGTTCGGGTAGTACTATCAAGTTTTGTCATGTTTTGATTTCTTTTGTTATTTTTTAGCCCCAATAAATTCGATAATCCTGCGGACAAGTTGGGGAATCCGGTTACGTAAGCACTCACTGAACCGTGTCTAAAATTTTTCAGCTAATATTTTACAAAATAATTTTTGTAAAAACAAATCAAAAAACTTTCCGCTAAAATAAACTTGCCTGACTGATGTTATTATAGCATATACCCCCCAAGTCAAGAGGCAAGTAAAAACCATTTGTGGGTGGAGGTATGTTAGAATTTTGAAGTAAAACTTATTCGATAGGTATTACACAAGTTGTAAATGTGCTTCCATATCAATTGGTAAAGCACGAGGTTTCGGTGACTTGAATCTCGCTACGAAATCAATAATAGTTAAACCACATATTTCTTTTGTCTTTGGATTCAACCTCAAAAGAATACCGTCATCCACCTCACGACTTACTGCTTTTTTGGGTTTACCAATTGATAAGTATAGAATATCTGCCCGTTTGTCGTAAGAAAAATTCATTCTTGTTTTTGCCATATCAATTCACCTTCCTTTATTCTATCTGTGATATATGCTGTTTTTATTGTGTTCTGAACAACATCGGTAACTACAACAAAATATAGCTTGAATTTCAATTGTTTATAATAGAGGTGGCGATTATAAAACCTCTTGCTGCGAAAAATATATATTGGGTCCGAAAGAATAGTTGATAATCTATTAAACTTGTCTATCATTTCAGGATGTCCACTAATAATGTGTTCCCAGACATCAGGATAAAGTACAAAGTGTTTTCCAAATAAATCAATAAATGTCTTTTTTTCTTGCACTGAATATTTACCTCAATTCTATATTCCCAATCTATATTATACAAATTTAAAAATTTGAAGTAAAATTACTTATTATCCAAAAATCTTTTTTTGAGATCTTCTATTTTATCTTTCGCATCCTGGTCATATGGCTTTAACATTAAAACAATTTGAAATTCCTGTAACGCCTTCCGATATTCTTTCTGATAATAATATAAAATACCGAGATTGTTGTGGGCTTGAGCATAATCCGGGTTTATTTTTACGGCTTTTTGATATTCTTGGAAAGTATTATCATATTCTCCACGATTAAAATATAAAGTTCCAAGATTATTATGCGCTTCGGAATGATTCGGATTTATCTCAATAGTTCTTTTAAATTCCTGTATTGCCCTGTCAAAAATTCTTTGTTCATAATATGCAAGACCTAAATTATAGTGTATTTCAGCACTGTCTGGTTTTAATTCTAAAGCTTTTTGATATTCCTGAACCGCTCTGATATATTCCCCACGTCCTCGCAAAGAATTACCGAGTTCATTATATAAGTTAGAAGCATTTTGGGTTGCCCTATAATTAGATGGATACATAGAAATTACTTCCTCCCATAACAGCGCAGGATTCTGATAGAGTCGATTTCTTTTTACTGTTGCAATACAAAGAACTATAATATGAACTCCTAAAAGAAAAATTAAAAATGAATTGAGTAATCGCTTATGTGTAGAAATACCACTTAACTCTAATTGCCTATCAGGGTTAACTCTAAAAATTAGAAAATATACGGATACAATTATAAAGTAAAAACCATACCCTGGAAGATATAGACGATTTTCAGCCATTGCGGTAGTAGTAGGAAAAAAACTGGAAGTCGGGGATATTGTAATAAAGAACCATAAAATAGAAAATAAAAATATTTTTGATATATTAGTTTTTCTCCTATAAAATAACCATGTTGCTACAAGTATTAATAGAACAAACAGAACAGATATCATTATCTTGAACTCAAATATAGATTCTGCCGGGTTAAGATAATGGTCAAAACAAAGTCCTTTTGGGATAAAAAGAAATTTTAAATACCTCAATATAACATAAGGCTGAATGACAAAATAAGTGTAGTGATTCCAGAAGAGAGTACCTCCTGCATCTGCATCTCCAATTGTTCCCAGATAAAAGTATCTAAATAATAAAAATATAACAATTATAACCCAGTAAGATAGATGGTAATACTTTTTTTTAATAACCTTTGCCAACTCAAAATTACTCAGAAATATATAATCAAAAATCAATAAAATCGCTGGAAGCGTAATGGCATCCTGTTTTGAAAATATTCCTAAAATAAAACACAACAACGAGAAAACATAGAATTTTTTCCCTTTTTCAAAAGTCTTTGTGAAAAGCAATAAGGATAATATATAAAAAAATGCTGCCAATTCTCCCGAACGATTAAAAACATATGACACTACAATTGTATTTATTGGATGGGAAGCAAAAAATAATGCTACAAAAAAAGGGAAAATGTTTGTGCATTTTCCATATGTGTATACAATTATTTTTCTTGTTAAAAAAAATATCAGTATTGATACACATACGTGAAGAAATATATTTACCAAATGATACCCAATTATATTCAATTTACCAAAATAATAATTCAGTGTAAAAGTTAAATATGTTACCGGTCTGGAAGGGTCGTTCCTTTCAAAAGTTTTATGTTCACCCTGTGGATAAATAAGTTTCGTTTTAATGTTTTTTATTTCTTTTATATCAGGATTATTAACAATTTTTGCTTCATCATCAAATATAAATGGAGCATTCAGGGAACTGGAATAAATAATTGCTGAAACAAGGATTATTAACCCTATTGCAACCCATTTTTTCTCAAAAAAGGTTTTAGGCTTTTCAGTTGTTTTTGTATTAAATTTCGACAAGTTTTATATCGCCCCATATAGATATTTTGTTATTTATTATTATAATCATACCCTTAATCCCCTTGATACTTTTAGCAAAATCCGTTCCTTTAACCAGACTTTCGGGGTCCCGGACAATATTACCCACAGCGGTCGCACAGGCATCTGCCAGTGAAGATGAGTTGGCAATAACTATTGTTGCATCGGTTTTACCAAAACTCAGTGAATGGCCGACTGTCCCGGAAGAAGTACAGATGCCGAGCGGAGTACTTTCAGGTTTTATTTCCAAACCTATTTTACCGCTGAACTTTGATTTACCCGCGTATATACCTATGATTCTCGGTTTTAAAGTCTTTACAAATATATCTCCCCCGTTTTCAATAATTATTTCATCAGAAGATTTTAACAAATCAAAACCAACGAATTCGGCAATAGCGCCTGCGACAGAAGCCATCGGGCCTACACCTGCTTTCTCGGTTTCCGTTACCATCCTTTTCACAATTTCAGGTGCAGTGTCTTTAATTTTATAAGGTTTAAACGTGGTTAAAAAAGAAGGGTTGTTTTTTATGTATTTTTCTATGTTGGCACGATATTTCCGGACGAGTTTATATGTCTTGCGGGACAAATTCCTGCAGGCAGACACCAGCAAATCCGTCTCTTTTAGAGTTACATTGAATGAAACCAGGTCTTTTTCTCTTGACCATAAGCGATAAAATCTTGGTTGGTACATAATGTGTTTGGAATTGAGAAATTAAAAATGTAATTCCATAGCTCGCGGCGGGCAGGTTTTTATGCATAACTCACATGCTATACATTTCTCAGCATGGAACAGCACTTTTTTTGTTTTGGGGTCCAGGACAAGCGCACCCGAAGGACATATCGTAACACACGCACCGCAATGCGTGCATTTTACTTCGTTACGGGTAACATCCTGGCTCAAGGGTTGTATTTTTACACCTAAATCTTTCAGAAAATCCATAGCCTTATTATAATTTTCTTTTTTGCCGGAAAGTCCCAGCACAAGCAGACCCTCTTCGTTCGGTGTAATGGAAGCCTTGAGAATATTGAATTCCAGGTCATAATCTTTTACTAATTTACAGACTATCGGCTTATCAAGCAATTTATGCGAAAATCTTAATACAATTCTTTTAGAAATCATTTTTAAAAATCTCTATTTTATCCAGGGGAAATATTTATCTTTTATTATCGTCTCTTCCCGTGTCCGTCCCAGGGAAACAATGGATATTTTTGCATTGACCAGTTCTTCTAGTTTTTCAATGTAACGTCTTGCATTCAGGGGTAACTGGCTATACTTTGTCATGCCGTGAATGTTGCCCTTAAAACCCTCCATTTCAATATAAACCGGTTTACAGTCTCTCTGGACATGGCGTGAATAAGGAAACTCTTTTATAATTTTGTTTTTATACTTATAAGCAACACAGATTTTCAATCTGTCCATACCTTCCAGGCAGTCAAGTTTAGTCAGGGCCAATCTTTCAATACCGTTAATACGCACGCTGTGACGGACAATAACAGAATCAAACCACCCGCACCGTCTGGGCCTGCCGGTGGTTGCACCGTATTCCAGCCCGCGTTCCCACAGGTATTCACCTGTTTTGTCTTTCAGTTCCGTCGGGAAAGGTCCTCCGCCAACCCTGGTGGTATATGCTTTAACAATTCCTATAACCTCATCTATCTTTGTCGGACCCACACCTGCACCGGTACAAACCCCTCCAGCAACAGGGTTAGATGATGTTACATAGGGATAAGTGCCAAAGTCCAAATCCAGCAAGGTCCCCTGTGCACTTTCAAAAAGTACATTCTTGTTCTCTCTTATTGCCTTTTCCAGTAAAATACCCGTATCTACTGCCAGAGGTTTTAGAAAGTTTTTCAATTTTTCATAATTTCTGACTATGTTCTGGCGGATGGATTTCGGTGCACAGAGTTTTTTAAGAAGAGGGTCTTTTTCTTTTAGATTATTATCCAGTAACGAAAAGAAAATCTCTTTATCAAGGAAATCGCATACTCTGATGCCTATTCGGACAACTTTATCAGCATAGGCGGGGCCTATCCCCCTGCGGGTCGTTCCTATTCTTATCCTGCTTTTCTCTCTCAGTTCATCCAGATACCTGTGGTATGGCAGGATAATGTGCGCCGATTCACTTACAAATAGTCTGTTTTTTATATTTATTTTTTTGGTTTTTAACAGTTCCACCTCTTCGTATAACGATTCAGGGTCAATGACCACGCCGTTTGCTATTAAACACATCTTTCTGGGCAGGACAATTCCCGACGGGATTAAGTGCAGGACAAAAGGCTTACCTTCAAATATTATTGTATGTCCGGCGTTGTTGCCTCCCTGGTATCTTACGACATAGTCAGCGTATTTACCGAGAAAATGGACAACTTTTCCCTTGCCCTCGTCACCCCACTGTGTTCCTATAATTACTAAAGTAGACATTTTCTTCCCCTGGTATATATTACAATAATTATCCCCCTAAAGTCAATACAGGGAGATAGGGATGCGTTGAGATTGATAACACCTGCTTAACAATTTTGTGTATTATGTTGAGCCATAGCGAAATCCCGCCTTGAAATTTTTGATTATTTTGTGATTTTATCGGTGAGTTTCTCGCCCAGAAAATGCCAAAATTTAACATTTGTCAGAAGAAATGTTAAGTGAGAATCTCATCTTAGAAATATAATTCATTGAAAAGTTTTGTTCTTAAACCCCAAGTGTCACCCCATGAAACATGAGCAATCCATGAGAGGATAGAATTGCTTATTTTCTGTATATTAATTACTTTTTTACGATATAGATTTCTTAATTTTACAAGTTTCCTTCTAAAATAAAAAAAGTTTTCTTTTTTCAATAACCTATGAGTTGGGAATATTTTGAATCCAAGAAAATCAGTCCCTTGTCCAACAGAGAAAACATGCGTTTTATCTGGATGAATTTGTAACTTAATCCCATCAAGATATTTTAAAATTTCAGATTTTATTTCACACAATCTTGATTTATCATTATCAAGAATAACAAAATCATCTACATAGCGAATATAATACTTACATCTCAACTGTTCCTTCACAAAATGGTCAAAACCATCAAGATAAAGGTTGGCAAAAAACTGGCTGGTTAGGTTACCGATTGGAATTCCATATTCATTGTTTGTTGAGTTCAATATTTTTTGAACAAGCCATAAAACTTTTTCATCTTTAATTTTTCCTGAAATAATGTTAAACAAAATTCCACGGTTAATAGTATCAAAATACTTAACAATGTCACATTTAAGCACATATTTATTTCTACGACAGAAATCCTGAAAACACAAAATGGCTTTATGCGTTCCTTTCTCCTTGCGGTTAGCATAAGTATCATAAATGAAACTTTTTTCTAATATTGGTTCAATGACATTACATAAAGCGTGATGGACTACCCTGTCACGATAAGGGGCAGCACTGATTATACGTTTCTTAGATTCGTATACGATAAATTGCTTATACCTGCCAGGCTTATAAGTTTGACTTACTACCTCTTTTTGAAGTTTAAGCAGTTCCTTTTCTAAATTAAAATTAAATCGTGCAGTATTCTCTCTGAACCTTTTACCTTTCTGTGCTTTTCTTGCTGCCAGAAGTAAGTTTTCAAACGAACAGATTCTTTCGTAGAGATTGTTATATGTTTTTACCATAATTTTCAGGTGTCAGTGGCGACATTCGGCACCCCGATAAATCGGGACGATTACCAGCCGCAACTGACAGTTTTTATATTTGCCCCGATAAAAATAATCGGGGACAGGAGACGGGTTTTAGACTCAATATTTGCACGCTTGGTCCTGCCTTAGCAGGATCAATTCTGGCTTTCCCAGAAATATTTCCGGCTTTGAGACTTACAGGCGACACACAACGGAACCCATTGTTGTTGTTCCTGTTGTCAGGGTTGTTCCTGTTACGATTAGAGGAACGGCAGTTGTTAGCATTGTTGTTCCAACTACCGCCACGAAGCACCCGAACAGCACCTTTTATCCTATCCCCTTTTGATGATGTTGCTGACGCAACCAGCCACCAATTAAATTTCCTATATCGTTTATTTGACGAGATAAATACTCGTACCTGTCTATATTTATAAACTTCATATCTTTACAAATCCTGACAAAATATCTGAATTTTTCTAATTGTATATTTGTTCTTGCAAGTATTTCCATTTTATTTTTTGTATATTTTGCTTCAATTAAATTTCCAAGAATATCAAAAAGCAAATTCTCCAATTTTTCGCCAATAGTAAAGCGATGTGTTTTTGGAAATTTGATTATTTGTGGTAGGCACCAAAGGATTAAATCGTAGGTTTTTGTAATAACATCTAAATCATTGCTCATTATGAAAAATCAAAATTTATGGCGACCCGCCTTCGGCGGGGAAGGTGTAAAAGAATAAAGTGTAAATTATTGAGTCCTCACAGGCGACACACAACGGAACCCATAGCTGAAGTCCCAGACGTCAGGGTTGACCCAGTAACGATTAGAGGAACGGCAGTTGCTAGCAACGCTGTACCAACTACCGCCACGAAGCACCCGGTAAGAACCCTTATCAGGTCCTTCAGGATTTTTATCAGGACTAATTCTGTAATACTTCTCATCATACCAGTCAGAACACCATTCCCAGACATTGCCGTGCATGTCATATAAACCATATTGATTTGGTTTTCTCCTACCTACAGGGTTTGTCATACCACCTGAATTCTTTTCATACCAGGCATATTCACCTAATTCTGATTCCACATCTCCAAAACAATACTTTGTTGTTGAACCTGCCCTGCAGGCTTTCTCCCATTCTGCTTCTGTGGGTAATCTTTTACCATAATACCTGGCATACTGGTTTGCACCATACCAGGTTACATTTACTACAGGGTTTTTCTCATAGCCACTTGCTGGTTGCCATCTACCACCTGATTTTTTCACTCCCCATTTATGTTTATATATCATTTTTTGTCCATTCTCATCCGTGTGTTTACCATATTCATTTAAAAACTTTGCATACTGTTCATTTGTTACTTCATATTTATCTATGTAGTATGCATCAAGATACACTTTATGTTGGGGATGTTCGTCTTTCTCGCCTTCTCCTTCTGGTGAACCCATCATAAATTCCCCTGCCGGGATTAATACCATTTTTACTTCGTCTTTACCGATGATTTCTTCTGAAACATTTTCGGTTTGAGAAATCTGATTAATTGTTTCCACTTTACCGCTGGTCATTAAAACAGCCAATTCCTCAGACTTATCGGCAAATTCTTCAATAGAATCTGCTTTTACTTTTTCGGATTTGATAATTTGTCCTGTCTCCACATCAACTATATTGGCATTTATAAAATACTTTGAACCAAGTTTTGATATAGTGCCAACAACAACTTTTTGAACATTCAGCAACTTTCCTATTTTAACAGCACATTCTTGAGAAGTGCAACCAGTTATCTGAAATTTTTGTTCTTGAAGTATCAGTTGCATATTATTTCTATCAATTACTTTATACTTTCCAGTTTTTACGAATCCTGTTCGTATGAAATCAGTAACTACACCTGCATCCATTGCTGAAATACCTTTACCTTCAAATTCTGCTACTGCTATGTTTGTTTTCTCTTGTGAATAGAGATTATATGTTGATAAAAGAACTATTGAATAAATGATGATTATTTTCTGAAGTGTTTTAACCATAATTAATAGTATACTATTTTTTTATGTGAATTACAAATGTGGGGTTTTGTATGTGGGGTTTTGTAAATTTGATGTTGTTCTCGGATTTGATTTGTAAAATCAATTCTAAAGAAGTTTATAAATCAGCACAGGAGTTAAAACATGAGATATAAAATATTTGTTAGCGGTGTTCAAAAGGAATTAAAAGAAGAACGCCGTGCAATAAAATATTTTATCCAGGCTAATTATTTACTGTCAGAATACTTTGACATATTTCTGTTTGAGGATTTACCTGCAAAAAGTGAATCGTCAAAAGAAGTTTATATAGACGAGATTAACGATTCTGATATTTATATGGGTATTCTGGGAGGTGAATATGGCACTATCGGTAAGGATGGTTTATCCGCTACTGAACGGGAATACCGGCAGGCAAAGAAAAAAAGTAAAACCATCTTCGCATTTATAAAAAATGTTCCGACAAAAGATAAAAAAATAGAAAGTCTCATTGCTACTATCAAGACTGGGTTTAAATGAAAGACAATTAAAGGCAGTAAAATATGTGAAAGAAAAAGGTAAGATTACAAACCTAGAATATCAAAAACTGACAGGAGTGTCTAAACCCACTTCCACCCGTGATCTACTTGAACTTGTTAAAAAATCGGTTTTTAAGAAATTTGGAAAAACAGGTAAGGGGACATTATATAAACTAAAGGGCTCATAAACGGCTCAAAGGACTCATAAAGGGCTCAGTATTGGCTCAAAGGGGATATAAAGGGGACAAATTATTAAATATCCTCATCATTAAACAAATCTATAATATTCAATCAATAATCTTCACATTGAAATAACTATATAAAATTTGTAAAATGATACTTGTTATTCAACACATAACAAAGAGGTGCTATTATGCCAGGCAATCACAATGATACTGAAAAACGGCTTTGGGAAGTTGCAGACCAACTCAGAGCAAACTCACACTTAAAATCATCAGAATATTCCGTTCCGGTATTAGGGTTAATTTTTTTACTCTATGCTGATATAAGATACTCCATAGCAAAAGAAAAAATTGAAAAACAATATCAGAAATCAAAAAGCCGTAAAGGAATATCAAAAACCGATTATCAGGCAAAAGGTATATTGTATATCCCAGAAACCAGCCGTTACGGTTACTTAAAAAATCTTCCTGAAAGTGAAGACATCGGAAAAGCCATTAACAATGCAATGAAACAGATAGAACCTGAAAATGAAGAACTTAAAGGAATCCTGCCAAAAACATATAACGAGTTTGAAAAAGATGTCTTAATAGCCCTGTTAAAAACACTTTCAAGCATTCCTATGGACGCTGAAGGCGACATATTCGGCAAGATTTATGAATATTTTCTTGGCAAATTTGCATTAGCAGAAGGGCAAAAAGGCGGAGAATTTTTTACTCCTGCTTCTATTGTCAAACTTATAGTGGAAGTAATTGAACCGTTTCGCGGTAAAATTTATGACCCTGCCTGTGGTTCTGGCGGTATGTTTGTCCACAGTGCAAAATTTGTAGAAAAACATAAAGCAATCCCGAACAAAGAAATTTCTATATACGGTCAGGAAAAAACCGCTGAGACAATAAAACTATGCAAGATGAACCTTGCCATATACAATCTATCAGGAGACATAAAACCAGGAAACACCTATTACGATGACCTCCATAATTCAATTGGTAAGTTTGACTTCGTAATGGCAAATCCGCCTTTTAATGTTGACAAAGTAGATAAAGAAAAAATCAAAGAAGACAAGCGATTCAGTTATGGAATACCAAAACCCGATAATGCCAATTACTTATGGATACAGATATTTCTTAATTCCTTAAATGATAGAGGCAGGGCAGGATTCGTTATGTCAAACGCTGCCGCTGATGCCAGACAATCAGAACAGGAAATCAGGAAGAAAATGATTGAAGAAGGGGTGGTAGATGTAATTATTTCTGTTGGTTCAAATTTCTTTTATACCGTAGCACTGCCTTGCACATTGTGGTTTTTTGATAAAGGGAAACGGAAAGCACTCAATAAAGATAAAGTCCTATTCATTGATACCCGTAATATATATAAACAAATTGACCGTGCACATAGGGAGTTTACTCCCGCACAAATAGAATTTATTTCAAATATAGTGAGAATGTATAGAGGAAATGAGATTGAAACAAGTAGTGATAGTAAAGAAATGATGAAAGAAACTTTCCCAGATGGTAAATATAAAGATACCCCTGGACTTTGCAAAGTCGCAAAAATAAAAGAAATTGTGGAACAAGGATATTCCCTTAATCCAGGAAGGTATGTCGGAGTTGCTGAAAGAGAAGAAGACGACTTTGATTTTAAGGAACAGATTGAAGAATTAAACAAGGAATTGAAATCCTTTAATACCGAAGCACATCAGTTAGAAAATAATATTTCAAGTAATATAGCAAAATTGTTAGATGAATAATAATTGGAATACATTAAAACTGCATGATATCTGCAAGTTCAAGTATGGTGCAGGTTTACCAAAAAGGAATCGCATAAAAGGAGAATTCCCTGTCTATGGTTCAGGAGGAATTGTTGACTATCATAATGATTATTTAATAAAAGGACCAGGAATAATTATTGGAAGAAAAGGAACAATTGGTAGTGTTTATTTTGAGAAAAGAAACTTCTTCCCAATAGATACAGTATTTTATATTGAAGAAAATAAAAAAAAGTATAACATTAGATTTCTCTATTTCTTATTAGGGAATCTTGGTTTGGATAGGTTGAATTCTGATGCGGCTGTTCCTGGTCTTAATAGAAATGTTGCACACCTGCAAAAAATTAATTTACCAAATTGTGCTATACAAAATAAAATTGCCTCTATCCTTTCCGCCTACGATGACCTGATTGAAAATAACAATCGCCGAATTAAGATATTAGAGGAAATGGCACAAACAATTTATAAGGAATGGTTTGTCAATTTTCGTTTCCCAGGACACGAAAAAGTAAAAATGGTTGATTCTGAATTAGGCAAAATCCCTGAAGGTTGGGATATAAAACAAATAAGTGATATTATTGTCATTAAGTCCGGGTTCGCTTTTAAGAGCGACACATTTAATATAGAAGGAAAATATGGTATTGTTACAATAAAGAATGTGCAAGATAGATTATTTATACATAAATGTCAAAACTTCATTGATGTAATTCCCGAGAATATGTCAAAGCACTGTTTATTAAAATCTGGCGATATTATTCTCTCTTTAACTGGAAATGTAGGAAGAGTATGTTTGGTATTTGGAGATAATTATTTATTGAATCAGCGAGTTGCTAAACTTGTTCCAAAAAGTGATTCAGATTGGGCATACATATATTTTTTATATCTTAATCCTGACTTCAGAAAAACTCTTGAGAATATTTCAATTGGTGCTGCACAACAAAACTTAAGTCCTATTGAAATGGGCAAATTAAAAATAAACTATCCTGAAAAATCTATACTTAGCCTTTTTGCGAAAGTATGTAATCCGATATTGGAAAACATAGTATTTCTTTTTAGGAAAAATGTTTTATTACAAGAAAGCCGTGACCTTTTACTCCCCAAACTTATTTCGGGTGAAATTGATGTTGAGGATTTAGACATAAAAACAGAGGTCACAGAATGACAGGTAATTTTTCGGAACAACAACTCATAGAAAATAGTGCTATTGAGATATTTCAATCTCTTGGGTATTCCCATCAAAACTGTTATGAGGAACAGTTTGGGCAGAATTCTACACTCGGCAGAGAAACTCCTATGGATGTTGTCCTTATCCCAAAACTAAAAATTGCTATATCTCGCCTTAATCCGACATTAAAACCCGAAAGCATAAATCTCGCTGTTGAAGAAATAACCAAAGACCGCAATATACTAAATCCAAGTGTAGCAAACAGGGAGATATACAAACTCCTTAAAGACGGAGTAAAAGTTCCTGTCCGTAAAGAAGACGGGAGTGAAGAATTAGAAACCGTTAAAGTCATTGATTTTGCCAATTCAGACAATAACGACTTCTTTCTTGCTTCGCAATTCTGGATTAACGGGGATATGTATAAACGCAGGGCAGACCTTGTTGCTTTTGTAAATGGAATGCCGTTAATATTTATTGAACTTAAAGCAATTCATAAAAAAATGGAAAATGCTTTCAAAGACAACCTGACTGATTATAAAGATACCATTCCGCAGATTTTCTGGTATAACGCATTTATTATTTTATCCAACGGTTCTGAAAGTAACATCGGTTCAATGACTGCCGAATGGGAACACTTCAACGAATGGAAGAAAATCAATAACGAGGGAGAAAAAGGAATCGTTTCACTTGATACTATAATAAAAGGGACTTGCGAAAAATCAAAGTTCCTTGATATTTTTGAAAACTTTATTCTTTTTCAGAAAAAAGGGGAAGAAGGTAGTTCTTATATAAAAATACTTGCAAAAAATCATCAATATTTGGGGGTTAATAAAACATTAGAATCGTTCAAAGATATTAAAAACAAAAAAGGGCAACTTGGTGTATTCTGGCATACCCAGGGAAGCGGTAAGAGTTTTTCAATGATTTTTTTCTCGCAGAAAATACTGCGGAAATTTTATGGCAATTATACTTTTCTTGTAGTTACGGACAGAATAGAATTAGACAAGCAGATTTACAATAATTTTGAAAGCACAGGTGCAGTAACGGAAATTGAAGTTCACGCTGATAGTTGTTCTCACTTAAAACAACTGCTTAAAGAAGACCATAGAAATATATTTACACTAATACATAAATTCAGAACAGAAGAGGAAAAGGAATACCCCATAACTGACCGCAAAGATATTATTGTAATAACAGATGAGTCCCACCGCACACAATATGACCAATTGGCGATGAATATGCGGAAGGCATTGCCTAATGCTTCCTTCATTGCATTTACTGCTACTCCCTTGATAGAAGGTGAAGAAAAAACGAAGGGGACATTTGGCGACTATGTCAGCATTTATAGTTTCAAACAGTCAACTGATGATAATGCAACAGTTCCATTGTTTTATGAAAACAGGATACCTGAAGTCCAATTGGACAGTAAAGTTTTAAGCACTGGGTTGGAAGAAATTCTTGAAGATGCTATGCTTGACGATAGGCAGGAAGAAAAACTAATGAGGGAGTTTGAAAGAGCATATCATATAATAACCCGTGATGACCGTTTAGAAAAAATAGCGGAAGATATAGTCAAACATTTTACTACAAGAGGTTATCTGGGCAAGGCTATGGTCGTTTCCATTGACAGACCGACTGCTGTTAAAATGTATGATAAAGTTAAAAAATACCTGAAATTGGAAATTGAACGCACAAGAAAACTCAAAGCAAAAGATGACAGGGAAAAAGAAATTTTCACAAAGAGAATTGAATATCTTGAAAAGACCGATATAGCGGTAGTTGTAAGTTGGGGAAACACCCAAAATGAAATTAAAACTTTCAGAGACCTCGGATTGGATATTGTAACGCACCGTAAAAGAATGCTGGATGAAGATTTAGAAAAGAAATTCAAAGATGCACAAGACCCGTTTAGAATTGTTTTTGTTTGTTCTATGTGGATGACAGGATTTGATGTCCCCTGTCTTTCAACGGTATATCTTGACAAACCAATGAAGAATCATACCCTTATGCAGACCATAGCAAGAGCGAACAGAGTGTTCGGAGATAAGCCCAATGGACTGATTGTTGATTATATCGGCATTTTCAGGAATTTGCAAAAAGCACTTGCCATATATAATCCTGGCGGTAAAGAGATTGACTATCCCGTCAAACCCAAAGAAACACTTATTAAAGAACTAAAAGATGTTATTGATAAGGCGACAAAACTTTGCAAACAACAAGGGATTGATATTGAGAAGATTATCAAAGCTAACAAGTTAAACACAATAAAATTGATTACTGAAGCGGTTGATATTATAATATCAAATGAAAAAACAAGGAAAGAATTCGTCAGTTTAACAAACCTGATAAAAAAACTGTATAAAGCAATACTTCCCGACCCCAAGGCGGAAATATTCAGAGTTAAATATTATATGTTCAAAACCATAGCAGATAAGATAGGAGAATTATCTCCTGAAACAGATATTGAAGAAGTAAAAAAGAAAATGGAAAGATTGCTTGACGATTCCATTGATGCCAAAGGATTTATCATATCAGATATTATTTCTTCTTCCTACGATAATAAGATTGATTTAAGTAAGATAGATTTTGATATGTTAAAAGAAAAATTCGTTAAAGACAAAAAACACATTGAAGTATCAATGCTTAAAAATAGCATAAATAATTTACTGGTTGCATTGGTTAGATTAAACAAACAAAGAACTGGTTTCCTTGAAAAATTTCAAAAATTGGTTGATGAATATAATTCTGGAGCAATGAATGTAGAAATGTTTTTTAATGAACTTAAAGAGTTTTCCAAAGAATTAAATGCCGAAGAAAAGAGACATTTATCTGAAAAACTTACCGAAGAACAACTTGCTGTATTTGACCTGTTATATAAACCTGACTTAAAGAATACTGAAAAGGATAAAGTTAAACTTGCATCTAAAAAACTTCTTGAAACGCTTAAAAAGGAAAAACTTGTGTTGGACTGGCGAAAAAAACAACAGGCAAGAGCGGATGTGTTATTAGCAATACAAAACATTCTTGATAAAGAACTGCCTGAAAGTTATCCTAAGTCACTCTATGAAGAAAAATGTAATCTTATCTATCAACATATATACGACTCCTATTTTGGGCAGGATAGAAGTATATATCATTAAAAACAAGTCAGGTAAATCACCCTTGACTTTTTCAGATATTTTAGGTATAGTTATATTCAGCCCATCTATCAATAATTATGTTTATACATGAAATGTGTGCCGCAATGTTCATTCAAGGTTCATAATCTAAGGGGAGGGATTAAACCTTATGAAAATTCAAGGAAAACTTCAGCGTAATTTTCAGGGTAAAGAAGGATCAGGGGATAAAAATATCCTTAAATCTGTCCAACAGACGTCAAGGTTTTCCGAAACTGAAAAAAATTATTTTCAGCGTCTTGCAAAATCCAAAAACCAGCCTATCAAAGAACCTGTACTAGTTAGTGGGAAAATTTAAATCTTTCTTGACTAGTCATATTTGTCTTTCTTTATGTTATCCCGCCTATCAATTTGTAAATAACCAAGAGGATATATTATCATGATACACTTCATAGATATGGGACAGGGTAGTTCTTTTTTCAAATTCATAGATGTATACTGGAAAGCGGGCCATACGGGTAATAATAGGACTATTCATAGACTGTGCAATTTGATGCGAAAAACGAATGTGAAATTAGCGGTAGTGGAAGAATATCTTAACCTGAAAAAAGCGTGAAAAACGCATTTTTTGAATCTGATTCAGACGGTAATTGTTTTTTCAAATTTAAAAATTATTTGCAAAATTTTAAATTTCTCATATTTGCTTCATCTTGTTAATATTTTTCATTGCTTGATTGTATAGATCTTTATAAAAATAACTGGCAGGAAATCCTAACTTGTTTTTATGTCCTGTCTTAGTTAATCTTGCTTGAACACATAACAACTGTTCTCTAATAGTTTGTAAAGTTTTGTAACGATAGTCATCTGGTAAACATAACCATTTAAACCAGTTAACGATATTAAATGCTAACAGAAGTATTTGAAAGTAAGCAATATTTGCTGTATATTCATGAGTAGGAATTTTTGCTAATGGATAATTTAGTTTCAGTTCTTTGATATTTTGTTCAGCACCTTGGGCTCTCATTGAGTGAAAGTTCCATATATATCTGGATTTGATTCTAAGATTAGTTACTACTACACGATAACCATAATTGCTCATCTCAAATAATTTCAATTGAGAACGTTCATCTGGATCTTCTGGTATTGGTCGTCGTTGGACTACAAAACGATGTGACTTTTCCCAGTTAGTCGGTTGAAATCTGAATTCTGCCACTTCCCAGTCTCCTTTGTAATGACAATATTTTGCTTGTTCCATTTCTGAGCGTATCCCTGCTCCTTCTGTGTCTGCTTCTATTGTATAGCAGATATTCTCTTGCTCAAGATAATCTTCTATGAATTTATGACTGTAAAATATTTTATCTCCACGTATACGAATACGATATATCGGATATGGCAATTTCTCCAAACATTCCTTGATAATATACGGTGCGACTGTTACTTGTGATACATTGCCTGATTTCAAACTCCCATACCAGAATTCTCTATCTGACTCAAAACACAACATCGCCATATAACTCCTTGCCCCTCTTCTTTTGGGATTAAATCCAACTTTTGTTCTTTGCTGTTTGCCAAAAACTGTTAATACTGTTCCGTCTATATCAAGTGTTATACTCGTTTTGGGATGTGAGATGCAAAATATTTTCCCCTGTATTATATTGTGGACTTTGACTATCTGTCGTATTCCATCTGGAGTGAGCCGATATAGAAAACGTCGTATTGCTGTAGAATGTGGGAATTTCTTTATACCAAGTATCTTTTGAATTACTCCATTGTATCCAAGAGATTTTGTATTTTCTATTCGCCCTATTCCAGCAATCATTATGTAAATCAAAACTAAAATAAATTCTGCTGTTTGATATTCCTGGTTTCTTTGGTGGAATTTTATATAACGCTGTAGTAACCATTTCAGTTTTAATTTTTGACAAAATTTGTGAATTAAGAATAGTCCACCAAAGTGGGTTATATTCTTTTCTGTGAAGGAAATTTGGATGTTTTTGATACCTTTTGTCATAGTGCATGAACCTCACTAAAAGTGAAACTGGTGCACTACTGCTCTTTTGATATATATTGTATATTTTTTCAGTCATAAAATCAAGAAAAAACTTTCAAAAAAATGCGTTTTTCACGCTTTTTTCAGGTATAGTTAAGTAACCTTGAATTATCTGATTTCTGACCCTTGAAATTCCTATCATAAAATAGTATAATTGCAGTGAAGAATCTTGCAACAAATTTATTAAGGAGCAAAAACATGTATCTTCACTTCCCTTTTAGCAGTGCTATGAATTTTATGAAATTAAAAGGTCATGGCAATCTCATCAAATTGGTAAATAAAGTGCTATCTAATTATCCTTCGGGCCAACTGAAAAGAAGGGCTAAAAAGTGGTTTATGGTTGAAATAATGAAAGAGAAAGACATGTTCGTAGAATTTATTGCTGAATATTTACCGGATGCTAACCCGGTAGAGGTTCAGAAAAGGTTAGAACTATGGAGAGATGCGGCAAGGGAGTTGACGGGAACACCGGAGCTTACTTTTATTTACAGTAAAAGCCAAGGAGAAGAAGACAGTAAAGCCCTTCCTTGTCCCTATTACGAACAATTAATTGTTGTTTGGCCTACCTGGAAAGGTAAATGCAATACAGCCTCCGAATGTAGAGAGAAAAATGAAATGGATATCGCCTGTCAAAAAAAACTTAACAAGATAGCTAAGAAATCAAATAGCGCTACCTTCATAAACAACGATAGAAGTGAGGAAAAAGAATTTTTCGAGTTAGACGACGGGCAGCAACCACTTGAAATTGACGAATCACAACGAAAGATTTTTGCATTACCAAGTGACCCGGCAATAATTGACTTACATCGTAGATATCTTAGAGGCAAGGTTATACTAAATCCTGAATTTCAACGGTTTCATGTCTGGGACCGCGCTACATCCAGTCGTCTTATAGAATCCGTTTTATTAAATGTACCAATACCTATAATTTATTTAGCAGAAGAAAATGACGGGAACTATTCTTTAATTGATGGACAACAAAGACTTCGTGCATTTTTTGACTTCTTAGAAAATAAATTAGAATTACATGGGTTAACCGTATTGCAAGAATTGAATGGAAAAGAATTTAATCAGATTTCACCTGATTATCAGGACAAACTTGAAAATTCCACAATCCATACAATTGAAATTAAAAAGGAATCTTCTATCGACATAAAATTTGAAATATTTGAACGATTAAATAGAGGCTCCATGAAACTTAACGACCAAGAACTAAGAAATTGCATTTATAGGGGTAAATATAATCAACTTATAAATACATTGGCCTTAAACAAAGATTTCTTGGGTCTATTAGGATTAAAAGAGCCACATAAGAGAATGTTTGACAGAGAACTGGTTTTAAGATTTTTTTCTATGTACCATGCAACTTATTTAAAGTACAAACCTCCTGCGAAGCAATTTATGAATAGCGACATGGAAAAATATCGCAATGTAACAGAAGAGGACGAAAAAGAGCTTACGGAAACATTTAAGAAAACTGTCCAGATGACAAAAACCGTTTTCGCAGATAATGCTTTCAAAAGATTTGTCGTAGGCACCGATAAAAATCCAAATGGGGAATGGGAGAGAAGAAGAATAAATCAAGCACTTTTTGATGTTATTATGTTTGGTTTTTCACAATATGGGCAAAATCAAGTTATACCTAATAGTGATGCTATTAGAGAAGAACTTATATGGTTGATGAGCCATGATACAGAATTTATTGAATCAATTATTATTGGAACAAGTGATAGGCCAAAGGTATACTCAAGGTTTGAGAAATGGCTTCATGCACTAAAGTCTATAGTAGGGTCACCTCGAACAGAACCAAGAAATTTTAGTTTAGACATCAAAGAAAAACTATTTAAAAATAATCCAACATGTGCGATATGCCAGCAAAGAATACACAATTTAGATGACTCAGAGGTTGACCATATAGAGCATTACTGGAGAGGTGGCAAGACAATACCTGAAAATGCAAGATTAACACACCGTTATTGCAATAGGGCTAGAGGTGGTTCAAATAATATCTAAAACGCCAGCACGTTGCTCATCCATTCATCATCAAGAGTCTGATTAACCTTCAACAAACAATTGGTTGATATAAGGTTCAATATATTGGCAGGGGTGCATCTATCCAGACGTTACCGTTACACATACAGCAGGGGTGGAGGTCGTCGAAGTCGAGTGTTCCAATACCTTTGCAAAATGAACAGCGTTCCTGCCTACGGCAAAGTTTCCATCCGACTGAGTCTTTCCTGATAGTATACCGCATAATGCGGGAATGTGCTTCTCTGAAAGTAAAGCGTAAAGTGCAATGAAATTTGACCCCAGTTGCCGAAGTAGGTTCCTTAGGAACAATTCTGATGAAAAGGGGTCAAATAATGATTGCAGAACACAGTGTTGCAATTTGAAAAATTATATAGAAAAATGTATAATCAGTTGGAGGGAACTATGTTTGGTTTAGGATTTCAGGAAATGTTGCTTATTCTATTGGTCGCTCTGGTAATATATGGGACTGCTAAATTTCCGGAGATAGTTAAAGCCCTGGGAAACATAATAAAAAAATCACCCCGGAAAGATAAAAGATCGTCCAGTTAAAACTGGACGCTACTGGGATTCCCCAATTTATTGGGACGGACTGTTTTATGATTACGTTTAAAAATGCCGCATTAGACTAGTGGTTAGGTCACCAGCCTCTCAAGTTGGTAACACCGGTTCGAATCCGGTATGCGGCATATTTTATTCCTTCAGGATTGCGTTTATCTTCTTAGTGGCGGATTCAAGCCCTTCTTTAACAGTCTTCTTCTTGAGCCATATTAAATCAAGTTCCTGCTGTAGGACTAACTCAATTTCGCTGTATTTCATCAGGTTCGGCGGGAGCAATCCGTATTCCAGAGTATCCGTAAGGACTTTCCTGTCATAACTTTTTTTTCCTTCTGCAAATATTTTCCCGGCTTCTACCAGGGACGGCTGTTTGTCAAGTTTCTCAGCCATTAAAAGTTGGGACTCTTTGCCCAGGATAAATTCCAGGAATTTATATGACAGTTCTTTGTTTTTCGTCCTGCTGGAAATAGCATAATTTTCCATCCCCAGCATTGTAGCCTTCTTTTTATTTTTGGGGAGAGGGCCTATATTCCACGGGATTGCCTTTTCGGACCTTAACCCCTGGATATCCCAGGCGCCTGAAATAAACATCCCGATCTTGCCTGTCCTGAACATCTCTACGTTGGATTTATATTCAACCGGTAAAACCAGCGGGACAACTTTGTGCCTGTAACGTAAATCCACCAAAAATTGAATCGCCTCAACGGTATTCTTATCGTTCAGCAGACACAAATTATTTTCTGTGTCAAAAATCCTGCCGTTATTCTGCCATATCCACGGATAAATCCTTGCCCCCCAGAAATCCATTGTACTCCCGAACTGGTCAATAACGCCATCGTTATTTGTGTCCTTCGTCAATCTTTTTGCAGCATTTAGAAAATCATCCCAGGTGAAATTTTCTCCGGGATAAGTCAGTCCTTCTCCATCAAACAAATTCCTGTTGTAGAAAAGCACATATACGGACGTATATCTGGGAAGAGAATATAGTGTCCCCCTGTATTTACAGCCATTGATAAGTTTGGGGTAAAAGTCAGATAATTTCAGCTCCCTGCATTTATCAATGAATTCATCAAGCGGCAATAAAAAACCCCTGGATGCAAAAGGTAAAAAATAAGCGCCGTGGATAGACATTATATCAGGCGATTCGTTGCCGGCAAACATCACCTGCAATTTTTGCATTGCCTGCCTGTCGGGGTCATTAATGTATTCAATTTTTGTACCGGGATTTTGTGTTTCAAATTCCTTTATAAGGGATTTATTGACCCTTTCCTCTTCCAGCGGGACCCAGGTAAAAAAAGTTATTTTACTACCGGCAGGAGTCCTGGCGGTGCAGCCGTAGATGAAAAATAAGACTATCAGCGGATAGAAAATGTAGTTTCTCATAGGTATATTATATAAAATAAAAATGAATTTTTTGATTATTTTTCAAAAATTTGGTATGATTTCAGATTATGAAACAAAATTATTCCAGCACCGTTAATTTACCGCAGACGAAGTTTCCGATGAAGGCAAACCTGCCTGTCAGAGAACAGGATATAATCTCTTTTTGGTCAAATATAGATGTATATTCAAAAATGTGCCAGAACAACAGAGAGAAGGAGAAATTTGTATTTCATGACGGTCCCCCTTATGCAAACGGTCACATACATATGGGACATGCACTGAACAAAGTCCTCAAGGATATAATCGTAAAATATAAATCTATGAAAGGTCATTATACTTATTTCATACCAGGTTGGGATTGTCACGGACTGCCTATTGAATATCAGTTATTCAAGGAACTGAAAGTCAATAAAAGTGAAATTAATATACTGGACTTTCGCAAAAAAGCAAAGGAGTTTGCTGAAAAATTTGCGTCAGTCCAGAAAGATGAGTTTATACGACTTGGAACATTTGCTGACTGGGAAAATCCATATTTGACAATGACCCCGGAGTATGAACTCGGGATAGTTCATGTTTTCAAAGAATTAGTTAAAGCAGGATATATATACCGTGCAAAAAAACCAATCTACTGGTGTATGTACTGCGAGACTGCACTGGCAGAAGCAGAAGTGGAATATGCCGACCATATTTCGCCGTCAATATATGTTAAGTTTCCTGTGGTTAATCTGCCGGAATCACTGAAAAGCCTATCCGCCCCGTCTCTTTCTGTTGTGATATGGACTACCACTCCCTGGACCCTACCTGCAAACGTGGCATTAGCATTCCACCCGGAATATGAATATGTTGTTTTAGAGTGCGATTCCGGAGACGGCAAAAAAGAGAACTTGATTTTTGCAAAAGCTCTTTTAGAAAACGTCACAAACAAACTCGGGATTAAAAATTACAAGATACTTAAAACACTCAAAGGCAAAGAATTAGAGAAAATAAAGTGTAAAAACCCCGTAGTTGACCGTGAATCAGTCGGGATACTTGCTGAATTCGTGCAGTTAGACGAGGGTAGCGGTGTGGTCCACATTGCGCCGGGACATGGACAGGAAGATTACCAGATCGGTCTGAAATACAGGTTACCCGTCCTTTCTCCCGTGAATGAAAAGGGAATTTTTACAGAAGAAGTCTCCGAATTTTCGGGACACAAGGTTTTTGCGGCAAATGAACTGATTGTCAATAAACTCAAAGAGAACAGCCTGCTGTTGTTTGAAGAAAAAGTTTCGCATTCGTACCCGCACTGCTGGCGGTGTAAACACGCCATTATTTTCCGTGCAACCGAACAGTGGTTTATGAGCGTTGAACACAACAATCTCAGGAACAGGTTATGCGAGTCAATTAAAAAAGTCAAATGGGTTCCGGAATACGGAGAAAACAGGATAACAAGCATGGTAGAGTTGAGACCTGACTGGTGTTTATCAAGGCAGAGATACTGGGGAGTCCCCATCCCGGCGGTTTACTGCAGTAAATGCGGTAAGTCAATGCTGAACCTTGAAATAATAGAAAAATTTGAAAAATTTATCTCCAAAGAAAGCACCGATGCATGGTATATTCATCCTGTGGAAGATTTCATCCCTGCAGGATTAAAATGCAGTTGCGGTAACAATGAGTTCAGAAAAGAGAACGATATTTTAGATGTATGGTTTGATTCCGGCTCATCACACGAGGCAGTTTTAAAATCACGGCAGGGGGTCAACTGGCCCTCGGATATGTATTTAGAGGGAAGCGACCAGCACCGGGGATGGTTTCAGACATCACTGATTACTGCTGTAGCGTTATATGACAGGGCACCGTATAATATTGTGCTGACACACGGGTTTATTGTTGACGGCGAAGGTAAGAAAATGTCAAAATCCACGGGTAACGTTGTTGCCCCTCAGGAAATTATAAAGAAATACGGTGCCGATATATTGAGATTGTGGGTGAGCGCAAGCGATTATTCGGAAGACATAAGAATCTCAAATGAAATTGTTGAAAGGATTGTTGAATCATACAGGAAGATAAGAAATACAATAAGATATCTCCTGGCAAACCTGCATGAATTTGATTGCAGTAAAGATAAAATAAGTTATTCTGATTTGATGGAAATAGACAGGTGGATGCTGCACAGGGGACAGAAACTCATAGAGAAGGTAAACAATGCATACGATAATTATGCGTTCCACACGGTCGTGTTTGAAATAAATAATTTCTGCGTTCTGGATTTGTCGGGTTTTTATTTAGATATATTGAAAGACAGGCTCTATGTTTTTAAAAAGAAGTCAAAAGAACGGCTTTCTGCACAGACAACATTGTTTGAAATACTGCATACGATTCTGCGGTTGATTGCACCCGTGCTTTCCTTTACTGCCGAAGAATCCTGGCAGTATCTAAAAGAATTAACGGACGGCGAAAAATACAATAAAGACGACAGCGTATTTTTTAACGGGTTCCCGTTAGTAAACAAATCAATGATTGACAGCGGATTAGACAGTAAATGGACTGAAATTGTCCAAGTTAGAGAAAAAGTATACAATGCGCTTGAACAGGCAAGAAAAAACGGTTTAATACACAGTTCTTTAGAGGCGAAAGTAAAATTAACTGTCCACGACAAAGAACTTCATCAACTGCTTAAAAAATACGAAGACATGCCGATGGGAACGAACCTGAAGACGGTTTTTATTGTTTCGCAGATAGAACTGAACCTTGATGCAAATCTTAAAGACACGGCTGTTTCCATAGACCATGCAGACGGAGAAAAATGTGAACGCTGCTGGAACTGGTCTGTTGATGTTGACAGTGCAGGGCTGTGCGGCAGATGCAGAAATATATTAGAGACGAAGGCTTAAATGAATAGATTATCCGTCATAATGAGTAGATTATCCGTCATTCTGAGTCCCGATAAAATCGGGACGAAGAATCTCTATTACTGGTTGGCTCTATTAATCGTACTTACAGACCAGATAACAAAATTTATTGTCAGAAAGAATCTCATTCTGGGGGATAGTATATATGTTCTACCTTTCTTTTATATAACGCATATAGAAAATACGGGTATTGCTTTTGGTATGTTTCAGGGGAATAATTTACTTTTTATAATTGTTTCACTGATAATAATCGCATTTATATTTACCAACAGAAAACAAATCATATCCTGCGGGAATAACCTGACTAAAATCAGTATACTATTGATTCTTTGCGGTGCTATAGGCAATTTAATTGACAGGGTTGTCCGCGGAAAAATTACTGATTTTCTGGATTTTGGAATTTCTTACCAGCGTTTTCCTGCATTCAATGTCGCTGATTCCTGTATAACAATCGGAGGGATTCTTCTGTGTATATCCTTTCTAACAGCCCGTAAATTAGGGACCCCTTGACTTTCTGCAATATATGTGTTACAATGTATTACGTAATAGGAGGCTGATATGACTACATTTACAATTAGACTACCGGATAACCTAAAAACGGAAATTGAGAAAGTGGCAAAAGAAGAAAAAATACCTGCTGGACAGCTGGTAAGGGAATCTATTGACAGGTATGTTTCGATTCTCAGATTTAAAAGAATCAGAAAAAAAGTCCTTCCATTTGCCGAATCTCAGGGATTGATAACGGATGAAGATGTATTCAAAACATTAAAGAGATGAAAATCGTCATCGATTCAAACGTGTATATTTCTGCATTTGCAACTCGTGGCTTGTGTAGTGAGGTATTTGAACTGTGTCTGGCAGAACATAATATTTATATTTGTAATGAAATAATTAGTGAAATTGAAAGGATATTGATAAATAAAATAAAAGTACCAGATAAGATAGCCAAAGAGACTGTTGAATATTTGAATCAACATATACATAAAGTAAAACCAGTAAAAGTGAGCAAAGAAGTATGCAGGGACAGAAAAGATTTGATGGTTTTAGGCACAGCAGAGGAAGTTGGTGCAGATATTATTATCACAGGAGACAACGATTTGTTAGTACTTGAAAAATATAAGAATACAAAAATAGTAAATCCTTCCGGATTTTGGAAATTATCAAGTAAAATCCTGAAGGATTAACTCCAGGAATTAAGGGTTTACCCTTTTATCCGCAGGATTATCTTATTTATTAGGACGGATTGTTTTAAAAGTATAATAATATTAAAGGGGTTATATAAATTATGTTTCCGGAACTTTTGAGATTAGGACCGATATCCATTAAGACTTACGGATTTTTTGTAGCGGTGGGTTTTCTTGTCGGGATGAACTATATCAGGAGGCAGGCAAAGGAATATAACTTTAATCCGGAAGTTGTGTTTGACCTGGGGTTATACATTCTTGTAACCGGTATAGCCGGGGCACGAATATTTTATGTCCTGTTCAACTGGTCATTTTATAAAGACAATTTACTTTCAGTATTTGAAATATGGAGTGGAGGTCTGGTCCTGTACGGCGGGATATTATTTTCTACTGTATTCGTTATCCTCTATACAAGGATAAAAAAACTTGACCTGTGGAGGATTGCTGATTTGATTGCACCTGCACTGTTTTTAGGGATTGCCATCGGCAGGGTAGGCTGTCTTTCTGCGGGTTGCTGTTACGGCAAACCTACCGATTTAATCTGGGGTATTACTTTCACAAACCCGCAGTCATTAGTAGCACCTGAATTAATCAATGTCAAACTCCATCCCGTTCAGGTCTATGAGTCAATATTTTGTTTCGGGTTGTTTTTATCAGCACATATATTTAATAAAGACAGAAAAACAGCAGGAAAAACTTTTTTCATTTCAGTAATGGCGTACAGCATTTTCAGGTTTTTGATAGAATTTCTACGCGGGGATAATCCCGAAACTGTGGTTGCAAAACTGCATCATTCACAGCTGATAGCAATTTTTGTTGTTTTAATTTCTCTGGTAATCTTATGGCTGTTATGGAAAAAGAAATCGTAGTCAATACAGAGAGTGAACGGTTAGACAAATATTTAGCAGGAGTGTCCCCCGACTATTCCAGGAGTTTCTTTCAGAAATTAATTAAATCCTGCAATGTCGTTGTAGAAGATAAGAATGTCGTTGACTGTGACTTTGAGGTTCATGCCGGGGATAAAATAAGAATATCTTTTCCTGAAATTAATAATCTATCCTTTGATTCCATTGGACTGGATATTATTTATGAAGATAAGTCAGTATTAGTCATAAATAAACCGTCGGGCGTAATTGTGCATCCCGCGGGATACAAACCAGGACAGAATACGATATTTGATATCCTTATGAGCAGGTACGGTATTTATAAAAAAGAAGGTTTTGCCGATAGACCTTTTATTGTCCACCGGCTTGATAAAGATACTTCAGGCATAATGTTAATAGCAAAAACGCCCAAAGCTCAACTGAATTTAATGAAACAATTTAAAGACCGTAAAGTAAAAAAGGTATATTTTGTTCTCGTCTATGGAAAATTTAATGAAAAAAAAGGTATAATAGAAGCACCGCTGGCAAGGAACCAGCAGCATAGAAGACAAATCAACGTTGGCTACGGACGGGACGCAGTAACAGATTTTGAAGTTCTCCAGAATTTAGGAGATTACGCTTTGCTGGAAGTGAAACCGCAAACAGGCAGGACGCATCAAATCAGGGTGCATTTAGCATATATCGGACATCCTGTTTTAGGTGATAATGTTTATGGCACAAACACACAGAAACCAATACCGGAGATTTGTGAAAGACAGATGCTCCATTCTTATAAAATTACATTCTGCCATCCGGTGAAAAATAAGTCAGTGACCTTTAAGGCAGATTTGCCGGAAGATTTCCGGTCAGTATTGAAATTGCTGAAAAAAAATGTTAACTAAAAGAAAAAAAAGTCGTCGGTTCTCTGCGTTATTTCTGATTTTACTTTGTGTCGTTATAATGGCCGGAAGCGAGGAAGTGAAGAAAAACGGAACTGCGGCTACCACGGGTACTGCGGGCATTGACGAACTGTCAGTTAGGATAAATAAATTAGAAAAAGAGATTGAAAAATATTCTGAAACCGAACTGCGCACAAAAGAAATGAATAATGCACTGGCAGATTTAAACAGGAGCCTTAATGAAATCAAAAGTGAACTGGATATTATTAAACTTGATGTTGACAGCCTTAGGTCATCGCAGAAAAAAATTATGGACAGTCATTACGGAGGCGGCTCAGAGAGAGATACTGCGGATATAAAAACGGAAATAGAATTCCTTAGAAAAGAAATTGCAAGACTGCAGGAGAAAACAGCACTCGCAGCGGTAATCAGGGAAAATGCCGAAGAAACTGATTCCGACGGCGAAAACAGGTTTAAGCAAATAATCGCCTCGCCTTATGTGGGGATGACCGCGTTCTTTGTATCTTTAATGGCATTAATAATTGCTGCCTCGCGTTAATTATGAAACCTTCATATGCACTCGGCGTGGATTTGGGCGGGACCAAAATCAGTGCCGGCATTGTATCCAGATCAGGGGAAATCACAGGCGATATCACAAAAATACCAACAGAACCCGAAAAACCTGCTGAAGGAATTGTCAGCAATATATGTTTTGCTATTGAAAAAACCCTGAAAACAGCCGGATGTTCGCTGGATAATCTTGACGGTATCGGGATTGGTTCACCCGGACCATTAGATATTGACAACGGCATAATACTCACGCCGCGTAATTTACCTTCCTTACACAATTTTGCTCTAAAAGAAGCAATTTCAAAAAGGTTAAATACTCCTGTCTATATCAATAATGATGGCAACTTATTTGTCCTGGGAGAAAGCTGGTTTGGCGGAGGCAGGGATGCAAATATTGTGTACGGCGTAACCCTGGGTACCGGGTTTGGCAGTGGTTTTGTAATTAATAAAAAAATATTTAATGGTTCTACCGGCACAGCAGCAGAAATATGGTGTTTCCCTTATAGAGACGGGATAATTGAAGATTATGTATCAGGTCGAGGAATAACAAAGAGTTATAAGGACAAGACCGGCAAAGAAATAGAGCCAAAAGAAATTGCTGATAATGCTCTTAAGGGTGATTTGGCAGCAGTAAAAGTATGGATAGAATTCGGTGAGCATTTAGGTGTTGCCCTTTCTTATGCAGTGAATGTGGTTGACCCGGAAATAATAATAATCGGTGGTTCAATAAGTAAGAATTTCAACCTTTTTTCTGAGAGTTTGGATAAAACATTGCGAAAACACATAAATCCAATCCCGGCACAGAGATTAAAGGTTGTCCCGGCACAATTAGGTGATAATGCCGGACTTATAGGTGCCGCCTGTCTTGTCCTGTAGATTATCTTTTGACAAACTATGTTTTGTTTTTGTAAAATAAGAATCCCCCATACCCCCTTTAATAAAGCCATTAGGTGAAACAGGGGATTAAGGGAGATTTGAGAAGGATTTTCAAGATGAAATTTATAAAATTGACATTAT
>Ga0210056_1000071_pt1 | contig 62458 bp, 59 predicted proteins | sample CryGeyCG2014_080_2_FD_183965 | JGI IMG/M metagenome (GOLD analysis project Ga0210056, IMG submission 183965) | Groundwater microbial communities from aquifer - Crystal Geyser CG07_land_8/20/14_0.80 (SPAdes) (version 2) | ecosystem: Environmental > Aquatic > Deep subsurface > Groundwater | place...
CGACCTTTATCGGGAAACCGTTATTGTGAGCGGTTCTGTAAACGTCTATGCCGCAGGCTTCCATCGAAGGCCGCGCTTTTTCCGGGTGCGCGCAATGCTGCGGGCACCTGGAGCAGAGATTGCACGGACCTGCTGCCATCGCGAACGCCTTATAAAAACCGTCCAGGAACATTTCCCTTTCAAGGACCGCAACGGCCTTGCGGATGTCCGTCCACTCCCCGCCATGGACAAGCAGGGCGTATTTATAATCGCCCAGCATCTTTTTTGTCTGCTGGGGCGCGGGCGAATTCGGGGGACAGGTCAAGGCGTGGCCGTACCCGTCACACCCGAACTGGCATTTCATCCTTACCCATTCGGCTGTCTTAATGCTGGAAGCGCGGATGACCTTGGCGTTTTTTGCCCCCAGTTGTTTTGCCGATTTAATATATTTTGTGTATTGTTTCATTGCGTGTTTAAATCCCCCTACATCCCCCTTTTACAAAGGGGGAATGAAATAAACACCCTCACCCTACTACGCCAAGGCTTCGTAGGGCACAGCCTTACATCCTCTCCCGCCTCATCCACCCCCACCTCAATCCTCCCCCGTCCCACCCAGTAAGATTGGCGGGTCTTCGACAAGAGGGAGGAAAATTATGAAATTAACTTAAATCCGAAGGGGGAGAGGGAAATACGCAACCTAAAGGTTGTGGCTACATCTCAATCTCGGGCGTGATAAATCACGCCCCTACACTTATCCACTTATCCACGTATCCACGTATCAACTAACCGCAGGGCAAGCCCTGCAGCTACTATGACACGGTTTTCATTTTGACTGCCGTGACGGACATCGCGGGGAATTTTTTGATCTCTTTTGCCCTGATCTCAGCAGGCTTAACCATGTCCGGCTCTTCGAAAGTATTGTGGGTGTGTATGTCCTTGGCTGAAAGCTGCCGTATTTCTTTTATCTCCCATTTCTGCCCGGAAATCACGCGCAGATCAGCGTCGATATTATTTTTAAGGTCGAGGTTGGCGATCGAAACAAAAAGCTCTTTTCCGTCATCCGAAACCGATGCCGAGACCGAGACCGCGTCCTTCTTTTTCCCGTCAGGCAGGTTCAGGGCCGGGTTTCCGTTTAGCTCAGCCGGGACAACCGCTGCATCCCTGTGCGGCATGAACATTTCGTATACGTGGTATGTCGGGGTAAGCACTGCCTTGCTTCCTTTTGTCAGGATAAGCGCCTGGAGCACGTTTACGGTCTGCGCCATATTGGTCATGAACAGCCTGTCGAATTTGTGGAAACAGTGGAAGCTTGCGGCGGTGAAAAGCGCGTCCCTCATAGTGCTCTGCTGGCAGACCCCGTTTTCCACGACCGCTTCCTTGTACCATGTTCCCCACTCGTCCATTATCACGCCTATCGGATGGCCGTAAGCGCTGTAAGACTGGGTAAGACCGCTTGCCCTCTTTATGTTGTCGTCCATTGTTATGACGCCGGCGATCGTCCTGTAATAATCCTCGTCCGTGAAATTCACTTCAGGACTGCCGCCCGTGTATATGTGAAGAGCTATGTAGTCAACAAGGCCCAGCGCGGGTTTCAGTTTTACCAGGAACCGCTCATCCCAATCTATTATGCCGGGATGCGAACCGCACGCGATAAGCTTAATATCCCCGCCTGTGGGGCGCATATAACCCGCGAACTGCCGGTACAGGTCAGCGTAATGCTCGGGTTCCATTGCGCCGCCGCAACCCCAGTTCTCGTTCCCCACACCCCAGAACTTTACGTTGTAGGGCTCCGGATGGCCGTTGGTCCTGCGCTGCCCCGTAATTGCTGTATCCTGGCTTGAATTGCAGTATTCAACCCAGGCGCAAGCCTCTTCAACCGTACCGCTTCCCACGTTCACGCAAATATACGGCTCTGTCCCTATCCTGGCGCAGAAGCGCATGAACTCATCCGTGCCGAACTGGTTGGTCTCAGGCTGGTTCCACCAGAGGTTGTGCCTTTTCGGCCTTTTGTCCTTTGGGCCGATGCCGTCCTTCCAGTGATAGCTGTCTGCAAAACATCCTCCGGGCCAGCGCAGGGCAGGCAGGGCGACTTTTTTAAGCGCCTCTGCGGTGTCAAGCCTTATGCCTTTCTCGTTCTTAATGGCTGAGTCTTCGCCTGCCCAGATCCCGTTATAAATGCATCTTCCTATGTGTTCCGCGAAATGCCCGTAAAGATATCTGCTGATCTTGTGCTGCTTTACTTCAGGCCTTATCGTTATCTGCATTTTTACCTCTTTTTATTGATGATTACAGCGATGTTAAATAACGATTGCAGCGATAAAAAATGAATTTAGTGCGATAAATCGCACCGCTATAAAGCAGGGCTGAAGCCCTGCGTTACAAAAGCAACTACTTGACCCTTGATACTTGACCCTTGATACTGAAAGCAGGGCAAGCCCTGCGGCTACAGCGTGAGCCATTTGCTGGTATTCAGGCCTCTTATAGTAATCCGCGTGATTTTCTCTGCTGAGGAAATCGTTATTTCCTTTTTTTCGCCGGGCAGGAGGAAAAGATAATTGTCCGAATACTGTGCGCCATCAGCATCCGCCGAGACCTTTATCGCCGGCGCGAAGGTATCTGCTTTCAGGATCAGCTTAACGCAGCCGGAACCCGGCTTCACCTCAGCCTCCAGTTCAGCCCGTTTCAGGCTGAGGTTCCCAAGTTTTTCGAAGAACAGGAAGTTCCTGAAAACCAGTTCCTTGCCCCTGACAAGGTCAACCACAAGCACCCGGGTTTTAGGGTCATCAACGGTTATGCCTCTGCTGAAGATAAGCTTGTTTGAATTAGCCGGGCATTGAGCGGAAACTTCGCTTCTGTAGTACTCGGTCCCGCTGAAATCAAGCAATCTCAGGACAAGCCTGCCTTTGAACGGGACAAGCTCGTCATTTATAAGGTTTACCTTTACCTTGCCGCTCTCCAGCACAGGGCTCACAATTACTGGCGAGAACGCCCTTTTTGCCGAGAAATAACAGAGCTTTGGCCTATAGTAATAATCCACAAACGCCCAGGATATTACCGGCCAGCAGTCGTTAAGCTGCCAAAACAGTATCCCCGACGTGATAAATTTCCTCCTGCGCCAGTGCTCTATCGAAAATTTCGAGCCTTCCGCCCAGTTCACCTGGGAGTAATAAACGAAATCTTCGAACCCCGCGGGCTTAAAACCCAACACTTCCTCAACGCCGAACCGTATCCAGTCAAGCGGCTTGTCGTAGGCCTTTTCATGCGCGAGTATTGACTTGCCGGCCAGGTCCCAGTCTTCTTTCGGGGCGAATTTCGCGACCGTTTCTATGTCCGGGAATGACTGGTATCCTGTTTCGCTCAGGAACCTGCCTTTAATGTCCCCGAACTTCCTCCAGTCCCCGCCGCCCCAGCCCTCATAGGAATGGAAATCCCCATTCTTCTGCGACATGTAAATAAATTCATCAGGTGAGTAAGGCGAGGAGGGAACGTACGGGCGGGTCGGGTCATGAAGGCGGCATATCTCCGGGAGGATCCTGTAAAAGAGCGCCTCCCCGTAATACCTTTTTACCTGCCTGCCTTCCTGGCTCACGTAATACCTGGACGATTCGTTCTCGTTGTTGCCCGACCAGATGACGACCGAAGGGTGGTTGCGCAGCCTTTTGACCTGGAACACCGCTTCTTTTGAAAAAGAATCGTTGAACCATTCCAGGTGGTCAGGCACTTCCTCGCACCCGGACATGAAATCCTGCCAGACCATTATGCCAAGCTCGTCGCAGGTATCGTAAAATTCCTCGTCCTCGTATATCCCGCCCCCCCATATCCTTGCCATGTTCATGTTCGCCTCGGGCATCATTGAGAGGAGCCTGCGGTATCTTTCTTTTGTCACCCTTGTCAGGAACGAATCGGCGGGGATCCAGTTCATGCCCTTGCAGTATACCGGGATGCCGTTGATCCTGAATATGAAACCCCTGCCCTCTTTGTCTTTTTCCTGGGCGATCTCTATGGTCCTTAGCCCGAACTTCACTGACCTTTGGTCCAGCATTATATCCTTATACTTCATGCTTACTTTCACTTCATAAAGGTGCGGGTCCCCGTATCCGTGCGGGAACCAGAGCTTTGGGTTCCTGATCTCAAACTCCGCCCTGATCAGGTTTGTGCCGTCGATCATGTGATGCCTGACGGTCTTTTTGCATTTCGTCCCCTTGATCTCGAAGCTTACGGCCACGTCGTCTTTCATCAGGGAATCAGCCTCGACCTGGACCTTTATCCTTGCTTTTTTTCCCGACACTTCAAGCTGCTTGACGTATACGAAATCGAATTTCGCGTAGTTATAACCCAGCAGGCGCACGCCCTTCCACAGGCCTGATGCCGGGAACCTGGGGCCCCAGTCCCACCCGAAGCTGTACTGCGCCTTCCTTCCGTAACCGCGTATTGTGCAGAAAGGCCCGTTCATTATCACGCCGTGCTTCTTCTCCAGCTCTGAAAGAGCGCGGGCCGGCGACTTAAACCTTAACTCAAGGGAATTTTCCTCTTTCAGGAGCCCGTTGACGTCAAAGACATACGGCCTGAACATGTTATCGGCTGAGCCCAGCATGTGGCCGTTAAGGAAGATGTCCGCGAAGGTATCAATGCCCTCAAAAACAAGCGCTGTTTTTTTCTTATCTACCGTCTCTTTGCTGACAACGAATTTCTTCGTGTAGACCCAGTCTTTTTCCTCAACCCACTTCAGCTTGGATTCGTTGTCCGAGTAAAAAGGGTCCGGAATAATTTTGTTCGCCATAAGGTCGGTGTAAACGGTCCCGGGAACTTCTGCCGGGGCAGGATCCTTCAGGACCTCCCCGTTTTCGTCCTTGAAAAACCACCCGTCGTTCAGCAGTATGTTGTCCATATGCTCTCCATTTCATTGATTACAGTGATTTTAACTGATGATCTTTGCTTCGCAACATTCTTTGTGGGCGATGTCGACAACCGACGAATTCCAGTGATTATATTAAGTATCAAGAGTCAAGTATCAAGTGTCAAGTTTGAAACCAGAAAATATTTCTTTGTGCCTCCGTGCCTCTGTGGTTATATTTCGTGCTTTCGTGATACTTTCGTGTTTTCGTGGAAATCTTGTATCACTTCGCTTTGCCCTGGTCTGCCACCGCCTCCATCGCTTTCTTTACTTCCTCGGGATCGCCCAGGTAATAGCTTTTTACCGGCTTCAGGCTCATGTCATCCAGCTCGTAGACAAGAGGTATGCCTGTCGGTATGTTCATCCCCACGATCTTGTCTTCCGCCACGCTGTCCAGGTACTTGACAAGCGCCCTCAGGCTGTTGCCGTGCGCGACTATCAGGGCTTTCTTTCCCGCTCTCATGGCCGGCCCGATCGCCTCGTACCAGTAGGGCATAAACCTTGCAACGGTATCCTTCAGGCACTCGGTCAGCGGTATGTCCTTCTCGGACACGTTTTTATAACGCGGGTCTTTCCCCGAATGTCTCGGGTCGGTCTTCTCAAGCGGCGGCGGGGGTTTGTCGTAACTCCTTCTCCATACGAGCACCTGCTGCTCGCCGTATTTCGCTGCCATCTCTGATTTATTCAGGCCCTGCAAAGCCCCGTAGTGCCTTTCGTTCAGCCTCCAGGAATTGTGCACCGGCACCCACATGAGGTCCATCTCGTCCAGCACGATCCACAGGGTGCGCACCGCCCTTTTGAGCACTGATGTGAACGCGATATCAAAAGTAAGGCCTTCCGATTTCAGGAGAGCTCCGGCTTTCCTGGCTTCCGCGATCCCCTTTTCAGAAAGGTCAACATCTGTCCAGCCCGTGAACCTGTTTTCCTTGTTCCAAACACTTTCGCCGTGCCTCAGAAGAACGAGTTTCTTCATAAACTCCCTCCAGTAACTCTATTGACACAGATTTTCACAGATTTAGACTCTGACTCTACGTTTATATCCGTGGCTGACTTCTTAAGGAATATATTATATCATAAAGTATATTAAATATCAAGTATTTAATAAATATAATATATAAACCGTCGGACGTCGGACGTCGGACGTCGAACGTTTTTATATCAAACCTGAAGGTTTGAGTTACGAAATACAATCCGTGGAAATCCGTGGCTGAATATTTTTAAGTTCTCGTAAGCCTGCCCGCCAACGCTTTCTGGGAGGGACACGCTGACACGTTACTTCTTTTTAGAAAAACCGAAAGACCCCACCTTCTTGCCAAGGCTCCAGTATTCACCCTGGTTGAACACGAAGGGCCTTGCCCTTCCGAAGTCTATGTTGCCCTTGCCGTCCAGCACCTCCTCGTCAACGTGCACCGCGACAACCTCTCCAAGGAACAGGTCATGGACCCCCAGGGATATGACCTGCTTTAATTTACATTCTATATTTACCGGGCATTCTTTTATGAGCGGGGCCTTGACCTTTGAAGAAGTTGTTTTTGTCAGGCCAAATTCTTTGAATTTGTCCGTGTCCCTTCCGGATACCAAGCCGCATCCGTCTGTTTCAGCCAGCTGTTCCGTGCTGGGAATATTGACCACAAATTCCTGCGTTTCCTTGATCAGCCCGTGCGAATACCTGCCGGGCCTTATCGCGATCCCTATCGTCGGCGGGTCAGAACACACGATCCCCACCCATGCAAGCGTTATGATATTCGCCTTTCCGTTCCTGTCAGCGCAGCTTACCATTACCGCAGGCACCGGAAAGAGCGCCTCTGAAGGACCCCGTAATTCTTTAGCCATTTTATTTCCTCCTTTTTATTATGATTACGGTGATTTTAAATGAGATTACAGTGATTATTAAAAATAGCTGTCGGTTGTCAGTTGTCAGCAAAAGCCAAAATTTCTCTGTGCCGTAGGGTCATCGACCCCGTTCTGACCCGAAGGTCCCTGTGTTAAGTTCCGGTTTCATCGGAACTACAGGGAACTCCGTGCCTCTGTGGTTAATTTTGTATTTAGCTTTTGACTTAATCCAAAACGTCTGAGACCTTGTTGACCGCGGCCGCGATATCGCGGATATCGGCTTTGGTGAAATTCTCGTTGATGCCGATCGTTATGAGTTTGGGCTGTTCTGTGTCTGTCACCGGGCACAGGCCTTCCTTATATTCGATCCTCGCGTCGGTTTTGGGGCAGTCAAACGGGCAATGTGAGTTCCCGTAGGTCGTTTTCGAGTGCAGCGCTTCGCTGCAGACGAATATAGGCTTGCCGATATAACCCGAACCGCAGGGCACGCCTTCAGCGTTAAGGGCTGAGGCGAATTTCTCGGCAGGTGCGTCCAGGACCTTAAAACCGTAGAGCCAGAAAGAAGGCCTGCATCCTTCAAATATTTTCAGAGTTTTTATCCCGCTGGTTTTCTTTATCAGGCTGTTCAGCAGAATACCGAGTTGCCTTCTTTTTCTTACAACGCTGTCCAGTTTTTTCAGCTGCGCGAGCGCGACAGCCGCGGTGAGCTCGTTCATCCTGTAATTCGGGGCGAGGAACAGATATGCCCTCGGGCCGAAACCAGTGCGGTTCCATCCCTTGTCGGCAAAAAGCAGCATCCTGTCCGCGTATTTTTTATTATCCGTTATGGTTATGCCGCCGTCCCCCGCGCACAGGTGCTTGCTTTGCTGCATCGAGAAACACCCGATATCGCCGATCGTGCCTGCAAGCCTGCTTTTATAGTATGTCATATACGCCTGGCAGCAGTCTTCAATAACAGGTATCCCATATTTTTTGCTCATTCTCATTACCGCGCCCATATCCGCGGGATTTCCGAACAGGTGCACTACAATTATCGCTTTCGTGCGTTTTGTGATCTTCTTTTCGATGTCCGCGGGGTCCATGTTGAACGAATCCGGATCAACATCCGCGAATACCGGTATGCAGTTCTGAAAGAGAATTCCGGTTATTGTGCCCATATCGGTAATGGGAGCGGTTATTACTTCATCGCCCGGGTTTGGGTTTATCGCGCCCAACGCGATATGTATGGCGGAAGTTCCCGAGGTGGACGCGACCGCATGCTTAATCCCGTATTTCGCGGCAAATTTCCGTTCAAGCCCGGAAACCTTTGTCCCTCCCCACCTGAAAAGGTTCTGGGAATTGATTGCTTCCGTAACCTCTTTTATCTCTTCTTTTCCGTACGGCGTTCGCGCGGGAAAAGGTTTTGCCCTTGCCGGCTTTCCGCCGTCAATTACCAGTTTTTCCACAGTTGCTCCCGGATATAACTTATAGTTTATAAAGTTTACAGAGTATTACTGATGTTCGCTTAATTGGTTGACGTTTTTTGGTGTCATTGCGAGGGCAAAGCCCGTGGCAATCCCGTCGCTAAAAGCGAGATTGCTTCGCTATCGCTCGCAAAGACAGCTGTCAAGGTATTATGCAAAACTCGGTAATCTGTGATAATCCGTGGAAATTCGTGGTTAAAAAAATTCGTCTGTAATGATCTTCCCCAGCAGGAAAAATTTCCTTTCAGGATACCAGAGGACCGTTTTCCCTTTTCTTATAGTAACGCTTGCGTACATCGCAAGGTCGCATCTCTGGGCTGCCCCGAGAGGAAGCCCTGTGTGGTCCATCAGTAACTTCGGCTCTGAAAACCAGACCGGCTGCCTCGCGTTCTTCCTGAACTCTCCCAGAGCCAGGTATATCGGCCTTCTGTGGAAAAGGGAATCCAGGGGTCCCCATCTGCGAAAATGCCCGTCGTGGTTGTGGAAAAGAAACATATATCTTTGATCCCCTATTTTGTATACCGGGCAGGGGCTCAGAGGCTGCGGTATTTTCTGTGAAGTATCGGTGTAACCAAGCGCTTCCGGCTTTGACCAGGTCTGCCCCGAGTCTGCGGAAACGCTCCAATAAGGGTTCCCTGCGGACGTGCGCATCACTGTGAACAGCCTTTTATCGGGAAGCTCGACAACGCTGGGCTCCTGCACCACACTCAGCTCAGGATGTCCGGGATAACCGACCCTCAGGGCATTTTCGTTGCCCGCGAAATAACTTATTTTTATTCCGCTTACAGCCGGGTCGTCATCTATATTCTCAAACCTTAAGAATTCCACAACTGATTCCTGCGCTGACCAGTGGTCTATCGGGGGCTTATGGTGGACCGCGAAACTGACCCACCTTGTGAAACCGCTGAAATATTTTCCGCCTGACAGCCTTTGCGGTTTTTGCCATACGATCCAGTTTGAAGGCATTGACGGATCGGGATTGTCATATATACTGCGCGGCATTGCAATGGTTTCCGGTTTTGACCAGGACCTGCCCGCGTCATCGCTGTATATGCCTTCCATTAAACCTGTCGTGTGAAAGAATGTGTCGAATTTCCCGATATGCTTGCTGTATATGACGTAGATCCTTCCTTTTTTAGAAACAAGCGGAAAACCCCAGCTTGCCAAACCACCCTTTGCCGGCGGAACAGGCCCGGCAATGATCCTGGGCAAGGGCCAGGTCTTCCCCTCATCTTCTGAGCGCGCAAACACGATCCTCTGATCAGGCTGTCCTTCCGCGGTGCTCTGCGTCCACACGGTCATCAGCGAACCATCAGGGCCGTCAAACACAATGAAATGCTCGTTTCCCGTGTCGAAAGTGGAACCGTCAAGGCTCCCCGGCTTGTATACCACAAAATCCGGATTGGTGCTCCGCAGCTCTTTTTCGATATCTACTGCCTGCATTATCATATCCTCATATTGTCGATCAGGCGCGTTTTTCCGACCTTTGCCGCGATAAGGATCACGCAGCCCTTTTCGATCCTTTTCACCGGCTCAAGGGTCGTTCCGCCGCGTATCGCGGCGTAATCAAGCTTTATCCCGGGCTGGCTGAGTATCGCGCTGCGTATGCTGTCTGAAAGTTTTTTGGCGTCCGTGAACCCGTGGTCCCTGGCAGCGTGGACCGCTTTTTTCAGTGTCCTGCTGATCACCAGCGCTGTTTTGCGCTGTTCGGGGCTGAGGTATGCGTTGCGGGACGATATCGCGAGCCCGTCACGCTCCCGTACCGTAGGGCACGGCACTATTCTCACCGGAAGGTCCAGGTCTTCCGCCATCTTTTTGATCACAAGCAGCTGCTGATAATCTTTTTCCCCGAAATAGGCCTTGTCAGGCAGGACTATGTTGAATAATTTTGCCACAACGGTCGCAACTCCCCTGAAATGCCCGGGCCGGCTTGCCGCTTCAAGGACTTTTGCAAGATCGCCCTCCACATTCACGTATGCGGCATACCCTTCGGGGTAGATCTCTTTCGCCTCCGGGACAAAAATGAAGTCCGCGCCTGCTTTCCCGCACATTTTCGCGTCTTTTTTAAGGTTGCGCGGGTATCTGCGGAAATCTTCCTTAGGCCCGAACTGGGCCGGGTTAACGAATATGCTTACAACCGCGGCGTCGTTTTCTTTTTTTGCGCGCGTTACAAGGCTTATATGGCCGTCGTGCAAAGCCCCCATTGTGGGCACAAACCCGATTGTTTTTCCTTTTTTGCGCAGATCCGAAACCACTGATCGCATCTGTAAAATTCTTCTGATAATTTTCATGCTACAATCCTTTTTAACCACAGGTGAACACTGTTTTTCTCAGATTAAAGTAACTCAAAACTTTAGTTTTGATATCAAGGCTAAAGCCTTGAGTTACACCTGTGTTGACCTGTGTTAATTCGTGGTTCCAATTTTTTCAGCAGTTCTTTTATAGTTTTTTTAAGGACCGGGTGCGTGACGCCGGGGGCTATCTCGGCAAGTGGCTTGAGCACGAACAGCCGCCTGTGCATCTCCGGATGCGGAATTCTAAGGCGGTTTGTTTCAACCGCTTTATCCCCGTAAAGCAAAATGTCTATGTCGATCTTTCTCGGCCCCCATTTTATCTTTTGCGGCTTTCTTCCGAGCTTTTTTTCTATGCCTTTCAGTATCAGGAACAGCTGCGTTGGCGCCAGAACGGTTTCTGCCAAGACTGCCGCGTTTATGAATTTCGGCTGGTCTTTGTACCCCCATGGCTCTGTCTCATATAGCTTTGACATCTTCTTTATATTGATGCCTTTTGTCTTCTGCATTACGGCGGCAGCACCGAGAACGTTCTGCCTTCTGTTCCCGAGATTTGACCCGATCGCAAGGTAGACTGTTTTCATGTTAATTTCCTAAAACTCATTGAATATTTCATGCCCCGGGCGCAGGCTGCCGTCCGCCTCTATGAACGCGAGGTTACCCGGCGGCCCATAATAGCCGAATTCCGGGCGGTGGGCGTCAGCAATAAGGCTGTGATGCAGAAGGTATACAAGCCATCCGATATTACGTTTTTTTAGCTCACCGAGAGTGTACCTGATTATTTCCACGCGCCTTCGGTCGTCAAGCGCTCCCCAGCAGGTCTCGGTAGCCAGAAGCAGTTTCTTTGCTTCCGCGGCAAATCCCGTATAGACATCCAGCGATCTTTCATAAATCGCCTTTTCGTGATGCGTCTGCTCATTCTCGGTCCAGTACGGGTGGATGCTTAAAATATCGCTTATAGGCTCTATCTGCTTTATGCCGCCCAGGCCGTGCCCCGGGTGTATACCTACCGTGATCGGCGCTGTCGCATTGAGTTTTTTACAAATCCCGTATATCCCTTCAAGCCAGGCGTATTCCGCTTTGACAATCTCGGGAATTTCCTCAGTCGGGCAGGAATATGAAAAAGGCTCGTTACACAGGTCCCAGGCGAATATCCTGCGGTCTGAAGAATGTCCGCCGACAACCGCTTCCAGGTACGGCAGGAACTGGTCGCTTTTTTGCACCCAGCTGACCCCATGCAGGAAATGGTCTATATACATCCCGCCGTAATCCAGGACACTGTCGTGCCAGCGGTTGAAAAGCACCGGCATAACGGCAAGCCCGTGTTTATCCGCTATTTTCAAGGCGGCTTCAAAATTATCCGAAAAGCGCTTCGCGCCGCGGTTGAAAGAATCCCAGGAAAGCCAAAGCCTTATAGCGTTCATTCCGGGAAAATATTTTTCCCCAGGCCGAGCTCTCTGCCTATGGCCTTCGCGTCGAATTTCTGCCACAGCTCAAACCCGCTGGTCCCGTAACTCGGCTGGTAGTTGAACCCCTTTATTTTTGAACAATCCATATTCTTCTCCTGAACGTAAAAACTATTTAACCACAGGTTTCCGCCACAATAATTGGCGGACCCGCCAGTCTTTTAGGCGGGAACACTCCTTAATATAACAGGGAATTTATGGGATTTAAAAAGCTAAATTATGGCAGTTTAAATTCCCTTTGAATCCCTGTTAAAAGCTTTTTACAGGGAACCCTCCACCAAGATTGGCGGGCAGGCTTAAGAGAACTTAAAAACACGATTTCCACGAAAGCACTCCGCCCCGATCCCTGTAGCCCCGATAAATCGGGGCTTAACACAGGGACCTACGAGTCAGAGCAAAGTTAATGACTCTACGGTCGGGGCGAGACTTCGCCCACCTTAAAGGATGGGCGAGGAAAGCACGAAAACACACATTTTGCCACTGAGTTCACTGAATTCACTGAGATTTTTACTATGTAAACTCTGTAAACTTTGTAAACTATGTAAACTGTATTGAACCCTGAAACCTTTAAACCATTAAACCTTTAATCAAACACTCTTCTCATACTTCAGCCGGCTTGCGGTCTGCCAGAAATATCACCAGGTTTACCGCCGCAAGCGCTATGAAACCTGCAAGGCCCGTCATGCCGGTTAAAAGGTCATTGCCGCCGCTTATCACTATAATTGCCAGCCCTGCCGTGCCGTTCAGGGTCCCGTGCAGAATCGAGGCGGCAATAACGGATCTTGACTTTATCCTTATATAACTGAATACGGGGGCGAGCAGCACGCACCACACTATCATCATTAGAGCGCCGGCGTAAGGATGCTGGGGGTAATTGTGGCCAAGTATTATTATCGGCATATGCCATATCCCCCAGATAAGGCCTATAAGAAAAGAAGACTTCCAAAAACCCATGGGCAGCAGCTCCCTGAAAAGAAATCCTCTCCATCCTATCTCTTCGCCGAAACCCGCAACCGCGTTAACCGTAAATCCCGCAATAAGGCCCTGGATCAGGCCGATCCAAAAATAATGGATAGGCAGTTTCGCGATCCCCTCCTGCATCTTCTGGAACTGCTCCGGTGTAACCATGCCGCTTAACCTTTCAACCATCCCCTCCATTCCGGGGGTAAACTTTATCCCGGGGAAAAGCAGCGCGATGCCCATAACGGCTATGGCGGTCGCCGGCATGATGAACCAGGCAACCAGGAACCAGCGGTTGAACTTGAACGAAATACCCAGAGCTTCTTTCATCGGCTCCCTGTAAACAACCTTTTGCAGGATTATCACAACCGCCATGGGAACGAACATAAATCCCGTTGCGACGATCATTGCCGGTTTCGTGTTCCATTTCCCACCCGACAGGGTGAAGATCAGTATCAACAGCCACGAAAACAATATTGTCAGCCCGATAAACGTCTTTGCCTTCTTTGTCATCTATTTCTTCCTTTTGAATGATTACAGTGATTATCGCAGACTGATGATTACGGTGATATAACTGGTGAAACCGGTCCGCCCATTTCAAAAAATGGGCGAGATCTCGCCCCGATGTCCATCGGGGCGGACATAACTGACCAAACAGACTAAAAAGTTTTTGGCGATGAACGATGCACGATGAACGATGCACGTTACTCTTTATGGAACGGTATCCACACCTGCATCTGCGATTCGCCGCGGTTCGCCCAGGCGTAATACGGTATGAATTTAGCTTCCGCTTTTTTCCTGGAGCCTGCTTTTCTTTCGCCTTTAGGGAGGTAAAGCGGTTTTATCTTTTTCCAGTCCGCCGGATAACTGACCCTGCCTTTTACAAGAATGATCCCGCCCAGCAGGTCTTTTTCAAAGCCGCACGAGAGCTTCGCGGATCCAAGCTCTATGTCAGGCACCGGGATCCCCGGATTATCCGTGCTTTCAACGCAGTAGACTACAGGACCCCTTTGTATAGCAACCGCCCCTCTTGCAGAATCAAGCCTGGGGTGCGCCTCAATAAGAACGGCGGGCATTTCCAGGTCCAGGGTTACGCGATCGCCTTTTTTCCAGGTCCGGTTAAGGTTCAGGTATGAAGAAGGCCTGGCAGGCTTGCTGATTTTTTTATTGTTTATTGACACGGACGCCTTGCGGCACCAGCCCGGGATCCTGAGGAACAAAGAAAATTTCTTTTCCTGCTGCAAGCTAACGCTTATTTCTATCCTGCCGTCCCACGGAAAGGCGGTATTCTGCGCGAGCCTGACCTGCGCGCCGTCTGAAAGGCGGAAGCCGGCAGCTGACTCCCCGTAGAAATGCACCCATATCCCTTCCCTGCTGGTAGTATAGAAATAACCCGGCAGAGAGGCGAACATCCTCTGGACGTTGGGAGGGCAGCAGGTGCAGCCGTGCCATTCCAAACGTTCCTCTGAAACATGAGGCAGGTCTATATTTTTATCAAGCGATGCGAGCGGATTGGTATAGAAATATTTCACCCCGTCAAGCGATACTCCTGAAAGGAACCCGTTGTAAAGCACCCTTTCCGCGACATCAGCGAAACGGGCTTCCCCGGTCACGCAGAGCATCCTCCAGTTCCACATAAGGTTTGCGATCGCCGCGCACGTCTCGGCGTAGGCGCGCAGGTTCGGCAGCTCGTACGCCTGGCCGAAAGATTCCCACACGTGGCGGGAACCCACGCCGCCCGTAATGAACATCTTGCGCATTGTAACGTCCTGCCACAGGGAATCAAGCGCCGCCCTGACCTGTTCGTCCCCTGTCTCGGCAACATAATCCGCGGCCCCGCAGCACAGGTAGCATGCCATCACCGAATGGCCTGAAGACGTAGGCCTGCGCGGTTCCATCTCCCTGTATCCGGGAAATTCATAGTTATCAAGAAGCTTCTTCGCGTATTCCAGGTATTCCTTTTTTCTCGTGGTCCTGTAAAGCTCCACCATTGCCATTTCAAGTTCAGGATGGTCCCTGTACATCTTTATTTCTTTATCCGGCCCAACATTTTCAACCCAGAAATCAGCCAGTTTCACGGCAACGTCAAAAAGATCTCTCTTTCCCGTTGCCCTGTAATGGGCGATCGCTGCCTGGATAAGGTGGCCTGAGCAGTAATATTCGTGGTTAAGCCCTCCGCCTTTCAGGCGTTCCGCAAGATGGGGCCCTGTGAAATATGAATTAAGGTATCCGCTTGGCTCCTGGGCTCCGGCTATTGCTTCAACGGCCTTGCCTATCGCGTCAGAGATCTCGCGTGAAGGGCTTGTTTGCAGGACAAATGACGCGGCTTCGATCCATTTATACAAATCGGAATCTGTGAAAAGCGGCCCCCTGCGCTCCGCCTGCTTTTTCCCTGAAGCTATAAGGAAATTGTCCGTTACCCCGTTCTCTTCAAGGAGCTTGAACAGCTTCATTATGCTCGCGTTCCTATTCGCGTCCAGGCGCGGTTTCCAGAAACCGCCCAGCTTCACCGCGTTGACCGGAATGGTCTTCAGTTTTGCGTTCGGGCTGTTGCTTGTGTCGATAACCCCGGCATCTTTCCAGTTCTCCATATATCTCCCTTTTATTTTTGATCAGAGCGATATAAAATTATCATAAGTCATAAGGTTTAAAAGCATATCAACGTGTCAGAACAAAAACAAGGAATATTATTGTAACTCAGGGCTTTAGCCCTGATATCAAACCTGAAGGTTTGAGTTACAAAATCCTCAGTGAGCTCAGTGCCCTTCCGCCCCTTTGGGGCGAGACCTCGCCCCGAGAATAATCGGGGTGGGCAGTGGCAAAAATGTTTTCTCCGTGCCTCAGTGTCTCCGTGGTGATCTTTTCGTCTGTATGATCAGTAATTTCGGGAACCTGTAGCCTTTTTTACAGTGGCGCGCCGTAATGACCGTTTTGACGTTGCCGCGCGGGTTGAAATCCCCGGTAACCTCCACCCACCTCGGGCCCAGGGCTTTTACCAGGTCGTCAAGTATCCTGTTTACCGCTTCCTCGTGAGAAATATAAACGTTACGGAAACCGTTAATATACAGCTTGATCGATCTCAGCTCGACGATCTTCGTGTCCGGAATATACCTTACTTTTATCGCGGCGAAATCCGGGTACCCGCTCCTGGGGCACAGGCAGGTAAATTCCGGCAGAGTTGTTTCTATCAGGTAGTCTCTTTTTTTGTTTTTATTCGGCCACGTTTCCAATTTTGCTTTCTTTATCTCTTTTTCCCCGTATTTCATTATGCCTCCGCGGCACATCGAACGTCGTGAGTCTTTCGTCGTGCGTTTCACGTCGTACGTCGAGCGTCTTACGTCGTGCGTTTCACGTCGAATGTCGTACGTCTTGCGTCGTGCGTATAAGCCTTTAAAACGTACGACTTACGACGTATGACGATATTTACGTACGACTTACGACATACGGCTTACGACGATTTCTTAAAGATGCCCATCCAGTTCTTACCGAATTTTTTGAAAAGCGTGATCCTGCCGGTTATTTTCGGCGATTCTATGTCAAACTGGATCTCCCGACCCCACTTGATCTCGGTCCAAAAACCCTTTGCGTATACCTTAACTGTTCCGGCGCCGTATTCGCCGTCAGGGATGGTTCCTTCCCATTCCATATAGTCAACCGGGTGGTCTTCAACCGGAATAAAAAGGAACTTGTCCCCGTCTTTCAGTTCTTTGCGCACAACAAATGATTTCGCTACCCCGTCCTTTTCAAGCCGCCAGTCATAGTGCAGGCCCGCCTTCTTCGCGTTATGCTCCTGTATTGTAAATTTTGCCTTTTGCCCAGCAGCCGGGCGGACTGCTACCTCTGCTTTCGGCTCTTTCGTCTTTTTAAAATCTCTTTTCTTCTTATATTCTTTCAGTTTCTCTTCTTTCATCTTTAATTTTTAACCTTCAACCTTTAACTTTCAACTTTTAACTGTTTCTAGAGGCCGATTCCCCCGCAAGCCTGCCTGTGGAAAATGCCATCTGCAGGTTATACCCGCCTGTGGGCGCGTCCAGGTCCACGACCTCGCCCGCGAAATACAGGCCCTTCACTATCTTCGATTCCATCGTGCGGTTATCTATTTCCTCAAGCGCAATCCCCCCGCTTGTTATTATCGCCTCTTCTATGGGCCGTGTTTTGCTTATTTCAAACGGCAGGGCTTTCAGCAGTTCCGCGAGATACCGCCTTTCTTTTCTCGTGATAGTGTTCGCGGGCTTGTCTTCAGGGATGAAGGAAAATCTCACGATAACGGGTATAAGGCTTTTCGGCAGGAGGTCGTCAAGGGAATTGCCGAAGGTCTTGTTGCTGTATTTAATGAGATCCCTCCGCAGCCTCTGGTCCAGTTTCTCCAGGTCCAGGGCGGGTTTCAGGTCTATTATCAGGACAACGCTGCTCCTTTCAACAGAATCCTTTTTATCTCCCCCTTCAGAAAAGGGGGATAAAGGGGGATTTTTGTTCGCAAGCCACTTGCCTATTTTTTTGCTCATCGAAAGGATTATGGGCCCCGAAACCCCGAAATGCGTGAAAAGCATATCCCCGAATTCTTCCGCTATCTTCTTGTAGCTGCATTTAGCGGTAACCCTGACGTTTTCCAGGGAAAGCCCCTGCAATTCCTTCGGCCATTCCTCTTTTGTCTCGAGCGGCACAAGCGCCGGCCTGAGTTCAGTTATCGTGTGGCCGTGCTTTTTCGCGATCTTGTAACCGTCTCCTGTGGAGCCGGTGCCCGGATACGACACCCCCCCCGTGCATAGTATCACGCTGCTGCACCCTATGGCTTCGTCCGCCTTTGTTTTTACCGCGCTGACCCTGCCTTTGCGCACCACCAGGTCTTTCACCCTGGTTTCATACAGCAGGTTGACCCTCCCGCTCTTCATATAATTGAGCAGCGCCTTATGGATATCCTCGGATCTGTCGGAAGCCGGAAAAACCCTGCCTCCCCTTTCGACCTTTGACTTTACGCCCAGCCCTTCAAAGAACTTTTTCAGGTCCTCGTTGAAAAAATTGAAAAACGCGGGATATAAAAAATTCCCTTTATTGCCGAATTCCCTGATGAACGCGTCAAGCTCCGCGGAGTTGGTGAAGTTGCACCTGTCTTTTCCCGTAATAAGGAGCTTTTTCCCCGGTGACTCGGTCTTTTCAAGCAGGAAAGCCTCTGCTCCCCGCTCAGCCGCCCTTCCGGCGGCCATCATTCCGGCCGCACCTCCGCCCACTACGATTACCTTTGCTTGTTTCATATATTCCGTCATACGTCGGACGTCATACGTCGTGCGTAAATGCCGTCATACGTCGTAAGTCGTACGTTTTAAAGATTTATACGTATGACGTAAGACGTACGACGTTCGACTATTTTTTATTCAGATCACGCGCGAGATCTTTAAGCTGCTGTAATTTGCCCCAGTCTTTCACCCCATAAAGCGGGAAAATGGAATTGTTGTGCAGGAGCGGGTCGTTGAATTCGAATTTGTTATCCTGCCAGTCCCGCGTGCCGGGTATGGGCGAGTATTCGGAAAGGAACACCTTCACGCCCAGGTCCGAGGCGAATATTATTGAATCCCTGACCTCGTCAAGGTCCTGCCCCGGCATTCCCATCATCACATACGCGCCTGTCTCTCCCTGTTTATAGCCTGCCCCGTACAGATCTTTAACTGCTTTTTCAAATTCTTTGTTTGTTACCTTCGCGCCTGTTTCTTTCTGTCTTTTTTCGCTTGAGGTCTCAAGGCTGAGGCGCGGCTGTATAAAATCCGCGCGCCGCATCAGTTCCGCGATGCCTTCTGAAACGTATCTCGCGTGGAGCCCGTTTGGGGTATGCAGGCCGCAGTTTATCTTCCTTTTTAACAGTTCCTTTAAGATCACGGCTATATGGTTCCCGGCATTGAATAAAAGCGCATCGTCATAAAAAGCGAAATCCTTTATGCCTTTCTTAAAGAAAAATTCTATTTCATTTGCGACGCTTAACGGCTCGCGCTGGCTGAAATTCTTTGCCAGCAGTCCGGCAGCGCAGTAGGTGCACCTGAAAGGGCAGCCCCAGGAGGTCCTGATCGCGGCGTATTCCGGTTCCGGGTAAAGGTCGTAGGCGGGAGTGAGAGATTGCCCGCCCCGATATCCATCGGGGCGAGGTCTCGCCCCGGCTGAAACCGGGGCGGAAAGATTGTCCCGAAGGGACCCCTTTGGGGAAAGATTGAAATCCTTACCTGCAAGCTTAAATACTTTTTCTGCTATCTTAAAGATATCTCCGCCGGGGAAGACTTCGGCTCCGGAGTATTTCCGCGCGTGCTCTTCGCATATCGTGGCGTAAACGCCTCCCAGCAAAACCGGAACACCCCTGAATTTCCGCTTTAAAACCTCTATTGCCTTGAACGCGCCAGGGTACCAGTATGTCATTCCGGAGCTTACAAGCACTATATCGGGATCTTTGCCTTCAAGTTCATTTTCAAAGAGCCGGACCGGTATACCGTACCTTTTATATTTGCGCGGGATATGCCTGAGCGCCAATGGTTTTTCGATCTCTTCCCTGTAATACTGCCCGCATCCAAAATCTTCATCTTTCCTGAAATCCAGGCCCGGATGTTTACGGTCAAGGCAATCTATCAGGCTGACCTTGCAGCCGGCTTTCCTGAGCGCGTCAGCGATATATAAAAGCCCCAGCGGTTTTGCCCACAGGTCAAAGGCGGCAAAATCATAGATCCATGGATTGATAAGCAAAACATTCATTCGAGCTTAATCCGTGTAATCTTATTTAAAATCTGTGTAATCAGGCATCGGCTTTTTGCGGCGCCTCTTTCTTGATCCAGAACACGTAAAATGGTTTTGCGCCTAAGCATACGAAAAGCAGCGCCAGCCACCTTGTCCGCAAAAGCAGCGCCTGCGGAATGATCCTGATAAGTATAAGCAGGCCAAAAATAAACGCGAAATGCGCGTTCATAAGGTCGGAAAAAGTAAATCTCTGTATCCTCCTGTCATACTGCCTGCCGGTTTCGGGATTTACCCTTCCCTCTTTGGCCCAATATATATAAAGCGATATGACGGCGAACAACGCGCACAGCGGTATAGTCCATTCCAGCCCCACTCCCAGTATTGAGGGAAATGCCTTTATGAGCGCGATGCAGAGGAATGTCACTGCGGCCTGCGACAGCTTCTCGTCAAGCAGATTGAGCTTTTTCACCCTTCTGTCCAGATCAGCCATGCACATGTTCTCTCTCCTTAATCAGTTTATAAAGTTTACAAAGTTTATAGAGTTTATAAAGTCTTATGATTTAAACAAACTATGTAAACTGTGTAAACTCTGTCAACTCTGTAAACTATTTTTAGGCAAACCATTTCCTGAATTTTTCCTCAAACCACCTTATATCCGAATCGGCTGATTTCGCGGCAAGCATCGCCGCGTATATCATTATGGAAAACTGCCAGCCTTCCGCGTGCCCCGCGACCAGGCCTGTCTGCGTGTCTTCCTCTTTTTCAAGCTCGTCTCTAAAGTGCGCTTTTGCCTTTTCAAGAGAACCTTCAAAAACATCCACGTTGCTGGTCTGGTTCTTGAACCTCATTGAAGGGAACGAGATGCCCCTGATCATGAAAAACGTTCTCAGCGCCTCGTCGCTGGCTTTCAGGCCTTCCTCGAACTCAAAGCCTTCGAAGAAAGGCATGTTCTCCGGCAGTATTATCGCGGGTTTATGCATGTTGACCTTTCCCCTGCGCACAACCGTGTCGCCCGCGTTCACAAGGGATTCGGCAAGGAATATGTAGGGGATCCACGTCATTTTTGACGGCGCGAGGTAAAGGACCCTTGACCTCAGTACCTGCGTTGATTCAACCGCTTTTTCCCACTGTTCCTCGAGTTCCATTCTCCACCCGGATCAATGCTTCCCAGAAATTTCTTCTCTTCTTTTCCGCCTGAATATCAGAAAGTAGAATATGACGTAAAGCACCAGCATAGTAATTATGGTTATCGCGGTGACAAGGTTCTGGTTCAGGTTTGCCGTAAGGTCGCGCACCTGCCCGTAAAAAAACGTCCACATGCCTACGCTGGCGGCAGTTGAAGCAATTACCGTGGTAAGGTTCAGCCGCACGGGAAGGCCCACTATTATGCCTATAATGGAAGCTGTTATGGGCCCGGTTATGGGCTGGAAGGGGAAAAGCGCGCAGAACGCGACACCGACTATGCCGAAGGTCTTTATCCACTTATGTTCCTTGGTAAAATCCTCGACCTGGTTGAAAGTATCTTCTATCACCTTGCTTTTTAATACCTTTTTCTTCAGGAGAAGGACAAGGGGGAATATAATAAAAAGGCTTACGATATCCTGCAGGAAGACTATAAGGGCTGTCAGGAGCCTGCTGTTCAGGAGATGGACGCCTATGGGTATGCTTGCGCCCTTGCCTACGAACTGGCCCGCTATGAGCATCTTCAGAAGGTGGTCCCATTTCTGAAAACCGAAAAGCACAAAAAGCAACCCCCCAACGCCGAAAATAAGCCAGGCGGTCCCGAAGAGCAAGCCTTCGGGTGATTTAAAAAATTTGTCTTTCTTCATTTCTTCCATCAATAATCTCCGCTGTAAATTTAAATATCAAGGGTCGAGTAGAAGATTAATTCGTGGAAATCCGTGATAATCCGTGGTTAAATGTATTTCTCTGTGGTTAAAGTTTCCCCATCCTTGCAACTGCTTCCCTTATTCTTTTGACGCTGACAGTGATCGCGAACCGCAGAAAGCCTCCGCCTGACGGCCCAAACCCGTTACCGGGAGTAGCAAGCACCCCGCATCTGGAAAGCAGCTTTTCGCACATTTCAACAGAGGAAAGATGGTCTGCCGGTTCGCCGGTTCGCCGGTTCGCCGGAAAAGACGAAGGAAACCGAGCCCAAATATAAAAAGTGGCCTTTGGAGTGCTGACTTTCCAGCCAAGCTCCTTCAAACCGTTTACAAGCACATTCCGTCTTTCCTTAAGTATCTTAAGGTTGTTCCTGACGCATTCCTGGCTTGAAGAAAGCGCGGTGATCGCCGCTTCCTGCACTGCCTGAAAAACACCGGAGTCCAGGTTGGTTTTTATCTTCCCCAGGCCTGACAGTATTTCCCTGTTGCCGCACGCCCACGCGATGCGCCATCCTGTCATATTGTATGTTTTTGACAGCGAGTTGTATTCTATGCAAACATCCTTTGCGCCGGGAATTTGCAGTATGCTGGGCGCCTTGTACCCCTCAAAGGTCATTTCCGAATACGTGTTGTCGTAGCAGACAATAAGGCCGTGCTTTTTCGCGAACCTGACCGCGTCTTTCAGGAAACTCACAGGCGCGACCGCGGCTGTGGGATTATTCGGGTAATTCAGAAACATCATCTTCGCGTGCCTTAGAACGCTCATGGGTATCTTCGAGAGGTCCGGCAGGAACCCGTTCTTTTCCAGAAGCGGCATCAAATAAGGCCTTCCGTCCGCAAATACGGTTCCGGCCAGGTACACAGGGTAACCGGGCTCAGGTATAAGAACAATGTCGCCGGGATCTATAAAGGCAAGCGGTATGTGGCCTATGCCCTCTTTCGCCCCTATCAGGGAAAGCACTTCATCGGCAGGATCAAGCTTCACACCAAACCTTTTCCTGTACCATCCTGCAACTGCCTGCCTGAATGACAGCATTCCTTCGTAAGACGGGTAGCGGTGGTGCAGGGGGTTCGCGCACGCCTTTTGAAGCGAGCGCACTATATGGCCGGGCGTGGGAATGTCAGGGTCGCCTATGCCGAAACTTATGACGTCAACACCCTTCCTGACAGCCTCCTGCTTCATCTTGTCAAGTTTTGCGAATAAATACGGCGGCAGAATTTTCAATCTCTTTGCCTGTTCAAACACTTTTTCCTCCTTAGTTACACGGATTCATACGGTCGCCACTGCGGTCACCACTTCGGCGACCTGCCGACGAGGCATGGCGACCCGCCAAAGAGGCGGGATGCATACGGATCAACCGACTGGATGCAAGCAGATTATATTGTAGAGCGCAACCCTGGCTCTTACAGCCAGATCTTGCAGGGACAAATTATTTTCTATTATCATGCCGGATCTTTTGGCTTTCCTGGCGTCAGGCCACTGCGAGCAGATCATCGCAAGGGCTTTTTTCCGCGGAATACCCCTTTTCCCCAGCCTTTTTATACGCAGTTCCCTTGGCGCGGTTATCAGAATAACATGATCGACAAGCCTGTCCCATCCTGCCTCGAAAAGCACTGCCGCGTTAAGAACAACCGCTTTTCTGCCTTTTTTCCGCAGCAACGCTATTTCTTTCCTGAATTCCTTGGCCATCAGAGGGTGTATCGCCCTGTTAAGGACTTTCAATTTCGCGCGGTTGCCGAAGGCGATCCTGCCCAGCTCCCTGCGGTCTATCCTGCCGCTGCTGTCCAGTATCTTTCGGCCGAAGGATTTTACCAATTTTTTCCGCAAAGAACGGTTGTTCCCAAGGAGCCTGTGCCCGGTTTTATCCGCGTCTATTACATGCGCGCCGAGTCTTTTTAAAACCCGGGCTGCCTCATCCTTCCCTGCCCCAGCACCGCCGGTCAATCCAATCACTATCATATCGTGCCTCGTTCATCGTTCATCGTTCATCGTAACATGGTAACATCGTCAAAATCTTAATCCGCCCCGATCAATATCGGGGCGAGACCTCGCCCTGCCTTTGCTCAGGGTGGGCGACCAACGATGTTACGATGCACGATGTCACGAGTTTAAAATCAGCCGGCTCCGCCCCCGCCCCCGCCTCCTCCGCCACCGCCTCCTCCTCCGCCCCCGCCACCGCCGAACCCGCTTGAAGAACTCGGGGAAGAAGTCATGGCAGTATTCATTCCTGAGACCATTCCGGAAAAGCTGTTCCCGAACGATGCGGCATAGAAAGACCCGCTTTTGCCCGAATACCAGTCCGGTGACTGGAGCTCGATATCCGCGAAACGCCGCGCCCACTGCTTCTCAACCCTGAAAAGTATCGCGTATGGAAGGTATTTTTCAAAGGTCTGCTGAAGCGTTTCTGTGCTTACAACGCCCAGCCTGAATCTTTCCGCCGTGTAAAGATACATTTTAAAACCTTTAAGTTCATTCGTGACCCTTGAACCCTTTTCGGTCCTTCGGGGCATCTTCATGCCGAAAACAATTATTATGATCAGCGATGAGATCACCGCGAAAACATGCCAGGCCGTGAACCCAATAAGACTGATCGCTCCTCCCAGAAACATCACAAAGCAGACGAAACCCATTATCAGGCATCCGGCTGTGCCGCTGTATTTTGACCTGGTCTTATCCGGGCTTTCATCAAAATATCCTTTTTCTTCAACCGCGGAGTAAAGAGCTTCTTTTATTTTCGGAATGTCTTTGTAAAACCTGTCCTTAAGGTCGTCCATTGTAACATACCCGAGCGTGTTTTCCCTCATAACGCCCAGCCCGTGCGAAAAAAGCTTTATCAGGATCAGTTTCTCGTGGTCCTCGAGGTCCCCGCCTTCCTTGAGCCATTTAAAAGCATACCTTTTCCTGCTGCCGAAAATAAAGGGCGATTCTTCCTCAATGATCTTTAAATACCCGCGCACCGCAAGGTCAACTATCACGGCTATGATATCCCTGGTATCAGCTTTTTCGTCGATCAGGGTCCCCGCGATCGCCGGCCTTATGCTGTCAGGCGGCTTAAAGGCCGGGACCACCACGTCATCCCTGTCTGTCTTTATATCCCTGCCCTTCCTCCACCACAACTGGAACATGAAAATAAACATAAACAGCGGCGCGAGCATTCCTATAGCCCTGTCCGGTCGCGCGAACCAGCTCTCTTTATCCGCGTCGGACAGAACCTGGTTCACGATACCCTTGGGCCAGCCGGCGACGATCGTGAAATCGCCTCCTGGCTGGACATCCGAACCGGAAAACACGAACGTCTTATAATCCTTTTTTTCTATCTGCTGGTCCGCGGCATAGCTTTGTATCTCGGCTTTCATCTGGTCTTCTATGTAAACCGCTGACGGCAGAGTGACATACACCCTGACTTTTTCAATGGGCACTGTCCTGTCCGAAGGCACGCAGTTCCACCACAGCTCGTCGTGGTCCTGGAAGAACCCTATTGCCCCGTGCACCAGGTATTTCACGGTCCAGGTATGGTCCGTATCGCTCAAGTTGAAACCCCACCTGACCATTATGCGGTTGGCGTGGTGGCGCGGGACAACGAACACCTTTTTCTTTGTTACCTCGTCGATAACCTGGATATCCGAGATGTAGCGCAGCTTTTTTTCCTCGATATCCCTGTAGGCATAATGAAAGTTGCCCTCAAAGTGGAAGGTCATCTTCTCGCTTACCCAGAAGCTGCCGTTCTCATTTATGTCTACGCGCACTTCGTAGTCCTTGTAATAATACGACTTCGCGTGCGCTGCGGACACTGCCAGCATTATAAACAAAAATGCTATTAATATTTTTTTTATTTTTTCACCCATGACAAATAATTAAAGACTGTCTTTAACCACGAATTAGCACGAATTTCCGCGGATTTCAACTTTCAACCTTCAACCTTTAACTTTTAACTATTGGTTAAAACGAAACCTTCGGCGCCTGCCTTTCCGCTTCATCCCCTATTTCGAAGAATTCCCTGTGCGTGAACCCGAACATGTTCGCCACTATGTTGTTGGGGAAAACCTGTGTGGCGATATTGTAATCGCGGACGCAGCCGTTATAATACCTGCGGGAGCCCTGTATTTCCGCCTCTATCTCGTTAAGGTTCTTCTGCAGTTCCTGGAAATTCTGGCTGGCTTTCAGGTCCGGGTAATTTTCCGCGACCGCGAATACCGAGCGTATTGCCTGGGTCAGCGCGTTTTCCGCCTGCCCCTTCTCTACCACGCCGCCAGCGGATATCGCGCTTGCGCGCGCCTGCGTGACCTTTTCAAAAAGCGTCTTCTCGTGCGCCGCGTACCCTTTTACCGTCTCAACAAGGTTCGGCACCAGGTCATAGCGGCGTTTCAACTGCACGTCAATGCCGCTCCAGGATTCATTCACAAGAGTGCGGTTCCTCACAAGCAGATTGTAGATCCCCATCAGCCATGCTCCAACTACAATAACCACGATCAACAACACGAAAGCTCCCATTTTGCCCTCCTTTTAACTACAGCCAGTGTTTCTTTTTTATAAACCACAGCGTTATTATTGCCACGAACGCCATAATGCCCAGCGCAAAGAAATACCCGTATTTCCATTCAAGTTCCGGCATGTATTTAAAATTCATCCCGTAAAGCCCCACGATAACGGTAAGCGGCATCATCACGGTTGCGACTATTGTAAGCGTTTTTATGACTTCGTTCATCTTGTTTGAGGCGGCCGCCATCCTGTTTGAAGCCGTTGAAAGGTATATTTCGAGCGATCCGCTCACGAGGTCCCTGTAGGTTTCCAGTAATTCGTAGATCCTGAAAAGGTGGTCATAAACGTCCCTGTAGTATATCTGGCTTTTTTTATTTATTGCGGGAACGGGCTCTCTTGAAAGGAAATTCAGTATATCGCGCTGGGGGCCTATTATCCTCCTCATGTAAAGGAGCTCTTTTTTCAGGCCGAGGATCCTGCCCATCTGGTCTTCTTTCAACTCTTTGAAAATCTCCTCTTCAACCTCTTCTATTTTATCGTCAAGACCCTCAAGCGCGCACAGATAGTCGTCCACTATCCTGTCCAGCACCGTATAGAGCAGAAAATCCGGGCCCTTCTCCATTATCTGCCACGGGGGGTTCAGGCATTTATCCCATACCGATTCAAGGCTTTTAACGGGTTTGTTATGAAAACTGACCAGGTAATTCGTACCGAGGAAAATACTGACTTCCGCGGCCGAAATTTCAGGGGACTGAGCGCACTTTTCAATTGCCTGCGTCTCAAGAAAAATATAATCCCCGAAATTGTCAAGCTTCGGGTGAAAACTATCGTGCATGCAGTCCTCTATCGCCAGCGCGTGGAACTGGAAAATCGTTCTTAACACCCCTATCTCGTTTTCACCGCCCCCTTCAAGGTCCACCCACAGAACCGCCGCAGAACTCTTCAGCAGTTCCGGTATTTTCCCGGGATCGTCAATGATCTCGCATTTCCTGTCTTTAAACGCAATAATTCTCGTCATTATTTTCCCTCCAGCAATGCCCGGAGCTTATCCATCTGCCCGACGGTCGCCATGACTATCAGAACATCGCCTTCCAGCAGTTTTACGTCAGGTGTTGGGTTGAATATTTCCTCCTCCTGCCTTTTTACGGCAAGGACCAGCGCGTTTGTCTTCCCGGATATATCAAGGTCTTCGAGCGTCGTGCCGGCAAACCCGCATTCCCTGCTGACGCAATATTCCGCTATCCTCAGCTTCGCGTCCTTATCCCTTAGCATCCTGTCCAGGAAAGACGTGACTGCCGGGCGCATTGTTTCCGAAGCAAGCCTCAAGCCTCCTATGTGGGTGGGTGAAACAACGGCTGCCGCGCCCGCTATCTTCATTTTATACCCGCTGCCGTCTTCTTCCGCCTTCGCGACTATGCGAAGTTTCGGGTTAAGGTTCCTTGCCGTGAGCGTGACAAATAAATTGTCCTTGTCGGTCGGCAAAGTCGTGACAAGGCCCGCTGCCCTGTCTATCCCGGCAAGCTTCAGCATCGCGTCAGAGGTCGCGTCGCCCTGGATGTAAAGAAGGCTCTCAAAACCCGATATTTTCCTTAGATTTGCCATATCGTTCTCTATGACCACGAATCTTGTGCCGGTCGCCAGGAACTCTTCTGACACGCACCTTCCGGTTGCCCCGGCGCCGCATACTATGTAATGCCCGCTGAGCTGGGATATTTTCTTTTCCATTTTTCTCCTCCCAAGGATCCCGGTTAACTGTCCTTCAATAAAAAAAGCAACGAAAGAACTGCCCGCGTAAACAAGGGATATCGTGCCGCCAAGAATAAGGAAGATCGTAAAGATCCTGCCGGTGCGGGAAAGCTCATGGACCTCCGTGTACCCCACGGTGGCGATGGTTATGACTGTCATGTAAAGGCTATCAAGAACAGGCCACTTTTCTATGGCGGTATAGCCGATAACGCCTGCGGCAACCACTATGCCAAGCATTGCCCCTATGATAATGATCCTCTTCTCGATCTCCATTCTTTTCCTTTTACTTGATTGCGGTGATTTTTTAAAGATGATTACGGTGATTATTTTAAGTATCAAGAGTCCCACCTCAACGGCGGGTCGCCGAAGTGGCGACAAGTATCAAGTGTCAAGAGTCAAGTAAAATATTTATCCGTGGAAATCCGTGGCTGAATTTCGTGTTTTCATCCGTAGCGCCATTCGCTCAGCTCTGGCGCGCAGGCCCCTGCGTTGAGCTGCGCAGCAGCTGCAGGGGGCACTTTCGTGCCTGCCCGCCGAAGCCTTGGCGTAGGCGCGGCTTTCGTGGAAATTCTTTGGCTTTCAACATTTAGCATATTTTACTCATGACTGTATTTCCTGCTTCAGGCGCTCCGCCATATCCTGCGGCGCCCGGCACACCTTGCCTTTCCCGTCAACGAAAGCAAGCTTCGTGGAACCCTTTGTTACGATTGCCCCTGTCTCTTTGTTGAGGATCTCGTATTCTATAAGCACGGACGCACTTCCCACATCCGCGATCCAGGGCCTGAGTATTAATACGTCATCGTACCGTGCAGGCCGCAGGTATTTGCAGAAAGCCTCGGTGACAACAAGGCATGTTCCACCCTGCTCGAGTTTCTTGTGCGAAAAACCTATATGCCGCAGCAGCTCAACCCTTGCCCTTTCAAAATATTCGAAGTAGTGCGAATAGTAGACCGTTGCCATAAGGTCCGTGTGCGCGTAGGGCACCCTTATCTCAATTTCAAATTTCTCAGCCATGTTCATCCCCTAGGAATCTATCCCTTTTATCTGGTTTTATACGGTGGTTTTTTCTCCCGCACGGACACCGTTTCTTTTATCAGAGAAAAATTGCCAGTTACAGGAACCGTTTTCAGGGTTTTTGTCTTGAACCATTTCTCAAAGTTCAATATCGAGAAACCGACCACCCTGTCTGAATCAACATCCAGCCTGACAAAGAAATCGTCCTCAATTTCCCTGGAAATGGCCTGCCGGGGCTTTCCCAGAGAAATATCCAGAACATCCCCTTCCTTATCATATGAAAAAGCTATTTTTTCTCCCATATTATATCACCCTCCTTTATCCTGTCAGTAATGTAGCATGTTACCACGAAACTCAACATAATCTTTTTAACCACCACGATTATATATTTCCCTTTTAGAATTTCTTTGAAAAATCTGTAATATAAATAAACTTCTCTGTCTTTTTTGCTCTCTTTAATCAGATCGGGATCCTTAAGAACTGTTTCTATTTCTTTTATGTATTCTTTTACCTCGGGATGCTCCTGGATAATATGTATCCATCTTTGTTGCGACAGAGTAATTTCATTTTTAAAACAATCTACAAATTTAGGCACAATACACCTTTCTTTTGAAATTATTTCTTGGTTATCAGCCTCGGGCCGAAAGCAGTGTCTTCAATGGTTATTCCTTTTTTCTGCAGCTCTTTGCGTATCCTGTCAGCTGCTGCCCAATCCTTGTTTTTGCGCGCTGTTTCCCTTTCGGCGACCAGAGTATTGAACTCTTCCGGTGAAACCTTCGTTTTAATTACCAAGCCAAGGATTCCGGTCCATTTATCAATCTGCTCTTTTGTATATTTTAATAAGTAAATGATGTCCATTATATTTTTACTACCAGGAACAGTATTTTTCATTGAAATATTTGCGTTATTAATAAGCTCGTGGATATACCCCAGCGTTTTCGGAGTATTGAAATCATCATCCATGGCTTCTTCTAACATTTTTTCATATTCTTTTCTACTACCGGACAAAAATGCTTTATTTGCATTAAGTTTTTCCTGCTCTTCTTCTGTCAATTGTTTTTGCATTGATCCGAGAACAAAGTTTAGATTATTATTAAATGTGCACATTCTTTCATAAGTTTCTTTGGCCGCGTCCAGCTCCTTATCGCTGAAATCCATGGGCTGGCGATAATGGGCTGAAAGAAGGAAAAGGCGGACAACCATCGGGTCGTATTTTTGCAGCACTTCCCTTATCGTGAAGAAGTTGCCCAGGGACTTGGACATTTTTTCCTTGTTTATTGTTATAAAACCATTATGCATCCAATATTTAGCTAATTTTTTTTCTGTTGCTGCTTCGGACTGCGCGATCTCATTTTCATGGTGGGGGAAGATCAGGTCCTGACCTCCGCCGTGAATGTCAAGTATAAACTCCTTTGAGGAATCCATATCTTTTAAAGACATTGCTGAACATTCTATGTGCCAGCCTGGCCTTCCCTTGCCCCAGGGACTGTCCCAGGACGGTTCATCCTCTTTCGCCGCCTTCCAGAGCGCGAAATCCAGCGGATTTTTTTTCTTTTCGTCCACTTCAACCCGCGCGCCGGGCATCAGTTCTTCTTTGGACCTATGAGAAAGTTTTCCGTATTCAGTGAATTTGGCAACATCAAAATATATACCTTGTTCAGTCGCATACGCATACCCTTTGTCAAGCAGTATCTTCACAACATTTATTATTTCGTTGATATGCTCTGTGACCTTCGGGTATTCGTCCGCCCTTCTGACGTTGAGCGCGTCCATCTGTGTGAAATAATCAGCTATGTACCTTTCCGCTATCTCTTTTGCCTTATCTTTAGCTGACAACTGACCACTGGCCACTTCTTTTTGCTCTCTTGCTTTATTTATTATCTTATCGTCAATATCCGTGAAATTCTGCACGTAATTGACTTTAAAACCTCTGTATTCCAGGTACCGCCTTATCACGTCAAACACGACGTAGCACCTTGCGTGCCCAACGTGGCACTCGTCGTAGGGGGTGATGCCGCAAACATACATTCTGACGTTATTTTTATCCTGCGGTTCAAATTCCTCTTTTGTCCTTGAAAGCGTGTTATAGACTTTTAGCATTTTACCTCATGTCGGTATCATTGGGACAGTCCCGATTCTACGCCCCGATTGACATCGGGGCCGTAAATCTGGGACAGTCCCTTTCGCGCCGTTACATAATCTTAACGACTTTCGTTCTGGAAGTTGCGCCGCGGATGATCTCTACCCGGTTCTTTTTTACCTTGAAATGCTCCGCGAGCGCTTCAACCAGTTCTTTATTCGCCTTCCCGTCAACCGGCGGGGCCTTTACGTAAACCTTGAACGCCCCCTCACCTTTGTCCTCTCCCGCCAGGGGAGAGGAGAGATTATTTAAAGGGCAGATCCTGGGCTTGCTTGCGTTCGGAATTACTTTTATATTTAAAAGCACCTTAGTTCCTTTTTCGATGCACGATGCACGAAGAACGATGTACGAGTTATTCGATCCCGAGCAGGTACTGGTAGATGCAATGCGGCAGGTCAGGGCTGTAACCGCCTTCAAGCACGCTGAAGACCGGCCTGCCCAGGTCTTTTATAAGCCCACTTATTTTCCTGTAAGTTTCCTGCTTCAGGTCCATGTCCGATATCGGGTCTTTCTCGTATGTGTCAAATCCGGCTGAAACCGCGACAAGCGAAGGATCGAATTTTTTTACCTCTTCCAGCCCGGCTGCCAGGGCTTTGAGATATTCTTCCTCGCCTGTGCCTGCGGAAAGCGGGAAATCTATGCAGTTCCTCTGCGGCCCAAGCCCTGTGCCGGGAAATAAAGGGCTCTGGTGCAGGGAAAGATAAACGATACGCTTTTCCCCCAGGAATATCCCCTCTGTGCCGTTCCCGTGGTGGCAGTCTATGTCTATTATGGCTATGCGCTTCCCGGGATCTGCCTTTAGCGTTTTTTTAACGGCTATAGCCATGTTGTTAAAATAACAGAACCCGTAAACCATATCCCTTGTCGCGTGGTGGCCCGGCGGCCTCATGAGCGAGAACGAGCCTTCGCCTTCAAGAGCGAGCTCGCCTGCCCTTATGGCCCCGCCTGCCGAAAGTTTCGCGATATCGTATATCCCGGGAAAGTTTGGGGTGTCGCCGTCACGGAAGGTATTTTCCTTAACGCTTTCTATCATTTCCGCGGAATGCACCAGGAGCAGGTCCTGCTCAGAGCAGGGCTGCGGCTCGATGAACTCGAATCCCTTATCCCTCAAAAGATAATATGAGTTACCGACCCTTTCAGGCGATTCCGGGTGGCCCGGTTCCCTGTACCCCAGGCATTTTTTCGAATATATTATTTTTACCATGTTTTTGCGTTGACACGTTGACACAACGCCTGCCCGCCAATCTTGCTGGGCGGGATACGTTGACACGCTTAACGAACTTACTAGGCTTTCTTGATGTGCAGTTCCTTTAGCTGTTTCTCGTCCACCTCAGAAGGCGCGCCTGTAAGCGGGCAGGTGCCTGTGGCGGTTTTCGGGAAAGCGATAACGTCCCTTATGGATTCCTCGCCGGCCATCAGCATTACGAGCCGGTCAAGGCCGGGCGCTATACCGCCGTGCGGCGGCGCGCCGTATTCAAGGGCTTCAAGGAAAAATCCGAACTTTTTACCCGCGCTCTCTTCAGAGATCCCCAGTATCTTGAATATCGCCCTCTGCACGTCAATGCGGTGGTTCCTTATGTTCCCGCTGCCTATCTCCACCCCGTTGAGCACCAGGTCGTAAGCCCGTCCCTTTAATTCGAGAAGCTGCTGGACACTGGATACTGGATACTGGATACTGAGCAGTTTGTCTATATCCTCCTCGGCCGGTGAGGCGAACGGGTGATGCGTGGGCTGTACCCTTTTCTCTTCCTCGTTCCATTCGAAAAGCGGGAAATCAACCACCCAGACAAATTTGAACCCGGGTTTTATCAGGCCTGTCTTTTTCGCCATTTCGATCCTCAGACTGCCAAGCACCTCGTTCACAAGCTTTCTCTTGTCCGCGACGAAAAACAGGATATCGCCGGGCTTTGCTGACATCGCCTGCTGCATCGCGCCCAGCTCCTCTTTGCTGAAAAATTTCACGATCGAAGACGCGGGACCCGAATCTTCTATCTTTATCCATGCAAGGCCTTTTGCTCCCAGGCCTGTGGCAACGGCTATGATCTCCTCTATCTCCTTCAGCGAAAATTTCGCCCCGCCGGCCACGTTTATGCCTTTGACAGCGCCGCCGCCTTCGATTATTTCCCTGAAAACCTTGAAGCCTGTGCCCTTGAGCGCGGAAGTGAGGTCACACAGCTCTATCCCGAATCGCAGGTCAGGTTTGTCCACCCCGTATTTTTCCATTGCGTCCGAGTGCGTTATGCGCTGGAAAGGGACCGGGATCTCCTGGCCCAGGTCTTCCCTGAAGATCCTGCCGGCCATCTGTTCCATAAGCAGGTAAATGTCCTCTTCTGTAACGAATGACATTTCTATGTCCACCTGGGTGAATTCCGGCTGCCTGTCAGCGCGCAGGTCTTCATCCCGGAAGCACCTTGCGATCTGGAAATATTTTTCTATGCCGGACACCATCAGTATCTGCTTGAACAGCTGGGGGGACTGCGGCAGGGCGTAGAATTCTCCGGGGAGCAGGCGGCTGGGAACAAGGAAGTCCCTCGCGCCCTCAGGGGTGCTCTTCGCAAGCGCCGGGGTCTCGACTTCAAAAAAACCTTTTTCCGCGAGGAACTTGCGGATCGCGATGCAAACCTCTGAGCGCAGTTTCAGGTTCTTCACCATGGGGCGGCGCCGAAGGTCCAGGTAGCGGTACTTCAGCCTTACTTCCTCGGTTGCGTCAACCTGGTCCTGGATCACGAAAGGCGGTGTCTTTGATTCGTTCAGGATCCTCAGTTCCTCCGCCTTTATCTCTATATCCCCGGTTGGCAGCTTCTGGTTCTGCGTTTCCGCCGGCCTTGGCACAACGCTGCCTTTGACCGCGATCACGTATTCGGATTTGAGGGTATGAGCTTTTTTGTGGAGCTGCTCGCTGTGCTGCGGGTTGAAAACCACCTGGGTCACGCCTTCCCTGTCACGCAGGTCTATGAATATGACGCCGCCGTGGTCGCGGCGCACGTCAACCCATCCCATCAAAATAATAGATTCCCCGATATCTTCCTTTCTTAGTTGGGCGCAGTGATGCGTCCTGCGCCATTCCCCCATAAGTTCTATCATAAAGTCTCCTTTATATATCAAAGTCTATCAAATTTAATATTATATCATAATATATTGTTTTGTCAAATAAAAAAACCCCTGCGCGGGGTTTGTTTTGATGCTGTGCAAAAAACAGGCTGCGCAGGGGTTTCAGATTATCTCTTTGAGAACTGGAATTTGGCGCGGGCGCCTCTCTGCCCGTATTTCTTTCTCTCTTTTTCTCTGGGGTCGCGCCTAAGGCAGGATGCCTTGCTCAGGGTTGGTCTCAGATTCAGGTCGATCTGGATCAGCGCGCGGGAAATCGCCAGTTTCATCGCGTCCGCCTGCGCGTAAGTGCCTCCGCCCTTCACGTCAGCGTTCACATCGAACTTGCCTTCTGTTGACGTGAGCTGGAACGGCAGCTGGACCTCGCGCTGCATAGCGTTTGTGTAGAAATACTCGGCCATGTCCTTGTCATTCACGGTTATTTTACCGGTGCCCGAGACCACGGTAACCGTCGCAATTGAGGTCTTGCGCCTTCCTGTTCCTAAAAATAAGTCGGCCATTTTCTTTCCCTCTCTTAAATAAATTAAGCACATAATGATCAGTAAATCTGTGAAATTCGTCGTTTATCGACATGGCCCGCAAAGAATGTTGCGAAGCAAAGATCATTTTATAAAATCGGAGTGATCATTCTTGTATTTCGAGAGTCTCAAATTTCTGGTTAAGTCCGTGCTCCGCGCCGGCGTAAATTTTAAGGCGCCTCATCGCCTTGCTCTGCAGCCTGTTATGGCGCAGCATCCCGTGCACTGCGTGCCTTATTATTTCGCAGGGCTTTTCTCTCAGCATCCTCTCAAACGGGATCAGCTTGTGGCCGCTCGGGTAACCGCTGTGGCGGAAGTAGATTTTCTGCTCCGACTTCCTGCCCGTTACCCTGACGCCGCTTGCGTTCACTACCACAACGATGTCACCCATGTCCTTTGACGGGTCAAAATCAGGTTTGTGCTTTCCCCGCAGGATCCTGACTATCTTTGTGGCCATCCTTCCCAGAATTTTGTCCTTCGCGTCCACGAAATAATATTTTCTTTCCATTTTTTTACTCTGAAACCTAAAAATTTATTTTTTAAATAAAAATCCTTCACTCATAATTCATAACTCATAATTCATAATTTAAAAAGGCTTCTTATCATATATTATCCTGCCCTTTTTGAAATGCTCTTTAAGGTATCCGGGCAGGACGAACATCGCCTCGTGAATTTCCGGGTTGTAGAACCTGAGCTTCCCTTCCAGCTTTCTTTCTTTGATCCTTTTACGCGCTGATTCCGATTGCCTCAGGGGTATATCTGTCGATGATGCCATGCAGTAACCCCAGGGGCCCACGAACGATGGAACATCTGCCTGGTAGGGAAGGACGTTCCTGAAAACTGATCTGAGCGTCCTGAAAACGTGCGCGAATCCTTTGAGCATGTTAAGATTGGTGCTGCCGCACTGCACGGTGAGTATGCCGCCGGGCGCGAGCTTTCTGCTGACGATCTTGTAGAATTCACTTGTGAATAAAAGAGCCGCCGGGCCTTGCGCGTCCCCTGGGTCGCAGAGGTCAAGTATGATGCAGTCGAAAGTTTCCTTTGTTTCTTTAAGGAATTTGCGCGCGTCCCGGAAATATAATCTGACTTTTGGGCTTACGAAAGCCCCGCGGTGCCACTGGAAAAGGTGGCGCTTCGCGATATCTATGACTTTTTTATCTATGTCAACGGCTATTATTTTTTTTACACAGGGATGCTTGAGGATCTCCCTCAGGCTTGCCCCCTCGCCGGTCCCGCCCACAAAAACATTCCTGGGAGCCGGGTGGGACAAAAGAGCCGGGTGGACAAGGGCTTCGTGGTATATGAATTCGTCCAGCTGCGCGGACTGGATCTTCCCGTCAAGGAAAAGGCACCTTCCGTACGGAAAGGTATCCAGTATTAGGATGTCCTGATATTCCGATTTATATTTTCCGACCAACCCCTTAATGCCGTACATGTGCGCTTCAGCGGGGTTGAGGAATTCAATGTACCAGTTGGGATCCTTCTGTCCTTTTTTATTCATGGCAAGAAATAAAAAACCACTCTTCTTCTGTTTCTGCGTTTTCAGTTTCTTTGCAGGAAGAGTGGCAGATTCTTATCTCTTGCAGGCAAGAACTTCTTCTCGCTGCGTTACCGCGCCCGCATACTCGTTGGCCGTCGGGATCACTCCCCTCTTCATTTCGACCATTGCTGAACTTTTCGCCCTGAACTTCGAGATGATGTGGTTACAGGCAAGGTCCGCTCTTATGTCTTCGCCGCAGGTGAAGATGTCAATAGCGGCATACTCGTATTCGGGCCACGTATGAACGGACAAATGAGACTCAGCGATGATCACAACTCCGCTGACACCGTGGGGACTGAAACGATGAAAAGCTGTTTCCACGATGCGAGCGTTCGCAAGAAGAGCGGCTTCCGTGAGAATATCCTTTATCTTCTTGGTGTCGTTGAGGACAAAAGCATCACAACCATAAAGTTCTAACAGAACGTGATGGCCTAATGCGTCCAATTCTTCGTCTCACCCCCTCTTTTAGTATCCAGCAATCAGTCAACCTGCCGAACCAACCACTGCTTACTTTATTTCACGCTCTCCTGTTTCTTCTTTGCTCATTGTCATATACAGGAATTTCTTCTATTTTTATTTTTTATTATTATATATTATACATTATTTTCTTCAAAAGTCAAGAAAAAAATGCAAAAAAAATGCAAAAAAATATCTTGAGAAAAAATATTTCTTTGAATTCTCCGTCGGAAAAATAAAAATAAACTATTTTTTTACCGCTTCCTGCTCGCTCAGGACAATTTTGGAAAAATCGGCGGTTAAGAAGAATAAACCCGCTATCGCGGATAAAATCGCGAGCCTGTTCGTTTTCAGGTCATTATCGTCTGTCATCACCATCACGTTGTCGAACAGATCGTCGATGGGCTTTCCGAGGTTCGCGAGAAGTTTTTCCATCGCTTCTTTGAAATTATTTTTTTCAATTTTATCTTTTACGTCATCTTTTATTTTCAAATATATTTCGTATAGAATTTTTTCTTCCTTCTCCTTCAGCAGTTCTTCGTTGACACGTTGACACGTTGACACGTTGACACGCTTGACTTCTGCTTGTTTTAAAATATTCACTACGCGCTTGAACGCGATAATAAATTTCTTGAAATCTTCGCGTTCCCTGAACTGCTGTATTACCTTTGCCCTTTCAACAGCGGTGCGCAGGTTAATGTTAAGCGCTGTTTCCATGACCGCGTCCGATTCATCGTATTCGATGCTCTCTTCTTTGAAGAGTGTCTGGACGCGCTGCCTAATGAACGACATTATTTCGCTTTTCGCGTTCTTGTTCGCGGATTTTTCCGAAACAAGCTCAAGCTCCCTGTCCACCAGGCCGTTTATCGGAAGGCTGCCTACCTGCGTAGTGCGCATCAGGATCTCTATGAGCCCCTGCGCGTCGCGCCTTGCGCCGTACGGGTCCTCTGAGCCGGTTGCCTTGTACCCCTGCGCGAAAAACGCGCAGATGTTGTCTATCCTGTCAGCTATGCCGATGACCGCTCCGGCTATGCCCGCGGGCCTGTCCGTGTATTGTTCTTCTATTGCCGCTGCCGTATTTTCGTCTTCCCCGCTTGCTTTCGCGTATATCCTTCCCATTTTGCCCTGAAGCGACGGGAACTCGCTTACAACCCGCGTGCCTATATCTATTTTCGAAAGTTCCGCTGCGCGGGATATTTTTGCAGCGGCCTGCGCGTCGACTCCAAGCAGAGAGGAGATCGCAGATGCCATCTCCTTGATGCGCAGTGATTTATCGAACATCGAACCCATTTTTCCCTGAAAGGTTATATTCTTCAGTCTTTCAAACCTTGCGTTCAGGTCCTCCTTTGCGTCATGTTCATAAAAATATTTCGCGTCAGCAAGCCTTGCGGTAAGTACAGACTCGTTACCTTTCCTTATAGCTTTCTCCGCGCTTTTAAGCGGGTTGTTCAGGACAGAAATAAATTTCGCCTCAAGCTTCTCGTTTTTCTCAACCGGGAAAAATCTTTCGTGGCCCATCATGCATGTTTTTACAAGCTCAGCCGGCAGGTCAAGGTACTCCTTCGAAAAAACTCCTGTCACTGCGCGCGGCCATTCAACCAGCCCGGCGACTTCCGCGACAAGTTTCCTGTGCGCAAGATCAACGCTATCAGTATGTTCGCACTCAATCGCTTTTTGTGTCTGCAGCATTATGGATTCTTCCCTTACATCCTGGTCAAGCATCACATACGCTTTTGCAAGCGTTTTCTTAAACTCTTCGATGCCGGCTTCTTTTATTTTTATCTTTCTGTTCGCTGCAAGCCGGTTGCCGCAGGTTATATTCGAAGAATCCAGGCCGAAAACCCTGAACTTCACTATTTCTTTTCCGTAGAGAGCGAGGATCCATCTCACAGGCCTTGAAAAACTTAATTCCTTTTCCTGCGGCCAGCGCATTGTCTTCTCGAAAATCGCGCCAATGCTTCTTATCAACGCGGGCAGCAGTTCCTTCAGGTATGCTTTGGTGTCTGTGCCCCCGGATGTCTTTTCAACGCATACGTATTCGCCGCCCCCCCTGGTCTCATTCCGTTCGATCTTCAGGTCTTCCGCGCGGGCATCCCGGGATTTCGCGAAACCAATTGCCGCGGGGGTGAATTTTCCTTCCTTGTCAAAAGCGACATTTTTTGGCGGTCCAAAAACCTTTTCCTTATATATATCAGTCTTGCCTGCCAGGTCCTCAGCGCAGATCACGATACGCCTTGGCGTTGTATAAAGCATCAGCCTGCCATGTTTTAGGCGGCTAAACCCCCTTTCATCCAGGTTGGCGAATTTTTCCCTTATAAGCGCCTGATGGAAAACCGGCAGTTCCTCGCATCCTATTTCTAGTAGTAGGTTCTTCTTTTGCGTTGACACGTTGCCTGCCCGCCAACGCTTTCTAGGTGGGACACGTTGACACGTTGACACTCTATTTCTCCTTCTTATTTCTTTCCTCAACAAGTTGAGGCTTCCCAATGTATAATTCCGCGCATCTTCTCGCAAGCACCCTTATCCTTCCCAGCATTGACGCCCGCTCTGTCACGCTTATCGTTCCCCTTGAATCCAGCAGGTTGAACGCATGGGAGCATTTCATCACGTATTCGTAGGCAGGAAGCACAAGTTTCGCTTCAAGCATCCTTCTGGCTTCGCCTTCATACAGGTCAAACAACTTCAGGAGCGTCTGGACGTCCGCAAGTTCAAAATTATATTTGGAGAACTGCTTTTCTACTTCAAGCTGTATATCCCCGTATGTTCTCCCCCCTCCCCACTCTATATCATATATATTATTCTTTCCTTGAATATATATAGCAATGCGCTCAAGCCCGTATGTGAGCTCCACGGAGACCGGGTCAAGGTCTATTCCCCCTGCCTGCTGGAAATACGTGAACTGGGTTATCTCAAGCCCGTCCAGCCATACCTCCCAGCCCAGGCCCCACGCCCCAAGCCCCGGCGATTCCCAGTTATCCTCCACAAACCTGATGTCGTGGTCTTTGCGCTTTATTCCCAGCGCCTCAAGGCTTTCAAGGTAGATCTCCTGCGCGTCCGCGGGTGCGGGCTTCAGTATCACCTGGAACTGGTAATGCTGCTGCACCCGGTTAGGGTTATCCCCGTACCTTCCGTCATCAGGCCTTCTGGACGGCTGGACGTAAGCCGCGTTCCACGCGTCTTTGCCAAGCACGCGCAGGAATGTAGCGGTATGGAAAGTCCCGGCGCCCACCTCTATGTCGTAGGGCTGAAGTATCACGCAGCCTTTCTTTGCCCAGTAGTCTTCAAGCTTCCGTATTATTTCCTGGAAACTTAAAATCCGTGCATCGTCCATCGTGCATCGTCCCTCGTTTAAAAAGATGCCAGATCCTGGATCCTGGATGTCAGATGAAGGAATTCCAATTTAAATAAATACCTTAACCTAGGATCTGAAATCTAGCATCTAGGATCTGTATTCACAAAACCAAATTAATTATACCATATATTTTTTAAAATTGCAAGGTTTCTATCTCGTAAACTAACTCTGTAACCACGGATTAGCACAGATTCTCACGAATTTCCACGGATTTTAAACTGTGCGAACTTTATATACTTTTAAACGATGAACGAAGAACGATGCACGATGCACGTTTTTATTTAAGGAGGCTCGCGGCATCCACGTTCTTGATATCGCTGAACTTATCGAAGTCTTCTTCTTTGTCCTCGTATTCCGCCTTTATAGCCCTTACCTCGTCCATCGCGCACAGGAACGCGTCAAGCAGGTCAGGGTCAAAATGTTTTCCGCGGCTGTCCTTCATTATGGCAAGCACCTTTTCTTCGGGGAACGCGTCCTTGTAGCATCTTTTGCTGGAAAGCGCGTCGAACACGTCAGCGATCGCCACGATCCTTCCCTCAATGGGTATGTCCGTGCCTTTAAGGCCCAGCGGGTAACCTGTCCCGTCCCACTTCTCGTGGTGGGTGAGCGCCGCGATCCTTGACATTACAATAACGGCCTCTTTTGAATCCTTTAAGATAAGCGCGCCGATAAGTGAATGCTTTTCCATCTCCTTCCTTTCCTCGGGTGTCAGGATGCCCGGCTTCAGCAGTATCGCGTCCGGCACGCCAAGCTTTCCGATATCGTGCATGGGCGACGCCCAGAAAAGCAATTCAGCCTTCTCGCTGTCAAGCCCCGCCTTTTTTGCCATAAGCCTGCAGTAGCTGCTGACGCGCTTAATGTGGTTCGCGGTTTCCTTGTCTCTGTAACCCGCTGCCGCGCTCAAGCGGAATATCGTTTCCAGCTGCGCGTTCTTAAGGTCCTTTGTGAGCTTCGCGTTCTGTATGGCAACTGATGCCTGTGAAGAAAAGGAGGAGGTTATTTTAAGGTGGTCGTCCGTGAACGGGACAACCTTATCCGCGTCCATCGAGTTTATCAGCTGCAGGATCCCGATAACATTGTTTTCCCTGTCCAGCATCGGTATGACAAGCATGGACACGGTATTGTATTCGTTCTTTTTGTCAAAGCTGGGGTCATAACTGCATTCAAGGTTTTCCGGTATGCAGTGGACATTGCTGATGTTGAGCGGCTTGCCTGTGAGCGCCACGTACCCGGACATGCTTTTCTTTGTTATGGGCATCTCAAAGCTTTTGAACATCTGCCGCGTTTTGGCTTCGCCCCATCTTTTGAAAAACGTGTTGTTGCGGCTCACCTTGAAGATCAGCTTGTCTCCTTCGGCCAGGTATATCGAGCCGCCGTCCGCGTTTGTCAGCCTCTGCGCCTCCATCAGGATCATGTCAAGGAGCTTGTCCAGGTCGTGCTCCCCCGAAAGCGCTATTCCCACGTTCAGAAGCTCCTCAAGAATATTGGTTATCATTCTATCTCCTTAAATAATGATTACACCGATTTCTGAAAGATGATTACACAGATTAAAGATTTCCACGAAGGCACGAAAGTATCACGAAAGCACTCCGCCCCGATGGACATCGGGGCGAGACTTCGCCCACCTGAAAGGATGGGCGAGGAAATCATAAAAATATTTTACAGGGATCTTCGAGAGAGATTTAAAAAGCTCAGCCACGGATTTCCCCCTGCAGCCCGCCAATATTCGTGGCGGGCTCAACGCAGGGACCTTCGGGTCAGAACCAAGCTGATGACCCTACGGCACGGATTTATAACTTTGTAAACTATATAAACTCTGTAAACTATGTAAACTTAAGTAGTTATTTCTTTACCAACTTAATCTCCGCTTCTTTAAGTATCGAAAGCGCGAGCTTGTCCGGATACTCGCCCTTGTAAACAATCTTTTTTATTCCGGCGTTGATAAGCATCTTCGCGCAGGCCACGCAGGGCTGGTGCGTGCAGTACAGCACAGAACCGTTCAGGCTTATGCCTGTAAGCGCCGCCTGGATGATCGCGTTCTGCTCCGAGTGCAGGGCGCGGCACAGCTCCTGCCTTTCGCCTGAAGGGATCTTCAGCTTGTTGCGCAGGCAACCGGTCTCGCTGCAGTGTTTAAGGCCTCTGGGCGCGCCGTTGTATCCCGTGGTAAGCATTCTTTTATCCCTTACTATCACGCAGCCCACCTGCCTGCGCAGGCAGGTTGAGCGCTGCGCCACAAGCTCCGCGATCTTCATAAAATATTCGTCCCACGACAGTCTTTTCTTCATGTTGCTCCCTTTTAATTTCCTTATATCCCTCGCCCCTTTGTGGGAGAGGGTGGCGGGTGAGGGGTTAGAAAATGATTTCGGTCCTTTTTATTTCCGCTATACCAACTCCCGGCAGAAGAGCGCCTGCAACTTCGTCCGGCCTTGCCTGCCCTTCCCTCATCATTTTCAACAGGACATCAAGGATAACGCACCCGTTCAACCCGGATTCGCTGAGCTCAATGCTTTCAATTCCCGGCCTTATGTTCACGGTCTTGTCAACTTTCGGCGTCTTCCTTCTCACCATTATTTCATTTTTCTTAAGGAGTTCCTGTATTTCATTTTGCAATTTGCAATTTGCAATTTGCAATTTGACTTTTATTTCGTATCTCACGTATCTAACAGCATTTACGATCGCCGGCGCCGCCAGCATTATCTCCTGGGCTTCTTTCAGCTCGATCCCCCGCGGCATCTGGGATGAAAACCTTTTCGCGAACTCCCCCAGTTCCATCCTTTCCGAGAGCAGGACGTCGCACAGCTCGCAGTCGCTCAGCATTCCCACTGAAAGCGGGACTCCGGGCAGGATAAGCGGAAGAGAGTGGAAACTTTTTGAGAAGGCGAACGGTATCTCGGCGCGGCGTAAAGCCCGCGCAAGAAGGCGCTGCAGGTCCAGGTGCGATATGTATTTCAGTTCCTCTCCCCTGCTGTACTTGACGCGAAACCTCTGCTTCGCGTCAGCTGGAAGCTGAATGCTGGATGCCCGAAGGTACTGGATGTTTTCATCTTTGACGTCCGACGTACGACGTACGACGTACGACGGTTGTTTGCTTTCGCAAGCGCCGCACTCGTTACACTCCCCGGATATGCAGTTCGGCGTAACTATTCCTTCCTTCGCTTTCCTGCTTTCTGAAACCAGGAAATCTTTGCTGACCAGCGTGTCTATGTGGTCCCACGGCAGGACTTCGCCGTACTCCCTTTTCCTGTAAAGGTAGAAAGCCGGGTCAGTGCCTGCTTTCTGGAAAGCGTCCTCCCATACGGCAAACCCGGATATTTTTTCTTCCTGCGCGTCAACCTGCGCCCCGCTCTTCCACGCGTAAAAGAGCGCCCTGCCCAGCCGCCTGTCACCCCTGGCAAAGATCCCCTCAAGGTAGCTCATTTCGGGCCTGGACCACCTTACTTCTGTTTTTCTTAGATCCAAAAGAAGTTTCTGCTGTTTTTCTTTTAAAGCTCCTATGCCATCCTGCGGTTCCCACTGGAAAGGCGTGTGCGGCTTTGGGACGAACGAAGAAATGCTCAGGCGCAGGCTTGCTTTCGGGTTCACCCTCTGCCCCGGCCTGCGCAATTCCCTTGCAAGGTCCACAATGCCTTTCAGGTCATCGCCGGTCTCTCCTGGCAGCCCTATCATGAAATAGAGCTTACACGAATCCCATCCGGAGTTGAACGCGCTGCCCGTGCTTTCGAAAAGGTCTTTTTCGCTCACGCCCTTATTTATCGAGTCCCTCAGCCTTTGTGTCCCGGCTTCAGGCGCGAAAGTGAGGGTCGGCCTGACCCGCATGCCCATTGATATGAGCCGGGCAAGCTTCACGGAAAAGCTCCCGGGCCGCAAAGACGGAAGCGAGATGCTGATCCCCTTGCCCGAGTATTTCCCCGCGATCCAGGAAACAAGCCCTTCTATGCCGGGAAAATCGCACGCGTTAAGCGCGAGCAGGGAGATCTCCTCCCACCCGGTGTTTGACATAAGCTCCTGTATTAACTCCCGCGCGCGCTCTTCGGAACGCGCTCTCGCAGGCCTGGTTATCATCCCTGCCTGGCAGAACCTGCATCCCTGGCAGCACCCGCGCAGGATCTCAAGCACAGCCCTGTCGTGTATGATCGACTGGAACGGCACAACCGGTTTTATCGGGCAGAACGCCGCGTCAAAATCCGCGATGAACCTTTTTCTGACCCTGGGTGCAACGCCTTCATATTTCGGCTTTACGGAACTGATCGTATTGTCCGGGTTGTATTGCACATCATAAAATGCCGGCACATACACCCCTTCTATCCCCGCTATTTCCCGTAGTAAATTTTGCCTTTTGTGTTTTGACTCTGACACGTTGACACGTTGACACGTTGACACGATTTCTAAAAGGGCTTCCTCTGCTTCGCCTATCACAAAAAGGTCGAAAAACTCCGCCATCGGCTCCGGGTTGAAAGCGCACGCCCCGCCGGCTATCACAAGCGGCAGGTCATCGCCTCTTTCTTCTGATAAAAGCGGCAAGCCCGCAAGATCAAGCATTTCAAGCACGTTCACGTACGACATTTCATACTGCAGGCTGAACCCGATTATGTCAAAATCCCTTACAGGCGTGTGGGTTTCAAGGCTGAACAGCGGGATCTTGTTCTCCCGCATCCTGCCTGCCATGTCAGGAGCAGGAAGATACACCCTTTCCGCGGTAACGCCTTCCTGCTGGTTGAGCAGGTGGTAAAGGATGTTCATCCCGTAATGCGACATCCCGATCTCATACACATCCGGGAAAGCTAATGCGATCCTTATTGGACGTACGACGTTCGACGTTCGACGTTCGACGGAATTCCATTCGTTGCCAACGTATCTTGTGGGCTTGCTGACAGACCCCAATATATTTATAATAGATTCATTTGTGGTATTCATTAGACTTTATAAATTTTCTCATATCTATTATATATCATTTAGGGCAAAAGTCAAGGAATTGCGGTTTTTGGCAAAAAATAGCCCCCCTTCTCCTTTTTTCAGTCCTGCAGCCACGAAAGAAGTTCGCTTGCCCGCATATTTTCGGGAAAAACCTTATCCCTTAATTCCGGCCAGTGCTCTTTGATGAGATCCACCACTTCGCGACTCAGCTTCTTCATTTCGTCTTCGGTTAAAAGGAACCAGAGATAAACCTTTGCTTTTAGAAGGGCATATCTGTCATAGTACTTATTCAGTTTTTCTTTTTGTTCCTGGCTTGCTCCCACGGGATAATATCTCGGGATATTGTCCGCCCCGTTCTTAAATAGCTTTGCCCTCGCTTCTTCCCCCTCCGCCGCTTCCTTTAAGAACGCTTCCTTTAATTTATTAAGGTCGTCGTAAGGCGGCAGGTCGTCATTGTACCACCTGATAGTGTCGTAATACCCGAAGAGCAGTTCCACGAGGAACCCTTTCTGCTCTTCTTCATAATCGTCGTCGTGGTTTAATTCCCTTTCCTTTTTCTTTTTTATCTCCTCTTCGGTGAACAGGACCAGGCTCAGTTTCGCGGACCCGGCAGCGTTTATTTTTACCGTTCCCAGCTCAAACTCGCAGCTGTCCATGTCCATGTCTTTCCCGTCCAGGAGGATTTCGCTTGCGTAGATCTCCTTCTTGCAGTTGTTGCAGTAAAAACGCACGTGCCTTGAAGGTTTTATCTCTTCGGCGCGCAAAGAGTCCGCGACAATGCATTCGCCTGGCGGCGTGGGCTTGATGTCAAACTCGATCGAGGTTGAAGCCCACGTGCTCAAGCCTTTCAGGTCCGTGCTCCCGCATTCCTTGCATTTTATCTCCATTTTTACCCCCTGGCGCTGCGCGCCATGATTACGGTGATTTAGAAAGAGATTATAGTGATTATTTTAAAAAGCCAGGATTTAAATTCGTGGAAATCCGTGATAATCCGTGGTTGCAAAGGTAGTTAGCCGGCCTTTTCCTCCATCCTGGCAGCTATCCCTTCCACGATCTCTTTTTCCAGCACGATCTTGCCCTGGTTCTGCGAAGCCTTGTCCATCCTTTCGAAAAGCATCGGGGAAAGCAGGTTTTCCATTATCGCCCTCAGCCCTCTTGCCCCGGATTTTCTTTTCAGCGCCTGCTCTGCTATTAATTCAAGCGCCTGCCGCGGTATCTCCAGGTCTATGTCGCTTGCCTTGAAAAGCTCCACGTACTGCTTGACAATGGCGTTGCGCGGTTCTGTCAGGATATTCACAAGCTCTTCCTTTGTCAGGCTTTCCATAGGCACGATCGTGTGGAACCTGCCAACGAATTCAGGCGTAAACCCGTAGTTGATCAGGTCTTCCGTAGTTATATGCCTGAGAAGCGAGCCTTCCGCGAGAGCTCCGCTGCTGTCCGGCGTTTCGAACCCTATCCGCTTGCCGCTCATCCTTTTCCTGATTATATCCTCCAGGCCGTCAAAAGCGCCGCCTGCTATGAAAAGAACGTTTCTCACGTTCATGGCCACTGAAGGGGAGAGAAAATGCCTTCCGTTGTAATGGATCATCTCGCCGTCAAGCAGTTTAAGCAGTTCCTGCTGGACGCTCTCACCGCTCACGTCCTTGTTCCCGGCAAAGTGGCCGCCTCCCGGATTCCTTCTTACCAGCTTGTCCACCTCGTCAATATACACGATGCCCCTTTCCGCCATCCTGATGTTGTTTTCGGCGCTTTTCACAAGCCTGACAAGCATCTCTTCTACATCCGCCCCAACATACCCGCTTTCCGTGTACTGGGTTGCGTCGCAGAAAGCGATCGGCAGCTTGAGCGTGTTCGCGAGCATCCGGCAAAGGAATGTCTTGCCTACGCCGGTGGGGCCTATTATAAGGATATTGCTTTTGTCTATCCTGTCCGCCGGCTTCCTTTCTTCATTGAGCTTGATCCTTTTTAAATGCTGGTACAAAGCGACCGAGATCATCCGTTTCGCGTAATCCTGCCCCACAACGTATCTGTTCAGCCCCGAATAGATCTGCCGCGGCCCTGAAACAGACGGAAGCTTCTGCCTTGTTTTTTTCCTGGCAGGTTTTTTCCCGCTTTTCTCGCCCAGTATTTTTAAAAGCTTGTCAGGCCTGATCCTGATGAAATAGCACCTGTATGCCAGGTCATTGGGCAGCATAAGAATTATCTTCTTCCGGTAAAGCCCGGAATCGATCTTGAAATAATGCCAGTATTTTATCGCTTCCTCTGTTTTACCCAGCGTGAGCAGGTTCAGCATCCGTTTCGGGTCCTGGTATTCTGTTGAGCACATGCTTTCCCCGTAAGTCAAGATCATAAGGATCTTTCTTTCGTCTTCGCTTAACTTGTGCTTTTTGACAAGCTCCTCAAGCGGGATGCTGATTTTCCTTCGGATGGATTCAGCCGCCTTCCTGCTGATCCTGCCTCTCAGCTCTTCAATGGGATCTGCCTGTTCAGGCTTATCGCTTTCTTCCGGCTTTTTTGTTGCAGGCACCGGCCCGCGGCTTGCCTCGTTTGCCTTGCGCTCTATCATCTTGACAAGCTGAAAACAATCCTGCAAATATTCCCTGTTGCTCCCGTAATATTCTTCCATGGCGTCTCCCTGTTTAAGAAATTTATTTCAATTTGAAATTTACAATTTGAAATTTACAATTTGAAATGTTTTTAGTTAATCCCCTACTTTCTCTGCCTGATCACTTCGTCAATGATCCCGTATTCCCTCGCCTCTTCCGCGTCCATGTAAAAATCCCTGTCAGTGTCTTTCTGAATACGCTCAAACGGCTGGCCCGTGTGCCTGGAAAGTATCCTGTTCAGCCTGTCCTTTGTTTTCAAAATCTCCTTCGCGCGGATGCCCACGTCAGAAGCCTGGCCCTGCGCTCCCCCAAGCGGCTGGTGTATGAGTATTGAGGCATTGGGCAGGGCAAGTCTCTTGCCTTTCGCCCCTGCTGCCAGCAAAAGCGCTCCCATGCTTGCCGCCTCTCCCACGCACAGCGTTGAGATCTTCGGCTTTATATACTGCATCGTGTCGTAGATCGCCAGGCCCGCGGTCGTGATGCCCCCCGGCGTGTTTATGTAAATGCATATGTCCTTTCCCGGGTCCTCCGCCTCAAGGAACAGGAGCTGCGCCGTCACGATATTAGCCTTCACGCTGTCGATCGGCGAACCGATAAAAACTATCCTGTCCTTGAGCAGGCGCGAGTAAATATCGCACGCCCTTTCCCCTCTCGGGGTCTGCTCCACTACCATCGGCACAAGTTCCATCTTTCCCTCCCTTTAGATACAGTCACGCGTCATGAGTCATGTGTCATGAGTAAAATATTTGATTAAAGGTTTAATAGATTAACGGATTAAAGGTTAAGATCCGTGCAAATCCGTGGCTGAATCTTTTTAAGTTCTCTTAAGCCTGCCCGCCGATCTTGGTGGAGGGTTCCCTGTTCAAAATGTCTTTCAATCTGTAACTGGACACTGGTCACTGGGCTTGCCCGCCAATTTTGCTGGGCGGGACACTGGCCACTGTTTTATCTGCCTCAAACCCCATCTTCACCTTCCCGTTTGACAGGAACGAAACTGACCCGAGCAGGTCTTCCCGCAAAATTGCTATCTTGCCCCCGGTTTTGTCGCGGAACACCCTTTCAGACGCCTTTATAAAGGCGCGGGTCACAACTTCCCTTACAGCCGCGCAGGAAAGCCCGTTCGCGGCATCAGCGATCTCTTCCAGGTCCGCGTCCTGCTCGAATTCAAGGCTCTTGCCATACATTTTCAGGATGCCCAGCCTTGTTGCGTGATCCGGGTTGTCGAACCGGACCTTCACGTCGAACCTTCCCGGCCTTTCTGAGATCGCCTTATCCAGCACTTCCGGGAAATTCGTAGTAGCGATGGTAATAACATGCTTATTATTCTCAAAGCCGTCCAGCTCGTTCAGGAAAGCGCCAAGCCTGGCTTTGGAGTCCGTTCTTTCTTCGCCCACAAGCAGGTCAATATCCTCCAGGAAAACGATGCAGGGCGAAATGCGCCTCGCGAGTTCATACACCGCTGCGAAAGCGTCGCTCCTGCAGTTATGCTCCAGCCAGAAAATATGCTTGCTCGTTGCCCATATGAAATTGATGCCGGACTGGCAGGCAAGTATCTTGCCCGCAAGGGTCTTGCCGTTGCCCGGAGGGCCGTGAAACAGTATCCCTCTTTTGCAGGGAATGCCGTGTTCCTGAAAGAACGCCCGGTTTTCAAGGAAGAAGGATATGTTGTGCCTTAGTATTTCCGTTACCCCGTCACCCAGGAAAGCGTCTTCCCACGCGTAATTTTTACCCAGCTCAAATATCTGGCCTGTCCCGTTAAAAAGCGTTCCCTTGACACCGTTTAACGCTTCTTCTATCCGCCTGACAAACAGCACCGCTCCGCCCAGGTTTGACCTGTCCGCGTAAACCCGCAGGATCACTTCATAGGTAAGCCAGTTGTTGTAAAATTCCGCAACTATTTTCCCGCCGTCTTTTGACCGCAGGTAAACAAACTCCCTTCTCGTGGTTATGCCGATATCGCGTTTCGCGCTTCCGTCTTTTCCCGGCGAATAGACAAAGGGGGACGAAGGCTCGTAAGCGTACCAATCATTGTGCTGGGCTGTGCTCATCGCGAAGTGAAGGTCCGCCCCGGTATCATAATTGTCGTTACAGATCGAGGCGATCTTGGTCTCAAGCTGCGAATTTTTTATCTTGGGGAAGCATACCTCGTATTCCTTGCCGATTAAGCCCAGGATCGACCTTTCCACAATGCCGCCGAAAGTGGCAGGATAGTTTTGCACAACCGTCTCTATGTCCGCGTCAGTTTCACATTCAAGGAACTGTTTTACCGGCTTTGCCAGCGGTGGCAGCTCTATTGGGATCGGCCCGTTAAACCGCACGTTCATTTCCTTTTCCATTATATCCTCCCGCGCCCCGATGCCCATCGGGGCAAGGTCTCGCCCGCTGAAAAGACGGGCGGACAGTAGGTTCAGTGGCGTGCTCCTCTCTATAATATATACTCGCTTCACCGCCATTCCGCTGCAAACAGTCATTAGTCATTAGTTTAAAAACTAAAAGATATTCATCCGTGCAAATCCGTGCCGGAGAACCATCGGCCCAGCTCTGGTTCGTAGGCCCCAGCGTTGTGGTTTCGCAGAAACCCGCAGGGGGCAAAGTAATTTAAGTTCTCTTAAGTTCCCTTTTAAAATCTCGTGCTTGAACTTAAACTTTTGCAATTTGCAATTTAAAATTTGACTTTTGCAATAGTAAGTTAATCCTGCTATGGACAATGGACTATGGTCTATGGGCTGGTTCAGCGTCCGCGGTAAACCCTATCATCCCTTTCACCCTCTGCACGAACTCAGCAGCTCTTTCCAGGTGCTCTTTCCCGACAACCACCTTTCCGTCTGTAACAGACCCTGTTTCATATGCCGTTACCAGGCTGCGCGTGACAACCTCCTTCATGGCCGCGCACGAGAAGCCCTCTGTTTTTTCCGCTGTTTCCCCAAGATCGGCGCTGCTGTCAAGCACCAGGTTCTTTGTGAAAAGCTTCAGGAGCTTGATCCTTGTTTCAAAGTCCGGGTTTGGGAACTCAATCCTTATGTCAAACCTTCCAGGCCTTCCCAGCGCCTCGTTTATGGCTTCCGGGTGGTTCGTTGTGGCGATCGTTATCACGTTTTCGTTCTCCTCGATCCCGTCCAGTTCCTGGAGTAGTGTTCCCAGCCTGTGCGTGTTCTCTCCTATAACCAGGTCAATGTCTTCAATAAAAACTATCGAAGGTGAAATAACCCTTGCAAATTTGTATATCCGGATTAAATCGTCATCCCGCCAACCGGAAACGAAGTTCTTGTTGGTGCAGAGTATAAAGCAGACTTTTGTCTGGTTTGCGATTATCTTTCCTGTAAGGGTCTTGCCGTTGCCCGGGGGCCCGTAGAACAGCAAACCTCTTTTTATGGGTATGGAGTTGGCGGCAAGAAACGCGCGGTTTTCCTCCTTCATAAATCCTAAGACTTGGGATTCTATCGTTTCAATTATCTGCCTGCTCAATACCGCCTCTTCCCAGCCGCGTTTTCCGGCTATCGTTATCCTTTGTCCGTTACCGTCAAAAACGCCTTTTGTCCGGCTCAATCCTTTCTCTATTTCGGAAAAAAATTTAAGTGCGTTCTCAATATTATCGCGGGTGACCGTTGCCATAATATGCATAATATTATCTCCGCGCGAATCAATGTTTATCTTGAGCCTGCAGTTGTCTTTTGATATCAAAAGCAAACCCTCCACAATGGGATAGTCCGCCTTGCATATGTCCCCGTCAAAAACCATCCCAAGTGGCTTTGACCACCACATCGCCTCGGTATCCGCGAAGCGCAATTTCATGCCGCCCATATCTATCAAACGGTAATCCCTGACCGATCTTTCCAGATTTTCCGTTATCCTTATATCCGGGAGAAACTGCCTGTATTCGGTCCTTAGCAGCTCTTCAAGGATTATGCCTATTATTTCCTTTAAGATACGCGGGTAGGTCCTTCTTATCTCTGCTATTTCAGACAGCTTTTCGCATCCCAGGAAAGACTTATTGATATCAAGGCGCGGCAGATCTATCGCGACAAAAGGTTTGTACATCCCATTCCCATTATTCTCTCTCATATCCCCTCCCGTGCCCCGATGCCCATCGGGGCGAGGTCTCGCCCGCTGAAAAGACGGGCGGACAGTAGATTCAGTAGCCTCTCTCTAATATATACTGATATGTTTCTCAATTTGCTGCAATGTCATCTTTAACCTTTTTAACCTTTAACCCCTTTAACTCTTTAACTGTTCCAGCAGTTTTACCGCCCCCACCCCCAGCGTCCCTGCCGGGCATTCCGCCGAACATTCCCCTTCATCCGCGTCAAATTTCCTTTTCTCCCAGTAATCCAGGAATTTCCTGCTTAGCTTTCCCGGCTCTTCACTCTTGGGATCAGGGTTGGGCTGCAGGGTAATGTAAGAGGTCCTTACAACGAACTTTATGGGCACAGGGTCTGTAGCTTCGCATTTGTAAATAGCTATGCCTCCCTGAAGCTTTGTGGCTTCCAAGGCTGACGCAAAAGTATCAAAAACAAATAGCCTGGTATTCTCAATCTTCGGTTTCACCCACTCCCCAACCTTGTATTCAACCGTCATCCGCGGTATGTAAAAGATATATGAAACCAGCTTCCCGAAGTTCTCCACCACCACCTTATAAAACTCCCTCTGCATTCTCTCTCCTCTCTGCAGTTCATTTTACAATTTGCAATTTGACTTTTGTCCCGCAGTCCCGGTTGCCTATCGGGGCGAGGTCTCGCCCGCTGAAAAGACGGGCGGACAATTTATTCAGCAGCTTCCCGCTCCAAAAAAGAACCTGCGCCTTATATCCTGCGCCGGATTAATCAGAATTATTGGCCTTCCTTTTGTTCATTTCCCTTATAACTTCTTTCCTGCCTTCCCCGTATATAAGGTTATACACGTGCTTGAAACTGGAGAAAAAGCCTATTACCACTATCATAAAAAACATCACCAGGTCTAAAAATCCGGTATACCACTTAAGTTCTTCTTTCTCTTCCATTTTTAACTCCCCGGAGCGCCATCCGCTTAGCTCTGGCGCGTAGGCCCCTGCGCCGAAGAGCCATCGTCTAAGTTCTGGCTTGTAGGTCCCCCCTGTCACTTTCGAAAAAAAGTAGGGGGGATCATGAGCAGCTGCAGGGGCAATAGGTTACCATTCACCCAGCCGGAGAATCATCAGCTCCGTTCTGATTCGTAGGTCCTGCCGTTGAGCTCTTTTGGAGCTGGCAGGATTCTGGCGCGCAGGCCCCTGCGCCGAAGAGCCATCGATTGAAGAGTCATTTGCCTCGTTCTGACTCGAAAATCCCTGTATTAAGCCCCGAAGGGGCTACAGGGACAAAATACTACTCTGGCTTGTAGGTCCCCCCTGTCACTTTCGAAAAAAAGTAGGGGGGATCATGAGCAGCTGCAGGGGCAATAAGCTATCGTTTGACTTCACTCAAAATATCCTGGTAAAGGGCATTCAAGAAGATCCAGCAACGCGCCCTCTACTTCCGGTTTCATAACCCCGGCTTTTACGCCGTATGTCCTTCGCAGCCAGGCTGCGATCTTCTTCAGCGTTTCTATCCTGAAGCGGCCCGGCTTTTCCTCCATGGCCCTGGCGCCCAGGATATATTCATTATGCTTTTTCTTGCGATGGATAAAGCACCTCAGCCACTTTTTAAATCCCACTGTCTTTAACCCTTTCTTTCTCCTGGTTTCGTTGAAAGCGTCGATTGACTCAAAATGATGCCTGCCCGGGCAAACCGGCAGTATTATCTCATTATACGCGCAGAACTTGTAAATGCTGCAAATCACGCCCTTGTTGAACGGGTCCCGCGCGCCTATCCCGGTTATATTATCCGGCTCGTTTTTATCGGCTTTTAAGCCCAGGATATCAACCACTTCGCGAGGCACCCTGAACCCCGTTCCCCCATTTTTCATTTTCATGGTTTCCCCTTTTTAAAAACAAATAACGCTTTCAACAGAATCCCCTGATTTAACGACCAGCTCTTCAGCGCTGGTGTCAAACGACGGCTCCAGGGCCTTGACCTGGGTGTAATCCTTTTCATCCTGGCTGTAGTCAATTATCTCCCTGCCGTGGGCCAGGTTAACGCTTCTCCACATAAAACCTGGATATTTAAAATAATACAGCCTTGCGGGCTTTCCTTTTATAAAGGTATACGCGGTCCAGCATAATCCCCGCCTTTCCTCCTGGATCCCGCCGAAACGGTAATGACCCCCGCTGAAACGGGAAGGCAGTTCTTCGAAATTCTCCGGTTTTTTCAAAATAAGCTTGTCGAAAACAAAGACTTCCAGCCACTCGGCTTTGCAGGCCAGGCACGCGACGTATTTATCCTCGACTTTGAAGAAAAGCGGCCAGTTTTTTTCCGCCCTGGAAACCAGGCCCATCATTTTCGCGCTCATGCACCAGATGCTCGTGCTGTACATCAGCTTGCCCCTGGAATAACACCTCACGCCATGAACGCACCTGTAATCATCCCATTTTACGCTTATCCTGACGGTGAAGAACTTCTTTTCGCCGTCTATGGAAAGCGTGTCAACCGGGAAAGAGATCGTCCTTGCCCCTTCTTCCATCATTTTCACCTTAGCGACCAGCGTTTCTTCCTCTGCGGCCAGGTCCTCAGCCACAAGGAACCTTTTGCCCCCGATCTCCAAATGGTTGATCCCTTTGCCGTCCTGGGTATTGAAACCCTGCACCACCTCTGTCTCCAGCTTCTCGCTCATACCTTCTCCTTCCCGGAAAAACAAAAAACCCGTGCCAAAGCACGGGTAGGAAAGAATCCGGGATGTCTCCGCTTTAGCGCCCTGTTCAAGCCGGGGCAAGTTGGTCCTTAAATCCTCGCTTTTTACCAGTTTTTGGGCTTTTATGGCCCTGTATATATATTATACCTGATCCCTGCCTTTAATGTTGCAAAATAGCCGGAAAGGCTACATTATTAACTAATTAGCTTCAATTGCTTTCAGAAATGGAAGGAGCAACTCGATAACATTGATTATATCGGAAGCAAAAGATTCGATTTCGCGCGGCTGGGTGAAATAGTCCTGGTTGAATTTCCTGCCGAAAAGCAGGACGTTGTCGCGCCATTCGTTCCTTTTCTGGCTTTCCAGGCCATCCAGGATCGCCCTTGCCTTTCTTATGCACCTGCTCACGCTTTCGCAGCAAGCCGGATCACCCTTAAGCCATTTTCCTATAGGTATCTTCTCCTGCTCCAGGATGACCGTGTAATGCTCCACGTTGAAAAACTCGGTAATATCAGGGCAATTATCGCATAATTCCCTGAACATATCCTTGAAAGCCGGGTCACTCTGCAAAAGGCTGTAGTATTTGCGCCTGTAAGGCGTTGCCTCTGTGCCAAAGTCAAGGTAGACCCTGGCGGTCCTGTTGCGGATCAGCATAACACTGATGATCGGCTTCTTTACCCTCTTGTTCTCCTTTTCTATGCCAAAACCCACTGGAAGCCATATCCAGTCGCTGCTGACCGTGAACTCGGAAACCAGGCCTGTTGTCAAACCCTTGAAATTCCTGTCTTCCGAAGCCTTGTTTTTCAGTATATTGTCAATTATTTCCTTTAATCTCCATATGATCAATGAAAACGCGTAATCATCCCTGTTAAAATCATCGGCAGAAATAGTCTCGAGCTTCTTAAGCAGCTCCTTGTCCGGCTCTGTGCGGTCATGGAACTTAAGCCCAAGCCTTGTAGTCAGTTCAGGATCAACCCTTTTTATTATATCGTCTAATTCTTCGGTCTTTCCGCTTATTAACGCCACAAGGCCTTCGAGCAGGCTTTTCAGTTCCTTCTCTTCTGAAATAAACGACCTGTGCGTTATATCATTTCTTTTCCTGACGAAATTCCAGAGCATATCCTGATTTTTCGAGTACCAGTCACCGGGGCCCCTTACCTCTTTGATCTGCTTTAACATAGAACCTATCGTGTCATCGTCTTCCGGCTCCTTCCTTTTTATCCCTATGAACTTTTTCCTGATATAGTTCTCAAGAGCAACACACCAGAACAGCTGGGCTGTGGCATAACGCCGCTTCTTGAAATGAATAACCGCGTGTTGGATCAGCTCTTCCGGTTCATAACCTACCTGCTCAGCCATTCTTATTCCCTCTTGTATTACACCTTAGCTTTGAATTACCCCGCGGCAAGCCGCGGGGGGTTAAATCATATTTTTGCTAAATTAATTAGAACCGTCCCCGATTTTAGAAAATTCGGAAATTCCGAATTTTCTCATGTTTGCTTTTTCGGCTTTTCTTCCACTATCATTATTTGGCGGATTGCCTCGAAAATCGCCGTTATATCTTCATCGTGTTTTTCTATTTTTCTTTCGAGCTCTTTTAATTTATAGGCAACCCTTGTGTGGGTGGAGAGAATTTTTCTCAATCTGGTAAAAACACGCATAATAGCAATATTGACCTGTATTGCTCTTTTACTGCTTAACACCGAGGAAAGCATGGCCACGCCGTTCTCGGTAAAAACATAAGGTAGATATCTAATGCCACCCCAACTTGAGGTGCCAAAATGGCACTTCAAGTTTGTAAATTCTTCCCTTGTAAGCTGAAACATAAAATCAGTAGGGAATCTATCTATATTTCTGCGGACCTGCCGGGTTAGTTGCTTTGTTTCTACTCCATATAATTCAGCTAAATCCCTATCCAGCATTACCTTGTGTCCGCGGATCAATAAGACCTTTTTTTCAATTATTTCCTGCGGGATTATTGCTTTCATTGTTTATCCTCTCCTTGTGAATTAAATAGAAAAATAGAACCATCCCTGCCTATAAAGAACCTTTTGCTTTTAAGAACGTTTCTTTCTTTGAACCTTTTAATCAAATGAACCCGTCCCCTTTATTTCTTCTTTCTTCCATCCCCAATCTTTTTAACAATCTTGTCAAAATCACTAATATAATTCTTATCTCTTCCTTTTCTGTATTTTTCGAATTCTTCTTCAGACTTTTGGGCGGCTTGTTCGGCGCTTATGCTTCCGGCGTTAGCCAAAAGCTTTCGTTCGCTTAACTTCAAGAATTCATCAAGTTTCGCTATCCAATCCGCCATTTTCATCAATCTGCCGTTGGTTGCCTGCAGTTCCGCGAAGTCCAGGTACAGCGACACGATCAAATTAAGCTGTTTCAGTTCATTTTCGGTAAGATAATTTTTAGCAACCCTGGTATCCTGCGCTGTAATGTAATTACCCTTAAAACTTGTAAGCCCCATCAGCGGTTTCCCGCTATCCGCGCGTTTTATGATTATCTCAGCGGCAGTATGGCCGTGAACGGCGTAGTGCATTTTATTCTGCACGGTCGCGAAAAATTCTTTGGTTAACTCGTTGTCTTCGCGGTAATCAATGCTGGTGGCGTAAATATCGGTAACTTTCTGGTAAAAATTGCGCTCACTGCTGCGTATATCGCGGATACGCTGCAAAAGTTCCTGGAAATACCGCGCTTTCTGGCCGCCCTGCTTGAGCCGCTCATCATCCAGCGTAAACCCTTTAACGATATATTCTTTCAACCGCTGTGTGGCCCAAATACGGAACTGTGTCCCGCGCAACGACTTCACCCGATAACCGACTGAGATAATGACATCAAGATTATAATAATCAATTTTTCTTTCGACCGGCCTTGTGCCTTCTATTTGAACTGTCAAGAATTCCTTGACAGTTGCCTTAGGCATTAGTTCTCCTTCCTCGTAAATATTTTGAACATGGAGGCTGATGTTCTGCTTGGTAGTCTGAAACAGTTCTGCCATCAGCTGCTGGGTCAGCCAGACCGTCTCATTTTGAAAACGAACATCAATTTTAATTTTTCCGTCTTCAGTCTGATAGATTATTAAATCAGATTTATTTTCTTTATTTTTCATCGGTCAACTCCTTTTCAACATACAGTCAAAATTAAGGAAAATAGAACCGCCCCTGCCTATAAAGAACCTTGGGTCTTCTCCAAATGTTGTCGTATAATACAATAAATACAATGAGTATATAATAAGGGCCTTTGCGCAGCAGACCTAAGCGCAGGCGCAGCTGCAAATTCCCGATTGCGATAAGGAGGAAAGCCGAAACTGACCGACGAAGCTTGATTCAGCGAACCCCGATAAGGGAATTTCGGAAGGAGTATCCCCTTAGAGCAATCGTGTGGCCCTCAAACCGAACTTTCAGAATTTGCCTGCGCCGAAGCGTAGTCGTGGAGCAAAGCCCTTATTCCATATATGAGTATATATTACATTGGCCGACAACATTTGGAGAAGAACCAGAACCTTTTAAGAATGTTTCTTCCTTTGAACCTTTTGATTAAATGAACCCGTCCCCTTTATCACCCTTTATCATTGATCCTTGCCCATAAGGCAGATCCCCGTGTAGGCCTGCGGACAGACATGGGGGTCCGAGTTCCTTATTTTTATTATTTTAAGTAGCCTGTCCCCTTTATTATTCATCTTCGCACGGGGGATACTGTTCGGGATTGGTGCCTGACTGGCTCAACAGGATGGGATATGACTTTCCTTCCTGCGCCAGTATTATCTCGGTTATTGTCACTATGAACTTCCAATCGTCCCCATAATCAAAGTAAAAAAGCATTGTCTTGCCTTTTTCGGAAAAGGCATCTTTGATTTTAGTTTTTTTAACGCCTTTTGCCCATGGTTCGCACTCTTCACCGATATCTTTAAAAAGTTCGTATATTTCTTCTGATTTAATCCAGTTTTGCAGATTATCAAAGAAACCAAAGCAATGGTCAAACATAAATCCGAATGAATCTACTATTGCTTCCGCGAACTGGTATAAACTATGCCTTCCAAGCATCGCGATTTCGCGCCAGATAGGCTCGTTTGCCTCAAGGATTTTTCTGTTGACCCTGCCCACGGTCAGCATCGGATTGCCAAGGTCTAAAGTTATCTTGAAAATATATGCCCTGTCATTTATCGCTTTATATTTTTTCATCAGTATGAATTCCTAATTTTCATCAAACCATTGATATATATTAGTATAATATTCGCTAAAGGCTTAATAAAATATGAGAAAAACATGATTTTTAGTGAATTTATGGCATTTCGTGCGGTGGCATAACGCCTCTTCTTGAAGTGAATAACCGCGTATTGGATCAGCTCTTCCGGCTCATAGCCTGTCTGCTCAGGCATTACCATCCCCTTTTATCTATTATTTTCTCTCAATACGCAATGTCCGGTCTATCTCTTTTTCCGTAGGCAATGCCAGCTTATATCTTGACGCGAATATCTTATTGCTTAAATTGCCAAGCACGTATCTGGAATACACTGCGTTCTTCTTAGAGCATAAAATAATGCCAATCGGCGGATTTTCACCTTCGGCGGTTTCGTTTTCCCTGAAATAATTCAAATAAAAATTCATCTGCCCGGCGTCGGAGTGCGTCAGCTCACCGCGCTTGAAATCAATCAGCACAAAACATTTTAAAAACCGGTTATACAACACAAGGTCTATGAAATAATGCCGGTTTATCATAGTAACGCGTTTCTGGCGGGCAACAAACGTAAACCCCTTCCCCATCTCCAGCAGAAAACGCGCAAGCTTGTCGATTACCGCCTGCTCAAGCTGAGATTCGGTATATTCCGATTCTTCTTTTAGCCCAAGAAATTTTGAATTACCCCGCGGCAAGCCGCGGGGGGTTAAATCATATTTTTGCTAAAATATATGGGTCTTTAATAGCATCTTCCGGTTTATCAATAATCTGGCCCTTACTTGCCAATGCCTTGATTTTCTTTTTGTTGCGGCTCAGGCAAAGCCGTTCATATAGCAGGGAATCCATCTGCCGCCGCAGTTCCCGCATGGACCAGCCGTTTTCAACAGACTCAATTTCATAAAAAGCGCGGGCATTAAGATCGTCTTCCTTTAATAATTCGCAGTAATGCGACCAGGAAAGTTTTGGTTTAAATTCGTCAGACACTGTCTGACGAATTACGGCGCTATTCTTCTTTTTCGATTGGTCAGACACCGCCTGACGAATCGGAAATGACTGATAAAACAGGCGCATCATTTTAAGGTTAGTTTCGGAAAAACCTTTCCCAAACTGGGTTGTCATATCATCCGACAAACGCTTAATCAAAGTATCGCCATATTCAGCACGCGTTTTCCCGCCTTGCTCATATTCAACGATAACTCTGCCGACATACCAGTATGTTTGTGCCTGTATCACATCTATGGCATTAACTACTTTCGCCCGACCGCTTGTAATAATCCTCGTTATTTCAGACAATAAACGGCGGTATCCGATCATGCCACGCATTGATGATTTTGTGGGTATAAGCGCTTTTCCCTTTATTATTTCATTTTTCATCTCGTCTCCGAATAAAGATTTTAACCGGTTCCACCTAAGAGGTGGAGCAGGTTTTCTGTTTTTTAGCTCTGAATTGAATTAATTAGAACCGTCACCGATTTTACTGCATAATTAAGTATTGTGTCCCCGGAATTACACGCGCTGCCTATATAATCCAGGTCAATGTCCACGGAAATCCTGGGAAGCTTGAAATAAAACTGGTTTATCGCCGTCCCCCCTTTAAGAACAACCCTGCCTTTTATAAAGGGATGGCCCAAGAAATCTTTAAGCAATTCCTGCAGCCGCAGCACCTTTTCAACGGAATCGCCCTGGAAGCCGCCCCTGACCCTGTTTATATATTCGGGGCTGAAAGCTGTCATCGCGCTTCCTGCCGAAGGTATTTTTCGGGGATTATCAGGTTCCATTTCTTTATCAGCCTGCCGGCTTCCCGGCGGCTTGCCAAATACGCGATGGAAGGAGATTTCGACCTTTCTGAAAGAAACTTTTGTTCCCAGTCTTCGGTAAAGAAAAATTTGTTTTTGTATTTCTCCAGCACAAATCCCGCTTTGGCAAAGAGATTCCTCTTTGAAAGGAGCAGGAGATATTCAAAAACAAAGTCAAGGTCCAGAAAAGGCAGAGCTTCAACGCATTTAAAGAATTCCTCAAACCCTCCGGAATATTCGGGTCTGTCAAGGCAATCCGCGAACGCGCGCTCTTTGTTCGCGGCTGATATCTTAACGTTACTCCTGACAACCTTCTCAGCGCCGAATTCAGGCCTGCCTTTCAGCGCTTTCCGCGCGCGGACAGATTGATATGTTATCCCTTTATGGCTCTTTTGGCGTTTAGGCGCTGAGGTAATATAATAAACAGTGTTAAAAACCTGCGTGGCATAACCTAAAAGCTCAAACGCGGAATGATAACCTACAACGGCATCACCGCGCAGCTTTGACGCCACAAGGAACCTGTCCGGAGTATATGAATTCATGTTAGAACCGGGGGGGATCGTGAAATATACCCCGCCTCCCACAGCCCCTATCCTGCCGTTTTTAAGATAATTCCATATCTGAGTTCGCAGAGTGGATAAAGCGTTCTCTTTGAAATTCTCTTTGTAATCCTTGAAAGTAAAAACCGGGTTTAAAGCGAAGAAATCTGAATTCTTAAACATTTATTTCTCCTTGCTCGTAATTACAATTTATAGTATTTTATATACTACTTTATGCATTTAAGAACAAGCACATAACTTTTTAATTTGCTCATAAATGCATTTCTTGGTATATATTATATCATATTTTGCAACCAATTGCAAGTAAAATCAATCTTTCTGCTAAAAATGATTACAGTGATTATTAACTACTCTTCTTTATTCCTTGCCAAGAGCAAAGGCATCCAATGTGGAGACTTCCTGCCACGCAAACCTCCCTTCACAATAACTGGCGGGTCTTCGCAAGCCTGAAGGCTTGCCCTATCCGCCCTGATGGACACAGGGGCGAGACCTCGCCCCTTTGGGGCGGGCGAAAACAAATATTGCGTCGGATAAATCCGACCGCTACCTAACTACTCGCAAACCTGAAGGTTTGCCCTACCGGTGAACGGGGGAGTCGAACCCCCCTGCAATGTGCGATAAATCGCCTTCCTAACTGACTGGCGGGCAGGCACCGCTACATAAATTATAAAAATCTGGAGAGTTCATAGGGATGTATGAAATAAACCTTTGTCCCGCTGACTTCCACGCTCTGGTTGAATATGCCCAGGCCTGCCACAAGCGCCTTTTCTGGTTTATACTTCTCTATAAAACTCCTCAGCCCGCTGGGAATTGCCGGTTTCTTTAAATCAAGCTTTATCTCCACGGGCAGGATCCTCTTATCGCTGATAATAAGGAAATCTACTTCCGCCCCGGGCTTTGTGCGCCAGAAACGAACCCTGTCAAACGTGCCCAGCGAGATCAATATTTCCCTGAAGACGGCGTTTTCGATCAATAATCCCGCGTCCGCCCTGCCGGCAAAAGAGGAAAAATTTTCAACGCTGTAATTTCTCAGGCCCGTGTCGAGGAAATAGATCTTGTTCTGCTTGATGATCTCCTGCCGGGAATTTTTAAAATAAGGCAGGACCGGATCAACCACAAACGTGTCGGCCAGCGTTCTGATATATCTTTCGCAGGTCGCGCGGTTTTTCTATATGCGAAACCACATCATTAAAAATTTCTCTTTTTACTATTTTATGCATATACCCTCAATTTAGTCATACTATTTTTGGTATAGATATATATTACGGTATATACAATTTCACCCAAAAGTCAAGCCTCACCATATACAAAAGGATTTTCCATTTCTGCCTCCAGTCAATTTACTTTTCAGTATTATACCTTTTAGTATAATACCAAAAAGGATAATTGACAAGAAAAAATGAGATTTTAGAGTGTCTCCCTTTATAAAGGGAGAGGCAAAAACGCAGGCTGAAGCCTGCGGCTACCTAAAAAGCGGGCGTGATGTCCCAAGGGGATGACTTTGCCAAATCACGCCCCTACAAAAACACCTACTATGCTAAAGTTGCAACTATCAGTTATTCTTCCTCATTCTTTTTTATCTTCAATTTCACTTCAACTTTAGATTCTTTCCTGCCGAAACTCAGGATCTTGTCAAGGAGCTTAGCAGGCCAGGATTTGGAGGAGACAACCGCTTTTATTATATACCCTTTTAAATTGTATTACATAATTTTTGGATTACCACATTGCGAGCCAAAGAGTCGTTAACGTCTATCATGAGTTCATTATCAACTTAAAAGGTAGTGCAAAGAATGGGGACAGGACAACTTCTTTTCAATCTCTTTTA